>Ga0207665_10000693_pt1 | contig 22800 bp, 24 predicted proteins | sample LARL112metaG_FD_184351 | JGI IMG/M metagenome (GOLD analysis project Ga0207665, IMG submission 184351) | Corn, switchgrass and miscanthus rhizosphere microbial communities from Kellogg Biological Station, Michigan, USA - LAR L11-2 metaG... | ecosystem: Host-associated > Plants > Roots >... | reverse complement strand
ATCGCTTCTTCGGCGATGCGCGTCACCCGTTCCAGCATTGCCGCACCGGGCGTCCGCCGCGATGGAGCGCAAGCCCCATCTTCGTCGAGGCAGCGGCCGGCGTTCTCAGTTGCGGCGCTCGAGGCCGAGCCCCTCCGCGATCCCTACCAGAACCTCTTCTTCGGCCGGTGAGGCCGGCTGGCCGGAGGCCGGATAGGCGCGGGCGACCGTTTCGGCGACTGCGAGCGCGAAGCGGGCGTATGCGTGAGCGTCATGAGCGTCTCCTTTCTTCTCGACGATGGCGACAGCCGCTCGGAGCCGCTTCACGGCGTGGTCGCGCGCATCGTCAGAAGACCGGACGCCGAGGCGCCCGACGTGCGGCCGGTCGGCGACGATGTCGTCCACCAACTCGCTGTTGGGCGCTTCGGCGCGTGCGTCCTCGAAGGCCCGCGCGAGGGAGAGCGTCTCCCAGAAGGCGCGGCCGTGCTCGGACGTCGAGATGATCTGCCCAGCGTAGGTTGGAGCGTGCCTGAGGGCTCTCCACTCGCCGGCCGTGTAGTCCGCCCGACAGCTCACGGGGTGCCACGCTAACCGGGTCGAAGCGGCCGGGCCATCGGGCCGAGGCCCCATTTGCGCGGTTCAAGATGGGGTCGTAGGCCCATTGGCACCCGGCCCGGCCGCGGGCATCCTCGATGGCAGAGAAAGCGTGCCGCATGCAAAGCCCTGAAGTCCCCTCGAACCTCGCGCCGCCGCAGCCTGACGAAGCCCTGGCCGTGCTGCTGCCTATAGGGGATGCAGCCGCACATCGTTCGCGGGTTGCGGCGGCCGCCGAGGAGGTCGGGGTGCGGGCACCGACGTTCGAGTGCTCGGTCTGCGGCTACGGCGTAGCCCGCTGGACGCCGCCCGAACGCTGCCCGATGTCCCACAGCGGCGGCACGTGGCTGTACACGACCCGCCAACCGTTCGCTGACGCCTAGGCGAGCGGCAGATCCGCGAATACCTCGGCGTCTAGGCCGACTCGACGCCGCGCTTGAAAACGAGCAGATGCCCGTCCCGCGTGCCTCGGATGTCGGCGTCGAGGGTCAGCGACGCCAGCTCCCAACCTTCGTCCCCGTACTTGCGGAGCACGTCCTCCAGGTTGTCGACGCGGAGCTTGTCGCGTCCCACCATCGACGTGATGACCTCGGTTGTGTACTCGAATCTAGGCATGCGACGACCCTACTCCCGGGCGGATGCTCCTAGTCAAACGAAAAGACCATGCTGTCGATGTTCCGCCAGTCGTCCCTCGAGATCGGTGCACCGGTCAGGCTCGCCGCGACGACGAACTCGATGCGGTCTGGGTCGGTCCCCAGGATCGAGTCCCAGGTTTCCCTCCGAAGGTGTGTGTGCGGCGCGTGGCGTTCCTCCAAGCGTTGCTCGATCAGCTCGAGATTCTCTGGCGAGGCGACCTCGAATCCGACCAATCGTGGCCCGATCGTGCCCCGCCCGGCATGGAGCGCCGTCGCTCCTACCTCTCGGAGCACAAGGACCTGCCTGCCGTCGTTCTCGTGGACGAGCAGCGCCGTGGCCCGTCCTCGTTGCCCGATAATCGAGAACTCGAAGACGCCTCCGTAGAACTCAACCGATTTGTCCAGGTCCCCGACGTTGAGTACGACGGTATGTAAGTTCACGTCCATCTCGCGCTCCTTTCCGGGAAGAGGACGCTAGGGACGATCGTATGCACGACCTCCGCGCGAACGCCGTTCAATCGCGCCCCTTCCTAAATGCCGCGTCCGCGACTACCGTTGCGGAGGTGGCTGCGTGCCCGACCTGCGGACGCGACACCCGCCCGGGAATGAGATTCTGCGTCGGCTGCGGCGCGGCGCTTTCGCTCGTCTGCCCCTCCTGCGGAAACGCGTGCGAGCCCGATGACGGCTTCTGCGGTGCTTGCGGCGCCGCGCTCACCGCGACGCCGCCACAGCCGGAGACCGCGAGCGTCGACCAGGGGCAGCGGCGACACCTGACCGTGCTCTTCTCCGACCTCGTCGACTCGACCCGGCTCGCGGGCGAACTCGACCCGGAGGACATGCGCGATCTCGTCGTCGCCTACCAGAGTGCCTGCACCGACGTGGTCGCGAGCCACTCCGGCTTCGTCGCCCAGTACCTCGGTGACGGCGTTCTCGCCTACTTCGGCTATCCAGCCGCCCACGAGGACGATCCGTGCCTCGCGGTGGCGGCGGGGCTCGAGATCGTCCAGGCGATGGCGACACTGCGTGAGCAATTCGGCCGGTCCGACCTCGAGGCGAGGGTGGGGCTGCACACCGGCGAGGTGGTGGTGGTCGGGGCGGCGGTTGGCGACGCGGGCAAGGACTACTACGGCATCGGCGAGGCTCCGAACGTCGCTGCCCGCCTACAGTCGCTTGCTCTGCCGGGTGCCGTCATCTTGAGCGACCGGACTCGGGAGCTCGTGGACGGCTACTACGAGCTGGAGAGCTTCGGCGAGCTGACCTTGAAAGGCGTCAACCGCCCCGTCCACGCCTTTCAGGTCCTCGGGGCGACCGACGCGCGGACGCGGCTCGACGCTCTTGCCGTACGCGGCCTGACGCCGCTCTACGGCCGCAACGCCGAGCTCGCAGAACTGCTCGAGCACTGGGATGCAGTTCGCGACGGAGGCGGGCGCGTCGTACTTCTGAGCGGGGAGCCCGGGATCGGCAAGTCGAGACTTGCTCACGAGCTCGCGTTGCGGGTGTCGACACACGGAGGAGCAACCTTGCGTCTCCGCTCCTCCCCCTACAACACGCGTAGCTCGCTGTTCCCGTTCGTCGAGCACCTACTTTCGGTCGTCTCCGGCGACCAGCGTGAGTCGCCAAGCCAGGGCGAGCGGCTCGACCGACTCGAGCGGCACCTCGCCGCGGTCGGCCTCAATCCGACGGAGGCAGCGCCGGCGCTGGCGGAGCTGCTCGCGATTCCCGACGGCGGACGCTACCCGGCCTCGTCAGACTCGGCAGAGCGCCGCAAGCGCCAGATGCTCGACGTCATCTTCCGCTGGCTGGTGGCGCAGGCGAACGACCTGCCACTGCTAGTGGTCGTCGAGGACCTGCAGTGGATCGACCCGACGACTCTCGACTTCCTGACTCGCTACTTCGGTGGTGAACCCGTGCCCGGGACGCTGATCGTCCTCACCCACCGGGCGGACTTCGTGCCGCAGTGGCCGCAGCGTCCGCACGTCCGGCGCCAGGTGCTCGAGCCGCTTGGCTCCGACGCGATCGACGCGATGGTCATCGAGCTGAGCGACGGTTATGCGCTTCCGCCTGCGGTAGCAGCAGAGATCGGCGCCCGCTGCGACGGCGTCCCGCTCTACCTGGAGGAGGTCACGCACGCGGTGCTCGCTTCCGGCTGGGACGGCGAAGAGAGCGGCGGAACTGCGGTCGCGACTCTGCCGGAGCGGATCGTGCCGTCGACCCTCCGCGGCTCGCTGATGGCGCGGCTCGACGTGCTTGGCCCTTCGAAGGAAGTCGCGCAGGTGCTCTCGGTCGTAGGCCGTGAGGCGTCGTTCGAGTTGCTCCGCCTCGCCTCGGGTCTCGACGATGCGTCGCTCGAGGAGGGGCTCGACCGCCTGGTCGACGCGGACATCGTGCGCCGCCGGCACTCGGCGAGCAGCCGCGTCTACGGCCTCAAGCACTGGCTCGTCCAGGACGTCGCCTACGAGTCGATGCTGCGCAGCGTTCGTCGGCAATTTCACGAGCGGATCGCGCGCGCGCTGCCGACAGAGCTTCCGGCGATCGTCGAAACGCAGCCGGAGTTTCTCGCCCACCATCTGCTGTGTGCCGGCCTCGAGGAGGAGGCGGTGACCTACCTTCAGCGCGCGGGAGAGCTCGCCCACCGCCGTTCGGCCAATACCGAGGCAATCGAGCACCTCGAGCGGGCGCTCGAGCTCGTCCGCGATCAGCCGCCCTCGGTCGAACGCGATCAGCTCGAGCTCTCGCTGCTGATCTCGCTGGGCGCGCCGCTCACCGCCTCGAAGGGCTACAGCGTTCCCGAGGTCGAGCACGTCTACCGACGTGCCGGCGAGCTCTGCATGCACCTCGGTCACGACACGAGCTCCCAGTTCTTCCGCGCGCTCTACGGCACCTGGCGTGTGCACCTGCTCCGGGCCGACTACCGCCCGGCGCTCGACTTCGCGCGACAGCTCTTGCGCCTCGCCGAGGAGACGGGTAACGGGACGCACCTCGGCGCCGCGCACCGTGCGCTGGGCAGCACGCTCTTCTACCTCGGCAACGATCCTGCTGCGGCGCGGGAGCAGTTCGATCTCGTCATCGCCTCGCATGAGCTCGAGCGCCATCGGACCAGCTTCCTCGACGAGCTCCACGACGTCGTCGATCCGTGGATCACGTGCCACGCCTATCAGGCCTGGTCGTTGTGGTTGACCGGACGGCCGACCGAGGCTCGGCAGCTCGCGGACCGCGCGCTGGCCCTCTCGCAGGAGTTGCAGCACCCGTTCACGCGGGCGCTTGCACTGAGCTTCGACTCGTGGCTGTGGCAGTGGCAGGGGAATCCCGACCTCGTTCTGCGGAGCGCCGGCGACGCATTCGCGATCGCGACCGAGCAGGGCTTCGAGTTCTGGATCGGCTGGAACGAGATCATGCTGGGCTGGGCGACGGCGGCGCGTGGCGACCGCGAGAGCGGACTCGAACGGATGGAGCGCGGGCTCGACAGCTGGCGCGCAGTGGGCTCCGAGCTCGGGACGACCTATTTCCTGGCCCTGATCGCGGAGACGCAGCTCGAGAGCGACCGGCTCGATCTCGCCTGGCGTTCGCTCGATGCAGCTGACGAGGTGGCCGAAGCGACTGGCGAGGGCTGGTGGGCGTCCGAGGTGCTCCGGATTCGTGGCCTCGTGCTCAAGCGTCGCGGCGCACAGGACGACAAGGTCGAGCACGAGCTCGAGTCGGCGCTGGCGCTCGCGCGGTCGCACGGTTCGCACGCGCTCTCGCTGAGGGCGGCGATCGCGCTTGCGGAGCTCCGCTTCGAGCAGGGGCGGGACGCGGACGGACGCGCCCTGCTCGAGGCCGAGCTGGGATCCTTCGCAGCCCTCGAGGCGACGCAAGACGCAGGCGTGTTGCGCGCACGCGACCTGCTGGGCGACCCGTCGCCCGCCTGAGTTCGTCTTCTACGTGGCGGTGGGAGCCCGCCACTGGAAGGCGGGTCCTGCGTTCAGCCCGCTTCCGTCGCCGAGCGGGATCCGCATCAGCGCTAACGACTCGCCGCGGAGCTGCAGCATCGTCTGGACGGCCACGACCAGCCGCGACGGCTCGCCGTTGAACGCGGCATCGAGCTCGACGAGCATCCGGCTGTAGGTCGCATTGCACGTCTCCGTCAGCTCGCGCAGCTCGGTTCCTTCGGCGTAGTCCTCTGCCTTCGGATTCGGCCGCATCGGCAGGACCGACCCGTAGTCGAGGAGGATCGGATCGCCGGTCGGGCCGCTCGAGGGCGTGTCGTCCTTCGTGTAGCGGCGCCCGCGGTACAGCTCGTCGAAGACGAAGTAGTGGGCGAGCTCCCCGCCCTCTCCGAAGACGTTCTCATCCGCATCCCAGATGGACTCCCCGGGGATCCCCTCACCCTGGTCGACGATCACCTCGAGCGCACCGTCCGCACTGGGGCGGTCGTGGATCGCGGTCGCTTCGCCGCCGCTGCCGTAGTAGTAGCGCTGGTCGACCTGACGCTCGGGTGGGCCGGTGAAGATATCCGGGCCGAGCTCGTCCAAGAGCTCCCGCACGGCGGCGTAGAACTGGGCGATCGTGCGGTAGCGGCCAGGTTCGGGCGGCGCCCCCGGCGCGGCGGGCCGCTCGATCAGGCAGAACGTCTCGAGCGCCTCGGACGAGAACGGCAGCAGGTTGACGAGGAACGCGTCGTCCGAGTGCGGCAGGTACGTCGGGTAGCTCGGCGGCTGCGGCAGCTGCGTCACGGGGTCGGGCACGAGGCGCGGGCCGCCGCCGATCGCGTTGAGAAGGTTGCAGGCGAGCGTCAGGTGGAGCATCTCCTCCATCGCCACCTCCTCGACGTTTCCAGCCACGTACTCGTTCGGGCCGTCGGCGAGCGACCAGAGCGCGCAGAGGTACGGCGGGATCGTCGACCACTCGATCTCGATCGCGGTCTGGAGATGCTCGCGCAGGGTCTCGAGCGGCGTCGTCGTGCTCGCCGTCATCGGATCCCCAGGTCGTCGCGCAGGCTCTCGAGCGTCCGAAAGATGAGCGCCGTCATCGTCAGTGACGGGTTCGAGGTGGCGATCGTCGGCAGGCTGCCGCAGCCGACGAGGTAGAGGTTCTCGTGCTCCCAGCAGCGCTGGTAGCTGTCGACGACCGAGTTCTCGGGATGGTCGCCCATCCGGTGCGTGCCCACGTTGTGCCCGGCGCCGTGGTACGTGTACGGCTTGCCGTCGTGGGTCAGGTAGCCGGGGTCGGTCCGGCTGAACTTGGTGTGGTCCTCGGCGCCGAGCACCGCGAACAGCTTCTCCCAGAGCGAGCGCGACGCTGCCATGCCTGCGCGTGTGTACGTGTCGACGTCGTAGGTGATCACGGGGCGGGGGAGCCCGAGCGCGTCGAGGTAACGGTTGTCCACCTCGACGCGGTTTCCGCGAGAGGGCAGCTGCTCGTAGAGGAAGCCGAAGCGGAACTGCCGCGGCACGGTGTCGGCGAGGTGGTCCCGCAGCGCGCTGCCGAAGAGCCCTTTGCCGTTTCCGTTCCCGTGCACTGCAGCCTCGACGTCCGTGTACGGCGCGAAGGTGCAGAAGTCCCAGCCCCAGTTGTCGATCTCCATCCGGAAGGCGGCACGGTCGCTGCGGAAGCTGCCGTCGCGGAGGATCTCGATGCCCGAGGTCGAGCTCGGGCCGCGGAAGGCGCCAATGTTCTCGGGCATCGATGCCCACGCGATCACGTACGGATGGTCCATCAGATGTCGCCCGATGTGGTCGTACGTGTTCGGCACGTCTGAACCGAGTAGCAGCTTCGCGTTCTCGATCGAGCCGCCGGCAAGGATGTAGAGGTCGGCCGTCACGCGCTCGGGCTTGGAGGGCGGGGCTCCGTCCGTGTAGTCGATGTACTCGAGCCCCTGGACCGGCCCCGCCTTGCCGAGGTGGAGCACCTGCGAGACGACGCATTGCGTCCGGACCTCGACGTTGGGGCCGACCTGCTCCCACGTCTTCAGCGGGTTGTACTTCGCCTGCACCGGGCAGATCGGTATGCAGCTGGAGTTCCCCTCGCAGCGAAGGCCCTCGTAGGGCGCGCCGTGCGCTCCGCGCGGCCGGTAGCCCTTGCCGCCGTCGTAGTCCGGGTTCGGAATCGAGTTGCGCGCCTGCGGGGTGCTCGAGACGAGCAGCTTGGCGTCGCCCCCGTCGAGCGGCACCGTCGAGCCGTTGATCGTGTTCGCGATGTGCTGGTCGAGGTAGCTCGGCGGAATCCGCACCATAGGAAAGACGTAGTCCTCCGGAAACGTGATGCCGAGGTAGGCCTGGTCCTCGACGTTGGCGGAGACCCCGAGCTCGAACTCCGCCCTGGCGTAGTGCGCCCTGAGCTCGTCGTAGGAGATCGGCCAGTCGACGCCCTTCCCGTAGCGAGACTGCTGCTCGAAGTCGTTCGGCACCATGCGCAGGCAGGTGGCGAGCCAGTGCAGCATCGTGCCGCCCTGGGAGCGGAGGTAGTCGCTGCTGAACGGGAGCGGCCCCTTCTGGACGAAGTAGCCCGCGTCGGACGGAACGCCGTCCTTGAGCTTGCGGATGTCGAGGACGTTCGGCGACGGCGCGTACTGCGGCGTGTAGTAAGGCGAGTTCGGCACCTTCGCGTCTGAGCCGAGGTACTGCTCGACGTTCGCCTGGTACTCCGCCCAGGTACGGCCGGCGGCGGGGCCTGCCTCCAGCACGAGCACCTGCGTGCCGTCGTCGCCGAGCTCGCGGGCGAGGAGGGCGCCGACCGGACCTGCGCCGACGATGACGACGTCGTAGTCGGCCACCGCTATCCCGCCGCCGGCAGGGTCGGTGCGGTCGCCCACGAGCCGTAGCCTGGCCCCTCGGCGCCCATCGGATGCGCCCCGATTGCGCGCCAGACGAGACCCGACCGGTAGGCGGCGGGGGAGACGACCCCCGCGACGTCGAGCGGGCTCGCCCCGAAGCGATTCCGCCAGTCCTGGGGAAGCGGGTCCCACTGCCCGAGGTACCAGAGGACGATGACGTTTCGAGCCACCGGCCCGAGCCGGTCGTCGTCGAGCACGCGCTCCTGCAGCGCCTGCCGCGGATCGGGCGAGCCGAGAGCCTCGTCTCCCTCTCGCAGCAGCCGCGCCACCACGTCGTCGCCGACCGTAGCGAGGACCGCGGCGAGATACGGCTCGACCTGGCCCGTGCCCCAGAGCTCGGCGACGCGGAACCCGGTCAGCGCCGCCGAGAGGGCGGCGAACGACTGGGCCGGCGCCTCCGTCACGAGAAAGGGCGCGGGAACCAGCCTCGGGACTCGGCCGAGACGGGAGCCGAGGTGAAGATCTGCGCCGCGACTGGCTGCGCGTCCCCGATCAGCGTCTTCACGTCGTCGAGTGTCCCGCTCGGGTCGGGGCTGTCGCCGAGCGTGATCGTCGCACCCCAGGCCGGCTTTGTCTCGTCCCTGAAGTAGGTCGCGAACGGCCCGTAGAAGTCCCAGTAGTTCGCGATCGCGCGCAGCTCCCCGCCGGCGCTTACGGCTCCGTACTCGATCAGCGGGGACGCGTTGCCCGGCACCGACGGGACGCCGTTGAGGTCACATTCCAGTTCGAAGATCAGCGGCCCCTTCACCGGTGTGTGCGGATTGGGCGGGTCCGGCTCGCCGCCTAGATCCTGGAAGACGTTGTAGGTCCACGTCTCGGACGGTGCGTCAGTGTTGAGGCTGGGAACCGCGTATTCGAACACGGCGAGGAACTTCGGTTCGCCGTAGAGCTTCTGCCCCGCCACCACGGCGTTCGGGTTGTCGCACGGGACGTGCAACCGGTAGCCGCCGACCGTCTTCGTCTGCTCGCCGCCCAGGAGGTAGTCGTGCACGTCCAGCAGTGGCACGTCCGGCAAGCGCGCCTCGGGGTAGACGTAGACGTTGAACTCGATCTCGTCGGTGGTCTCGAGGAAGCTCGGCGCATGGCCGGTGTACCGCTGGAGATCGAGCGAGACGAGCCCTGCCTCGTCACCGCCGAAGTCGAAGAGCGCGGGCTCGAGCCGGTCGCCGTCGGCGAGCTTCGGCAGCACCTTCTTCAGTGCAGCCGGTTCGACGCGGTAGTACAGCCAGAACGACTGCAGCGAGGCGTACCAGAAGGGCTCCGTGAACCCCTGCGGTAGCGGCGGGAAGATCGTCGAGGGCGGTGCTTGCGGCATCGGAGCTCCTCGTCGGAAGTGGGAACTGCAGCGACACTAGTCCTCGGCTGCCACGTGAACAAGGGGACGCGTAGGTTCGGTAGCGCCGCCGCCCTCGCCTGGCTTATGCTCGAACAACTCGCGGCACCGGCGCCGCCATCAATCCGAAAGGGGGCCCCTGTGAGGAGCGTCTCCATCGCGGTGAACGGTTTCCGGCATGAGCTCGAGGTCGAGCCGCGCGAGTTGCTCGTCTACGTCCTGCGTGAGCGGCTCGACCTGACGGGAACGGTCGTCGGTTGCGATACCTCGTCGTGCGGTGCCTGCACGGTGCTGCTCGACGGGAAGTCGGTGAAGTCCTGCACGGTGCTCGGAGTCCAGGCGGACGGTCGGGAGGTCACCACGATCGAGGGACTCGCCCAGGATGGCGAGCACCCACTCCAGTTGAGCTTCCGCGAGCACCACGCACTCCAGTGCGGCTACTGCACGAGCGGGATGATCTTGGCGGCCGTCAGCTTCCTCGCCGAGCATCCCGGCGCCGACCGCGACGCGATCCGCCGTGCGCTCGAGGGCAACATCTGCCGCTGCACCGGCTACCAGAACATCGTCGACGCGATCGAGGCGGTCGCGTCGTGAGCGCCCAGGTCGAGCAGCGCGACGCGATCGGCGCGTCCGTACGCCGCAAGGAGGATGCACCGCTGGTCCAGGGCCAGGCGCAGTGGGTCGACAACCTGGGCGGACCGGGCACTGTCTACCTCGGGATCGTCCGCAGCCCGTTCGCTCACGCGCGTCTCCGCAAGGTCGACGTCACTCCGGCGCTCGCGCATGCGGAGGTCGTCGCAGCCTGGACCGGCGCGGACCTCGCCGAGGAGTGGCTCGGCTCGTTGCCGTGCGCGTGGCTGCCGACCGAGGACACGAAGGCACCCGTGCACTATCCGGTCGCGACCGAGATCGCGCGCCATGCCGGCGACGCCGTCGCAGTCGTCGCCGCGTTGAGCCGCGCAGCGGCCGAGGACGCGTCCGAGCTCGTCGAGGTCGACTACGAGCCGCTCGACGCGGTTGTCGATCCGGAGGCGGCCCTCGCCGAGGGCGCCCCACTCGTCCACGAAGAGTTCGGCACGAACCGGTGCTTCACGTGGACGCTAGAGACGGGAGAGGTCGACCGTCTCTTCGCGGAGGCGGCCGTAACGGTGAAGGAGCGCTACCGCCAGCAGCGACTGATCCCGAACGCGATCGAGCCGCGCGCAGTCTTCGTCCAGCCCGTTCCCGCGGCGGGCGAGTACACGATGTGGTCGACGACGCAGGTGCCGCACATTGCGCGCATCACGCTCAGTGGCGTCGTCGGAATTCCGGAGGCGAAGCTGCGCGTGATCGCCCCGGACGTCGGTGGCGGCTTCGGCTCGAAGCTGAACGTGTACGCCGAGGAGGCTCTGGCGCTTGCGATCGCACGCAGGCTCGGTCGTCCCGTCAAGTGGACCGAGACCCGCAGCGAGGGCTACCTCTCGACGATCCACGGCCGCGACCAGATCCAGGAGATCGAGCTCGCCGCCGGCGTCGACGGAAAGATCACTGCCGTCCGCGCTCGCCTCACCGTCGGGATGGGCGCGTACCTCCAGCTCGTCACTCCCGGAGTCCCGCTGCTCGGCGCCTGGCTGTACGCGGGTACGTACGCCGTCGACGGCTACAGCTTCGAGTGCACGGGCGTCTTCACGCACGCGACCCCGACCGACGCCTACCGTGGCGCCGGCCGGCCCGAGGCCACCTATGCGATCGAGCGGGCGGTCGACGCGCTGGCCGGCAAGCTCGAAATCGATCCCGTCGAGATCCGTCGCCGCAACTTCATCAAGGAGTTCCCGGCGACCATTGCGTCGGGCCTGACGATCGACTCGGGGGACTATGAGGCGAGCCTCGACGCCGCCCTCGAGAAGGCCGGCTACGAGGAGCTCCGCGCCGAGCAGCGCTCGCGCCGCGACCTCGACGACCCGAAACGGCTGGGCATCGGACTCTGCACCTACGTCGAGATGTGCGGCCTCGCGCCGTCCGCGATTCTCGGCGCGATCCGCTTCAGTGCGGGCGGCTGGGACACGGCCACGATCCGCTGCCTGCCGACCGGGACGTGCCAGGTGCTGACGGGCACTTCGCCGCACGGCCAGGGGCACGAGACCTCCTGGTCGCAGATCGTCGCCGATCGGCTCGGCTACGAGATCGACGAGGTAGAGGTGCTCCACGGAGACACCTCCGTCGTTCCGCTCGGGATGGACACCTACGGCAGTCGCAGCCTCGCCGTCGGCGGCGTCGCGCTCTACCACGCGGCCGACCGCATCAGCGAGAAGGCGAAGAAGCTCGCTGCCCACCGGCTCGGCGTCGACGAGGCGCAGGTCGACCACGTTCGCGGCGTCTTCCGGGGCCCGGAGGACTCGCTCACGCTCAAGGAGCTCGCCTTCCACGCTTGGACGGCGCACGACCTGCCGGAGGGGATGGAGCCGGGGCTCGAGGCCACCTACGTGTACGACCCGCCGAACTTCTCGTGGCCGGCCGGCGCGCACGTTGCGGTCGTCGAAGTCGACACGGAGACGGGGGATGTGCAGCTTCTCCGCTACGTCGCGATCGACGACGTCGGCACCGTGATCAACCCGATGATCGTCGACGGCCAGGTGATGGGTGGCCTCGCCCAGGGCGTCGCGCAGGCGCTCTACGAGGAGGCTGTCTACGACGAGGACGGCAACCTGCAGACGACGAATATGGCGACCTACCTCGTTCCGTCCGCGGCCGACCTTCCGGACTGGGAGCTCGGGCGCACCGAGACCCCGAGCCCGACGAACCCGCTCGGCGTAAAGGGGGTAGGGGAGACGGGCACGATCGCGTCGACCGCCGCCGTCATGAACGCCGTCGTCGATGCGCTCACCGTCGACGGCATCGACAACATCGACATGCCCGTGAATCCGGAGCGGGTCTGGCGCGCGCTCGAGGAGGCGCGGAGATGATTCCGGCGCCGTTCGACTACGAGGTCGCCGAGTCGGTCGAGCACGCGGTGTCGCTGCTCGGCGAGCGGGAGGAGGCGAAGGTGCTCGCGGGCGGCCACTCGCTTCTGCCGCTCCTGCGGTTCCGCGTCGTCAGGCCGTCGCTGCTCGTCGACATCGGCCGGATCGACGGGCTCTCCTACGTACGCGACGTCGCCGGCTCGATTGCGATCGGGGCGCTCACGCGCCACCACGACGTCGCTGCCGCGCCGCTTCTGCAGGAGCACAACCCGCTCGTCTCGCACGCAGCCGGGACGATCGGCGACCCGCAGGTGCGCCACTGCGGCACGATCGGCGGCTCGCTCGCCCACGGCGATCCGGTCTCCGACATGCCCGCAGTGCTGCTCGCGCTCGACGGCGAGGTGGACGTGACCGGCCCCGCTGGGACGCGGACGATCGCCGCACGCGACTTCTTCGTCGACGTCTTCCAGACCGCGCTCGGCCCGCAGGAGCTCGTGACCGAGGTGCGGGTTCCCAAGCTCACGGGCGAGCACGTCTGGAGCTTCCAGAAGTACCGCCGCCGCGCACAGGACTGGGCGACGGTCGGGGTCGCCGCCGTCGCGCGCCGGGAAAACGGGAGCGTCGCGGACGCCGCGATCGCGCTCGTGAGCATGGGAGCGACGCCGCTCCGCGCGACCGCCGCCGAGGCGGCGTGGAACGCGGGGGAGGATCCTGGCGCGGCTGCCGCCGAGGGGACGGAACCGCCGTCGGACACCTTCGCGAGTGCCGAGTTCCGCCGTCACCTCGCCCAGGTCCTCGTCCGCCGCGCCACAGCCGAGGCAACCGCGGGAGGGCCTTCCTGAGTGGGCGCGGCTGGGATCGAACCAGCGACCCCTCGCGTGTGAAGCCGGAAAAATGGGCACGCCCGAGCACCGGGGTGGCCTGAGACCGCTTCCCGAACGCGCTCGCGCGCAGGATGGTGCACAGGCGTGCACGGGCGAGCACGGGAGTGTGGCCCACGGCTTTCACCGGAGCGCCGCCTCGAGGTCAGCGCTACCCCCCGCGGTAGCGATGGGGCAACTGGTCGGATCACTCCCGCCGAGACCGATCGTCTTGCGGCCGAGTGGGCATGGGTGCGGGCGCGAATGGCTCTCGGCGAAGAGCCGCTCAGGCCGCCCGGCTGGGTTCGTCGCATCGAGACGCCAACTCGGTAAGCCGCCAACGGGCCGCTCTTCGGGGGCGGCTCAGGGCCGCGTTGAGCGTCGGCGTTGCTTGGGGCGTTCGCTTGTCTTTTCTGGGGGGTTGCGTTGGAGGTAGTCGAGGAGGCCGGCGATCTTGATTCCTTCCTGCGCGGGGTGACGCATGTTGGCGTTTGGGTTGATTCGGTAGTGGTTGCGTCGTCCTTGGCGGTTGCGGTGGACGTAGCCGGCTTCGACTAGGTCGGTGAGGATGCGTTGGGCGGCGCGTTCGGTGATTCCGACGTCTTCGGCTACGTCTCGGAGCCGGACGTCCGGGTTTTGGGCGACTGCGAGCAGAACTTGGGCGTGGTTGGTGAGGAACGTCCAGGCCGACCCATCTCCCCTTGACATAGCTGACTTCTGTGTCGTATATTTTAAGTCGCGATTCATAAGCACAGAGTCTGATATCCGGTGTAGAAGATCGTAGGTTAACAGATCGACCACGTTCTTTGGGCTACGGAGGACGGCCATGAGCGTTTCCAATGCGAGGCGAAAGGTTGCGAACCCGGCGGCGACCTCGCTCGAACCGCTTCGGATCAGGGTCCCCGAGCACCGGCAAGCGCTTGCGCTCAGCAGCGAACTGACTGAGCTTGGCACGGTCGAAGTCGTCGACGGGACCGGGGTATGGGAGGTCCACCTCCACGGCCCGAAGGCAAACGGCGTCATTGTCAAGGTTCTCGAGGCGGTCCGCCGCACCCTCGCTGGTGCCCCAGCGGCGTCGGCGGAAATCCTCTTGGATGGACGCCGCCACCACATGGACGGCGAATAGCAAAGCGCCCAGTCGGGCGTCGTCTCGCTAGACGCTTGAGGATCGACACCCGGCCCTCGGCTCCCCGCGGTCTGCACCTAGCTTAGATCGCAACCGGTTCGTCAGCCCTGACTGATCCTTTGCCCGTGAACTCCGCTAACAGTCTGGCCGCGAGCTGGTGCACGCGTTCGCCATCGTCGAGAAGTGCTGCAAGCGCGAGATCGAGGTAGCGCGATGCAGCCTCAAGCTCGCCGAGCCGGACCGTCCAGCCATCTTCATGCTCCCACGCCTCGAGCACTTCCCCGCGGTAGCAGATCACCGCTTTCTCCATGATTGACCCCTCCTACTTCGCGTGTTCGAACGGCGCCTAGTCGTGACGCTGCTCATTCCGCACCAGACAAATCGGCAAACGGAGGTGTGTGTGCGAGCCGTGCGCTGCGAAGACTGCCTCGACTGTTCGAGCCGAGTAGTGGCCGGGTACGCGGTGGGCGCTTGGCCTACCCGTCGGGATGCGAGACGTTCGCTACGTCTTGCTCGGCCCCGGCCACGAGCCCGTAAGACGAGCAAAGCCTGTCGCGCCCGCACGGTCGATGAGAGCCTTGACGCCGCCGTAGACCGCTCCCTGAGCCGCAGCGGCGGCCGTCACCTCGCGCCAGCTCCTTCGCTCGTCGGTCGCCTTCGGCGCCTTGCTCTCATCGGCGGCCACGCGCCAGATGCGCTTGAAGATCGCACCGGCCACCAACCCGCCGAGCACGCTGACGAACAAGCCGATCGGTTTGTAGAGAACTCGTGCCATCTCGGCGCCAGATGCCCATCACCGGAGATCTGACACTTTGATCGTCGAGCGCAGAGAATCTCGCCTGGGCCAGTGGTCCGGAACGACCGCGAAGGACGCTTAGTGCGACCGCTTCGAAAAGATAAGCGCCCGCGTTGAGCGGGCGCTTATCAGATATAGATCGGACCCGGCTCAGTGGCCGCGTCTCGTGAGTGCAGCCTTGAGCTGACCCTTGTTCATCTTCGAGCGCCCCTTTACGCCTAGACGCTTTGCCTCGCGGTAGAGCTGCTCTTTCGTACGCTCGTGGCCGATCGGCATGGCTTAGCCTCCTTTTTGAGTTGTTCCTGGGCCGTGGCTACCCCGTGAATAGGTGCTCAAACGCGCGCCCCGAGCGTTGTGCGTTTTTTCCCGAACACCGTGACAGTGGCCTGGGCCAGCGTCCTCTCACCCGACCGCTGATACGTTCTTGGCGCCGTCCGCGCCCCGGATCGGAGGAGAGATGTTCAGGTACAGACTCCACACGCCGGACGGGGAAGATCTCGGCGAAGCGACCTACGCGATCAGTGATCAAGCCGGGTGAGGAGATTCACCTCGGTGCCGGCCAGCGGTTCCGCGTCATCGACGTCGTACCGTTCGAGGAGCAGGACGCGTCGCCGTTCGTAGGGCTGCTACAGGTCGAGGCGGCGTAGGAGTCGGTCCTAGAGGGCGAGGTCAGCGCCGGTGGGCGAACTGCTCGGCTTCGCGTTGTGTGGCGCACTCCTGCATGTCTCTGATCTTGCCGTCGCGGAACGTGATCACCACTGGATTGCTCTCCGTCGGCACTCCGTCGGCACCCGTCCAGTGCGCGGAACCGATGACCATGTCTTCACCGACTTGAGTGAGCGACACCTGGTCGATCCTCCAACCGCCGTTCCACTTCAAGACCTCACGGGCCTCCTCTGGTCCGCGTCATGAGGGAGTGTGCTTCCACAAGAAAAAGCCCCGCCGTACCCCGCGCCACTCGGCGTCCTCTGCGAAGAGCGAGGCGAACGGTTCGGGATCACCCTGACTCAAAGCCTCGGCTGCGGCGCCAAGCTGATCGACCACGATTGAAGTATGGCGCAGGCCGACGAGGACGACCAGTCGCGGTTCGTCGGGCTGCTACAGGTCGAGGCCGCGTAAACGGGTGCGGGCGCCGTGACCATGCCCCGATGCCTTGCGTTCCCCTCCTACGGTGCGACAACGTCTACTGCGAATCAGCCTTCCCGTCTGCCTCTGGATCACCGCCGCGATTCTCGGCCTCGCCTTGGTCATCCTGTACTTCGCGTGACCGAGGAGAGGGGCAAGCGAGAGCTTGCTTACTTGGCCGGGCGCGTAGGGAGCGGGCCTGGCGTATAGCCGTCGAAGCCATCGACCTCGTCGGCGAGGACCACCCAACCTGGTCCTGGCGTGGTTGTGGGCCGCTGTACGAAGCCGACGAGATTCCGGCTCGCGCCGTCCTCGACAAGCGCCCACGCCAACAGGGTGACCACCTTGTCGCCCTCGACATCGGCGAAGCGGGCCGCCCATCCGGGCGCTGCAGCAACCGAGACGATTGTGCGTGCCACGCGGCGGGGCCTACCCCGATACCGGCAATAACCAACGTGGTTCTGCGTGGTCGACGTTCGTCGCGTTCGAGGTGGAGGGACGGGTCGCCGTTCGTCGGGCTGCTACGAGTCGAGGCGGCGGACGCACGTGCTACGCCCAACGTGGGGCCCTCGCTCGCGTAACCCACCGACCGCGCTCGCCGTTCTGTTGAGAACGGCTCAAGAGCCGTACCGAGATGGAGGTTCAGGACATGGCGGGAATACAAGAGTTCTCAGAGAAAGTGATCACCTACGCGACGCGACTTTCAGATGTGGCCGATGCCGCGCAGGGCAGACGGCGCAGCCGCGGTAGCCGCTTGCGGTGGACTGCGTCCGGTGTCGCGCTTCTGGCATTGGTGAGGAGCGACTTCTTCGAGCGGCAGGCGAAAGAGGTCGTGAACGAGGCCAAGACACTCGCGTCCGACTTGCCCGACGACTTGATGGGTGTTGTCCGCCAGACGGGGGCAAGTGGTTCAAGGCCCCGTGCTTCTCAAAGGAACGGCTCTCCCCGCGGTTCCGCGACGTCAGTCGCCAAGACGAGAACGCGAAAGGCCAGTGCATCGAGAAAGCGTACGAGCGCGCCCAGAAAGCGCACTGCCTCATCCCACTGAGAAGTGACCTACGCTCAGATGGGTCCGCGCGGACGAAGAATCATCGCCGGCAACAACCAGCGGTTTCGCGTCCTCCACGTCGTCCCGTTCGACGAGGAGGACAAGTCGCCGTTCGTCGGGCTGCCACAGGTCGAAGCTGCGTAGCAGCGCGGGGCACGCCCGATGCGGCGAGATAGGGGCCGCCAGGCGCCCGCCCGAAGGGGGCAAGCGGGGCACCTGCGGCCCGCGACGGCGACAGCGCTGTAGGCCTGCGGCCGCCATCCGGCGTCTGGTCGCGGGCTCTTTTCGACGAGTCGAGTTGTCCCTCGCTGCTTTACGAGCGATTTACTCCCTGCCGCGTGCGCCTCTTACCGGGGCCGGGCAAGAAGATGACAGGCGGTGCGGGGCTACGGTGCCCGCGCTGCTTACGAAGCGGTCGCGGCGAAGGGGGACGTGACCGCTTCGGATTCTTGGATCATGCACTGCATGGGTTCGTCGATCATCTGTCCGCGTCAAGTGGCCCACGAGTGGCCCGCGGGGCGGCCTGCGTCGCCGGCTTAGCGCACGCGGTAGACCGCCAGCCCGTTTCCCGAACGGTCTCTCCGCAGTGGGCGCGGCTGGGATCGAACCAGCGACCCCTCGCGTGTGAAGCGAGTGCTCTCCCGCTGAGCTACGCGCCCGGGACGCGTTTACTGTAGCCGCGTGCCGGTCGAGATGCTGTAACGCTCGAGGTCGTATCTGACAGATGTAGTCATGACATCCGACACCGATCGGTTACGCCGAGGCCGCCGCCGGGAGGCCGCGGCTGCTCGAGCAGAGCTGCCGCGCGAACGGCCCCTAGCCCGCGAGGTCTGACTGCATGGCGCTGGCGGTGGTGCGGCGACGCGCGTGCCGCACCGCTGCCAGCGCCCCCGCGCAGAGGCCCGCGGAGACGAGGTACGGAACGACGTCTCCGGAGACCTCCGCCACCGCGCCTCCCGCCGCCGGGCCGATAAGCGCCCCCGTCGCCCAGGCGGCATTCATCAGGCCGAAGGCCATTCCCTGCGCCAGGCGACTGCGCTCTGCTCCCTCCGCGATGAGCGCGAACGCAGGCGTGAAGAGCGCGCCGTAGGCGCCTCCCGCCGCGATCACGAGCGGCACGTATGCGACCGGGCTCGGGCCGACCGCGAGGCCGACCGAGACCGCTGCCCCGGCGGCGAGGGCGATCTGGATCGGAGCGAGGACTCCTCGCCGGTCCAGCACACGGCCGGCGACCGGTGAGATCACCGTCTCGAGCGCCGCGCCGACGAGCCAGACGGCGCCGATCGCCGCGGCTCCCCACCCGGCCGCCGAGAGATGGAGCGGGGCAAGCGTCGAGAGAACGCCGAAGAGGAACGACGGCAACGCCATGAGCACGAGGCCGCCGACAAAGACGTTGTTGCGGAGCGCGCGTGCCATGGCTGACAGGGACGGCATCTCGGGCGGGATCGGGTCGAGCCGCAGAGTCCACACGGCGAGGACAACCGCGAGGCCTGCGAGCGCCGTGAAGACCACGTCGCGTCCGACCAGTGCAGCGGCCGCGCCGACGACTGGTCCGAAGAGCGCCCCGAAGACGGCGGCGCCCATGGCGGTCCCGATCATCTCTCCACGGCGGTCGCGCGGGGCGGCGGCGAGCAGCCACGCGAAGGCGCCCGCCCAGGTGAAGGCGCTGCCCGCCCCCTGCAGGAAGCGCGCGGCGAAGAGAGGCCAGAAGCCGTGCACGAAGGCGAAGCCGAGGCTCGCGACCCCCATCAGCGTCAATCCGACGAGGACGGCGCGCTGCGCGCCGAGCCGCGCGGCGGCGGCTCCACCCGGCAGTCCGCCGACGAGCGCCCCGGCCGCGTAGGCGGCGACGAGCACGCCGGCTCCCGCCTTCGAGAGATGGAGCGTGTGCGCGAAGTGGGGGAGGAGCGGCGTGAGCGCCGCGTAGAGCATCGTGTCCACGAACACGAGTGCGGCGACCAGGAGAAGAAGCCGGCGCATCCCGCTCAGCCTATGTGCGGCGTACCGTTCGGATGTGACACGAGGGCGGTTCGGTGTCGTATCTACGGACGTGAGTGCTGCTCCGTCCGCTCTCGAGGCGCCGCGAGGCGCGCGCACCGCGCCGTTCGCCGACGTCGTCGCCGAGCATCTCGATGCGGTCTACCGCTACCTCGTCTACCTCACGGGCGACCGGGCGGCGGCGGAGGATCTCGCGGCCGAGACGTTCGAGAAGGCCTTCCGGAGCTGGCGCCGCTTCGACCCGCGCCGCGGCGCGCCGCGCACCTGGCTCTGCCGGATCGCGCGCTCCGCCGCCGTGGACTGGTACCGCGCCGAGGCGCGGCGGCAGCGAAGGGAGGAGACGTATGCCTTCGAGACGGCGGAGATCGGCGAGTCGGTGTTCGCGGAGGGGCTCTCGCCTCAGCTGGAAGCGGCATTGCGGACTCTCACTCCCGCCGAGCGCGAGGTGGTGGCGCTGCGGGTGCTCCTCGAGCTGGACGGGCCGAGCGCGGCACGCGTGCTCGGGATCAGCTCGACGGCTTGCTCGACCCGGCTCACCCGGGCTTTGAAACGACTGGAGGAGGCGATGGCGGATGTCCGCGACTGACTGGAACGGATTGGACGGACACGAGGCCCTCGTCTCCGAGCTTCGGGCGAACCCTCCCGTTGCGCCCGAGCGGTTGCGGCAGCGCGTGCTGGAGCTCGGGCCTGCGTCCCGCAGCCGCCGGGCCGCGCTGCCGCGGAGCCGCCGCGGGCGCGCGCTTGCGGTCGTGCTCGTCGCGGCCGCAATCGCCGTCGGGGCTGCGCTCGTGCACGGCTTCGTCAGCTCCGGCTCGCACTCTGCAGCGAACGAGGCGCTATATGGGGTGGTGGCGCGCCCAGACACGATCGCTCACACCGGCCTTACGCATGGCTCTGGCTCCACGTCCACCGTCGTGCAGGCTGGGACTGCCCGAGTCCTCAAGCCGAACGCGTTCGGGGCGTACAAGGGGGCCGCGGGAAATTCCGGCCAGGCGCTGAACCTGGACAACCTCCCGGCAGCGGAACTGCTGACGATCCCGAAGGACAGACTCGTCCACGCCGACGCGTCCCTCCAGGTTCACGTGGGTGGCCACTCCGCTCTCACTTCCGCGACGAATAAGGCGACGCAGATCGTCTCCTCGCTCGGCGGCTACGCGCAGAGTGTCCAGTACCAGAGCGAGACCAAGGGCGGCGGGAGCTCGTTCCTCGCGCTGAAGGTGCCGGTCGGCAAGGCGCAGACTGCGATCGGAAGGCTCGCCCAGCTCGGGACGCTCGTCTCCCAGCAGGTCTCCACCCAGGATCTCCAGCAGACGCTGACCCGGCAGACGAACGGCATCGGCACGCTCCGGCGCGCGATCGCCGTGTACGAGCAGGCACTCAAGACCCCGTTGACTGCCTCGCAACGGATCGAGATCCAGATCAAGCTCGCGAACGCACGGCACTCGGTCAAGGTGCTGCGCAAGGCGCGCGCGGGCACGGTCGCGTCCGGCGCGGCCGCCGACATCTCGCTCACGCTGACGACGAGCAAGAGCTCGATCGTCGGCGGCGGAAGCCATACGAGTGGGCGCTTCGACCGACTGCTCGGGGGAGCCGCGGGCTTCCTCGCGCTGGAGGGGATCATCGTCCTCTACGCGCTCGTCGTCCTCAGCCCGCTGCTCGTGATCGGCGGCCTCGCGTGGGTGTTCCTGCGCGAGCGCCGCCGGCGCGACGAGAGGCGCCTGCTCGCGTCGACCTGATCTGCTGGAATACCGGCGTGCTGCTCGGCGGAGAGCTCCCGCTCGGACACGAGATCGGCCTGATCGTCGTCGCGGCGGTCTTCATCGGCTTCGCGCTCGTCGCGTCGCTCGTCGTGCCGCGCTACAGGCCGGATTTCCCTGGGCCCGACGGCCTGAGCGTGTTCGCGATCGCCTCGGTCGTGCTGTTCGTGCTGATGCTCGCGGCCGTGAACTTTTTCGGTTAGCCGCCCGGGACCGGCGTCGCTAACCTGTCCGGACTTCGGAGAAGTGGCCGAGTGGCTGAAGGCGGCGCCCTGCTAAGGCGTTATGGGGCTGAATGGCTCCATCGAGGGTTCGAATCCCTCCTTCTCCGCTAGCGCAGCGCCCGCCGCGGCTCTGCGCCCACCCGCGGAGGGGTGGCAGAGCGGTCGAATGCGGCGGTCTCGAAAACCGTTATCCGTCGTTAGGCGGATCGAGGGTTCAAATCCCTCCCCCTCCGCTTGGACAAGCCGAAACCTCTCCGTTAGCAGGGGTTTTGGCTTGTCTTGTGGACCGCCCCAGACCGTTCGTCACTCCGTTGGAATCCGCCTGAAACCGCTTCGAACTGGCGCCCGCTGGCGCAACACTGGCGCACACCTAGACTCCCCGAAAGCATGGGCGAAGCCGAACTTCGCGAGACGTGGACGACGCGCGAACTCCCAATCCTCCGCGCCGCACTCTCCCGGATAGACGGAGGGGACGAGTACGCGGACCTCGACGAGCTTCGCGTCGAACTCGGTCTGACCGCCGGCGAGGTCTTCGCAGCCGTCGGCGCGCTCGCTAATGCATCGCCCCTTACCTCGACGTCGAACTTCGCAACGGAGTGCGGTCGCCCGGAAGGATTGACAGCGTCTACGAACGTGCGCGACGCGAGCTCGGAACCTGGCCAACCGCGGAGAATGTGGTCGCGGAGCTCGCGGCTGCCCTCCGGGTCGCCGCAGACGAGGCATACGAGCCTGAGGAGAAGGGGCGCCTCGGGGCCGCTGCGGACGCGTTGACCGGCTTTGCGCGCGACGTCGCTGTCGCAGTCGTTGCGCGCCACGTTGGCGGCTGAATAGATGCAGCGCACTTTCGAGATCTCGATCGGAGCCGCCACCGAACTCTGGATCCAGTGGGCGTGGATCGCTCTCGACCAACGAGACAGCGCCCGACTCGCTCACGAGCGGGCCGGCGGCCCCCCTGCAAGCAATCCCGAACTGCAGGCAGCAATGGTGTCGATCGTGGCTGCGGCGTCGGCGATCGATGGCTTCGCGAGGGTCGTCCGCGACGCTTGTGCCGAGCCGACACTAAGCCCCACCGCCAAGGATCCCTCACGAGCGACATACATTTGGGAAACGCTGCAAGCCAACTTCAAGATGGCGAAGCCAACGCAGACCTGGCCCCGCGACCTCAAGGAGTTGTGGAAGCTTCGGAGCGGCGTCGACGGCGGCCTAGTCCATCCGCGAACCATCGCGCCCGAGCCCGAGCCGTTCCCGCCCCATCTCGATGCACCTGCGCGGGGGACATACACCGTCCAAAGCGCCACGCGCTCGACCGCGGTCATGGCGGAGATCTTCACGACGTGCACGCCCGAGGCAGTACGCCCCGGCCTCGCCGACCTTTGTCAGCGCGTCCAGGGCTTCACCATTGCGGGCTACATCGAAGAGTTTGCTCGACGAGGTGCCCTAGACGGCCTCCACCTGTAGCAGCCCGACGAATGGCGATTCGTCCTCGGCGCGCGTCAAGGTTCGCGGCCTGCTCGACACCTACGACCGTCCGGCGGAGGCGGCGAGAGGTACAGGCTCGGCTGAGCCCTGATCACT
>Ga0207665_10000692_pt1 | contig 22824 bp, 19 predicted proteins | sample LARL112metaG_FD_184351 | JGI IMG/M metagenome (GOLD analysis project Ga0207665, IMG submission 184351) | Corn, switchgrass and miscanthus rhizosphere microbial communities from Kellogg Biological Station, Michigan, USA - LAR L11-2 metaG... | ecosystem: Host-associated > Plants > Roots >... | reverse complement strand
AGCTTGCGCCGAAAGTTTAGAACATGATGCCGAGGGTAACCGGCACGTACGCCAGCGAACCACCGTTGACTGAAATGCGGTTGTAACGCGCTTCAGCGAACGCATGGTAAGGCAGCTTGACACCAGCACCAGCGTTCCAGCCGAAGTGGTTCTCGGTGGTCGTGGTTCCCAGAGCCTCAACGGCCGGGATGTAGAGGCCGGCGCCCGCAATCACATAAGGCGCAACGCCAACGCTCGGCAGCTGCCAGAACGCGTTACCAGTCGCGCTCATGACGTGGAGCTTGGGGCCGTTGTTCTTCTGGGCAAACTGGTTGTACGCACCATCAACACGCAGACCAAGCGGAATGAACGGGAGCTTGATCTCCATTGCAGCCGTGGCGTTAAAGCCCATGCTGTTGGTGTTGGACAGGTCGCTCATCGGCTGGGTTGCACCACCCGCAATACCGAGCGAGAAAGGCTTGACCAGGCCGAGCTGCGCTTGAGAAACGCGCGGCATCGCGACGAGTGCGATCGCTGCGATCGCGAGGAACAGTGAACGCTTCAAAGCTTCTCCTTGTTCGAGAGTGCGTCCTTTAACTGTGCCGTGGTTCTGACACCTGGACGCTGATCTGGTTACGGGAGGGCTTCTGAACGCCGTGCCTGACCATGATGGCCCGACAGAAGAGCGCTGACGTCCCTCGCCGTCAAAAAGACGAGGGACCTCCAAGGCCAGTAACTATTGTGATTGCACTCAGGAAGTTACCGAATGGATTTGTGATTGCAGACAAGAAAAAACCGCGTCGATTGACGCGGTTTTTTCCGGTCTTTCCCGAGCCCGCAGGGCGGGCTTCGCGTTCCGTCCCCTTTTACGGAGCGACGACTGTCAACATCACCGGCTCGGAGTCCGAGGCACCGCCCATCTCGGGTGTGCGCTGTGATGCAAAACTGCGGTACACGACCATCGAAGACGCTTCGCTATTTCTATCCACCCATCTGGTAGCAGATGTCTCCTTCGACCCAATCCCCAATCTCCAATCCCTCGTTGCTCTGACTGTCACTGCTAAACCAGCTTTTCCACTCTGCGGCTGCAACTGATTCTGCGTTGCTGCAACCTGGACTCTTACTCGCGGAGGAACCGTGACTACCACCGTGTGCGTTAGGCTGACGGATCCGGCCTGCTGTGCATTCGACGCGCTCGCTGTAAGAGCGAGTGCGAGCGTTATTGCAGCAGATATGTTGCGGAGCTTAGCCATCTGCAGAGTCTCCGAGCCCCGAGTGTGAACCCGAAACGCGTCGTGATTTGATGAGGCACAATTTGCGCCTCTCTCTGTGACGGCTTTATGAAGGGATCATGACGGCTTTGTCATGATCGTCCGTTTCTTTCTAGCTGGCGGCAGCTACCGGGTGGGCGGTGAGGGTAAACCCCACGCCGCGTCGCGTCTCGATTTCGGTATTCGCACCCGCCGCGCGCAGTTTCTTTCTGAGTCGGGCGACATGAGCATCGATGACGTTCGAGCTGGGATCGAAGTGCATGTCCCAGACCTTGTCGTGCAGCTCGCTACGCGTCACGATCTCGCCGCAACGCATCATCAGATGCTCGAGCAGTTTCAGCTCCATCGCCGTTAAGGTGACCTCGTTCGCGTCGGATGTCACGCGGCGGGTTAGCCGATTGAGAACCAGGTTGCCGACGCGAATTTGTTCGTCGACCCTCGCCTTGATGCCGTGCCTGGTGAGTGTGCGCACTCTCGCCCGCAACTCTTCGTTCGACACTGGCTTTACGACGTAGTCGTCCGCCCCGGCGTCGAGTCCGCGCACGATCGATTCGGTGTCGGCACGACCTGAATAAAGGAGGACCGGTGTGTGGCGTCCGTTGCGCCGCAGCTCCTGGAGTATCTCGAACCCATGACGGTCCCCGAGCTGCAGGTCCAGGATGATACCGTCGTACTCATTGACGAGGGCGAGCGTTCGTGCCTCCTCGCCAGTTGAAGCGGTATCTACGGCGTAGGCTTCGTCGCGCAGCACACGCGCGACGAGCTTTAGTATCGCCTTGTCATCATCGACTACGAGAATACGCATCCGGTTTTGGTGGAGGTTTATCCTACCGGAGACGACTACGATGACGGACTCTTAACAAAAAACGGGAGGGAGCGTTCGCCCCCTCCCGTTATTAGTCCAAGGCCGCTTTTAGAACATCACTCCGAACGTGATCGGGATGAACTTCAGCGAGCCGCCGTTGCCCTGTACCTGGTTGTAGCGAGCTTCGACGAACGTGTCGAATCCGCTCAGAGGCATCTTGATGCCGCCGCCAACGTTCCAGCCAAAGTGGTTGTCCGAGCCGCTGCCGACTCCGGTGAGATTCATCGCTGCGTTGTACCAGCCCGCTCCGCCGATCGCATAGGGCGTAACTGAGGCTGATGGGAGCTGGTATACGAGGTTGCCGGTCACGCTCGCGAAGTGGATATCGCCGCTGGCGCCCTGCTTGAGGCCGAAACGGTTATATGCTGCGTCGACGCGAATGCCGAGCGGAATCAGCGACTGGTTAACCGCGAGAGTACCGGTGACGTTGAAACCCGTGTTGGCGCCGTTCGACAGATCGCTCGTCGGAAGCGCAGCTCCACCGGCGATACCGAACTGAACCGGCTTCACGCTGGAGGGCGAGGATGACGAATGGTGCTTTTGCGCTTGCGCTGCAAACGGCACAAACGCGATGCCCACGAGGGCAGCTACGAGGGAACGCTTCAAGACAACTCCTGTGTTGTGGAAGCGCCGGTACGGCCACTCGGCCTGCAGACGCTAATTCCAGTTACGCATCGGCAATCGATTTTGGATGCTCAATGCGACACTCCGACGAATCGGACACGCCGGGAGTAACCCGGATGAGCTTCTGGTTCGCTACCGCCGAGATCGTTTTGGTGCCGGTGCCGGCTTGTTCTTTATGATGTAGGACGGGTCAATGCGTTGAAGTCGGCGGCTGCGAGAGGAGTCCAATGAGGTCCGGCATACGTCCACGACCGTTGCCAGCACGGAGTCTGTCACGGAGCTCACTGCTCGCATCGCATCGCTATAGTAGGTGACAACTGCGCTCGAGTCCGCTTTGAGGAAGGGCATCCCGCACACCTGCTCGGTCGGATATTTGTCATCGGCGTGATCGACCATCGTCAGGACTTTGCGTGGCGCGCGCGGCAGCGCTGAAGCCAGCGCGATCGCGAGGCTCGCCTGAGCTGCGGCGGACGGCGGCGTCAACTGCGACGCGACATCGAGCCAGACACTGTCGCCTGAAGCGACTCCGTCGAGAACCGATTTAGCGAATCCTTCGTCCGCGTCGATACGACGAGAGACGTCGGCAGCGCCCTGCAGTTTAATTTCAGAGAGCGTAATCTCGGCGCGGCCGCGAGGAACCCAGCGATTTTCCTTGCATCCGTTTGCCGCAGCAATCGCAATGAGTGCTGCGAGCGTTATTTCCCTGCGCACACTTTGCGCACGCGAGCGGTGTCGCTCGGCATCCAGATCGCAATCGCGCGCGCCTTTCTCTCCGCGTCTTTCGATCCCACTACAGCCCCAAGAACTTTGACGGTCGCGTGCGTCGCTGTCAGCGAATCCAGCATCAGGCCGTTGGCGCCGACCCCGGCTGCCTGATTACGCGCCGCTTTCAGTAGATCACCGTTGCCAGTATACACTGAGTTTCCTTCCGCTTCGATAAGAGCCACTTCGTAGTAATCATATGGCACTTTATCGCGGCCTGGAAAAACCGTGACTGCGTCGGCGCATGTAGGTGCGAGGGTCAGCTCCGTATTGCGCGCGACAATGTTCGATTTGGTGGCGCAGCCAGCGACACCTGCCAGAAGTGCCAGTAGCGCTCGCGTAAAGGATATTTTTTTCATCAGTTCGCAATGACGTGCAAGCGCGGGGCCGGTAGTGCAAATGCACGGCGCATTGGCCCAAAGTTCGCCATTTGCTGCATCCTGCGAGCAGGTCGCACGCTTATCACTGGCGGTGGTGACCTCGATGCCACTATCGCGGAGCTTGAACCGATTGGCCCTTAGTCTCACCGGTAGAATACAACGTCGCGCACTCGCGGTGGTGCCGGCGATTCTGGTTCTTATCGTTGGCGCCCTCGCCTACCAGCAGGCGCGCCGCGTGATCGGAGACGTGCGCGACGTGGAGCGCAGCCATGCGATTATCGAGCGGTCAGACGAGCTGCTCACCCGCGCGGTTGATGCGGAAACTGGTCAGCGCGCCTACCTGCTGACAGGGCAGGAGGCTTTTCTCGACCCGTACCGCGGCGCCAGGGCGGACATTGCCGTCGCTATTGATTCCTTGCGGGCACTGCGCAAGAAGGATCCACCACAATTGGCGCGTCTCGACAGCATCAACCGGCTGGTTGGCGAGCGCTTCGCCCTGCTCGAAGCGGGAATCACGATGCGTCGAAGTAATGACTTTGCCCACGTCCAGGATCCGGAGCGGTTACTCGCGGGAAAACGGGCGATGGATCGATTACGCGCAGCCATCGGTGGGCTCCAACGCCAGGAGAGACAAATCCTCGAAGCACGTCACGCTCTCGAGCGCCGGAGTCTTTCCAACGCGATGCTGGTCGTTGGCATAGCAGCGGTCCTCGCGCTCCTTCTCAGCGCTCTCGTCAACTTTGCGTTCGCGTCTGCCATCCGTGAGCTGGACGACGCCAATAGCGACCTGAAGCGTGTCAACGATGATCTCGAGAGACAATCGCGCGATCTCGAGCTGCAGGCTGTCGAGATGGAGTCCCAGGCCGCCGAGCTCGAAGCTACAGCCGAAGATCTGCGTGGGACCAACGACGAGCTCAATCGGGCAACGAGAGCGGCCGAGGAGGCGCGCGACACTGCGGTGACGGTTCAACGACAACTCGAGGATGTTTTACAGGGCGCCAGGCTGCTGAGTGAGGCGAGCAAGGCCCTTTCTTCGTCCCTCGATTATGAAACGACTCTCGAGATTGTTGCGCAGTTAGCGGTCAAGGAGGAAATGTCGGAATGGTGCGCAATCGATCTCGTTGAACCGGACGGCAAGATCAGGCAGGCAATCGTCGCCCACCGCGACGCAGAGAAAGTCAGATGGGCAAAGGAGCTCCGCAAACGCTACCCGCCGGACTATAGCGAGCGTACAGGCGTCGGTGAGGTGATCAGAAGCGGGCGTGCAGAATTCTATTCCGAGATCCCCGAAGAAACTTTGCTCGGCGCCGCGCGTGACGCGGAGCACCTGGCGATACTGCGAGAGCTCCAGATCCATTCCGCGCTCATCGTCCCGATGATCGCGCGGGGGCGGACTCTCGGCGCGCTGACATTGATCAACAGCAAGAAGGGACGACGGCTCAACGAAGCCGATCGGGCGATGGCGATGGAACTGGCAACGAGGTCCGCGATCGCAATCGACAACGCCCAGCTCTATCGCGCGGCGCTTTCCGCGAGCGACGCCAAGTCGGCGTTCCTGGCGAGCATGAGTCACGAGCTACGCACGCCGCTCAACGCCATCATCGGGTATCAGTCGCTTCTTCAGGACGGCCTATCCGGACCGGTGACGGATCCCCAGGTCACGCAGCTGTCTCGTATTCGGGCCAGCGCGGACCATCTGCTATCCCTGATCGACGAAGTCCTCACATTCAGCCGGGTCGATGTCGGCAAGGAGCTCGTCCAGTGCGAGCAGGTTCAGCTGCGACCGATCGTGACCGAGGCGATCAACATGGTGGCGCCCGTCGCTGGGGCGCGCGGCCTCAAGCTGAAGGACGAATCTGCTGACGTGGAGCTTTACACCGATAGCTTCAAAGTGCGCCAGATTCTGCTCAACCTCCTTTCGAACGCGGTGAAATTCTCTGATCGTGGCGCCATCGCCGTTCGCAGCAAGGTCGATCACGACAAGGTGGCGATTTCCGTTTCGGATTCGGGCATCGGCATCGCCGAGCAGAATCTGGAGCGCGTGTTCGACCCGTTCTGGCAAGTTGAGCAGCGGTCGACGCGGCGGGCCGGTGGAACTGGACTCGGACTTAGCGTGAGTCGCAGTCTGGCGCGCCTTCTTGGGGGAGATGTGATGGTCGAAAGTGAGTTGGGCAAAGGAAGCACCTTCACCGCAGTCATCCCGCTGCGCCCCGTCGGCGACGGCGAATTGAGCTAGCGGTTCGCGCCGGTGGTTAGACCGGGCGCCGACTCCCGTTGTTCAGTAAGCAGTCGCGTCGTGAAACGCTGGCCCTCGGAAATCCGCTCGACTTCCAGAGCGATTGCATCCACGGCGCGATTGAGATGCTCGAGCTGCGCCGATACTTCCTGTGGGACCTGCGCCGTGGCCGAGCGCCGATCCATCTTGCGCGCGAACGCGCGGGCAAGCGGAAGGAAGATGATTATTGCGGCGACCGTCATGAAGAACGCGACCGAGATGTCGACGACACCGCGCGGGATCCCGGGCGGACCATCGTACGCCGTCCCCTGCCGAACGATCGTCGTCTTCCCGTCAGGCGTCTGGATGGTGATGGGCCCATCCTGATCGATTCCCCCAACGACCGGAAGCGTCGGGGTTTTCACGACGGTAACGCCCTGGTCGCGCAGGCCTTTGGCCGCTGCCGCGTTAGCTCGCGCGTTGAGCACCTGTTCGTTGACGTTGGCGCGGATGGCGTCGCGCATCTGGCGCGCCGCGTCCTGCAGCTCCTGCCGTTGTTCCGCCGTTGGCGGTGTCGGGGCCTGAGGTGTTCCCTGCTGACCGCCACCCTGAATCATGTTGCCTGCGCTTGGAGCCAATGTTGTCATAAGGCATTCACCTGATTTCCGGATCCGTCGCCGGACTTGAGAATCAAAAGCTATCGATTTTAAGTGGTTTGTGTGACCAGCCAACGCCGACGAATCACTGTCCGTATTAGCTTAGTCGTGCAACGGTCGTGACTCTTCCGACGCGTACAACTCAACCCGAAAGCAAAACCATGCGAGCCCATCCCGTCCTGTCCGCCCTCGCCTGCGCCGCGCTTATTGCCGGCACTTCCTCAGCACAACTCGCCACTCCACTCGATTCGGCAACGCTCGCCGGATTTCGCTGGCGCTCGATCGGCCCCGCGAACATGGCTGGACGGGTGACCGATGTCGAGGGAGTCGCCGGGAACTCCAAGATCTTCTACGTCGCGACTGCTACGGGTGGTATCTGGAAGACCATCAATGCCGGAACGACGTTCTTCCCGATCTTCGACAAGGAAAAAGTAATCTCGATGGGCGATATCGCGATCGCACCGTCGGATCCCAACATTCTCTACGCCGGCACGGGCGAAGAGGATTCACGCAATTCGATCTCGCCGGGTGGAGGAGTCTATAAGTCGACCGACGCCGGCCGAACCTGGAAACTCGTCGGACTCGAGGCGACCCAACAAATCGGCCGCATCGTCATCGACCCGACAGATCCGAACATCGTTTACGTCGCTGCGCTCGGTCACGCCTGGAATTCCAATCCGGAACGTGGGTTGTACAAGACCACCGACGGTGGTGCGACATGGAAGCTTTCGAAATTCATCAGCGACAAAGCCGGGTTCGTGGACATCGCGATGGATGCCAAGGATCACAACACGCTTTACGCAACGAGCTGGGAGCGCGTGCGCGGCCCGTATTTCCTGAAGAGTGGCGGACCGGGAAGCGGCTTGTGGAAGACGACTGACGCGGGAGCTACATGGCGCGAGATCAAGGGCGGAGGTTTCCCCGAGACGATGAAGGGACGAATCGGACTCGCGCTGTCGCCATCCAATCCTCAAGTGCTGTACGCGTGGGTTGAAGCTGACACCCTGCCGCGGCCTTTGGCGCGTGGCGAAAAGCCTGACACGTCCAAGCGGCAGAAGACGAACAGTGGCATCTATCGCTCGGCTGATGGCGGAGCGACGTGGACGCTGACGTATCGCAACGAGCCACCTGGAGCAGGCGCGGGCGGACTGGGCGATGCGCGGCCGTTCTACTACTCGCAGATTCGCGTGGATCCGAAGAATCCGGATCGCATTTACTGGATGTCGTCGGTCTTTCGCTCGTCGGAGGATGGCGGCAAAACCTATCGGCGCGGTGCGCTGAACGTGCACACCGATTGGCACGCGATGTGGATCGATCCGAACGACCCGGATCACTTCATCCTCGGCGACGACGGCGGCATCGCGGTGACCTACGACCGCGGGGGCACCTACGATTTCATCAACACGTTCCCCATCGGCCAGTTTTACGCAGTCAGTTACGGGATGGAGAAGCCGTACAAAGTGTGCGGCGGCTTACAGGACAATGGCTCGTGGTGCGGTCCCTCCCGCTCCCGAAATCGCGTCGGCATCACCAACTATGACTGGTACAACGTTGGCGGCGGCGACGGGTTCTATACGGCGATCGATCCGGAAGATCCGAACATCGTTTACAGCGAGTCGCAGGGCGGGAACGCATCGCGGTTGAACATTGCGCAGAACACGCGGGCTGTGATCATGCGCGGCGGCGGACGTGACCGCACCAGTCTCTTTGAGGATTCGGTGATCATCGCGCGCGGCGACACCACGCGTCCCGAGACGCCGCAGATCACCGCGGCCGTGGAGGCTGTGCGTCGGCGTGCAGCAGCCGACTCGGCGCGCGGTTATCGGTTCAACTGGTCGACGCCATTCTTCCTTTCGCCGCACTCAGCGAGCACGGTGTACATGGGTGGCAATCGACTGCTGAAGTCTTCCGACCGCGGCGATCACTTCTATCCGATCTCGCCGGATTTGTCGACCAGGGATTCCGCGCGGATCATCGTGAGTACGCGCACCACCGGCGGCATCACGCGCGACAACTCGGGCGCCGAGACGTACGGCACAATCACAACGGTTGCAGAATCGCCGATTCGCCCCGGAATTCTCTGGGTCGGCACCGACGATGGTAACGTGTGGCTGACGACGAATGACGGAGGAGCGTGGACTGACATTACCTCGCGATTCCCCGGCGTTCCGAAAAAAACCTGGGTGAGTCGGGTCGAACCATCACACTTCGATACCGCGACCGTCTACGTCACCTTCGACAATCATCGAGAGAACGATTTCAAGCCATACGTCTTCGTCTCGAATGATTTCGGAAAGACTTTCCACTCGATCGTAAACAACCTCCCGACTGGTGGCGTTGATTTCGTCCACGTCATCCGCGAGGATCCAGCGAATCGCGAACTGCTGTATCTGGGAACCGATGTCGGTGCCTATGTCTCCACCGATCGTGGCGCGAGCTGGCAGCGGTTCATGACCGGCATGCCGACCGTGCCGGTTCACGACCTGAAAATCCATCCGCGTGATCGCGAGCTGATCGCAGCCACGCACGGTCGGTCGATCTGGATCGTGGACGTCGCGCCGCTCGAGGAAATGAATACGGGCGTCATGGCGCGGACGGTAAACTTCTTCACACCGAAGACCGCCTACGAGTACTCGATCGGCAACGTCCAGAATTTCCCGGGACAGAAAAACTTCGTCGCACCGAACCCAGCCTACGGTGCGGAGCTGGCCTATCGGGTGACGTCCGGCAGTCCGCGCGACAGTGCCCGCATCGTGATCACCAACATTCGTGGTGACACAGTTCGCACTCTCAATGGACCTGGCGGACCCGGTCTGCACCACGCGTACTGGGATCTTCGTGGCAAACCGCGCCCGTTAGGGCCGGCGGCGTTAAGAGACAGTATCAACGCCGCACGAGTCAGACGCGCGCGCGAGGACTCGCTGCGCGCCGCACGCGCCGACACTACCGGTGGCGCCGAAGGCGCGGGGCCACGCCGCGGGCGGGGAGGCGGTCAGGGCGAGAACCTGAGGCCTGCTGAAGCGACGACGATGGGCCCGGGCGGGCCTGGTGGTGAAGGCGGCGGCGGCTTCTTCGGCGGCGGCCGCGCCGGCAATCTGGTCGATCCCGGCGATTACGCCGTCACGATCAACGTCGGCGGCCAATCGCTCCGCCAGATCGTCCACGTCGAAAGGGTCAGCGACATCATCAACACCGACTTTGGACCTGACACGGAGGACAGCGACGACCCGCACGATCCGTAACTGATGCGGATTAAGCGAGGGTAGTCCGCACATTCGTGTTTGCATCACAGTTTGCTAGTTGTGCGTAATCAACTCGTCAGAATCAGGTCACATGTAGGGCGCACAACCCAGTTCGCCTCTTGCGCAATCATGTTTCACGCTTAGCGTGGATGGGCGTTGGAGCCATCTGTTTCGTAGTAGCCTGACCCTCGCAGGGAATCTTAGAGATTTGACAGAGCCGCTACCGAGTAGGGACGACATCGCGCGTCTCGCCGACTACGTCGGCTTTCGCGACACCCGGATGCGCTACGACACCGAGCGGATGTCCGCCGAGGAGGCTCAGGCGCGCCTGATCTCGGCGTATGAAGAACTGAGGGTGGCCGAGGAAGCGCTTCGCGCGCAGGCCGAAGCGATCACGGACGCTGAGCGACAGGTGGAGATCGAGCGCCATCGGTACCGCACGCTGTTCGAGTTTGCACCCGATCCATATCTGCTCACCGACGCGGACGGAATCATCGAGCACGCCAACGGCGCCGCCGCGGAATTCCTCGGCGTTCCCGGAGCGCTGCTAGTCGGAAAGCCATTGGTGAACTTCGTCGATCTGCGAACGCGATCGGAGTTCCGCGCCCACCTGCGTGGCCTCGGAAGCAATATCCGCGATCGCGTGCTGGTTGATCTCACAGTGCGGGATGGTCGCGCCGTCTCCGTCGAGGCGACCGCCACTTCGATCCCGTCTGATGGTGAGCGGCCCCGCAATTATTGCTGGTTGCTGCGCGATCTGACAACCCAGCGTGACAGTGAAGACAGCATGCTCGCGCTCAACCGCTCACTAAACGCGAGAGTCGCTCAGCGCACGCGTGAGCTGGAGATCGCGCTCGCGGGTGAGCAAGCCGCGCGCAAAGAAGCGGAAGCTGCGAACCGCATCAAGTCGGAATTGTTCGCGCGCCTGAGTCACGAGTTTCGAACACCGCTGCACGCGGTCTCCGGATATCTCGAGATCCTCCAGCAGAACATTCACGGTGGTCTGAACGACGATCAGCGCAAAGACGTAGATCGGATTCATCAGGCGCAGGAGCACCTGATGGCGCTTGTAAACATGATCCTCGATTTCGCAAAGCTCGAAGGCGGATTGGTCGAGCTCTGTATGGCGGAGATTCCGATCGAGGAAACATTGCGCGGGGCAGAGTCGCTCGTCGCGCCGCAGTTCGCGAAGAAGGGAGTTTCGTACACCCATCGGCCCGGAGATTCAGTTCTCACAGTGTTCGCCGATCGCGAGAAGGTGCAGCAGATCATCGTCAACCTGCTCGCCAATGCAGTGAAGTTCACTCCCGCCGGTGGCTCGGTGGATCTCGATTGGCGGGTCGAGGATGACGTCGTGATGGTTCGCGTGCGCGACACGGGCTCTGGAATTCCCGAGGAGAAGATCGAAGAGATCTTCGAGCCGTTCGTGCAGGTGCGAGCCCCCGGCTCGCTACCGAGTGGCGGTACCGGCCTTGGTCTCGCCATCAGTCGTGATCTGGCGCGGGCAATGGGCGGCGACGTGCGCGCGACCAGTAGATTGGGTGTCGGGTCTGTATTCACACTCACGCTGCCGCTGCGCAAACACACCAGCGCCAAGCTTTCAGCCCCAGTTACCGAGAATTAGCTTTCGGGTGCGACCACTATCGCACCATTAAGGGGGCTATCTTGGAACGGCATTCGACCGCGGAGCTGTACGATCTCGTAGAAGATCCCTCCGTTTTCATCAAGCAAAACTGGAACTCCTACACCAAGGAGGACCACGAAGTCTGGGGAATGCTGTACGAGCGGCGCATGAATCAGCTGAGGAAGAACGGAAGCAGAATCTTCCTCAAAGGCGCTGACACGATTGGGTTGAAGAAGGAGACAGTTCCGGATCTGGCGGAAGTCAATCGACGACTCGCGCCGCCGACGGGATGGGAAGCGGTTCCGGTGAACGGATACATCCCCGCCAAGGCGTTCTTTCAGTGTCTCTCGCTTCGAAAATTTCCCACCACTGTCACGATCCGAAAAAAGCAGCAGCTCGATTACCTGCCTGAGCCCGACATCTTCCACGACGTTTTCGGCCACGTGCCCCTTCACGCCGATCCGGTGTTCGCCGATTTCCTGCAGCACTACGGCCAGGTAGCTGCTCAAGCGGAAAGTGAAGAGGACACGACGCGCATGGCGCGGCTGTTCTGGTTCACGGTGGAGTTCGGTCTGATCCGCGAAGACAATCAGGTGAAGGTCTACGGCTCAGGCCTCATCTCCTCGCACGGCGATGCCGCGAACGCGCTCGGCCCGAAGTGTGATCGGCGACCGTTCTCACTCGACGCGGTATTCAATCAGCCGTTCGAGATCGACCACTTTCAGGATGTTCTATTCGTGGTCGACTCCTTTGAGCAGCTGTTCTCGGGGGTCGAAGAAGCGGGAAGACGGATCGGAGTACTTCGCTAGCTAACTGCCGGCTGAATTGGACGTAGGTGGCCTGTCGTCAGGAGTGTCCTCTAGTAGTTCGACGCGCGGACCCGATCGAGGAGAGTGATCAGCGAGTCGAGCTCGGAGGGCGGTAGAACCGCTACCGCCTGCGCGTCCCAACGATTGACCGGATCGTCCAACTCTTTCAACAAGTCGAGTCCTTTCTCCGTGATCCGACAGAACACCCGACGCCGGTCCTTGGGACACGGAGTGCGAGCGACGAGCCCTTTGCGCTCCAGTCGATCGACGAGTCGTGTCACGCCGGGAGTCTGCTCGATCATGCGCTCGCCAATACTCAATGTAGGCAAGCCATCAGGCCCGGCTCCGCGAAGAATCCGCAGCACATTGTACTGCTGCGGCGTGATGCCATGGGGCTCGATCACCTGCGCCAGACTGCGCTTCATGGCGTCCGCTGTACGCAACAGACCAAGCGTCGCTTGCTGCTCGCGCGAGCGAAAGGTTTCTGGCGGCTTCGGTGAATGCGGCTTTTGCGCGGACGCCATGCTCAGAGTCTATAAATGACTCGGACATTGAGCAAGCAAATGGTGACGCTCACGCGTCGTTCGGTGTCACCTGCGCGGTTATGCCCCAGCCACGAAGTGTCAGGAACTTACCTTTGACCAACCATTGGCCCGGCCCTTTTTCTGCTAGAATGGGTAATAAAGCAGGCAATTCGGGCCTCGACTCGGGCCGGAACCACATTAGGAGCCTTCGCGTGATCAAGAGACTAGCACCCTTAGCGTTGCTTTTGGCCGCCGCCTGCGGCGGTGGTGGGGATGGCGGGACCGGTCCGACCCCCAAGCCGAGTGATATAAGCAGCATGAAGGTTGGCGAGGTTCGTACACTGAGCCCGGCCGACATCCCAAACGGGATTACGCTGCCCTCGTCGTCCGGCAGTCGCGACTACATCGTCATCGTCGGCAACACCAGCCCGCAGCACGATGTCGCCGCGAACTACACGGTCAAGGCCGACCGTTCGCCGACCGGTACCTTCGGCATTGAGCTGGCTGCTGACATGGCCGCCCAATCGAGCCGTCAGCTCGACGGAGTGCCGCTCGCGCGCACGCCGCAGGAAGCAGCTGACAACAAGGTTCGCGCGTTCGAGAGATCGCATTTGACCCTGCGCTCGAGCACCGGCGTGGTTCCATCGTCCCGCTTCTCGATCCGGCGCAGCTCCCAGGTCGTTGCCTCGCCGACGCCGAACGTTGGCGATGTCATCAACGTCAAGGTTCCCGATGGCTCGACGGACAATCTCTGCGACAACTATATCCCGACCCAGGCGGTCGTCGCTTCGGTGAGCCGTCGCGCTATTCTCGCGGTCGATACGCTCGACCTCCAGGGTGCCCCACCAACGGTGCTGTTCCCGCAGACCACCCTCGATTCCATTACTGCGGAATTCGACAACATCACCTACCCCACCGACAGCTCCTATTACGGCAAGCCGACCGATATCGACAACAACGGCCATGTCGTGATGCTATATACCGGGCAAATCAACAAGCTGACCCCGCCCAACACGACGGGCGGATTTGTCGGCGGATTCTTCTTCGCGGGCGACATTTTCCCCGCGACCGATCAGGGTGGCGGCGCTGGCTCATTCTGCGCTGAGAGCAACGAAGGCGAGATCTTCTACCTGCTTTCGCCCGACCCAACGGGTCGCTTCGGCAACGTTCGCTCGACCAGCTCGGTTCGACAGGGAACGCGTGGCACCATCGCCCACGAGTTCCAGCACATGATCAACGCCGGCAACCGCTACTTCAATCCGCAGGCGAGCAGCTTCGAGGCGACCTGGCTCGACGAAGCGCTGGCTCACTTCGCGGAGGACGCAGTCGGTCGCGTATCGCGCGGTTTCGGTGACCTGCAGACGTTGACGTTCCAGGACGTTCTGCCCTGCAATTCGCCTTGCTCGCAGGCCAATGATTTCAACGCGTTCTTCTTCCAGAATCTGGCGAGACTGACAGACTGGATGGTCGGTCCGGACAAGTACGCGCCGTTCATGAAGATGGCAGACACGAGTCTCGCCGTGCGCGGTGCTGCCTGGGCGATCGTCAGATACGCCGCCGACAATTACTCGAGCGGCGATCCGCGCGCGCTCACCCGCGCTCTGGCTGCCGGCCCTGACACTGGTGTCAAGAACTTCGCGTCGGCGACGAAAGCACCGATCGATACTCTGGTGAAGGGTTGGCTCGTCTCCATGTACGCCGACCACCTCAGCATCGCGGGTCTCGATCCGAAGTACCAGTACAAGAGCTACAACTTCCGGAGCGTGATGCCTCCGGTCGCGCGCTCAGTTCTCAATCAGTCGACCGCGTCGTATCCTCTGGCCGTGCAGTCCATCGGCACCGGAAGTGATAACCTGAGCGGGACAAATCACTCAGGCAGCGGAACGTATTACCGACTCACTGTGTCATCAGGCGCGGGAACCAAGACCGTGAAAATCGTCGATGCGCAGGGGAACAATGCGAACTTCGCCGGCGAGCATATCTACGTGTTACGAGTTCAGTAACTGCAATTGCAAAGAAAACGGGCCGCGAATCTCGCGGCCCGTTTTTGCATCACGCCTCTCTCAGCGCGGCAATTGGCGTCTCTCTAAAGACGTCTCGGCCCGCCAACAATCCAATCAAAAGCGTGAGGCCGACGACGATCAGAGCGATCCCCACTATCGGACCCACCGGCGTCCCAAACGGCGCCTTGAAGATGTAGCGGACAACCGCCCACCCCCCGGCAACGGACAGCAGCATCCCAGTCAAACCACCCAACAGACCGAGCAACGAATACTCGGCGAGCAGGATGCGGGCAATCTGGCCGCGCGTGGCGCCGAGTGTCTTGAGCAATACACCCTCGCGCACGCGAGCGCGGCGAGTTGCCGAGACCGCGCTGAACAAGACTGGGATTGCCACCGCCAGACTGAACAGCGCGATGAAGCGGATCGCGAGTGATACACGGGACACGATCCGATCGATCGTCCGCTTGATCGCCGTCAGGTCGATGCTCGAGACGTTGGGGAATCGATTCACCACTGCGCGCTGCAGCAGCGGTACGGCATTCGGATCCTTCACCTGCGCGAGGAGGATGTACTGGTTCGGCGCGCCGCGAAGCACCGGCGGCGGAAAAACCACGAAGAAATTCGGCTCGAATCGCGTCCAGATGACTTTGCGCAGGCTTGTGATGCGCGTCGGAATCTCAACGCCCTGCACGTTCCACGTGATGACATCGCCGAGCTTCACCTTGAGCTCTTCGGCGATTCCATCTTCGAGTGAAATCTCGCCCGTATCCGGCGCCTGTTTGAGGGAGCTGGCGCTGAACCACTTCCCGGAGACGATGCTTTCGCTAGCCGCCGGCTTTTCCCGGTAGGTCGATCTGAACTCGCGGCGGAGCGCCCAGCCGGCGCGGCCTCCGCGCTGTCCCTGCACAGGCGTCATGTCCGCGACGCTCTTTCCGTTGATCGATGCGATTCGCATCGTCACCACCGGGGCTTCCTGAATGACGTCGTAGTGATTTGCGCGAATGATCGAGTCGACACCGGCGTGCTGGTCCTGCTGAACGTCGAAAAACACGACATTGCCACGAGCTTCAGCCTGGGCCGTGGTGAAGCGCCGCAGGATATTGTGCTGAACGAGATAGAGTGTGCTGACGAGAAAAGCCCCAAAGCCCAGCGCGAGAACAACGGCGCGCGTTTGGTTGCCCGGGCGATAAAGGTTCGCCACACCCTGGCGGACGACATAGGGCCATCGGGTACGCAAACCCTTGCGAGCCGCCCAGGAGAGAAGTGCGGCGCTGATCGCCAGCGCCAGAATCGCGACTCCTGTCGCCGCGCTCATGCCAAACGCCTGCCTTGCCGTGCGTGCGCGGGTCAGTGCGATACCGACAACGCTAACGACTAACGCCGCATCGATGAGTAGTCGTGGCGCGTCGCTCCAGCGCAGGCGCAGAATCTCGGAATCCGTATCGCGCCGGAGGGTCTGTAGTGGCGAAACGTTGCGCAGCGCGAGCAGTGGACGCAGCGCGAAGACCAGCGCGATCCAGCCACCGACGGCCAAACCTGTAAATACCGCTGACGGGACAAGCGAGACGTGGACATCGACGGGGAGAAAATCGTTCAGTGCGTGCGGCAGAATGAATTGCACGGCAACGCCGAGCGCAGCGCCGGCCGCGGCGCCAATCAGTCCCATTGCCGCCGCCTGCGCGACGTAGATCGTCAGGACCTGTCCGCTGGAAGCGCCGAGGCATCGCATCACCGCCACCGTGTCGATCTTGCGCTCGACAAAAGCGCGCACTCCGCTGGCAACGCCGATTCCGCCGAGCAGCAAGGCAACGAGCCCGACGATCCCGATGAAGTTGGAGAGGTTTTCGATCGCATCGGCCGTCTGCACTTCTGTCTGCGTTACTGTGCGGACGCGAACCTGCTGTTGACCGAGCCGCTTGGTGAAAGGCTTGATGAATTTGTCGGGGTCGGTGCCGGCCGGAAGTTTTGCGAGAACATTTCGGTCGGCCGTGCTGCCGAAAACCAGCAGCTGCGTCTCGGCTATGTACCTCGCGGGAATGAAAACCCTCGGCCCCAACATCTCGGCGATTCCCGCGGCGCCAGGCAGGTCCTTGATCGATGCAATGATGGTGAAGGTGCCAAAACCAAGCCTCAGCGTGTCCCCGACGCGTGCGTTCAACGAGGTAAGCAGTCCGGGATCTACGATCGCGTTGGCACCGCTTTCCAGTTTGCGCCACGCGCCCGCCGGGTCAGTCACGATGTTGCCGTAGAACGGATAATTCTCAGTGACACCGCGCACCTGCGCGAAGCGGGTGCCGGCAGTGCGGGGGACCACCGCCATCGAAGGGAAGGTGGTGACGCGCGCAAACGAAACGCCGTGGCGAGACAACGAATCGAAGAGCGAATCGATTGCCGGCGGAAGCGGCTTCGACGAGTTGAAGGAGATGTCTCCTCCCATCAGCGCGCGCGACTGATCCTTCACGGATTGGGTGATGTTGTCGGCGAACGAATCGATCGCAACCAAGGCGGCAACGCCAAGCGAAATCGATGACATGTAGAGGAGAAGCCGCCGCCGTGCGGTGCGGCTTTCGCGCCAGGCAAGACTCCAGATACTACGCGAGAAAATCGTCACGAGCCTGTAGCGCGCGTTGACTGATGTGGTGACACAAGATCGGCTAGCGCGGAACTGCCCGTATCCTCGACGACAGCGCCATCCAGCAATCGAATGACACGTGATGCGCGCGCAGCGAGTGTGGAGTCGTGGGTCACCAGGACGATCGTCGATCCTTCGTCGGCGTTGAGGTGATGCAGCAGATCAAAGATTCGCTGTCCGGTTGCGTGATCGAGGTTTCCGGTTGGCTCGTCAGCAAAGAGAATCTTGGGTGAATTCGCGAATGCACGGGCGATTGCTACGCGTTGCTGCTCGCCACCGGAGAGCTGGGTGGGGAAGTGATGTCCGCGCCCGCTGAGTCCGACCCGATTGATCAGATCGCGGGCCCGCTCGACCGCGCCGGGAGAACCGCGCAGCTCCAGCGGCACCTGTACGTTCTCGAGCGCCGTGAGAGTCGGAATCAGTTGAAAGGTCTGAAAGACGAAACCAACCTTCTCGCCACGGAGCCGGGCCCGGTCATTCTCGGAAAGTCGGGTCAGATCCGACTCGTCGAGGAGCACAGTGCCACGAGTTGGTGTATCAAGTCCGGCGAGCAGACCGAGCAGTGTCGTCTTGCCGCTGCCCGAGGGTCCGACGATTGCGACGAACTCACCTTCGCGAATGGTGAACGACACATCGCGGAGAACGGCGAGTTTCTGTCCGCCACTCAAGTATTCTTTGGTTACATCGCGAGCAATCAGCATGAATCAGGCGTTAGTGGCCTACGGTGTTCAAATACGGAAAATCCGGCACGCAGTTACGATCGGCGTGCTCGGAACAATTGTCGCGTGCGGATCGGGCTCGGCCGCCAACGTCCAAAATGAAAACGGAACTGGAGTGTCGAAGAATAACATGGGAACATCGAAGTCAGCCGCTGTCCGCTCGGACTCGACCACGGCGACAGGCGAAGTCTCGAGCGCCAACGCCGAACCAACCGCCACAGGAACGCGCACGCCGGTGGTTTTGTTTTTTGGAACGAGCCTTACTGCCGGATACGGATTGAATCCCGATCAGGCATTTCCGACGCTAATCGAAGAAAAAGCGCGCGCGGAAGGAATGGCGATCAAGACTGTCAACGCGGGATTGTCTGGCGAGACAACGGCCGGCGCTGTGCGACGCATCGACTGGGTCCTGCGCACGCCGGCGGATCTGGTCGTGATCGAGAGCGGTGCGAACGACGCGTTGCGCGGGCTGTCGACGGCGGCGGCGAAGGCGAATCTGGAGCAGCTGATTAGCGCTGTCCGGAAGCGCCAGCCGACGGCGAAGATCGCATTGATTCAGATGGAAGCGCCCCCAAACTATGGCGTTGCGTACACGAGCAGCTTCAGGCGTATCTACTCGGAGGTTGCCGCAAAAGAAGGTCTGCCCTTGCTACCGTTCCTGCTGGCGGGAGTCGCGGGAATTCCTCGACTCAATCAGGCGGACGGAGTGCATCCCAACCTCACGGGAGAGCAGATCGTTGCGGATAATATCTGGAAGGGATTGAAGCCTCTGGTCGCGCAGCTTGACCGAGGTGCGAAGCAGGGCTAAGTTTCAAGGCTACTTGCGTTTACGATCTTGATCCGATCGACGCTGGGGCATCATTCCGGCGTCGATCTGTAGTTTCTGACCCCGTTTTTCCTGGATTATACATATGGCAATGCCAGCCACCCAAATCCGTCGCGGTATGGTCCTCGTTTTCGAGGGCGATCCGTGCCGTGTTGTAGAGTTTCGGCACCACACGCCGGGCAATCTCCGCGCGATGGTGCAGGCGAAGCTCAAGAACCTTCGCACCGGCAACAATTTCGAGCACCGGTTCCGCGCCGCTGACACCATCGAGAAGGCATCGATGGAGACCCACGACCTCGAGTTCATGTACCAGGGTGGCAGCACGTACCACTTCATGAACACCGAGAATTACGACCAGCTCGAGATCGACGAAGAGGTGCTTGGGGACAACGCGCAGTGGATGCAGTCAGGCATGAAGATTCAGGCCGAGTACTACAATGGCCGCGTGATCGGCATCGAGCTGCCGAACTCGCTGGTGCTGCAGATCGTCGATACGGCGCCGGTGATGAAGACGGCGACCAAGACCGCATCGACGAAGCCGGCGAAGCTCGAGAACGGCGTGACGGTGAACGTTCCTGAGTTCGTCAGCAGCGGTGAAAAGGTCCGCGTAAATCCGAATACCGGCGAGTACATGGACCGCGCGAAGTAAGTTGATTCACTAGTTGGGCGCGGTTAAGATGTGCATTGCAGTTGATGGTGGCTGTAGCTCAATTGGTTAGAGCACCGGACTGTGGCTCCGGGGGTTGCGGGTTCAATTCCCGTCAGCCACCCCATCGAGTAGAACTAGGTCCGTAGCTCAATTGGTAGAGCACCGGTCTCCAAAACCGGCGGTTGGGGGTTCGATTCCCTCCGGGCCTGCTCGTAATTCGCAATCTGTTCGAAGCAGTTGGTGTGTCCCGGAAGAGTGGCATTTGGCGCTATCGTCTAGGGGACTAGGACGGGGCCCTCTCAAGGCCCAAACACGGGTTCGAATCCCGTTAGCGCTATGATGGAGACGCGAGTCTGATCGGCCCCATCGTCTATCGGTTAGGACGGCACCCTTTCACGGTGCAGAGAGGGGTTCGATTCCCCTTGGGGCTACTGTGGTGAGAGGTTAGCGGTTAGCGGTGTGCAAAGAGTACGGACTGACTGACAACCAGTCTGTGTAGGGAAGGTGTTAATGAGGAAGGGGCTTTTGACCCTGACTCCAGAGTTGGGGCCGTAGCTCAGTTTGGTTAGAGCACTCGACTGTCACTCGAGAGGTCGCGGGTTCGAGCCCCGTCGGCCCCGTTGAAGTTCAGATTGCCCTGGTGGTGAAATTGGTAGACACGCCATCTTGAGGGGGTGGTGCCGCAAGGCATAGCGGTTCGAGTCCGCTCCAGGGCATACAACGCCTCTAGGCCAGTGGGTAGCTAGGAGCTTTCACAGTAGGGAGGGTTTGGGATACGGCAGCCCTAGAACTTGCCACAGTAGCTCAGGGGTAGAGCACCCGATTCGTAATCGGGCGGTCGTGAGTTCAATTCTCACCTGTGGCTCTGACAAAACTGGTTCAATGACGACGCCGCTCGGCGTCGTTTTCTTTTCTGCGAGCGGCGAGTAAGTTGGTTGATCTCGCGGGCGTAATTCAGTTGGTAGAATGCCAGCTTCCCAAGCTGGACGTCGCCGGTTCGAGTCCGGTCGCCCGCTCTCTCTCATGCGAATCGGGATTCTTGGATCCGGCCTGATGGGCGGCAAGCTGGGAACGATCTTCGCCCGCGCCGGGCACAAGGTCGGATTCAGCTACTCGCGCAGCGAGAAGAAGCTGCAGGATCTTGCTGCCGCCGCGGGACCTAACGCGCGGTCGGGGACACCGGAGGAAGCAGCTCGCGACGCAGATGCAGTTCTGCTCGCCGTGCACTGGTCCCGCGTCGACGAGGTTCTCAGACAGGTGGGAGATCTTACGGACAAAGTGGTTATCACCTGCTCGCTTCCGATGAACGCGGACGACAGCGAGCTCACCATCGCCCATGCTTCCTCTGGCGCCGAGGAACTCGCTAGGAAAATCCCCAAGGCACGAATTGTTTCGGCGTTTGGAACCGTTCCGAGCGAAGTGTTGTTCAGTGTATTTCAAAAGCGCACGCGCAAGACTCGACCAAGCCTGATCTATCTTGGCGATGACAAGAAGGCGAAGAACGTTGCTCGGCGTTTGATCAGTGATGCTGGTTTCGAACCGGTAGACGCCGGGCCGCTGCGCATCGCGCGCTACAGCGAGCCCTTCACGCTGTTGATCGCCAGGCTGGCCTATGAGGGAGATAACGGACCGGCGTTGGCGTATCGATTTGACTGGTACGACGAGGTCGAGCGACTGCCTGCCTTCTGAGGGCGCGCGCAATTGGCTACGTTAAACCGCTAACTGAGGATGCAAACCAATGACTGATGTAACTGAGCGCGCGGTTCTGGCTGGGGGCTGTTTCTGGGGAATGCAGGATCTCATTCGGAAATTCCCCGGAGTCATTTCGACGCGTGTCGGCTACACCGGCGGCGATGTTCCGAATGCGACCTATCGCAATCACGGCACTCACGCAGAAGCGCTCGAGATCATTTTCGATCCGCGGAAAACGAGCTTCCGCCAAATCCTCGAGTTCTTCTTTCAGATTCATGACCCGACGACAAAAAATCGTCAGGGGAATGACATCGGTATGAGCTATCGCTCGGCGATCTTCTATACCAGCGACGATCAGAAGCGAACGGCTATCGACACCATCGCTGATGTAAACGCGTCAGGTCTCTGGCCGGGCAAAGTCGTTACCGAAGTAGTGCCCGCGGGTCCGTTCTGGGAGGCAGAGCCCGAGCATCAGGATTACCTGGAGCACTATCCGAACGGATACACCTGCCACTTTGCGCGGCCGGGTTGGGTGCTGCCTAAGCGAAAGGCACAGCCGCAGGACGCGGCAGTGACAGTGTAAACGTCGAACCCTGTCCCACTTCGCTGACCACTGAGATCTCGCCGCCCATCGCGCGAGCCAGATCGCGGCTGATCGCCAATCCCAGTCCGGTCCCTTCGTGCTGCTGCGTCAGTGATCGGCCGACCTGAACGAAAGGCTCAAAGATTTTCTCGAGCTGCTCCTCGGGTATTCCGGAGCCGGTGTCTGTAACGGTGACTCTCACGTAGTTCTCATCGTGCCACGCGCAACTCAGGGTAACGCAGCCGGTTTTAGTGAACTTGACGGCGTTCGACACAAGATTGAGCAGTATCTGATCGACTTTCGACCGGTCAGCCCAGGCAATTATATCGGCCGGGCACTCGCGAACCTCCACGCGTAAGCCTTTCATGGTCGCCTGGGGTTCGATCATATGGCCGACCGTTGCCATCGCGTCCGAGATCGGAACGGCGGAGTAGTCGTAGGTGGCTTGGCCGGCCTCGATGCGTGAGAAGTTGAGGATGTCGTTGATGATGCCGAGCAAATGTTGCTGACTGCGTTTGATTCGATCGAGATCATCGCGCTGTTCCGCGGTGACGGGTCCTCGAACTCCCATCGCGATCAGATCTGCGTAACCGCCGATTGCATTCAGCGGAGTCCGCAGCTCGTGCGACATCGCGGCAAGGAACTCACTCTTGGCGCGGTTGGCTTCATCCGCACGCTCTCGTGCCTGTGACTCGCCTTGATAGAGCAAAGCACGCTCGAGCGCCTGTCCAGCCTGCTGAGCGAACGCCTGCATCAACTCCAATGCGTC
>Ga0207665_10000691_pt1 | contig 22851 bp, 21 predicted proteins | sample LARL112metaG_FD_184351 | JGI IMG/M metagenome (GOLD analysis project Ga0207665, IMG submission 184351) | Corn, switchgrass and miscanthus rhizosphere microbial communities from Kellogg Biological Station, Michigan, USA - LAR L11-2 metaG... | ecosystem: Host-associated > Plants > Roots >... | reverse complement strand
TCCTTGATATGTCCCTACTACCTGTCTTGAAGATTTGAAACCAGGATCGATTGGGCCATCCATTTTTGAATAACTGGTGCCAGATCCAGTAAGTGAAATTGTAGTATCTCCACTTGGAGCTGGAGTAGCAGCAGATTGGGAAGTTTGTTCAGGCGTTGCAGCAGGACCCGAGCCGATGGCCGGTTGAGTCGCGATAGAGGGCTGAGGAGCTAGAGGTGTCGTTTTGGGCTTTGCAACGGTTGCTTTGGTGGCTTCCAGTGCTCTAGCTCTCTGGTTTTTTATGACGCAAAGTTGGTCATGAATCTCTTTCATACTTTGAAGAGTTATTGGGTTATTATGTACCATAAGACAACCACAATCAGGACAAATATGTTCAGTAATCGAGGACACAAATATACATTCTACGTCAGTTATTTATCAGTTTTTGGAATCTTGACTAGCCAACGTAGGCAGGTTACATAGACCTATCAATACAAAGCCATAATAGAGTGCTTTGATAAGAGTTACCGCCTTTGTCAGGACTTGGCGAGAAATATTGGAACGAGGTAATACTAGTCCTGCGTTATGTAATTCCCGTCTACGACAAAGTCAATTCAGCTATATCTTTAGGCAAAGATGTCAAATATCGCCGTCTAGGAATGGAAGGCAGGATATTACCTAAAAGCATCGTATTAGATGCAGGATCTGGCTATGGTAATATGTCCAGGATGGCACACGAAGAGGCTAATGGTGAACTAACTTTGATAATGTATGATCCGATTATTGATATGCTCAGAAGAGCAAAGGAATTGTTTGATAATAATTTTTCAACAGCACTATCTTCAGGCATTTTTGAGTATATGCCATTTCAAAATGGGGCTTTCGATGTTATACTCTGCGGCTACTCCTTGCGCGACGCAATCCATCTTGAACAAGCTATTTCTGAAATGCATCGAATATTACGCGACGGAGGCTTGCTTGTTATCGTAGACTTGGGTAAACCAGATTCGTTCTTGAAAAGAATAGGAGTTTCGTTTTATCTGAAATACTTACTCAGGATACTTGCCTACGCAGCCGCGGGTAAGAAAGGATTAAAGTTCAGGACACTGTATGGCACGTACTTGAAGTGGCCCAGAAACTCAGAGCTCAAAAATTTACTGCGAAGGTTCTCCAAAGTTGAATTTAATACTAGACTTATGGGCGGCGCTATTATTGTGGCTGCATATAAATAATGAATGGACTCACATTGTTAGATGAGGTACTATATAATCGGCCGATCTCAATACAAGAGTCTGACTGAAATACATTATTACCGCAGCGAACAAGACTGAGACTGGTATTTGGACCAGCGGTAGATGGGTCGAGATTTTTGTCTATGAAGTAAAAGTTAATTAGAAGCAGTCCTTCTTTTGGAGGCATAGTCAATGAGCGTTAAAACTAACCTAAAAGAGATGTTTGATAGTACATTAGCACTCGATCAAAAAGTAATTACCGAAGAATCCTCAAAGAAGCTTCTGGCTGATTATGGAATCAAGGTGCCCCCTTATGCTCTCGTTACTACTCCTGGTGAGGCAGAGAAGAAGGCTACTGAGATTGGTTTTCCATTGGTAGCCAAAGTGGTTTCACCAGAGATTCTGCACAAGACTGATGTAAAGGGAGTCAAGGTTGGGATAAAGTCAGGTTCAGAAGCCGAGGCGGTCTTTTCGGAGATGTATGATAGATTATCAAAGCAATATCAAATAAAGGGTATCCTGTTAGAAAAAATGGTTCCTCCAGGCATTGAGATAATAATCGGTCTACAAAACGATGCCCAATTCGGACCTGTTCTAATGGTTGGATTGGGCGGGATATTTACAGAAGTCTTTCAAGATGTGTCCTTCAGAGTTCTTCCCATTAATGAAAATGATGCTGAGGAAATGTTAACAGATCTTAAAGGCTCGAAGCTTTTGAAGGGCTTCCGGGGTTCAGAAGCTATTGACATTGGTGTATTAAAGGACGCTCTTTTGAAGATTGGGAGACTAGGGATTGATTTAGCGCCGTATTTCGAAAGTGTTGACTTTAATCCGGTAATTTTATACCCTCGAGATTATTGCGTGGTAGATGCAAAGATAATCTTAAGAGACAGTATCAATTCAGACACTATTTCAATGGCAAAACCTAATTCTACATATATGGACCTCTTTTTTAACGCTAAATCAATTGCATTGATAGGGGCCTCTCCAGAAGTTGGGAAAATAGGCAACTCAGTTCTAGAAAGCCTTGTCAAACATGATTATAAGGGCAAAGTTTATCCTGTCAATGCAAAGGGCTATCCGGAAATACTGGGAATTAAATCCTACAAAAACCTTGAGGATATATCAGATCCAATCGAACTTGTTGTTGTAACAGTCGATCTCAGATTTGTTCCTGACTTGCTCAGAACAAGTGGAGCTAAGGGCATTCACAATATGGTGATTATTTCAGGTGGTGGAAAAGAGTTAGGCGGAGAGCGCGCAGCTATTGAACAACAGGTAAAGGAGTTATCAAGTAATCTGGGTATCAGAATCATAGGGCCGAATTGCATAGGAGTATTCAATGGCGATAATCGGCTAGATTGTGCGTTCCAGGGACATCAGAGGATGTTACGACCAAAGAAGGGAGATGTTGCTTTTCTGTCCCAGAGCGGCACCGTGGGTATAGCGTTCATGGAGACCGCTGATTCATTTGGGATGAGCAAGATGATTTCATACGGAAATCGATCAGATGTTGATGAGGCAGACATGATTTGGTATCTGTCAGAAGATCCTGAAACAAAAGTTTTAGGTCTTTATGTAGAAGGACTAGGAGATGGGCGCAAGTTTATAAATGCAGCCAAAGATGTAATTAAAAATAGGAAAAAGCCAATTGTAGTATTTAAGAACGGCCGTAGTTCCAGAGGTGCAAAACAGGCTGCTTCGCATACTGGTTCACTTGGAGGAACGTACAAGGTAGTAAAAGGCGCATTTGACCAAGTAGGAATTATCTCAGTCGATAGTTATGAGGAACTTACCGGATCACTTAAGGCATTAACATGGCAACCTGTTCCATCTGGTAATAGAGTAGCAATGGTAACAAACGGAGCAGGACCAATCATTGCAGCCATAGATCAGTTTGATAGGCTCGGCCTACGGCTAGCAGAGTTAACAGAGGAGACAAAGCAAAAGCTAAAAGATCACTATCCGCCAACTTATGTGATTGGTAACCCTTGTGATGTTACTGGTTCAGCGAATACTAGTGATTATAGCTTTGCGATCCAAGCCTTTTTGGATGATCCAAATGTCGATATCGTTATGCCTTGGTTTGTATTCCAGGATGATCCCTTGGAAGAGAACATAGTGGATGTTTTGGGAAGTTTTCAAAAGCTAATGAAAAAGCCTATACTAGTCGGAGCGATGGGAGGACCTTTTACGAAAAAAATTTCCAGAGAAATAGAAGATAGGAATGTTCCAGTCTACGATTCTGTTACTACGTGGGTCAGTGCTGCAAGCACTCTCGCAAAGTGGTCTAATCTGACCAAGCAATGACTGCTGGCGTGGGTAATCATCAAATTTTTTGATAATTTCTCGCGAGGTAAAAAATTCAATAGTATTGAAAGCAAAAGTTATTATATTTATTAAGCCTAATATACCAAAATGGAGAGCACACAACAAAGCCAAGTAATAACGATTACCACCAAGGCAGCAGAGAAGGTGGCTGAATTTATGAAACAGGAAGGAAATAATAATTTGTATCTTAGAGTTTACGTTTCTGGTGGTGGATGCTCGGGTCTGTCATATGGAATGGGATTTGAAGAAAAGCCAGAAGAAGATGACAGCGTAATAGAGCAAAACGGAGTAAAGGTGTTAATTGATGGATATAGTCAGAGGTATCTTAAAGGAGCAAACGTGGACTACGTAGACAGCCTTATGGGTTCTGGATTTAAAATCAATAATCCCAACGTTACGAAGAGCTGTTCATGCGGACATTCATTTAATACTGAATAAGTAAGGAGGAAAATAATAAGCCTTAATCTAAGGCCAAAGACCCCTGATCCGTGTCGCCTCTGCGACTTTTTCTATAGCCAACAGAGTGCTAGCCTTTCTCATGTTTACTCCATGTTTTTCATGAGTATTGTAAACGTCAGCAAAGGCCTTCGAGATATTTTTATCCAATCTCTCGTTAACGTCAGATTCTGTCCAGTACTCTCTCCGTAGATTTTGTAGCCATTCAAAATAAGATACAGTTACACCGCCCCCGTTTGCTAAAATATCAGGGATTAGCAGGATTTTATTTTTAAACAATATTTCGTCCGCCTGGGGAGTAGTGGGACCATTTGCTGCCTCTGCTACAATTTTTGCACTTATTCTTGAGGCATTTTTTTGCGTAATTTGATTTTCAAGCGCTGCTGGTATCAAGATCGTGCATTCAGTCTCAAGGATTTCCTCACCAGATATAGCTTTGGCTTCAGGGAAGCCTACCACAGAACCATTCTTTTCCTTATGATTTCTCAGACCTTCCACATTTAGTCCATTTTTATTGAAGACAGCGGCCCTAGTATCTGAAACTGCCACTATTTTAGCTCCTTGATCCTCTAGTAACTGCCCAGCATACTGTCCGGCGTTTCCGAAGCCCTGGATTGCTACAGTAGCTTGTTTCAAGTCAACTGCTAATTTCTTTGCTGCTTCTCGTACTGTAAACGTCAATCCTCTGCCGGTGGCTTCAGTTCGACCCAATGAGCCTCCAATTGAAAGAGGCTTGCCAGTAATTATTTCAGGTTGACCGAAATTTCCTTTAAGAGCAGAATAAGTATCCATAATCCATGCCATCTCTTTTCCTCCCGTATACACATCAGGGGCAGGAATATCGGTCCTAGGACCAATTATATCAGCTATAGAATAAGCGTATCGTCTCGTCAGCCGTTCTAATTCTATCTCCGACATTTCCTTAGGATTGCAAATTATTCCGCCTTTGCCACCCCCGTAAGGAATATCAGCTATTGCACACTTCCATGTCATCCACATAGATAATGCCTTGACTTCTTCTACAGTCACTTGAGGATGATAGCGTATACCACCTTTAAATGGTCCTCTCGCATCATTATGTTGAGATCTAAATCCGGTAAAAACTCGTATCTTTCCATTATCCATCTTAACAGGAAGTGAGACAGTGAGTACACGTTTAGGATTAGCCAACACATCTCGCATGCCTGATTCAAGGTTTATTAAATTAGCCGCTTCATCTAATTGTTTGAGTGCTATTTCGAAAGGGTTTAGAGTGACATCCTTGTCTGGTTTTGACATTGTAGTGATTCAAAAAATCGATATATTTAAGTGTTGAATATGTTGACATCTCGCAGAATACCAGAACTTGTTACCTTATCTATGTTCCAATTTCATACCTGGACTGCGGACATATTTTAAAAGTATCACCCATGCATTCTCTCGGATATCATAATCCTGAGTTCCTCTTCAGTTGTGCTATCCGAATATATAATGCCAAGCGAATCTGCAATTGTTGCCAATTTTTCCTTCTCGCTAGATACTGGTCCGATTATGTTTGGCGACATAAAATTCACATCGTTAGAATAGCCCAAGTCAGCGTTCTGCATTTGGCTTTTGAACATTTGATGAGCTTTTTGGTATTCCCCAGCTGCCCTTCCTAGGGTTCTTGATAACTCGGGAATTTTTTTCGAACCAAACAACAAGATCAACGCAAGCAGGATTATGATTAGCCATTCTGATCCACCAATCTCTAACACGAACGAACCGAATAGCACTGGTGAATACATGTAACGATTTGCCGATAATTATAACTTTGCTTCTCAGCTAGCAATAATGCGAGGAAATTAATAGTAATAGCAACGAATGCGAAGTTTACTCGCCTTGAGCTAACTAAAATCGGGCTCTTTCAGTTCACAACTAGATACGGATTACAACAAAAAATAAATGTCGGCGTTACCGGAGTAACATAAGTTCAATTGATCTTTAGAGCTATTGATCATGAGAAGCTTAATAGATTGCACGATTTCATTTTCATGTTAAATAAGGAATCGGAAAATGGTTCAGTTATTGTGGTTGAGGGCAAGAGGGATGTCAAAGCACTAACGAGCGCCGGATTCAATGGCAATCTAAGCGTATTCAACCATTTTAAGGGAGTTACGGATTTTGTCGACAGCCATTCTTTGACTAAGAAGAAGATAATTTTGTTATTCGACATGGATAGAACTGGAAAGCATTTGACAAGAAAACTGCTAAGCCAACTACAATACAGAGGAGGAAATGTGAGTTTATTATATAAAAAGAAAATGGCCGGCATTGACAACGGAAAGATAAGACATGTCGAGGATCTTTCTTCTTATGCGCCTTACCTTTCAGGGATTACAGGTTCTCGACCCGATCTTTATTTCTATACGTGATTGGAATGCTTCAGATGTAAGTACTGTCAAAGCACTTATATTCAAGCGATGACTCCGTAAATTCACTTAATAATAATGAGGTTATGAAATTGCCCAGTACCGGTATTGTAAAGTATCATGTTAAATTAAAGTTCGAGGTTGATGGTTTAGTTGAGAAGGCCGATATAATAGGTGCGATTTTTGGACAAACAGAAGGTCTCCTCGGCCCGGAAATGAATCTGAATGAACTGCAAAAGGTTTCAAAAGTCGGAAGGATCGAGGTAAATGTTGACACTAGGTCTAACATGGCAAGAGGAGATGCCTTAATTCCAATGAGCACTGACATCTCTACAGCAGCCCTTATAGCGGCTGCGATCGAAAGTATCGACAAAGTAGGCCCCTTTCAAGCTAAATTCGGGCTCATCGGCATTGATGATATCAGAGCAATAAAGAAAAAAGTTATTGTGGACCGAGCAAAGAAAATAGTTCAGGATTGGGCAACAAAAACTATTAGCGAAGGTGAAGAAATGCTAAAGGATGTCTATGATGCTAGCAAGCCAGGAAAGTTGACAGCGTTTGGCAAGGCACAACTTGCCTGTGGAAGCGGAGTTTTTGATTCTGATTGGATTATTCTTGTAGAGGGACGAGCAGATGTGATAAACCTTCTTCGTGCGGGCTTTGATAATGCTATTGCTATAGAGGGCGCAAAAATTGACGAATCTATAACGAAGCTTACGGACGGAAAAAGAGTGGTAGCGTTTTTGGATGGTGATCGAGCAGGTGATCTAATACTAAAGGAGTTGCAGGGCATGGTTAAGATGGATCGAGTAGTTAGGGCTCCTCCAGGTAGAGAGGTTGAGGATTGTACTCCCCTGGAGCTCGCAGAAATACTACGCGAGGTGGCCCCAATCAGCATCCCAGACGTAGTTAGCACAGAGCAATTATCGGATCGAAAACATACTCACCGAAGAGATAGACAAGAGTATCCAATTGCTGTACAGCGTGAGGCAAACCAAGCCCAAACGGTTCCTGCTGGAAATGATATTGACAATCAAGATAATCAGCAAATTGTTTCGGTTGTTAGAGACGTTTTTCCCCAGATTAATGAAACATTAGAGGCCGTAGTCTTGGATGGCTCAATGAAAATACTTCTGAAAGTCCCGGTATCAGATCTACTAAAACGCCTGAATAGTACAGAAGGTGCAAAGGTATTGGTTCTAGACGGAATAGTCACTCAAAGACTAGTGGAAGCTGCAAACAAGGCGGGCATTGAATATATTGTAGGACATAGAACAACTGATTTTAAGAAGCCTTTAGATATAAAAATAAGAACATTTGGAGATATAGGTACAGGCAATTAGTAGTAGGCCAAATGTCAGATGTCAACTTTATTCACATACTTACATTAGCAGAGCTGCTGGTAATGGGTGCGGGTCAAGGCTTTATAGAAATTAATACTAGCAAGTTAGGAAAACGCATAAATAAATCGCAGCAAGCCGCTTCAAAGCACCTTTTGGAATTGGAATCTCTGGGATTTATTGCTCGGGCACGAACGGGGCAAAAGTTCAAGGTGCGAGTAACAGATCGAGGTTATAAGGAAATCGAAAACATGTCGTCTTTGCTTAAAACGGCGTTAGAAGCCCCCTCTCAGTCGACACTTATTTCATTTGAAGGAAAAGTCGTGTCGGGCATGGGTGAAGGAGCCTACTATATGTCGCTGGAAGGGTATAGGACACAATTTATCGAAAAGCTGGGTTATCAACCATATCCTGGAACTTTAAATGTCAAATTGTCTGAACAATTGTATACCAATCCGAGACACGACATAGACCGATCCTCTCATATCTATATTGATGGATTTAGTGATGGATCACGGACCTATGGCTGGGTTAAATGTTACCCTGCAGACATAAATGATGGAGCTATCACAGATTCAGCGATCCTCATTTTGGAGAGAACACATTATGACAATAGTCTATTAGAAGTTATCGCCCCGGTCTGTATCAAAGATTATTTGGGAATTCGAAATGGAGACAATGTCAAGATAAGAGTTCACTCTAGTAACGTCAGGTGACGATAAGATTCAGTCAATCGATTATATCCCATAAATTGATTCTCCAAGTTCTTCTTTTATCTTAGAGCTTTTGATCTTCGGTACTGGCGTATTTAGTCTGATTACCCTAACGTTTAGATTTCTCTTTCGACAGTTCTCTGCAATTTCTTTCTCGCTGTGGGTCTGATCGTATCCCAACGCAATAATATCAGGTTTGATAAATTCGACAGTATCATAAAGTGAGCTTTCTCTGCCAATTACGGCTAGATCAACAAAACTCAGAGATGATACCAATTCCCTACGCAAATCTTCATCATGATAGATTTGTCTGTATTTCTTTAACTTAAGTGCAGTAGAAGTTCGTGCAATAACCACTATCAAAACATCTCCATGTGATCTTGCTCCGAGTAAGGTTCGAATGTGGCCAGGGTGGATCAGATCAAATACTCCACCTACCAAAACCACCTTAATAGCATCTCTGCCAATAAAGGTGAGCCTATCAGTATTTTTTTCAACTAATCCTTTGGAGATTAGATCTTCAATTCTGTTATTATAAATGTCCTTAGGCAATGGAAAGCGAGTTCTAATCCTTTCTAGCGGAGCTTGTGTTGGATCTAATGAGCTTATATATAGCGACACTAGAATGGCCTTATCTGTCGGATCCATCTTACCAAGGCTGAAATGATAGATGCTTTAAACATTTCATTTTGTTTATTAATGCATCACATCATATAAAATATCAATTTCATCTTCATATTGATTGACAATTAAGTAGGATGAATAGATCATCTATCATAGTGAACTATAGATGTACTGCAAAGAACAATTGAACCACCCTCATCTTTAAGCAATTGAGGATATGCCAATATCAAGTCTCATCTCGTGTTTCTATTACTATTATCAATTTTTTAGTGCAATAAAGCCTGAGCCAGCGGGCTAACATGATTACACATTAAAGTGCAACATTTATTCGATCGCGCGGAAGAATTATGAACTTCGCCCTGACATAATCATTTCTACAGAAGCCGTTTGTTGGCTACTCCTAGTTGTCGTTCTAGCAAGATTCACTAGTAGCTGACAACCTGATTTCGGGCAGACTGGCCTTGATCCAGCTTTGTTTATGGACATATTCCAAAGAGATCTTCACAATTAATCTTAACTACTGTATATTATCCTTTATTATACCTGCAGTAATGTTATTGGTGAATCAATTCTGTTTGGGAGAATAAGAACATGGTATTGGTGTCTACTAGCGCTTCCTATAAGGCTACTTGGTCTTCACAAAAGGCTAAAAGGACGAATAATTTTCCTTGCTATAATCCATGGTATATATTTTGATCTCTTTCAATGGCACGAGTTTAACATTATCTTCTATTACCTATAAATTGATTTTCATATTAAATTCGCTTGTCATCTAATAGACAATTATGATAAAATTTTAGGTAATCGGGGTCGGCAGGTCCATCCGTTTTATCAAAAATTTTCATACTCCTCGTTTGGTATCTTCAAACAATTCGTTCCAAGAATCACTACCGGATTGAATTTTATTTTGCCACTAGGTATTTTTGAATTAGCTTGCAAGGCTTGAATTCTAGCCTTTACAGCCTCCTTATGTGTATCGCAAACCGCCCCAATCATGTATTCGTTATTATCATCATCTTCAAGTGAAAGTATATAGTTAGGGGGCAAATTACAATTAGTTTGCTGGGACCTAAAAGAGCAGGACCTTGGTAGAGTCACGTAATTGTAATTGACTAAACTGATATAAAACTAATTATGCCCGGAGCAGATAAATACCTTCCATAAACAGAATTTGTTATTTTGAATAAAGAAAACACTAAACCCGTTTGTATATCTGGATATGTATCGCTTGTCCGCAACCGATCTTTGCAAAACTGTATCGAAAATGGTATGAAATTTCGTACTATAACATTTATCTTTTGCCTAAAACCCTTCATGACTGATAACTGTTGCAGAATTCGATAGCTGCACCATACTTAGGATAAAAACAATTCTTGTAAAACAAAGTCAATTTCAAGAAATATTACATAGCCGTAAAATAAGAGCCTTACAATGATGCCTAAACTCAGCGAATAGAAGACCAACAAGCATAGTTCACCCTACTTGACCTCTTAACATGCTAAAATATTTGTGATAAAATATGATAGAAGATCGATATTCATACTTTATGTATCGGAATATGGTAGAAATAGATATCATCTCTTGATAAAAACAACGCTAACAAAGAGTAATCTTGCGATCTTACTTTCTATTGCAGCCATCGGGATATTTTTATCTGCAATTTCATATCAATATTCCACGATTACAGCAAACGAAATATCTCAAATTGCCTCAATGGATGTGCGATCCAACGCAAAGATAGAAGCCCATGATCTATCCCAAATTCTAGTCCACAGTATAGATTCAGTTACTAACAACTTACAAGCTCTCACAAACGCACCTCCGCTCCAAAACGCTAGTCAAGCCAAGACAGGACAAGTATTGCTTAACGCGGCGCAGGATTCTACCAAACAATTGACCGACGGTTATTATTGGCTTGATAAACAAGGCAGAATTGTTACCTGGAGTAATATAGATACCCAGACTCTGAAAAAATATAAGGGATTCAATTTGAGTGACCGTGAATTTTTCAAAGTTCCAAGAGATTTGCGAGTTCCATACTACAGCAGCATATTCGAATCGCCTGATAAAATCCCTAGATTGTATGTTTCATATCCGATATTCGAACCGAATAAGTCAGATTTGAATTTGACCAGTTCACGAAACTCCACTGAATCAAGAAAGTTTGGAGGAATTATAATTGCCGCAATTAGCGTACAAACTATTGGGAAATTCTTACAGAAAGGACTCTCGCCTTACTTTATAAGTAGTTTAGGCCTGATGGATGAGAATGGCGTTTTTATCTATGCAAGAAATCATACTCTTGTAGGCAAAAACTATCTATCGGATGAGTTCCAATCTACGATTCCTACAGACGCAAAAAGATCATACAATAGCATATTAAAGCGATCTTTGGGAGATAGTCCTGGCGCAGAAGATATCACTTTTCGTGGTAATACAAGTACCATTTCTTACCAACCTGTCCTAATTAACGGAAAGCATCTCTGGACTATATTTATAGGATCCCCGCACAATTTGACGAGCGATGTGGGATACTTGATTGACCAACAAAAGAATTTTAGTACAATAGTTGTTGCTACCATTGCCGCTATCTCCATGGGTATGGCCTTTCTGATCCTATCTTGGAATAGAAGATTGGTAACGGCAGTTAATACTAGAACTAGTGAGCTAAAGAATGCCAACCAATCCTTGATTGAATCCAACAGGTTACTTGCAAGCGCAAATGAACAACTTAAAGTCCATGACAAGATGCAAAAGGAATTCATTAATATCGCAGCGCACGAACTCCGTACGCCAATAATGCCCATTTTAGGAGATGCCGAATACATGGAAAGACAGGTTAACACGGGAATAGAGCCAACGTTCCTTGATAATGAACAAATTAAGTCTATTATTCGCAATGCAAAGAGACTTGATCGTCTTGCGTCCGATATTTTGGACGTCACCAAGATTGAGAGCAAGAGCCTTAAACTTCGCAAAGAGCTGTTCAATTTGAACGATGTCTTAGCAGCAGCAGTACAAGATGTAAAACTGCAGATTGCAAATAACCCCGAGCTTCAGTATATTCAAGTATTTTACAAACCTGTTGACGTTGATGTCTTTGCAGATAAGGGGAGATTGTACCAGGTAGTTTCTAATTTACTCAGTAATGCCGTAAAATTTTCTGAAAGAGGTTCAATTTCAGTAGAACTCCAAAAATCGTCAAATCAAGTTACTGTCACGGTTCGGGACACCGGTCTTGGAATAGATTCCGAAATCCTCCCAAGACTCTTTTCTAAATTTGCGTCAAAGTCTGAAAATGGGACAGGGCTGGGACTATTCATTTCACGAAGTATAATCGAGGCACACGGTGGAAAAATTTGGGCAGATAATAATGGGACTGAACGAGGTGCGACATTTACCTTTTGCATTCCATTGGGTGTAAGATAAAAAATGCGTATCTGTATATCATAGAACCAGTGTAGTCAGTACTAAATAAATAAACAAATCAACACTATACTAAAATTCTGAGGCTATTTTTCAATGGATTCGTTGGACATTATACTATTCTTCATTAATTTTGAATGACCAGTCTGCTCTTTATGATCAATTACGTCAGAATAGAATATGAAATGTGAGTCACAATCTTGGCAAATCCATATTATCTTTAGGTCATCGGGATGCATAACGAATTATGAGCGATAGCATGTCTTTTAAGCGATAGGTAACATATCTCATACTAATTTTCTTTGGAAATATTTTTTTGTTTAACTAATTCATTGGTTATAAATTCAGTTTGAAATATTATCAACACCTTTTCAGCTCTATCTCCTATCTATTACTGATAGCTAAAAAACTACTGCTAACCGTCAATACTTTCAAGGTCAAGTATTACAGTAAATTGTTTGATAACATTAAATATTAGTAATTTTTTTCAATAGTCAATGATCAACAATCGAATAGAAGACGAACGCCCCAGAATCTTGGTTGTTGATGATGAGAAGGATATATTACGTATAATTAAACGGGATCTGGAATCCTCTTTCTTTGATAATGATAGTTCCTCGCAGGACAGATTTAATGTTGAGACATACTCCAATGCTGAAGAGGCCCTGAAAGCAGTAGAAAGTCATCCTGAAAACTATTATGACCTCGTACTTACTGACATTAGGATGCCTAAAATGAACGGTTTTGAACTATATAGACGCATTAAGGAGAAAAACTCGTCTCTGAAAATAGCGTTTATCACTGCATTCGAGATTAACCAAGATGAGTTCAGCAAGGTATTGCCATCCATAGATGTCAAAGATTTTATAATAAAGCCTATTGGGATGTCGAACCTAAAGGCAAAACTAAAATCAATGATCCAAAAATCAGCTTAACTGGACCAAGAAGAGTTATTTCGGACCAGTTGCAAGGCTCAAATTTCATATCCTGAGCCAGATGAGCTAGAAGTTTACTTTGTTCTTTTCTTCTAGAAGTTATCATCGAGAAAACCTCTACTAAATATATACCGACTCTTTATATCCAAAGTTTTTTCAATACATTTTCCATGAATTATGATGATCTTAAGAGCGTTTGGATTTGCCATATTTGCAAGTTCGATTTTGTATTCAAATCAGATATGGAATTCCATGTCGCTGAAACAGGACACGAATCTATTGGCAAATATGATATGGTAACCTCGTTACAAGTTGATACCTAGAGCCTATCCCAGAATTATCCTCCTACAGATAATAATGCAACAGTCTAAACATACTACTACTATCGCAAAATATCTTCTAACTTCTTCTCATACCTAACTAAAAGTTTCTGAACCTGTTATGCCAAGAGTTGGTTCTTTCTACACCCCAAATTCTTCTAGCAGGATAACAATGATTATTACCACCATTAATCTTTATTACTGATTGTATCCCATCTATGTCAAATATCCTTTATCGGTTGCTGGGCCTCGATCGCTTGAGAGTCATATCTAATATCAAGATCGATATAGATTCTGTTTTTCTTTATATGTCCTAGACGATCTTTTAACTACGGTATTAATATCCGGCGTGTTTATAGCTGCCTTTCATATCATCATACGTACTGCCGCAGTTATAACTACAACAACAGATAATGGAATTACCTAGTCCGTCAGTTATTAATACATGATGACGTTTTGTTCCTAACTAACTTACCTCTGTCTGTAGGATTAGGTCCAATCAGTCATTTCTGCCTAGAGATGCCTTTATTCATATACTAACACTACTATCCAGAAATTATTGTCATTGCTATTGAATTCCTACTTTAGCATCATACACTTTTTAGCAAGCCCATTACACAATCTCTCAAATATCTTATATTGACCATTGCTGAAATCTTCTATAAGACATCGGATCTGCGCCACACACTCCTTTGGTAACTTCTGCTATCTTCCATTGATATTGACGTCCAGTTCTTAAGACATTCCAAAAACATATACAACGCCATCGAATACCTTCCTAAATGATACTACTGCTGTAAGTCAGATGGTATTATTTGGTTTTTCTGATGGAAGTATCAACAACTTGGCCTCATTCCATAACGCATCACGGATTCTTTTGACAGTTGGAAGATACTTGACTTTCATAAGCGTCACTTATGAGTGCATATCATCCGTTCCACTATGTGCTAGACAGATCGTATCTCATCGCTACCCCATACCTTTTAAATCCATTATTTTCATAAAATGCTACATTTCTTTCCGAACAATCCAAAATAACTTTATAGCAGCCAACGCTAGCCGAAAAATCAAGCGCCCTTTTCACTAGGGATGAACCGATCCCCATACCTTCATGTCCCTTGCGCGTTACAACATCTTCTATATGGGCAGCTTTTCCACAATTATGAATAAACTTCTTCTCTATTAATACTGTTATTGAACCTATTACAGTTCCATCATTAAGGACTGCTACGAAAATTTTGTGTTGTGGATCAGATTTAATAAAATCGAACAACTGCAGAGCTCGTGAGCGGTCCATTCCAGATACATTTGATAAGTTGGACAAACTTTCGTAAAAACCGTTATCCAGATCTGCATTGTCTAATTCACGTATCAAAAAGTTACTTCTAATATTGGACATATTCTAAAGCCTAATTCTACGAGTATTAATTACCTTTTCTTGTCAAGATAAATTTCTTTCATCTCCTTCGTCCACTTAGTCTTACGTGCAAAGATCCTCTTCTGCTTACGGGGTTTACACTCAGAAATGGCATAAGCACACAATATTGGAAAATACACGGAAGCATCACCATATACAATTACGTTGCCTGAATGGGAGGTCTTGATTTTACCCCAACTTTTTCCTTCCTGTATCGTCGCTCCAGATAATCCGCCGGTGTCTGGTCTTGCGTCAGTTAACTGAATAATGTAGTCGTGGCCGCCTTCCTTTAGTTTCAGTATTTGGTATAGTGCCGGACCGGTTTGTTGAAAAAAATTTTTTGGAACTCCTCCACCTAGTTCCAGTGCGCCGGATTTTCGAGACTTCCAGAGGATGGCTGCTGATTCGGCTACATCGTTTATGACATTGAACGGCATGTGTTGATTATCAAATAGTAAAGGCAACATGTTCAACCCTATAGAGGAGTCACTAATCGCAGGAATGTAGATTGGAATGTCATTTTCGAAGGCCGCTACTGTAAATGATTTTCCAGGAAACTGTGAATTTGCTTTCGCAGCTCTCCCAAGAGTATGCGATACATCAGCAGTTGAATTGAGATCAGACGGATATTTCATACCATTTCTGACGTCGTTTTGAACTATGATATCCTGTGCTTGGAGCGTTCCTGTTTCCTTAATATAGATGTCATATATCCTAACTATTTGTTTGGAATAGAGGATGTCATCGTCTACATTGAAATGGCCTTGACGTACCGGTAGGCCATATGCAAAATGTAGATCGTGATAAATATTTGCCCCGGTGGATACTATCCAGTCAACAAATCCTTTTTCAATCATTATTTTGATGGCTCCCCCTATTCCTGCTGGAGTCATGGCTCCTGCTATAGTTAGACAGATTGTCGCATTACTATCGATCATGTGTTTAAAAATACTGGCTGCCTCTGCCAGACGACGCGCATTATATCCGGTTGAACCAAAATACTCTATGAGTTTAGACACAGTCATATTTTCACTAATACTAGGTGGGTCTATTTTCCTACCCTTGAACGCATGATAATTATCCATTTGCAATCATTAATGCCAGTTACTTTTAAAAATTGCATAGACCAGCCTGTGCTTATCAATATTGATTCAGAAGTTTCTAATGGCTTGATAGCCCAATTATCAATTACAAATATCAGTGGAATTTCAACGACAGGAATCTAAATTCTATCGAAGTGACATTCAGTGAGTATCCATAAATTGCTGAAAATTAGATATAATCAAATAAAACAGCTGAGACTTTCTAGACTGCTTTACCTCGGAACTAATGACTTGGATGAGCTGAATATGACTAGCCTATACTTTGAATATCCACTAACCGTTTATAAATTACACGAGCTTTGATGATTTGATAATAACAATCAATAAAAATAAAGAGTTCCTGACTTGTCCAAATTGAAATTGTTTAGGGAGATACAGTCAACTTGTGTAACAACTTAAAGATCATCCGAAAGAAAGATATTCTCTAGACTACTAGCAAGAAATTTTATTCCACTGTATTAGTAAGATGACTATGGCCGTACCGCACAGAAACAGAAACAGAACCGAGTATAGAAATAAGATCAGAAAGAAATCCTTATTGGCAGAGAACATAGCTGATTTCTCAATTAGATCGGATGATGTTGGTTCTATAATCCGCTCAATGTCAAGCTCCGGAGGATTTGAGTCTAGAAATCTCGCAACCGGCATCAATATACTCAGAACTATGCGCAATGACAGCAAATGTACTAGATTTCTTTCTTTTGTAGCAGCAATTATCTCGACCGGCACCCGGGGAATAATACGCGACATGTTAAAGGACAATATGTTTCAATGTGTGATAACTACATGCGGCGCCCTTGACCACGATATTGCAAGGACATATGAAAAATATTTCTCTGGTGAGTTCGAGATAGACGACAGCCTCCTACATAATAAAAAAATACACCGTCTGGGCAATGTACTAATTCCTAATGAAAACTATGGGCCATTAATAGAGAAAAAAATGCAAAAATGGTTAACGGAAATGTATAGAGAAAATGGCACTAAAGAATTTTCTAGTTTTGATATTACTAAATATATCGGCAGCAGATTGAACGAAACTTCGTTTTTGTATTGGGCAAACAAAAATAACATTCCAGTCATAGTTCCTGGCATCCTCGACGGCGCAGTCGGAAGCCAAATATGGCTATTTTATCAAAATCATAAAGATTTTAAGCTGAATCTTCTGAGCGATCAATCGAAGTTATCTGATGTAATTTTTGAGGCTAAGAAAACCGGGGCTCTTATGTTAGGCGGAGGAATTTCTAAGCATCATACGCTTTGGTGGAACCAATTTAGAGGTGGTTTAGATTATGCCGTGTATGTAACTACGGCAGCGGAGTGGGACGGTAGTCTCAGCGGTGCAAAAGTCGCTGAAGCCATTTCTTGGGGAAAAGTTAGAACAATGGCAAAGCAGATCACCATCCATGGGGAGATTACTACCTTGTTGCCTTTCATGTATGCTGGTATGCTAAGTTAGGAAAATTATTCGAATCCATAATTTGATATCTCAAACCTATTAACTGTGTGCATCGATACCCGTAGTGTATTGCAATCAGTCATACACTTGAATTGCTCCCTTAATTGTTTAGCAATCCGCAAGTGATAACTCACTCTAGGGATCACCTTGAAGTACGTGACATCTTGAAGTGCATGACGTACCTTGATATGAAAATATTCTCGAAATAGCAAGTCATTCTCTTGATTTAGAATTATGCTTGAGAATGGTAATAATATATGGCCACATCAATTTGGGAATAATCGGGGTATTGTAGGCAATTAGATCGGAACTATTCTTACTTTATCATCTTAATATCATGATACAAGAGTCTCTGGCGTCTGTACGCTTATTCCGATACAAGGTTTGCATACTTCATTTTCTGCTGCCTAAATTTTTGGAAATTAGGTGATGCAGATAATATAAACTACTAATCACGAAAGAGTAAACTCGGATTTTTTGGTAGAATCGCAGTGTTCTATGAAATTGCAAAAGTTGGAATAAAATGCAAGACAGTATTTCCTGAGATTCTGAGTTTTTGTATGAATGTCCCGAGATATTTTCGTGGAACTTATGAGTTCAGTGCGGATTTCCATAGCATACTGTGTTAGCCAGTCATTAATCATATCTTCGGTAACTTCGATATGGAATTGGATGCCAATAGCTGTCCCGATCTTGAAGGCCTGAATATAGAGTTCGCTGGAAGCTAGAATTTTGCTATTGACCGGAGGTTCAAAAGTGTCTCCGTGCCACTGAAATACTTCTAGTTTAGAATTGCTTATCCCCTTAAAAACTCCTTCTATGCCATCCTTAGAAAGTTCAATGTAGTGCCAGCCTATCTCTTTTTGATTTCCCTTATAGACCCTACCACCAAGCGCGGAGGCAATGAGTTGCGAACCCAAACATATCCCCAGGACGGGAATCTGTTCGAGTACAGCATTTTTGATCAATAGCTTTTCGAAGTTAAGATATTCCAAGTCGTCATATGCCGACATGGGCCCACCAAGTACTATTATAGCCTTGTATAATTCTGGGTTTATGTGACCAGGAAGTTCTTTTGCTAGGACATTGTGTATTTCATATCCGTCAGCCAGTAGGAGTGGTTCGAGTATTCCAAGTGTCTCGCATTCGATATTTTGAATTGACAATATTTTTTTAGTCATTGGAATACGTTCACAGTCAGATGGGGGTAAGATAATCATTTATGAACTTATCTTACATTTAGGGATTATTATTATTCCAATTAGAGAAACGGAAGCGTCTTACTATTTACAAGGGCAAATCAGCATGATGCTATTCTATTAATAATTAGTAGATTAGATTACTTGCCTAAAAAAATGCCTGGATCCGAATCGTTATTTAAGAACTGGCCAGATTTGCCGCTAAAAGTAAACATAATTGCTTTTGGACTTAGAACCAGATTGTATCACGCTTTTATTATATATTTAAAGATTCTTATTAAATTTATTAGAAAATAGAAACATGTTGTGATAATTAGCTGATCTCAGCAAACAATAAGTAGTTAGATTTGCAATTCTTTCCATGGAATTTTTTGATACAAGCATAGTAGAACATATCGAGATGAAAATGATAAAGCCATCTCAATTCGCAGTTAGAAATAAATTTCAAAAAATTTCACCTGAAGATGACAGCCTGGTCGCCAGCATACGGGAACATGGATTGCTGCAACCTATCCTGATAAGGCCGCTTGCGCAAGGATTTGAGATTGTGGCTGGGCACCGAAGATTTCAAGCATGCAGATCTCTTCGCTGCCGTTTCATAGCTTGCAAAATACGGGAGATGTCAGATAAGGATGCATATGAAATTCAACTTACGGAAAACATGCAACGTAAAGCAATGGATGCGATTGAGGAAGCAGAGGCATTCAGAAGATATGTAATTGACTTTGGCTGGGGTGGCGTGAGCGAACTTGCTAAGAAGATCGGAATGAGTGAGGAATATGTTTCGCATAGAATTCAGCTACTAAGATTACCGGATAGTCTTAAAGAACGAATTGCTGCAAATAGGCTAAATGTTAGCTGTGCGATAGAACTTTCAAATCTTCCTTTCGACAGACAGTCTGAAATTATTGAGCAAGTGACCAATAACAGCTTGACTGTGAGACAGATAAGGGAAATAAAATCCAGTCTAAGATATGTTGGTGAATCAAACCTCAAAGCTTCTAATGAATGTAAGAAGTCCATTCAAATTTTGAAAGTTACGAAAAAGACTACGCTAGCGTTAAGAATTTTACTGGCTAGATTAGACAGCCTAATTGATGAAATTCATGAAACCGTTGAGCCGGCCCAGAGGGGTGAAATAATTAATTTTTTGATGGAAACAAGATTAAGAGCTCATAGTATGATTGACGACGCTATTCGATTCAAAAATTCTAATTCGAAGCTTAATGAGTGATGTGCCCTATAAAATATACAACAAACATGACAAGCACCAGATCATCTGCCAAGAAAGGGTGAAATCCACTCACCTAAGAATTTTCTGTGCTCGTCAAATGTATAAGTAAGTGCGTGAGTCGATAGTTCTTTCATCGGTATAAAGTCATATACTTCATAGGACTGAATAATATCTCCAAACAGATTTCGATAGATGTCACTTTCCTCGTCAGCAACATCTTCATTCAGAAAGCATTGAATAGTAATCCAGTCATATCCTCCTCTGGTTCGTCCGCAATAGAGCACAAACGGCGCTTCAGTTAGGTATTTTTTTAGACCCTCTAGTCGCTTGAGAAGGTGTTGCGATACCTTGAAGCGAACGAGTTCAACCCTTATAATCCTACGTTTAATCTTTGTTGAATCAATGGAAATAGTATATCGCGAAATCACTTTTTCGTTCTCTAAACTGATAATTCGAGAATCTATTTCGTCCTCAGTCACGTTATGTCCATAGTCCCTTAGATAATCGCATATCTCTATGGTGTCTTGTTTAGAATTTTTACTTAGCGTGGATAGAATCAACTCATCGATCTCGTCTATCATGAACGACCCTGTATTACTAACGAAGGATATAGAAGTTTATGATTACAATGCGTAATAAGGAAAAGAGCCAAATTTGCTTAATTTGCTGTTCAAAGGACGAATCAGCCAGAAGCTTGATTGCCTTCTACTCAAACTTCCTTTGGTGAATTTAACTCTAAATATATGAAAAAGGAGCTTCAATTCGAATTCTGTACAGGTTACTAATTTATAATATTGACGTTAATTAAATATCAACGCCACAAACAGCTTGATCTTTCCTGCATTAGTAGACGTCGGCTAACTATCATGTTTTTCTTAAAGTAGGTAGTATCTAGCCGATAGTAGTCTATTAATTTCGTAATGATTTACTATGAGTTGCCACGCGATAGTAACATGATTAATAAACATGAATAATTTACAAATCGTTAAAATATACCTCCGCAGATGTAGCTTGGTTTGATAGAAGTATTTCATTCATTCCTCCCGATAATTACGGCCGTTGCACCAATAGCTGGATCGGCTACTTACTCAACCGGAAATCCAGTATTGGACTTCTTCTATATTTTGTTTAATGGTATTTCTGAGGTACCGTTATTTAGCTCACCAGTAACGGGAATTTTAATTGTTTCAGGAGTGTTTTTGGCTTCAAGAAAAGCTGGTGCAATGATGGTCCTGGCTGGACTTATCGGAGCAGGAATGGCCATTATATTCGGTGCTTCTTATACAAATGTTGCGTTTGGTCTGTTTGGTTATAACTCGATTTTGACCGGTATGGCATTTTGGTCAGGTCCATTTGTGAAGGCAAACAAAGCCACATTCTGGATATCTGTATTCGGAGCTGCTATAACTGCAGTAGTTTGGCAAGCTTTTGGTCACTGGATGGGCGACATATTTGTTAACGGCGGTCACGGCTGGGCGATACCTGGATTTACATCATCATTCATATTTACTACCTGGGCAATGATGTATGCTAGTAGAAGATATGGTCATGATATATGGCCAGAGGTTCCTCCGCCCGAGAAGGAAGTATTGATTCCTGGAAGTGGCAATCCGGAGCCCTCAACTCCTTTTAAATGGACTGCTAAGGAATTTATGATTGCAACGCTGAAGGGTGTTTCACAGGTCACATTTGTCGAAAACTGGAAAACAGGCGTCTTTTGGGTGGTCGGGCTTACATTAGCATTTGAGCTTGCCCCAATAATAACAACCGCGACTGGTGTCCAAGTTCGTCCTTGGTGGACTAACGCTTATACCGCCGGATGGAACCCCTTGTCTCCGCTTTACCTTGGCGGGTTAATGGCACTGATTGGTTCGGCTATTGGAGCAGCCTTGGCAATTCTCACAAAGCTGCCTACTGCTGAGGTAAGGATAGGTCTTCACGGATTTAATCAAGTCCTGGTAATGATCGCACTTACCTCATTTCTTCCGTTGACACCTCAAACATTTTTCATGGCTATATTGGCCACCGTGACCTGTTCAGTAGTTGTAATGCCTGCATTGCAAAAATTCTTTGGAACATGGGGACTTCCTGCGTTAACTGGTCCCTTTGTGTTTACTGCTTGGGTCTGGATGATAGCAACAGCAGGATTAATGCATATTCCAGCAGGAATAGGCTGGTCAAGACCTTAGTCAGGATCGGTAGATCATAACCCAGGACTTGACAGGGGACTCTACGGTCGCCCTTTAGACCATATTTCCAAACAAGGTATAAACATTTGCCAACGAACAGTTACATGAACAACTATTAATCTCTACGATCTGAATATTTACTTGACTCCTTAGTAGCTCAGGTTAGGTGATTAACCCTCTGTTTAATAGCAATAATCTAGATTCCAATATAAGTCGATAAGTAAATTCAAAGTTATATTTAGATGTCAAGAACTCGTACATAAGGGTGCTCTTGTGATTCCTGAACAGTTTGCCGAATTTTTGGATTACTCCAAAGATATTCTGATCACAAAGTCTGACTCTGAAAAGGTCTTGTTTTTTATTGACTGGTGCAAGAGCCATGACATTGAGGAGACGATCCTCAGACTAAGTTCCGAAACAAAAGGTGGTTGGGGAAAGAACCTACAGCTAGATTTTACTACAAATAGAATAATTGTTAGTCAAAAGGGAGTACTAAAAAAATTT
>Ga0207665_10000689_pt1 | contig 22862 bp, 21 predicted proteins | sample LARL112metaG_FD_184351 | JGI IMG/M metagenome (GOLD analysis project Ga0207665, IMG submission 184351) | Corn, switchgrass and miscanthus rhizosphere microbial communities from Kellogg Biological Station, Michigan, USA - LAR L11-2 metaG... | ecosystem: Host-associated > Plants > Roots >... | reverse complement strand
GAGCGGATGTACTTTGTGCGCGCGCCGCAAAGTCTGCGCTCCCGCCTCCGAGAGGGCGAGGTAGCGCACCTTGCCCTGGTCGACGAGCTTTTTCATCGCGCCTACGGTGTCCTCGATCGGCACCTTGGGATCGACGCGATGCAGGCCGTAGATGTCGATCACGTCGACCCCGAGGCGCTTCAGCGACGCCTCGCACGCCAGCGGCACATAGCCGGGGTGGCCCGCCGAAAGTCCCTCGGGCGGCTTGAAGCCGGAGAGGCCGAGGTTGCCGAACTTCGTCGCGAGCAGCGCGCGATTGCGCCTGCCCTTGAGCGCGCGCCCAACCAGCTCCTCGTTGGTTCCCGCTCCGTAGGCGTCCGAGGTGACGATCAGGTTCACGCCGAGATCGATGGCGCGATGAATGGTCGCGATCGATTCCGATTCGTTCGGCTCGCCGTAGATTCCAGTCATTCCCATGCAGCCCAGGCCCAGCGCTGGGACGGCGGGCCCATTTTTTCCGAGCTTGCGTGTATCCATTGCTCTCCTCTCTCCGATCATTCGCCCAGCCAATCTCTCGGTCGCAGGAAATCCCGATAGAGTTTTCCTTCAGCAGTCGAGGGGTCCGGCTTCCAGTCGTAACGCCACTTCACGAGGGGGGGCAGCGACATCAATATCGACTCGGCGCGGCCGGCCGACTGCAGGCCGAACAACGTGCCGCGATCATAAACGAGATTGAACTCCACATAGCGGCCGCGGCGATAGGCCTGGAAGTCTCGCTCACGCTCGCCGTAAGGAATACCTTTCCGGCGCTCGAGTACCGGAACATAGGCAGGAAGGAAATGATCGCCGACGCTGCGAGCAAGCTCGAAGCACGAATCGAAACCGCTCTCGTTCAAATCATCGAAGAAGATGCCGCCGATGCCGCGCGGCTCGCCGCGGTGCTTGAGATAAAAGTACTCGTCGCACCAGCGTTTGAAGCGGGGATAGTACTCGGACCCGAATGCTTCGAGCGCCTGCCGGCACGTGGCGTGAAAGTGGCGCGCGTCTTCGTCGAACCCGTAATAGGGTGTCATATCCATCCCGCCGCCGAACCACCAGATCGGCTCGCTTTGCGGCTTGGTCGCGACCAGGAACCGGACGTTCATGTGAACGGTCGGGACATAGGGATTGCGCGGATGCAATACCAGGGACACGCCGGTGGCCTCGAAGGCGCGGCCGGCCAGCTCGCGCCGCGCGGCGCTGGCCGAAGGCGGGAGCCGCTCCCCGTGCACCCTGGAGAAATTCACGCCGCCGCGCTCGAACACGTCCCCGTCCTCGATGATGCGGCTCTCGCCGCCGCCGCCTTCCTCGCGCTGCCAGGGATCGCGGCGGAAGCTGCGTCCTTCGACGCGCTCAAGCTCCGCGACGAGTCGGTTCTGCAGATCGAGGAGATAGGCGTGGACCGCAGGCGGGTTCATCGATGCGTTTTCATGTCACGGCTTTTCTCACGGCAACGGCGCGGTGCCCAATGTCGCGCCGATATTGCATGCCGTCGAAGCGGATGCCTTCCACGATTTCGTAGGCACGCCGCTGCGCCATCTTGATCGAATCCCCGAGGGCGGTCGCGCACAGCACGCGCCCGCCGTTGGTGACAATGGCACCGTCTTTGAGAGCCGTGCCCGAGTGAAACACCCGGAAGTCCTCCTGCGCCGCCGGCAGTCCCGTTATGATGTGGCCTTTTTCCGGTGCCTCGGGATAGCCCGCGGCCGCGAGAACCACCCCCAACGCGGCGCGGCGGTCCCATTCGGCCTCGACCCGATCGAGCTTCGCCTCCATGGCGTGCTCGATCAGCTCGAAAAGGTCGCTCCTCAAGCGCAGCAAAATCGGCTGCGTCTCCGGATCGCCGAGACGGCAGTTGAATTCCAGCACACGGATATTGCCTGAGCCGTCGATCATGAGGCCGGCATAGAGGAACCCGGTGTAGCGCTCGCCTTCCTCGGCCATTCCCGCGAGGACGGGCCGGATGATTTCGCGCACCACTCGCGCGTGCAGCGCGGGCGTCACTACCGGCGCCGGAGAGTAGGCGCCCATGCCGCCGGTATTGGGCCCCCGGTCGCCGTCCCGGAGACGCTTGTGATCCTGGCTGGTCGCAAGCGGGAGCACGTGCTCGCCATCGGCCAGCACGATGAAGCTCGCTTCTTCTCCTTCGAGGAATTCTTCGATCACGACCCGGTTGCCCGCAGCGCCCAGGGTGCGCTCGACCAGGATTCTCTCGACCGCACGATGGGCTTCGTCTGCGCTCGTCGCGACGATTACGCCCTTTCCCCCCGCCAGGCCATCCGCCTTCACCACGATGGGCGTGCCGCGCGCGTCGATATAGGCGTGCGCGGCGCGCGCAGCGTCGAAGCTCGAGAAGTTCGCCGTGGGGATCCGGTGCCGGGCCATGAATTCCTTGGCGAACTCCTTGGAGCTCTCCAGCCGCGCACACGCCCGGGTCGGGCCGAAGATCCGCAGACTCCTGGAACGGAACAGATCGACGATGCCTTCGGCGAGCGGCGCTTCGGGTCCCACCACCGTCAGGTGGATATTTTCAGCGAGCGCGAATTCAGCCAGCTTGTCGATCGCAGAAATCGCGACGTTCTCCAGGCCAGCCTCGCGCGCCGTCCCGCCGTTGCCCGGGGCGACGAAGACTTTTTGGACGCGCGGGCTCTGCGCCAGGCGCCACGCGATCGCGTGTTCCCTGCCGCCGGAGCCGATGACCAGAAGCTTCATGGTTCAATGCCGGAAATGCCGCACGCCTGTGAACACCATGGCGATTCCAAGCTCGTCGGCGGCCGCGATAACTTCGTCGTCGCGCACGCTGCCCCCGGGTTGGATGACGGCTTTGGCGCCGGCTTGGGCGACGACGTCGACGCCGTCGCGAAACGGAAAGAATGCGTCCGACGCGACAACCGATCCCTTGAGGTTCTGCGCCTTGAGTGTGGCAACACGGGCCGCGTCGACGCGGCTCATTTGGCCTGCGCCGATGCCGAGCGTCCGGCCGCCCGCACAGAACACGATGGCGTTCGACTTGACGTACTTCGCCACGCGCCAGGCGAACAGCAAATCGGCGATTTGCGCCTGAGTAGGCTTGAGTCTGGTGACGGTGCGAAGGTCCGACGCCTGCACGTTGCGCGCGTCAGGAGATTGCATCAGCACTCCGCCTCCGACGCGTTTGAAGTCGTACGTTTGTGCTGCGCGCGCAAGGCTTGCCGACATAACCCGTACGTTGGCTTTGGCGGCGAAGAGCTGTCGGGCTTCGGCGTCGAAATCGGGCGCGATCACCACCTCGACAAACTGTTTGGATACCGCCTCGGCAATCGCCGCATCGAGCTTGCGGTTGAAGGCGATGATGCCTCCGAACGCAGCAGCAGGGTCGGTGGCGAAAGCGTGCTCGTACGCCTCCAGGGATGAAGCTCCGATCGCAGCGCCGCAGGGATTGGCGTGCTTGACGATCACGCAAGCCGGCTCATCGAAGGTCTTCACGCATTCCCAGGCCGCGTCGGCGTCGGCGATGTTGTTGTACGACAGCTCCTTGCCTTGGATCTGAGTGTAGCCGGCGATGCCGCCGGGAGCCCGATTGCCGTCGCGATAGAACGCCGCCGCTTGATGCGGGTTTTCGCCGTAGCGCAGGTTCTGCACTTTTTCGAACTGAAGCGTAAGGCGCCCGGGGAAAGGCGCAAGTTCCCCGTCGCTCCCCACCCCCGTGAGGTAATTGCCGATGGCGGCTTCGTACGCCGCGCTGTGGGCGAACGCTTTTTGGGCCAAGGCGAAGCACGTGCCCTCGTCCAAGGCCCCGCCGCGTTCGTCCATCTCCGCGAGCAGCTTTGAATAGTCGGACGGATCGGTCACGACCGCAACGCCCGCATAGTTCTTGGCCGCTGCGCGCAGCATGCTGGGACCCCCGATGTCGATGTTCTCGATCGCCTCCGCGAGAGTGCAGTTCGGTTTCGCGACGGTTTGCGCGAACGGATAGAGGTTGACCACGACGAGATCGATCGGCTCGATACCCGCCGCCTTGATCGCGGCCAGGTGCGCGGGGGAATCGCGCCGGGCGAGTATGCCGGCGTACAGTCTCGGGTGCAGGGTTTTCACCCGTCCGTCGAGCATTTCCGGGAAGCCGGTATAGTCGGCGACCTCGGTTACGGCGAGGCCTTGCTCGGCGAGAAGTTTCGCCGTGCCGCCGGTCGACAGGATCTTGACGTTGTACCGGGCGAGGCCGCGCGCAAACTCGGCAAGGCCGCTCTTATCGGATACGCTGACCAGCGCGGTCCGGATGGCAATCATGCAGGTCGACGGTGAACGGCTGAACCACCGCTCACATCTTTATTTTCAGCGACTGGATCTTCTTTCGCAGGGTATTGCGGTTGATCCCGAGCATCTCGGCGGCGATGGACTGATTTCCCTCGGCCCGGTCGAGCACGAGCTCGAGCATCGGGCGCTCGACGTTCTTGAGCACCATGTCGTAGATGGCGCGCGGCTTCGCCCCGTCGAGGTCCTTGAAGTACCGCTCCAGAGATCTACGGACGCAATCCGCGATCTCGTTTGTCTGCCTCATGCCGCCAGCTCCACGTCGTAGCGCAGGCGCAGATTCTCGCGCCCGAACTGCTCGAAGAAACGATTGACCGCGTCGAGTTGCTCCGCGCACGTTTCAAGCTGATTCATGTGATGCCGGAAGCTCGCCGAACCGGCGAGCCCCTTCGTATACCAGGAGATGTGCTTTCGCGCGACCTTGACTCCCGTTTCCGTGCCATAAAATGCGTAGAGCTCATGTAGATGCGCGAGCAACACGGTATGGATCTCGGAAACGAGAGGGTCTGGGAGTTTCTCGCCCGTTGAAAGATAGTGTTCAATTTCGCGGAAGATCCAGGGCCGCCCCTGAGCCGCGCGGCCGATCATGATCCCGTCGGCGCCGGTGTACTCGAGCACATACTTCGCTTCTTCGGGCGTAGTGATATCCCCGTTTGCCACCACGGGCAGGCGCGTAGACCGCTTGACTTCGCGGATCGTGTCGTACTCGGCCCGGCCCGCAAAGCCGCAGGCGCGGGTGCGGCCGTGCAGGGACAGAAGCTGCACGCCGCTGTCCTCGGCGATCTTCGCGACCTTCAGAGCGTTCTTGTTGCTCAAGTCCCATCCGGTGCGGAACTTCAGCGTGACGGGTACATTCACCGCCTTCACAACCGCCTTGAGGATGCGCTCGACCAGGGGCTCATCCTTGAGGAGGGCGGATCCGGCCAGGGTATTGCAGACTTTCTTCGCCGGGCAGCCCATGTTGATGTCGACGAGTTGCGCGCCCCGTTCCACGTTGAAGCGGGCGGCCTCGGCCATCATGACCGGGTCGGCCCCGGCGATCTGTACCGAGATCGGCTCGACTTCGCCTTCGTGATTGGCGCGGCGGCGCGTTTTCTCGCTGCCCCACAGCAGAGAGTTCGAGGCCACCATTTCGGATACGGCAAGGCCCGCACCGAATTTTTTGCACAGCTGCCGGAAGGGGCGGTCCGTGACCCCGGCCATCGGCGCGACAAAGAGATTATTGCGCAAAATGCGCGAACCGATTCGCATCGACGATCACGGAAATTTTTCTGGAGGGAGCGCAATTTTATACCTAAACGTGAACGCTTAGGGAAGCGCTCGAGCGCTTCGCTCAACAAAAAATCGACCGCGAATTTTTTGTGATTCCCGCACCGCAAAAGCGGCGCCGTGCCGTTCAGGGCAGCGCGCGAGCGCCGAAGATCATGCGGCGGGCGAGAAAACGCCTTGCGGGCGGCAGGACATCGAGCGTGGCCAGGCCCGCGCCGCGTGCCAGCGCGAGCGGTGCAAGAGGATTCGAGAATGTCCTCACCAGAAAATCGGTGAACCCGATTCCGGCGTAGCGGTCGACGGCGCGGCTACGGGCGAAGTGAGCGAGAAAACGGGGTGCGCCGATTTCTTCCTTCGCGGCGTCAAGCAACATCTGAGCCAGTTCCCACGCGTCGCGCAAGCCGAGATTGAGTCCCTGCCCGGCCACCGGGTGCAGCGTTTGCGCGGCGTTTCCGATCGCGAGAACTCTCGTTGCGGGAACGGTCCTGCCATAACGCAAGGAAAGCGGGAAGGTCGAGCGCGGCCCGACCGAGCCGAAATTTCCGAGCCTTGCGCCAAAGATTTCGCGCAAGCGCGCGAGAAAATCCGAATCGGAAAGCCCGAGCAACTCGGCGGCGCTCGCCGGGCGCACGCTCCAGACCATCGCGTAGCGGTCTCTGAACGGGAGCAAGGCGAGCGGCCCCTCGGCCGTGAAGCGTTCCCAGGCGACCCCGGCGCGCGGGTGCTCGGCCGTGACCTCGGCCACGATGGCTCGCTGGCGATAATCCCTGGCATACCGCATGCGGCGACTCTGGCCGCCGTCGGCCAGCACGAGTAGCCGAGCGCGCATGCCTCTCTCCTTTTGGCCGCGGGACAGCTGCAGCACAACTTCGTCGTCATTCGATTTCCAGTCTCTCAAGGATTCCGCACTCACGGGAGCGCGCCCCGCAAGCTGCGCAACGAGCTCCGAGTACGCGGTGACGTATCCCAGCGCCGGCAAGCCGTGGTCGGCGCAACGCATTACGGTTCGGCCGAAACCTTGCTGGGAAACATGGATGGTTTCGATCGGGTTGTTCGGGACAGAGTTCCATGCCCCCAGGCGCTCCAGGATCAGGCGGCTGCCGTAGGAGAGGGCGATGGGCCGCTCCGCGAAATCGACTTCGCCGGCGATCCGAGCGACGGAGACCGCGCTCCCGGACAGAGCAAGCGCCAATGCACAGCCGACCGGTCCGCCGCCGGCAATGGCGACATCGACCTCCGGCGGCAGCTCAGCCACGACCAACCAGGGCCTCCATATCCCGGACCGATTTCGGTGCGGCTGCAGTCAATACTTCGCACCCCGAGGGCGTTACGACAACGTCGTCCTCGATGCGCACGCCCGTGTTCCAGAATTGCCGAGGTACGTCGTCGGCAGGCCGGATGTAGCAGCCCGGTTCTACGGTCAAGGTCATGCCCGGCTCGAGCCGGCGCCATTCCCCGTCCGATTTGTATTCGCCGGCATCGTGGACGTCCAGGCCGAGCCAATGTCCGGTGCGGTGCATGTAGAAGCGCTTGTAATCCTCGGTCTCGATCACTTTTTCGAGCGTCCCGCAGCACAGCCCCAAATCCAGGAATCCTTGAGCGAGCGTCCTCACCGCGGCATCGTGCGGATCGTCCCAGCGGTTGCCCGGCTTTATCGTCGCGATCGCCGCGGTTTGCGCGGCGAGCACCAGTTCGTAGACATCCTTCTGCGGGCCGCTGAATTTTCCGCTCACGGGGAAAGTCCGTGTCACATCCGAGGCGTACCCGTCCAGTTCACAACCCGCGTCGACCAGCAACACATCCCCGTCGGCGAGCCGCGCGTTGTTGTCGCGGTAATGCAGGATGCAGGCGTTGGCTCCTCCGGCGACGATAGGCCAGTACGCGGGAAACTGCGCGCCGCGGCGGCGAAACTCGTAGAGAAGCTCCGCCTCGATCTCGTATTCGCTGCGTCCGGGGCGGGTCGCGCGCATCGCGCGTTCATGGGCGGCCACCGAGATCGCGGCCGCGCGGCGCATCACGGCGAGCTCCCCTTCGTCCTTGATGAGACGCATGTCGTCGAGCGCGGTGCGCACGTCGCGGATCTCGGCAGGCGCAGTGACGCCCGCGCGCGCCTGCGCCCGGACTTGATTCAGCCATCCCATGATGCGCGCGTCCCAACCCGCGTCGGCTCCGGGGGCGTAGTAAAGCGCAGGCTGATCGGCGAGGAGCTTCGGGATGTGCTCGTCGAGCGACCCCACCGGATAGGCCTCATCGAAACCAAAGGCGGCTCTTGCGCCCTCGGGGCCGTTGCGGACGCCTTCCCAGAGCTCGCGCTCCGGACTGCGCTCGCGGCAGAAGAGAATCGACTTGGGCTCCTCTCCGGCGAGGAGGACCAGCATCGCCTCGGGCTCGGGAAACCCGCTCAGGTAGTAGAAATAGCTGTCGAAACGGTAAAGGTAATCGCTGTCGCGATTGCGGATGCGTTCCGGTGCGGTCGGAATGATCGCCACGCCTTTCCCCATGCGCAGCTGCAACGCGTGGCGGCGCTCGGCGCAGCGCGAAAGATTGCTGGTGGTGTCCATTGCCGCGATTGTCGTCTGCTTTGCGGCGACGATCAAGCGACACGCTCGTTCAACGCGGAAAGCCGCGCGGGCGTGCCGACATCATGCCAGACGCCGACATGCATCTCGCCGGAGACCTGCCCGCGCGTCATCGCCCGACGCAGGAGCGTCGCAAGCTGTCCTTTCGAGCCCGGCTTGATGCTCGCGAAGAGCTCCGGGCGGTAAAGACCTATTCCGCTGAATGTGAGCTTGGATTGTCCCGATTCGACGACTTGCGCGCCGTTGAGCGCGAAGTCCCCTTGCGGGTGATGCGGCGGGTTCGGGACCAGCACCAAGTGCGCGAGATTTTGCTCAAGGTCGGTACCAACGAGGCGGGAGAAGTCGAAGTCGCAGAAGAGGTCGCCGTTGACGACGAGGAAGGGCTCATCGCCGAGCAGGGGAAGCGCCAGGGCAATTCCGCCGGCGGTTTCGAGCGCTTCGGCTTCGCGCGAGTAGCGGATTGCGACGCCGAAGCGGCGTCCGTCGCGCAGCGCCGCCTCGATCATGTGGCCGAGATGCGCGTGATTGATCACGATCTCGCGAACGCCCGAGCGCGCGAGCGCCTCGATCGCCCAGACGATCAGAGCTTTGCCGCGCACTTCGAGGAGCACCTTCGGGACCGCGTCGGTGAGGGGCCTCATGCGTTCACCGCGCCCAGCGGAAAGAATCATGGCTTTCATCGTTCGAAATCAGAAGGTGTAGCCAACGCGCCTTTGCTGTGGCTCGAGCTCCTCAAGCAGGCGCCCGAGCGCGGCAAGCTCCGGATAACGCTCGCACGTGCGCCGCAGGTAGCTCATCACGAGCGGCTGGTCTTTCAGATAGCCGTCCTTGCCGTCCCGAAAGGAAAGGCGCGCGAAGATTCCCAGCACCTTGAGCTGCCGCTGGGCTCCCATCCACTCGAAATCCCGATAGAAATCGGCGAAATCACCGCGGACCGGCAGCCGCTGGGCGCGGGCCTTCTCCCAATAGCGGATCGCCCAATCGATGACGCGTTCCTCGTCCCAGGCGATGTAGGCGTCGCGCAGGAGCGAGACGAGGTCGTAGGTGATCGGGCCGTAGACCGCATCCTGAAAATCGAGAATTCCCGGGCAGGGCTCGCAGACCATGAGGTTGCGCGAGTGGTAGTCGCGGTGCACGAACACCCGTGCCTGGGCGAGGTTATTGCCGAGGATCGTCGAAAACGCTTTCTCCAGTGTCTGGAGTTGTGCCGCGTCGAGCTCGCGGCGCAGCTGGCGCGCCACGTACCAGTCGGGGAAAAGGCGAAGTTCCTTCTCGAGCAATTCCCTGCCGTAATCGGGGAGCAATCCGGGGCGGCTCGCCCGCTGAATCTTGAGCAGTGCGTCGAGTGCGTCTTCGTAAAGCCTTCCGGCGTTGTGCTCATCGAGCGCGTCCAGGTAAGTCGTGTCGCCCAGATCCGAAAGCAGCAGAAAGCCCTGTTCGAGGTCCTGCGCATGGATTTTGGGCACGTGCACTCCGGCCTCGGCAAGGAGATGCGCTACACGCACGAAAGGCCCACAGCTCTCCTTGTCGGGCGGAGCGTCCATCACGATGAGCGAGAGCTGTGATTCGCTGCGTCGAATCCGAAAGTAACGCCGGAAGCTCGCGTCGTCTGAGGCGGGCGTTATGCTGAAATCGCCGTCTCCGAGGGTTGCCGCCAGCCATCGGCGCAACTGCGTTGCGCGGTCCAAAAATCCTCCTGAAACAAAGAATTGCCTTCGCCGCAGATTTGTGCGATTTTAGCACCCGCCCGAAAGCCCAGGTCCAGGCTTCTCCGATATGTCTTGTTTACTTGCCCGCAGTGCGGCGTTGGCCCTCGCGCTGTCCTGTTCTGTCGCGGTGACTGCACAGGGCCAGGGACTTCAGCCGCGGAGTTCTTCGGAACAACGCTCCAAGACGGGCGCCTTGCCAATCATCCTCGACGCAGACCGCATCGAAGGTGTCGCAGGAAAGGACACGACTGCTCAGGGCAACGCGAGCCTGCGTCGAGGGGACTTGTCGATCCGGGCCGACTCCTTGACCTATCACGAAGGAAACGAAGACGTCGAAGCCCGCGGGGACGTGCGCCTTCAACGCAACGGCGACACCTTGAAGGGCCCCGCGTTGAGGTATTCGATCAGGGATGCGACCGGAGTATTCTAGAAACCGGATTTTACTTTCACGCCGCGTTCGAAGACCGGTCAGGCACCCTTTTCCGCGCGCGGGCAGGCCGAGTCGATCGAACTCCTGGGTGAAAGCCAGTACAGAATCAAGGACGGCTTCTTCACCTCCTGCAAGCCGGGCGACGACGGCTGGCTGGTCAAGGCCGACGAGCTGGAACTGGATTTCACGCGCGACGTGGGGACCGCCCGCGGAGCCGGCGTGTACTTCGAGGGACTACCCATCATCGCGGCGCCCTCTTTTGAGTTCTCTCTCAATAACCAGCGCAAATCGGGCTTTCTTCCGCCTTCGATCGGCGTGACCGGGAAGAGCGGACCCGAGGTCGGAATTCCGTATTACCTGAATCTCGCGCCTAACTACGACCTGACGCTGACGCCGCGTTACATGGAAAAGCGCGGATTGCAGGTCGCGGAGGAGTTCCGTTATTTGCAGAAGGATTACAAAGGCGATTTCAGCGCGGAGGTCCTCCCGAATGACCGTATCGCGGATAGCCGCCGCTATGGCATGAGTCTGGTTGGCAGCTACAACCGCGATGGCTCCCTCCTTGGCGGACTCAACCTGAACAAAGTCTCCGACGACAGCTATTTCCGCGACCTTGCGACCCGCATCAACATTGCTTCGCAGGCCACGCTGCCTCGTGAGGGCTTTTTGACCTACAACGGCAAGTGGTGGGACACAGGCAGTTACTCTGCAACGGCGCGGGTACAACGGTTCCAGGTCCTGCAGGACCCGGACAATCCGATCGTGGTCCCTTACGGCCGCACCCCGCAGCTCACCTTGTCCGCTTTGCGCCAGGACATCGGCGGCTTCGATTTCGGGTCCGCGGTCGAGTTCGTGGACTTCAACCATCCTTCGCTCGTGAACGGCAAGCGCTCGACGTTCTATCCGACCCTCAGCCTGCCGCTCATCACGCCGGGTGCCTTTCTCACGCCGAAGATCGGCGTGCACTACACGTACTATTCGCTTTATGAGATCCCCGCGATCCCGCTACCGACCGCAAACCCCTTCCCGATCCATGGAGCACCGACCGTTTACGTCCCTGCATTCCCGAATTCGACCAGCCGCTCGCTTCCCGTTTTCAGCGTCGACAGCGGGCTGATCTACGAGAGAGCGACCCACGCGTTCGGGCAAGAGGTCACACAGACGCTCGAACCGCGCTTCTACTACGTCTATATCCCGTTTCGCGACCAGAACCAAATTCCGCTGTTCGACACCGCGATCGCGGACTTCAACTACGCCCAGATCTTTTCCGAAAACATGTTTTCCGGCGGCGACCGCATCAACGACGCGCGCCAGCTCACCGCAGCAGTTACCTCCCGCATGCTTCTAGCTTCGAGCGGGCAGGAAGTGCTGCGCGGCACGTTCGGTCAGCGCTACTATTTCACGGACCAGCGGGTCACTCTCACTCCCAGCGACACGCCGCGCGCTTACGGCGCATCGAACTGGCTCGCCGCGCTGTCGGGGCGCGTGAGCGAGCACTGGACGCTCGAGGGGGCTTCCGAATACGATCAGCGCGACTACCGCACCGAGCGCCTGACCCTGGCGGCGCGCTATCGGCCCGAGGGACTCAAGGCGCTCAACCTGAGCTACCGGTACCTGAGCGGGGACATCACGACGACGGGGCCGCTCAAGCAGGTGGACCTGTCGGCGCAGTGGCCGATAGCCGGGCGCTGGTACGGCGTCGGGCGGTTCAACTACTCGCTCGTCGACAGCCGGATCGTCGAAGGCATAGGCGGGCTCGAATACGGAGCCGATTGCTGGACAAGCCGCATCATCATGCAGCGGTTCGCGCTGACTGCCGGCACTTCGTCGTCGAGCGTGTTCCTGCAGCTGGAGCTGAACGGCTTTTCGCGCATCGGGTCCAATCCCCTCGAGGCCTTGAAACGCAACATTCCGGGTTATCAGCGGATCAACGCGCCCTCACCCGACCGGAAGCCTGGAGGCCCATTTGATTTCTACGACTGACATCGGGCCTGAAATCCGGGAAAATTGAAACGATGAGATTTCTCCTTGCCATACTGCCTCTGATCGCTTGGGGGGCAGCGCTCGCGCAGAGCCCTCGCCCGGAGCAGGCCGCACCGGCGCGCGTCGACCTGATCGACCGGATCGTTGCGGTGGTCAACAAGGAGGTGATCACGCAGTACGAGCTGACGGAGCGGATGAATCGCATGCAGAAGGAGCTGCAGCGCCGCGGGACAACTCTTCCCGCTCGCGCCGAGATCGAGCGCCAGATGCTGGAGCGCCTCATCATCGAAAAAGTCCAGCTGCAATATGCCCGCGAGACGGGGGTGCGCGTGGACGATTTGGAGCTCGATCGCACCCTCAGCCGGGTCGCGGAGGGGAACAAGCTCTCACTGACCGAATTCAGGCAGACGCTCGAGCGCGATTCGATCCGTTTCGACGCGTTTCGGGAAGAACTTCGCAATGAGATCCTGATGAATCGCTTGCGGGACCGCGAAGTCACCGGCAAGATCACGGTCAGCGAAGGGGAGGTCGAGAATCTGCTGCTCGAGCAGAGCGAACGAAAAGACACTGCGACCGAATACAACATCGAGCACATTCTGGTCCGGGTACCCGAGCAGGCGACCCCCGAGCAGCTGGAAAGCCGGCGTGCCCGCGCCGAGGAAGTGGTCAGGCGGCTCAGGGACGGCGCGGAGTTCGCCCGGCTCGCCGCCACGTACTCCGATGCGCCTGATGCGCTTCAGGGAGGTGTAATGGGTTGGCGCAGTCAGCAGCGCCTGCCGGAATTGTACGTCGACGCCCTGGCGGGCCTGAAGCCCGGAGACATCAGCAACGTGTTTCGAAGCGCCGCCGGATTCCACGTGGTCAAGCTGCTCGAGCTGCGCGGCGCCGGCGCGCCTCTCCTCGTCGAGCAGGCGCACGTGCGTCATATCCTGGCACGTACCAACGATCTCGTTTCCGAGGACGAAGCCAAGAGGAAGCTCCTCAGCCTGCGGGAACGCATCGTCAACGGAGTGAACTTCGCGGAGCTCGCGCGCCTGAATTCGGACGACGGCTCGGCTTCCCGGGGAGGAGATCTGGGATGGATCTATCCGGGCGATACCGTGCCGGAATTCGAGCGGGCTTTTGCGGAGCTGAAACCGATGGAGGTAAGCCAGCCCGTGAAGACTCCCTTCGGATGGCATCTCATTCAAGTGCTCGAGCGGCGTACCGCGGACATGTCCTCGGAGCGCAAGCGCATCGAGGCGCGCAAGGCAATTGTCGATAGAAAGGGTGACGAGGCCTATCAGGAATGGCTGCGCCAGCTGCGCGACCGCGCCTACATAGAGATCCGCCTCGAAGAACGGTGAGCGCGCAACTCGAAAAGCGGTCTCGGGCAAGCATTGCGTCGCGCTCGAAATCGGTTCCGATCATAGCGGTGACCTCCGGGGAGCCGGCGGGCATCGGCCCGGATGTCTGTCTGGCCCTCGCGCGAAAGAGGTTCGCCGCGCGCATCGTTGTTCTTGGAGACCGGGAGATGCTCGAGAGCCGCGCCCGGCAGCTCGGGCTCCGCGTTCAGCTGAGCGATTCCGGCGCAGGCTTGACCCCGGGCTCGATCGCATGCCTGCATATCCCGCTCTCGGTCCCCTGTCGGGCGGGCACGCTCGATCCGCGCAACGCGCCCTACGTGATTTCGCTCATCGACCGTGCAATCGAAGGCTGCAAGGCCGGGGAGTTCGCTGCGCTCACGACCGCACCCGTTCACAAAGGCGTGATCAACGACGGCGGCATCCCTTTCGTCGGCCACACGGAGTATCTCGCCGAGCGCACCGGCGCCGCTCAGGTGGTCATGGTGCTCGCGGGCGGGGGCCTGCGCGTGGCCCTTGCGACCACGCACCTCGCCTTGAAGGATGTGCCGCGCGCGCTGACGCGCGAAGGTCTCGAGCGCACAATCCGGGTCCTGCACGCCGAGCTTATCCGCCGCTTCGGAATCTCCGCGCCGCGGATCCTGGTTGCCGGTCTCAATCCGCATGGCGGCGAGGGCGGCTATTTCGGGCGAGAGGAAATCGAAGTGATCGGGCCGGTTCTCGAGAAATTGCGCGCTGAAGGTCTGCAGCTCACGGGTCCCTTGCCGGCGGATACGCTGTTCGTTCCGGATCGGCTCGCCGGAGCCGATTGCGTGCTTGCGATGTATCACGATCAGGGCCTGCCCGTGCTCAAGTACGCGAGCTTCGGCAGGGGGATCAACGTCACGCTCGGCCTACCCATGGTCCGCACCTCGGTCGACCACGGCACCGCGATCGAGCTCGCCGGCACCGGTCGGGCAGAACCCGGCAGCCTCATCGAGGCGGTCGAAGCGGCGATCGAAATGGCGCACGCCGAGGCGCGGACGGCCCGCTAGACAGTGACGACCGGTCGGCATGTTGCGAGAAAAAGATTCGGTCAGCATTTTCTCGTCGACCGGGGGATCATAGAGCGCATCGTCTCCGCGATCGATCCGCACCCGGGTGAGCACATCGTCGAAATCGGCCCCGGACTCGGAGCGCTGACGGCCCCGCTGCTCGAGCGGGTCGAGCACCTCCACGTCGTGGAGCTCGATCGGGACCTGAGCGCGCGGCTGCGCGAGCGCTATCCGGTCGACCGCTTGACGGTGCATCAAGCCGATGCGCTGCGCTTCGACTTTGCAACTCTGCCGGCGCCGCTCAGAGTCGTAGGGAACCTCCCTTACAATATTTCTACGCCGCTCCTATTCCATGTCGCCGCCGCGGCAGCACGGTGCACGGATCTCCATTTCATGCTTCAGCACGAGGTCGTGGAACGGATGATCGCGAACCCGTCGGAATCCGAATACGGGCGGCTGTCGGTGTCGCTGCAGTACCGCTTCCGCCTCGAACGGCTCTTCACGGTCGCCCCCGGTTCGTTCCGGCCTCCGCCCAAAGTTCACTCCGCCGTCGTGCGTCTCGTGCCGCGCCCTATGGCGGAGCTCGATGCCTTGAATGAAGCCGGCTTCTCCGGAATCGTCGCCCGGGCGTTTTCCATGCGGCGAAAGACTCTGAGAAACAACCTTTCGGGGCTGATTTCCCCTTCTGATCTCGCCGAATTGGGCATCGACCCGGGCAAGCGCGCGCAAAATCTCCCGGTTGCGGCTTTTGTCACAATCGCCAACCGGCTTGCGCAGCGGCGCACCTAGACCCCGCAAACGCCCGCTGGCAAAATGGTGTATAGATAGATGGATATGAAGTTCCAAGCAGGGGGACGGTAATGGGCCTTCTTGACGACCTGAAAAAACAGGCCGACTTGGTGAAGACCCAGCAGATTCTTCAGCAGAATCTGCAGGGAGACAAGCTCAAGCTGGTCGAAGACAAGATGAAACAAACGTTCCAGTACGTGCACGAGCTGCTCAAGCAGCTCGGGGTGGTCAAGCCCACCAGCCCCCTCGTGTACTCGATTCCCGGTGTCGCCGATTTCCGCAATCTGCTGTTTACCGAGTCGTTCATCGACTACCGGAAAAAGCGCATCAACGACAAGGAATACTTCGATACGACCCATTTCTTCGTCAAGTGGGCCGGGCCAGATACCGTGGTGATCGAGAAAGACATGCCCCCCGCGATGCAGCGGATCCGCGAATCCCTGTGGTTCAGCAAGGTCAAATTCGTCGAGGAGGAGAAGAAGAACGCCAAGGGTTTCGTCATCGGCGCGAAGTTCACCGTTCCGGCAGCCGTGCTCACCGACATCGTCATCAAAGCGGATCACGACCAAGGCAAGCTGCACGTCCAGGCGACGCATCTCTTCGGCCTCGGGGTGGAATACTTCTCCGTTCCCGCGCAGGAAGTCAGCGATGACATGCTCGAGGACTTCGCCAAGGCGCTGATCGGACAGCAAAGCGATATCCGCAAATACCGCGTTGCAGGCACGCCCGGAACCTTTCGCTGAGCGACCGCGCGCGGGTTCCCGGTTCTTGGAGCGTCATCGAGCCTATTTGCGCTCGATAAGCTCGATCTTGTAGGTGTCGGGATCCTCGATGAAGGCGATCACCGTTGTGCCGTGCTTCATCGGCCCGGCCTCGCGAGTGACCTTGCCCCCGCGCCGCTTCACTTCCTCGCAGGCCTTGTAAGCGTCGTCCACGGCCACGGCGATGTGGCCGAAGGCGTTGCCGAGTTCGTACTTGCCCACGCCCCAGTTGTGGGTCAGCTCGATCACCGCGGTATCGGTTTCGTCGCCGTAACCGACGAAAGCCAGGGTGAATTTCCCCTCCGGGTAGTCCTTGCGGCGGAGCAGGCGCATGCCCAGGACCTCGGTGTAGAAGCGCAGTGACCGCTCCAGATCGCCGACTCGCAACATGGTGTGGAGAATTCGCATCGATGATCTCCTCTCAACGCTGGGGACACAGACTCGCCATGCGGCCCTCGATCCATTCCTCGATCGACAGGTTCAGTGATTCCGGTGTGTGGGGGCGCGAATCGATCGGCGGTCCGACCTCCACCGTCACCGTTCCCGGACGCTTGAGAAAGGCGTTGCGACCCCAGAACAGGCCGGCGTTGTGCGCGACCGGCACGACCGACGCCCCGCATTTCACCGCAAGCCATGCGCCGCCTTCGTGATACTTGCGGCGTTCGCCCGGTTTCACGCGCGTGCCCTCCGGGAAGATCGCGATCCAGAACCCTTGCGCGAGCCGCTCGCGGCCGAGCTCGGCCATCCGATTCAGCGCCCGGACGCCGCGGCTGCGGTCGATCGCGATCGGGCTCGTCAGCGCGAGGCCCCAACCGAAGAAAGGGATCCACAGGAGCTCTCGCTTCAATACCAGCACCTGCGGCGGGAAAATGACCTGGAAGGCCAAGGTTTCCCAGGCCGATTGATGCTTGGCCAGGATCACCCCGGGAGTGCGCGGCAGGTTTTCCATGCCGATCACGCGGTAGTGGATACCGAGCACGTTTTTCGCGAGCCAGATCATGGCGCGCGACCACCCGGAGATGACGCGATAGCGTGCAAGCCGCGGCAAGGGAAAAGTGGCGAGCGCGACGATCGCGTAAGGCGGGGTGACGAGAATCTCTGCGACGAGGAAGACGAGGGAGCGCAGGAAGATCATTGACTCAGCGCGTGCGCCACCGCGGCCAGATCCGGATAGACGGCGGTCCCTTCCGGAAGCCGTCCGTCAGAGCGCGTTTTCGCGCCTTTGCCGGAGAGCACCAGGATGGGATGGGCTCCAACCGCGGCTGCAGCCTGGAGGTCGCGCAGGCTGTCGCCCACGCAGGGTGCGCGGTCGAGCGCGACATTGAGGCGCTCGGCGACCGCGAAGAACATTCCCGGATTGGGCTTGCGGCAGGGCGACTGGGACTCCGCGGTGTCGGGGCAATAGAACACCGCTTCGATGCGCCCGCCCGCCAGATTCACCGCCTTGTGCATCTTGGAGTTGATGGCGTTCAGGCTCACCATGTCCATGAGGCCGCGGCCGATCCCCGACTGATTCGTCGCGACCACGACGCGCCACCCATCCTGCGTCAGGCGAGCGATGGCATCGAGGCTTCCCGGGATCGGCCGCCACTCGTCGGGATGCTTGATGAACGCGTCGCTGTCGTAGTTGATCACGCCGTCGCGGTCGAGGATGATGAGTTTCATGCGGCCAGCTTGGAGATATCGGAGAACCGATTCATCGCCTTCCGCATGGCGGTGAGCAGCGCGAGCCGATTTCCGCGAAGCTTCTTGTCGTCCGTCATGACCATGACCGCGTCGAAGAACGAATCCACGGGGCTCTTCAGAGACGCGAAGGCTTTCAGGTATCCGGCGAAATCTCCGGAGTCGAATAGAGGCCTCGCCGAATGGGACGCCGTCTGCAAGGCTTCGAAAAGCGAGATCTCGGCGGGCTCTTTGAACGCTGAAACATCGGCGTCGCCGAACGTCTCGCCTTGGGCTTCCGCCTGTCGCAGTATGTTGGCTATTCTCTTGTTGGCCGCCGCAAGACTAGCGGCTTCGGGAAGCGCGGAAAACGCACGAACGGCTTCGAGCTGCTTGGGGATAAGGGCTATCGCAACCGGGTTCAGGCTGAGGACCGCCTCGACCTCGTTCGCCGAATAGCCGCGCTCGAGGAAATAACTGCGCATGCGTTCGGTGAAAAACATCTTGAGATCCGTTTGCGGCTTACCTCTGAAAGGCCCGAAAGCAGCGTCCACGAGATCCTTTACGGACAAGGGAAGCTGATTTTCGACGACGATTCTGATGACCCCCAGGGCTGCGCGGCGAAGTCCGAATGGATCTTTGTCTCCGGTCGGCAGCTCCTTGATGCTGAACAGGCCCGCGAGCGAATCCAGCTTGTCGGCGAGCGCTACGGCGCTGGCGATCGGCCCTTCGGGAAGCTTGTCGCCGGCGAAGCGCGGGCGGTAATGCTGCTCGATCGCATCGGCAACTTCACGCGGCTCGCGGTCGTGCAGCGCGTAGTAGCGCCCCATGACGCCCTGCAGTTCTGGAAATTCGCCGACCATGGCGGTGAGCAAATCCGCTTTGGAAAGCTCGGCCGCGCGCTCGGCCTGCATTACATCCGCGCCAAGCGAGCGCGCAATCTCCCCGGCCAACAGCTTGATTCTCTGCATGCGCTCGAGCTGGCTGCCGAGCTTGTTGTGGAACACTACTTTCGCCAACTGCGGAACGCGCGCCTCGAGGCGGGTTTTCAAATCCTGGTTGAAGAAGAACCGCGCATCCTCGAGCCTCGGCCGGACGACTTGCTCGTTTCCGCCGACGATTGCGCGCGGGTCATCGACGCGCATGTTGGAGACGATGAGGAATTTCGGCAGCAACTTCCCGTCGAGGGAGAACAGCGGAAAATACTTCTGATTCTGGCGCATCGTCAGGATCAGGCATTCCTGCGGCACCTCGAGAAACGAGGCGTCGAATTCACCAGCGTAGACGGCCGGGAACTCGACCAGTGCCGTGACCTCGTCCAGCAAATCCTGATAATCACCGAGGCCCGCTTTCTGGCGTTTGGCCTCGGCGAGCAGCTCGCGTTCGATCTCCGATTTGCGCGCCGCGAAATCTGCGATGACGCGATCCTTGCGCAGTTTTGCCTCGTACTCGCCGGCGTCGCTCAGGCGAAGCGAAGCAGCGCCCATGAAGCGGTGTCCGCTCGTCGTGCTGCCCGCGGGCAACCCGAGAACCGTACCCGGGACCACGCGCTTGCCATGCATCATGACGAGCTTGTGCACGGGGCGCACGAACTGCGCCTCGCCTTCGCCCCAGCGCATCACTTTCGGAATCGGAAGCTTTCGCGCGGCATCGTTGACGATTTCGGCGAGCACCGCGCCGAGGACGGCGCCCTTCAAAGTGACGCGTGCGACGAAAACCGCTCCTTTCGGAGTATCACGTCGCTCGAGTGCGGCGATTTCAACGCCGTTCTTCCTCGCGAAGCCGGCTACGGCTTCGGGCGGTGCTTTTACGGATGGCCCCACTATCTCGCTTGCCCGGTCGGGCGCCTCCGCGAGAACCCCGGGGATCAGTGTTGCCAGTCTGCGTGGCGTGGCAAAAACTCTCCGCCCGGTAAAGTCGCGGAGCTTGAGTTGATGGCGCACAAGCCCGTTGAGAATCTCGTCGGCGAAGGACTGACTGACCGACAAAAGTGCCTTGGGTGGCAACTCCTCGGTGAGAAGTTCCACAAGCAGGCTCCCCGATTTCGGCGCCTTATCCATCTTCTTCTTAGACATTGCCTAGGCTCGTACTCTTTTCCTGGTGTCCGCCTGCTTCAGCATCGGAAAGCCCAGCTTCTCGCGGGACTCGTAGTAAGCCTGCGCGACAAGCCGCGCCAGCGCGCGCACTCGTGCAATATAGGCCGCGCGCTCGGTCACCGAGATCGCGCCGCGCGCGTCGAGCAGATTGAAGGTGTGCGAGCATTTCAGCACCATCTCGTAGCCGGGCAGCGGCAGTCCCGCCTCGATCAGGCGCTTCGCTTGTGCTTCGTAATCGTTGAACTGCGAGAGCAGCCAGGCGGCGTCGCTCGCCTCGAAGTTGTACTTCGACTGCTCGACCTCGTTCTGGTGGTAGACGTCGCCATAGGTGATCCCGTCCACCCAGGTGAGATCGAAAACGCTTTCCCTGCCCTGCAGGTACATCGCGAGGCGTTCCAGCCCGTAGGTGAGTTCACCCAAGACCGGCTTGCAGTCGAGGCCACCGACCTGCTGGAAGTAGGTGAACTGCGTGATCTCCATCCCGTTCAGCCACACTTCCCAGCCGAGGCCCCAGGCGCCGAGAGTCGGGGATTCCCAGTCGTCTTCGACAAATCGAACGTCGTTCTTGCGCAGGTCGATGCCGAGCGCTTTGAGCGAGCCGAGATAGAGATCCTGCAGATCGTCGGGCGAAGGTTTCAGCACGACCTGATACTGGTAGTAGTGCTGCAGGCGATTGGGGTTGTCGCCGTAGCGCCCGTCCTTGGGCCGCCGCGAGGGCTGCACGTAGGCGGCGCGCCAAGGTTCGGGGCCGATCGCGCGCAGGAACGTCGCGGTATGGAACGTTCCCGCGCCCATTTCCATGTCGTAGGGCTGCAGCAGGGCGCAGCCCTTGCTGCCCCAGTAACTCTGCAGCTTGAGGATGAGTTCCTGGAAGGTCAGCATGTGCGCGGTGACTGCGATGGATTCTACCGGCTTTCCTCAGCCCGACCAACGATCCGGACACGGCGGAACACGAGTGCGACGATGAGCGCAAGGCACGCGAGCACGATCGGGTAGTTCCCGAGTTTCACATAAGGCGTTGCCCCGGAATGGCCTTGCACCTCACCCTCGAGGACACCCTCCACAAACTGCGGCAACCTCGCGACGAGCCCGCCGCGCGGATCGATGATCGCGGTCATGCCGGTATTGGTCGCGCGCAGCATGGCGCGTCCCGTCTCGAGCGCGCGCATGCGCGATATCTGCAGGTGCTGGGCCGGAGCGAGCGAATCGCCGAACCAGGCGACGTTCGAGACGTTCACCAGCACAGTTGCTTCAGGCAACTGGCGGATGATCTCCTCGCCGAAGGCGTCCTCCCAGCAGATATTCGGCGCGACGAGCTGCCCGGCAAGCGCGAGCGGTTTTGGATTTGCCGGGCCCAGTGAGAAATCCGAGAGCGGAATGGCAAATGTTTTCACGATCCAGCCGAAGCCGGCAGGCACGAACTCGCCGAAGGGAACGAGGTGCGACTTGTCGTAGCGCTGCGAAGGCGATGCTCCCACGCTGATCACGCTGTTGAAATAGCGTCCCTCGGGGTCCCGGATGGGCACGCCGATCAGAACGTCCGCGCGACGCTCGGCGGCGATCCGCTCGATGTCCTTGAGGTAGCTCGGGTCGACCGCGTCGAGGAAACGCGGAATGGCGGTTTCGGGCAGGACGATGAGCCGACCCTTGCTTGCCTCGATGAGGCGCTTGTAGATCGACAGAGTCATCGCGTATCGATCCGCCTTGAACTTCAGGTCCTGGGGGATGTTTCCCTGGAGCAGGGCTACCGTGAGGGGGGCGCCCTGGGGCGAGGTCCAGTCGATCTGCTTGAGCAGCTGGCCGAGGCCGAAAGCGGCTACGAGCGCGACGCCGCTCGCGACACGGGCTTTCGGGGAGCCGGAGGTCGCTACGACGAGCAAGCCCGCGCAAAGCGCGGTCGCGAACGACACGCCGTATACCCCGACAACTGGAGCGAATCCCGCGAGCGGGGAGTCAACCTGGCTGTAACCGAGAGCAAGCCAGGGCACACCTGTGAAGACCCAGCCGCGCAACCACTCGAACAGCGTCCACGCCGCCGGGAACGCGATCAGGGAGGAGGCAAGTGAAGCGCGCCCGAGCCGCGCGAGGCACCACCCCGCGGCGGCGGGATACAGCGCGAGGATCGCGCAGTAGGCGAGCGTGCCGATCGCAGCGAGCGGCGCCGGCATCATGCCGAAATCGTGCAAGCTGACGTAGACCCATGACGCACCGGCGCCGAAGAGGCCTGCACCAAAAGCGAAGCCCGCCCAGAACGCCTGCGCCGGCGCCGCCCGCCGCCAGATGAGGAGCAGGCCTGCGAGAGTCAAGAACGGCAGCGGGAATACCGCGAGCGGCGCGAAAGCGGCGACAGTCAACGCGCCTGCGACAAGAGCCGCGGCAATCGCAGCGCGCGGCGATTGGAGAAAAGCCTTCAAGCCTCGCCTGGCAACCGGTGCACCTGAAGGACGTGCAGCCTGCGGCTGTCGGCGCGAAGCACCTGCACGCGCAGGCCGTCGATGGTGATCGCCTCGCCGCGCTTGGGCAGACGCCCGAAGCGGTTGACCACGAGCCCGCCGACCGTGTCGAAATCGGTGTCGGAGAATTTCGTTCCGAAGGCCTGGTTGAAATCGGCGATTTCAGTCTGCGCCTTGACCCGGTAGTGGCCCCCTTCCTCGCGCACGATGTTGTCCTCCGAATCGTCGAAGTCGTATTCGTCCTCGATGTCGCCGACGATCTGCTCGAGCACGTCCTCGATGGTCACCAGGCCCGCCACGCCGCCGTACTCGTCGACCACGATCGCCATGTGGTTGCGGTTCGCGCGAAATTCGCGCAGCAGCACGTTCAGACGCTTGGACTCTGGAACGAAAACGGCGGGCCTCAACATGTCGCGCACCTTGAACTCTTCCTCTCCGGCGTAGTA
>Ga0207665_10000688_pt1 | contig 22867 bp, 21 predicted proteins | sample LARL112metaG_FD_184351 | JGI IMG/M metagenome (GOLD analysis project Ga0207665, IMG submission 184351) | Corn, switchgrass and miscanthus rhizosphere microbial communities from Kellogg Biological Station, Michigan, USA - LAR L11-2 metaG... | ecosystem: Host-associated > Plants > Roots >... | reverse complement strand
GTTGGCCCCAGCTCGCGCTGCATCAGTTTGATTGCGGAAAACACCGGGCGCTCAGGACAGCCGGTGCAGAAAGCGGGCGGGCGCGGGGGCAGGGGTCCGAGCGCCGCGGCGGCCTTTGCCTTGTGCGCGATGAGCCCGCGCGCCTTTTCCGCGATCGTGTCGGCATCAATGTCGCCCGGTTTTGCGTCCTGCAGGAAGGCCGCAAGGCCTTCGAGCAACACATCGGAGGCATATTCGCCGGCGCGCGGCAGCGGACCTTTGCCGAGCACGCGCGTATTGAGGTCGGCGCGGCGCAATTCGACGTTGACCGCCTGCTCGATGTAGTCGGGAAAGCCTTCCTCGACGACGAGCACGGCGCGCTTGCCGGCGCAGAAGGCGGTGATTTCTTCCGGCACCAGCGGATAGACAACGTTGAGCACCAGCATCGGCACGCGCGACTTGCCGAACACGTCGGCCAGCCCCACGCGCTCAAGCGCGCGCAGCACACTGTTGGTCAGACCGCCCATGACGATGATGCCAATGTCGGCAAGATCGCCGTCGATTATCTCGTTGAGCTTGTGTTCGCGAATGAAAGCGCGCGCGGCGGGCAGCCGCTGCTCGACCTTCAGCCGCTCCTGCGTGAAGATCACCGGCGGATGCGCCAGCCGCCCGTATTCGAAGCGCGGCGGACCGGCGAGCTTGTCGAGTCCGGAAACGACGCCTTTGCGATTGTCCTTCGCGGCGAATTCGCCGGTGGCGTGGCAGGCGCGGATGCGCAACTCCAGCATGACCGGCGCGTGGCTCGCTTCCGACAGCTCGAATCCCTTTTCCACCGTGCGCACGATCGAGGGCAATTCGGGCCGGGGATCGAGCAGCCACATCGATGACTTGAGGGCGTAGGCATAAGAACGTTCCTGAATGACGCTCGCGCCTTCGCCGTAGTCTTCACCGAGGATAATCATCGCGCCGCCGATCACGCCGGGTGAGGCGAGGTTCGATAGCGCATCGGCGGCGACGTTGGTGCCGACGATCGATTTCCAGGTCACCGCGCCGCGCAGCGGATAATTGATCGAGGCACCGAGCATCGCGGCTGCGGACGCTTCGTTCGAACAGGTTTCCAGGTGCACGCCGAGGTCGGACATGATGTCCTCGGCGTCGACCAGCACATCGAGCAGGTGCGAGACCGGCGCGCCCTGATATCCGCCAACGTAGGAGACGCCCGACTGCAGCAGCGCCTTGGTGACGGCCAGGATGCCTTCGCCGCGGAAGGTTTCGCCGTCGCCGAGCTTCAGAGCCTGCACTTCTTTCTTGAACGAGCGTTCCATCGACGTCAGGCCTTGCGCAGATAGTTGGGACCCAAACTATATACCACGGAATTCACCGCATTTGCGAGGGTAGCCACAGCGCCAGAATAGGGAAGGCGATCAAGATCACCAGCCGGATAAGGTCGGTCAGGATGAAGGGAATGACGCCCTTGAAGATCGTCGAAAAGGTGACGTCCTTGATCACGCTTTTTATTACGAACACGTTCATTCCGACCGGCGGGTGGATCAGCCCGAGTTCGACCGTCATCACGATGATGACGCCGAACCAGATCGGGTCGAAGCCGAGATGCGTGATGACCGGGAAAATGATCGGGATGGTCAGGATGATCATGGCCATCGCGTCCATCAGGCAGCCGAGCACCAGGTACATCAGCATGATCAGCGCGAGCACGCCGTAGCGGCCGAGCCCGAGCGCGGTGAGAAATTCCGTCACCTTCTGCGGTGTCTGCGTCACCGTTAGGAAGTAGCCGAACAGCAGTGCGCCGATCAGAACGGTGAACACGGCTGCCGCGGTGCGCGTCGCCTGCAGCAGCGAGCTGAGAATTCCATCCTTGTCGAGGCGACGACTCAACAGCCCGATCAGGAAAGCGCCGCTCGCGCCGACTCCGCCGGCTTCCGTCGGCGTAAAGCGCGGCAGGAACGGAAGCCCGTAGAGGCCGCCGATCACGAAAACGAACAGCAGCAGCGGCGCCCAGATATCTTTCAACGCCGCCCGGCGTTCCGGCCAGCTGCTGCGCGGGCCGGTCGGCAAAAATTTTGGCCGAGTCCAGCCGATGATTGCGATCGTCGCCATGTACATGCAGATGGCGAGCAACCCGGGAATGATGCCGGCAATGAACAGCTTGCCGATGTCCTGTTCGGTGATGATGCCGTAAACCGCCAGCACCGTTGACGGCGGCAGCATGGCGCCCAGCGTGCCGCCCGCTGCGATCACCCCCGTGGCAAAGCTCTGCGGATAGCCGAAGCGCCGCATTTCCGGATAGGCAACGGTCGAGAACGTTGCGGCCGTTGCGACCGAAGAGCCGCAAATTGCGGCAAAGCCGCCACAGGCGGCGACCGTGGCGATGCCCAGGCCGCCGCGCAGATGACCGACAAACGTATTGGCCGCGCGGAACAGTTGACGGCTCATGCCCGAATGGGTGACGAAGGCGCCCATCAGCAGAAACATCGGGATGACGCCGAACGTGTAGTCGGTGACCGTCCGCATCGAGGTCTGACCGACCAGCTTGAGCGCCGGCGCGCCGCCGTTCAGATAGGCGAAGCCCGATACGCCGACGAGGCCCATCGCCATGCCGACCGGCACGCGCAGCAGCATCAGCGCGAACAGCGCCACGAAGCCGATGATCGCGACGGCGTCGGTGCTCATCGTCATTCGACCGGTTTGATTTCTTTTTGCACGGCCGGATCGACCATGTAGTCCGGATGGAAAATGAGTCGGTAGGTACGGATCGCAATCAGCAGCACCGCGGACACGTCACCCAACCAGGCCACGAGGAAAAACGGCCATGTCGGCACCCTCAGGTCGAAGGTGAGAACGTTGTCGGCGCGTGTCGTCAGCACCTTGTCGAACAATGTGTAGGTCTGCACGGTGACCACGAACAGCAGGACCAGCGTCGCGAAGACGTCGATCATGCGCTGATAGCGTGGGCCGACATTGCTCCAGACAAGATCGACGGTGATGTGCGTACCGCGATAGGAGGTAGCGGCGATGCCCCAGAAAATGAGGATGCCGAGCATCAGTCGGCCGAAATCGTAGGAATCGGGGATCGAATAGCTGAAAAGATTGCGCAGAAGAACGGCGATGAAAATATTGGCGGCAACGATTCCAACGAATGCGGCAGCGACCCATTCGATCGAATCGATGAAACGATCCATATAGACGCGTTTCATGCGCCCTCAGCCCTAAGCAAGATCCCTTGCTAGACGCGGCAGCGGGTTGCCCTGCTGCCGCTTCACGTCTGACCTATTCGAAGTCGCGCCGCCTGCCTCAGTAGCCGGCGCCTTCCTTCGACAGTTGCGCCTTGAGTTCTTTCATCACGACGATCGGGTCGACGCCAGTCTTCTTGACGCCTTCCGCCCATTTTTCCTCAAGCGGCTGCGCGGCCTTCTTCCACTCGGCGACCTGTGCCGGGGTCGGTTCGTATACCTCGTGGCCACCCTCTGCCTTGATCTTGGCAATGCCCGCGTGTTCGAAATCCGCCCATGGCGCGGCGACCTTCAGGGCCCACTCCGGCGTGCAGTGATTGTCGATCACCTTCTGCTGCGCCGGCGACATCTGGTTGTACTTGTCCTTGTTGAAGACGAAGGCGAAGGTCGTCACATAGAGCGGCATATCGAGGTGATATTTCGTCACCTTGTCGATCCCGAACAGCACGACCGAGCCCCAGGGGAATGTCACCGCGTCGGCGACACCTCTTTCGAGGATGTCGCGCACTTCCGGCGCGCTCGACGGCACATTGGTGCCGCCAAGCTGGGTCATGAAGGTGGCCATGGTGGCGTGCGCCGGCCGGATCTTCATGCCTTTGATGTCGTCAGGAACGACGATTTTCTTCGAACGGGAATGGAACGCACCCGGATCGTGCACGAAGGCGAGGCAGAACTTGACGTCCTTCATCTCCTGCGCGGCGTATTTGCGATACCAGGCGTCGAGTGCCTGCGTGCCGCCCTTGGCGTTGGTCATCAGGAACGGCAACTCGCCGGCGCCGATGATCGGAAAACGGCCGGGCTGATAGCCGGGATTGATGTAAGTGAGGTCGGCGATGCCATCGCGTGCCATGTCGTAGTGGTCGAAAGCTTTGCCGAGCTGCTGGGCGGGATACACTTTGTATTTAATGGTTCCGCCCGAATCCTTTTCGACGGAAGCCCCCCAGTCCTCCAGCGCTTTCTGCAGCGGGTGCGCCGGCGGCACCCAATGCGACAGCTTGAGTTCGAAGGTCTTGTCCTGCGCGAGCGCGGCGGTCGCGCCGCCGATCAATAACGCGGCAGCGTAGACACAACCGGCAAAACGGAGTTTCATGCTTCTCTCCCTGGGGGCTGGGCGGTTGGTTAGGTCGCCAACTTTTTGCAATATTCAGCCGGAGGCCGACGCGGTTGTAAAGCTTATAGTTTGACATCAAACTAAATGCTGGAACGGATGCGTGTCCGTTCCGGAAAAGGGATACGCGGGTGCACGGAACGAATGGCACGGGTGGCCGCCGGCGGGGCAAGAACGGCGAGGCCTTCGACTTGCCGATCAATTTCGGGCCACTGGCCTATTGGGTCGGCTTCAACCTGCGCATGGCGCAGGAGGCGGCGTTTCAGGCCTTTTCACGCCATTCGCAGGAGATCGGCGAAAGCCCGGGTCGGTTCGCCACCCTGACATTGATCGCCCGCAATCCGGGCATCAGCCAGACCGAACTTTCGCTCGCCAACGGCCGCGACAAATCGAGTCTCACACCGGTGGTCGAGGATCTGGTGCGGCGTGGTCTCGTTGAACGCGCACGCATGGACACTGACCGCCGTACTTACTCTCTGAGCCTTACTCCGGCCGGAAAAAAGGTTCTCACCAACATGACGCGATGCGCGCGCCGGCACGAACGCAACCTCGATCAGCTGATCGGCGAACGTGACCGCAAGAAGTTCATCCGCATCCTGAAAAAAATCGCAACCGGGATCGAGTAGCGGCGTCACGCTCACCCAGCACACGTCATGGCCGGGCTTGTCCCGGCCATCTCGATTCATTTGGCACGCCGTGCCTTCCTAAGCGAGATCACCGGGACAAGCCCGGTGATGACAGTTGATTTGACGTTTGCCGACCCCGTCATGCCCGCCCGGCCATGACGCTAGTGGATGGCAATACGCGCGACGTGTCTGCATTCAACGGAATTTGCTCAGCACCGTTTCTGGCACCGGATGTGATGTCAGCTTGCCGTCTGTGCCGCGGACGACCCAGACGCGCTTTTCCGAACACTCGACGCAGGTTTCACCCTTGAGGCTTAACCGGTGTTCGACGTCGAAGCTGGACGTGCCGAACGCAATCTTGCTGGTGACATCCACATCGTCACCGTAACGCGTGGGTTTCACGAAACGCGCGCGCGTTCGCACGAGCGGAAATCCGGCGAACTCGAAAACTTTTGGCATGTTGATCTTGGTCATTCCGAGCGCGCGCTCGAACAGCTGTGCCGTCGACGCATCGAAGATCTCAAAATAGCGCGGATAAAAAATAATTCCGGCCGGATCGCAATCGCCCCATTCGATCCGCACGGTACGAGTGTTGGTGAAGCTTGTCATACGGATGGCACGCGTCAGCGGGGCGCCATGCGCAGCGCGCCATCGAGGCGGATCACTTCGCCATTCAGATAACCATTGTGGACGCAGTGAAGCACGAGCGCCGCGAATTCACGCGGTTCGCCCAGCCGTTTGGGAAACGGCACCGAGGCGCCGAGGGAGTCCTGCACTTCCTGCGGTAAGGCTTTCAACATCGGCGTTCCAAATATGCCCGGCGCGATGGCGAGAACACGGATGCCGAACTGTGAGAATTCCCGCGCAGCCGGCAAAGTCAGCGCAGCGACCCCGCCCTTAGAAGAAGCGTAGGCCGCCTGCCCGATCTGTCCCTCGAAAGCGGCGACCGAGGCCGTGGAGATAATGACGCCTCGCTCGCCGTCGGGTAGCGGCTCGACAGCCTGCATCGCGGCGGCGACCAGCCGCATCATGTTAAAAGTGCCGATCAGGTTGATGCGGATGACGCGCTCATAGTCCGCAAGCGGCATCGGCCCATCGCGGCCGACGATGCGCTTTGCCGGGCCGACACCGGCACAGTTCACAAGAATGCGCGCCGGCCCATGCGCCGCGGCAGCCTTCTTCACAGCGGCTTCGCCGCTCGCACTGTCGGCGACATCGCAAGCAACCGCGACACCCTTGATGCTGTCGGCAACCTCGGCGGCGGCCTTCTCGTTGACATCGGCGATTGCGACTTTGGCGCCCGCCGCAGCCAGTGCCCGCGCGGTCGCGGCACCCAGGCCCGACGCGCCGCCGGTCACGAGAGCCGCCTGTCCCTTGATTTCCATCAACGCTGTCCTTCGGCTGCGATCACCCGCGAAGATAAAGGCTTCGCGTAGAGCTCGTCCACCATGGCTGCGCGATTTCGCAGAACGGCGCGCTGATTGAACGAGCCCTTGTCGGTCACCTCGCCTTTATCCAAAGACGGCGGGTCTGCCATCAGCATCGCGCGGTTGACCCGCGTCGAGGAGCCGGGACTGAGCGCGGCCAATTTTGTCAGCAATTCGGCAAATTTTGCGCGCACCGGCGAAGCGGCGATGATGTCGCTTAACGATGCATCCGGCCCGAGAGCGGCCAACTTTCGGCAGGCTTCAATATCGGGAAATATCAAGGCCGCGAGATAATCGCGATCGCCACCGGCGAAGACGACATCCCGCACGTACGGAGCAAAATGGTCGATGAAGCGCGCGCGCAATGGACCAACGCTAACCCAGGTCCCTGTCGACAACTTGAAATCCTCGGCAATGCGGCCGTCGAACAGGAGTCCCTTGGATGGATCGTTCGGATCGACAAATTTCAGCGCATCGCCGAGCTTGTAGAAGCCCTCTTCATCGAAGGCTTCCCGTGTCAGTTGGTCCTGCCGCCAATAGCCCGGCGTGATGTGCGGGCCGCGCAGCCGCGCTTCAAGTTTGCCTTCGTTCGGCACAAGCTTGAGCTCAACGCCCGGCGCCGGCAGGCCGATATTGCCCGGCCGGTCGAAATCCCATGAGCAGGCGAGCGCAAGCGGAGCTGTCTCCGTCGATCCGAGCGAGGACAGAAAGATGATGCGCTCGCCGGTCGTCTCGATCGCCAGCTGCGTCAGTTGTTCCCATGTTGTCTGGTTCAATCCTGCGCCGGCGTAGAACAGGACCTTCAGCCGGCTGAAGAAGTTTTTGCGCAGCGCGTCGTCGGCGCGGAAGTGCGAGATCAGCGCCTCATAGCCTTTGGGCACATTGAAATAGATCGTCGGTGCAATCTCGCGCAGGTTTCTTGCCGTTTTCGGGACGCCTGGCGGCGTCGGATTGCCATCGTCGATATAGAGCGATCCGCCGTTGGTCAGCACCATATTGAAATTGTGGTTGCTGCCGAAGGTATGGCTCCAGGGCAGCCAGTCGACGACAACCGGCGGCTCGTCTTTGACGAAGGCAAAACTTGACCCGAGCATAGCTTGGTTCGAGCACAGCATCCGATGGGTGTTGATGACGGCTTTGGGATTTCCGGTCGAGCCAGAGGTGAACAAAAATTTCGCGATCGTGTCCGGCGACACCGCGCGATGCGCGGCGGCGACACCAGTCGCGTCTTCCGCGCCAAGCAATTCGGCGAACATCGTGGTCTTGCGATCGCCGAGTGGATTGCGGGCGACGACGAGTTCGATCTCGTCAGGCACGGCTTCGTAGATGGCCCGAGCAAACGGCCCGCCATCAGTGGCATAGATCAGACCCGGTGTGAGCAGGTTGATGATGGAGCGCAGCTTGCCGAAGTCGTTCGACATCAGCGAATAGGCGGGCGAGATCGGCGCATAAGGGATGCCGACATACATCGCGCTGAGAGCAAGCAGAGCGTGCTCGATGTCGTTGCCGGACAACACTACGAGTGGTCGCTCTGCGGACAATCCGCGTCGCAGCAATGCCGCACCGATACGCCGTGCGTCGGCGAGCGTCTCGGCATAGGAGCGCTTCCGCCATTGGTCCTGCGCGTCGCGCTGGGCGAGGAACAGGCGGTCCGGTGCAGCTTTGGCCCAATGGTCGAGTGGCTCGCTCAGCTTGCCGTGGTAACCACCAAGCGATTGAGCGGCACGGATGTGAATGGTGCCGTCGGCGCGTTTATCCAGCACGGCGCCCGGTGCGCCAAGCCGCACAGGACGCAAGGGTGCGCCGCTCGTAGAATTAGTCTCACGGATCGCGCCTGGCATCGCTTTCGCGAACTCCATCAATCGCGCGTCGCTTTGGGGCCGCGCTTTTCCAGAAAGTCCTTCAGTCGAGCTTTCGCCTCGCCGTCCGCCTGCGCAATCGACGAGATCAGTGCCTCCATGGCAAGGCCGCTGGCCGGACTCATCTGCGCGATCCGAGGCAGCGCGTGCATGACCGCGAAATTGGTCAGCGGTGCATTTCCCGCGATGCGCTGCGCCAGTTCGAGGCCCTTGGCAAAGCCTTTCCCGTTCTCGACAAGATATGTAGTCAGGCCGATGGCTTGGCCCTCTTCCGCTGAATAAGTACGGCCGGTCAGCATCATATCCATCATGCGTGCAACGCCGATCAGCGGCGGCAATCGCACCGAGCCGCCGCCACCGACATAGATGCCGCGGCTGCCTTCCGGCAGGGCGTAATAAGCCGAGCGCTCGGCGACGCGCACGTGCGCGGACGCCGCAAGCTCGAGACCGCCGCCCACCACTGCGCCATGCAGTACGGCAACCACCGGCACCTTGCCGAACTGAATCTTGTCGAAGGCCCGGTGCCAGAGACCCGAATGGGCGATGCCCTGAGTGACGTTTCGCTCTTTCAATTCCGTCAGGTCGAGGCCCGCCGAGAAATGCTCGCCGTCGCCCGCGATCAGCACGGCGCCGATGTCCTCCGGCAGCGACGTGAAGAATTGCTCGATGCCGATGATCGTCTCGTCATCGAGTGCATTGCGCTTCTGCGGCCGATTGAGTTTCAGCACGGCCACGCTGCCATGCCGTTCGGCAGCAAGCGATGACGGCAGTTGTGCGGTAAGGCCCTTGGACGACATTCGCAGGCTCATATTGTGTGCATGTTCAGACGATCATGTCGCCATGAGCCCGCCTGCGCAACGCTCAGTTCTTGACCAGCGGACAGCCGCCTTCATTCAGCGGTCTGAACGCCTTGTCGGCCGGGATTGTCTGGACGATCTTGAAGGCATCCCATTCGCCCTTCGATTCCGCCGGCGTCTTGACCTCGAGCAGGTACATCGGATGGATCTTGCGGCCATCGGCGCGGATGGTGCCTTGACCAAAAAGCGGATCATCGGTCGGCATCGCTTTCATAGCCGCAACGACCGCCGCGCCATCGGCAGGCGAACCGACTTTATCGACGGCCTTCAGGTAATGCAGCACGGCGGCATAGACGCCGGCATGCATGTGGTTGGGCATCATTTTCTTCGCATGCCGTTCCTGGAAACGTTTGGCCCATTCGCGAGTCTGATCGTTCGTGTCCCAGTAGAACGCGTTGACGGCGATCAGTCCCTGCGCGGTGTTCAGGCCAAGTGCCGGGACGCTCTGCAGATCGAAGATAAGCGCAACGATCTTCTGTTTGCCGCCGATCTTGAATTCGGCTGCCTGCTTGACGCTGTTGGTCGTGTCACCGCCGGCATTCGCCAACGCGACGACGTCGGCTCCCGATGCCTGCGCCTGCAGCAGGAAAGAAGAGAAATCCGAAGCGCCGAGCGGGTGGCGCACACTGCCGATGATCTTCCCGCCGCTTGCCAGCACTTCTTCGCTCGCCTGCTTCTCGAGATCGTGCCCGAACGCATAGTCGGCGGTGACGAAGAACCATGTCTTGGGACCGGACGCGAGCACGCCCCGCGCCGACGCATGACCCATCGCCCAGGTGTCGTAAGTCCAGTGCACGAAATTCGGCGAGCACTTCGCGCCGGTGAGCAGCGCCGTTCCGGCGCCCGAACCGATCGCGACCTTATTCTTTTCGCGCACGATGTCGCCGACCGCGAGTGCGACGGCTGAATTCGGCAAGTCAAGGATGACGTCGACGCCTTCAACATCGAGCCAGCGTCGCGCAATGCCGGCGCCGATGTCAGGCTTGTTCTGGTGATCACCCGAGATCACCTCGACCTTGCGCTTGGACTGCTTGTTGAAATCCTCGACCGCCATCTGCGCGGCGATCACCGAGCCGGGTCCCTGAAAATCGGCGTAGACGCTGGACATGTCGTTGAGGACACCGATGCGCAGCACGCCGTTTGTCTCCGCGTAGATCGGCGTCGCGATCAACGCAAAAAGAATTGTGGCAACAGTCCTGAATTGCAGCATAACGCCCTCCCTGGAATTTCGTTTTCGTTGGTATTTGCCGGGCTGGCAAGAATGTTGTCATTGACAACAATTGGGGTCAAGGTGGACTCTTGTACCTTGGCAATGACCACCGGGGATCCGATGCGCACTGCAGTAAAGACCGCCGTCAACGAATGGCCAGACCCGAAGGAAGGCCTCGGGATCGGGCAACTCGAAAACCACCTCGGTTATTTCCTGCGCCGCCTGCAAATCTGGGTGTTCCAGGATTTCATCCAGACCCTGCGGCCGATGAAGGTGCGCCCCGCGCAGTACTCGGTGTTGCTGGTGATCGAGGCCAATCCGGGCCGCTCGCAAGCCGCGATTGCGCAGACGCTGAGCATCGAACGGGCGCGGCTCGCCCGTCTCCTGCATGTGCTCGAACGGCGGAAGTGGATCGCCAGGCGCGCATCGGCGAGCGATGCGCGCTCGCACTCACTTTATCTGACGAAAGACGGCGAAAAGGCCCTGGCCCAGATCAAGAAATTCGCCAAACAACACGAGGCGCAACTGGCGGAGTTCATCGGACAGCGACGGCGGCAGCAGCTTCTCGATCTGCTGCGCGAGTTCGGCTGATCAGCGGTCATTCCACTTCGTAGACGTCGAGCCGCACGGCGCGCGGCTCTCTTTGTCCTTTGGCGACCGCCAGGATCCGGTTGAGCCAATCGACCGCGGGAGCCGCGGTCTCGAACCGCATGACCGTGCGGAAATAATATTTACGGGCGTCGACATTCTCGCCCCGCGCCAGTTTTTCGATGATCTCGGGCGGTCCGTGTCGCAGGCCTTCGCTGTTGACCATGATGAGGGCGCCGGTCTCGGTCTCGATCGTGTAGCGCGCCTTGATGTCGGCAGCCCCATCGCGCCGGATGATCTGCCAATCCGCGCCACCTGGCAGAATCCGGCCGGCAAGCCTGGCGCCGCGAACGGTGCCGCCGAGGATGCCGATCATGCGCCGCTCGCCATATGGCGTCTGGCCGAGGCTGGTGATGGCCTCGAGTTCGGCGTGGATGGTGAAAATCGGCTCTTTGCCCAGCATGAGGGTAGCGATCCGTTGGAGCTCCAACTTGTGACGCGATCGCCATTTGACCCTGTCGATGAGCGGCCGTAAATACGGCACCCCAACTGGAATATTCGTATGGCGCGTATTTCCTCCCTCGCCGAAGCAATAAAATCAGCCGTCCGCGATGGCGACACCGTAGCGCTGGAAGGCTTTACCCATCTCATTCCGCACGCGGCGGGCCACGAGATCATCCGTCAGGGTTGCAAGGGATTGACGTTGATCCGGATGACGCCGGATCTCGTTTACGATCAGCTGATCGGCATGGGTTGCGTATCGAAGCTGGTATTTTCGTGGGGCGGCAACCCCGGTGTGGGCTCGCTGCACCGTCTGCGAGACGCCATCGAGAATGGCTGGCCGCAGAAGCTCGAATTGGAAGAGCATTCGCATGCCGCCATGGCCAATGCCTATGAAGCGGGTGCGGCCGGCCTGCCTTGCGCAATCTTCCGCGGCTACATCGGCGGGGACTTGCCGAAGGTGAATTCGAAAATCAAACGCGTGACGTGCCCGTTCACCGGTGAAGAACTCGCCGCGATCCCGGCGCATCGGCCGGACGTTGCGGTGATTCACGCGCAGCGCGCGGACAAGGCCGGCAACGTGATGATCGAGGGGGTGCTCGGGGTTCAGAAAGAGGCCGTGCTCGCGTCCAAACGCTCGGTGGTCACCGTCGAGGAGATCGTTGATGAGCTTCCCGAGCGCAGCCTCAATGCCGTCGTGCTGCCGCATTGGACCGTCGGCCATGTGGTCGAAGTGCCGGGCGGTGCCTGGCCGTCCTATGCGCAGGACTACTATCCGCGCAACAACGGTTTCTACAAGGAATGGGATGTGATCTCGCGCGAGCGCGATTCATTCCACGCCTGGATGAAAGAAAATGTACTGTCGAAAGGTCCGGAGGCTTTCGCCAAATATGCGCGCAAGCATCGGATGGCGGCGGAGTAAGTCACATGGCCGACTACAAACCCAATGAGATGATGACCGTCGCGGCGGCACGAGCTTTGAAGAACGACGATGTCTGCTTTGTCGGCATCGGTCAGCCTTCGGCCGCGTGCAACCTCGCCCGGCTGACGCACGCGCCGAACATCACGCTGATCTACGAATCCGGAACGCTCGCCACCAAGCCGAACATTCTTCCGCTTTCGATCGGCGATGGCGAGTTGTGCGAGACCGCGTTGACCACGGTGTCGGTCCCGGAAATGTTCCGCTACTGGCTGCAAGGCGGCCGCATCAAGGTCGGATTTCTCGGCGGCGCGCAGATCGACAGATTCGCCAATCTCAACACGACCGTCGTCGGACCCTACGACAAGCCGAAAGTGCGTCTGCCCGGCGGCGGTGGCGCACCCGAGATCGCCACCTCATGCGGCGAAATCTTCATCATTATGGCGCAGGGCAAGCGCAGCTTTGTCGACAAGCTCGATTTTGTGACCTCGATCGGTCACGTCTCGGGCGGCGATTCACGCGCCAAGCTTGGCGTGAAGACCAAAGGGCCAACCAAGCTCATCACCGACCTCGCTTTGTTCGAGCCGGATCCACAGACGAAGGAAATGACCGTCGTCTCTATCCATCCCGGCGTAACCCGCGAACAGATCCAGGAAAATTCCGGCTGGCCGATCAAGTTCGCGGCCAAGGTCGCGGAAACGCCGCCGCCGAGCCAACGCGAGCTGGAAGTGCTGCGTGAGCTTCATGCGCGAACCAACCGCGCGCATGCGGAGGCCGCCTGATGGCGCGTGACGTTTTCCTTTGCGACGCGGTGCGAACGCCAATCGGCCGTTATGCCGGTGCGCTGGCCAAGGTGCGGGCCGACGACCTTGCCGCGATTCCGATCAAGGCGTTGGTGGCGCGCAACCCGAAGATCAATTGGGAAAAGCTCGACGAAGTCTACTACGGCTGCGCCAACCAGGCGGGCGAAGATAATCGCAACGTTGCGCGTATGGCGCTGTTGCTCGCCGGCCTGCCGACCAGCGTGCCGGGCGTCACGCTCAACCGGCTGTGCGCCTCCGGACTTGACGCGGTTGGTTCCGCGGCGCGCGCGATCCGCGCAGGCGAGATCGACTTTGCCATCGCCGGCGGTGTTGAATCGATGACGCGGGCGCCCTTCGTGCAGGGCAAGGCGTCCGAAGCTTTCGCTCGCACGGCGGAAATCTACGACACGACGATCGGCTGGCGTTTCGTCAATCCGTTGATGAAGCAGCAATATGGCGTCGACTCGATGCCGGAGACCGGCGAGAACGTCGCCGAGGAATTCCAGGTTACACGCGCGGATCAGGACGCTTTTGCGCTGCGCTCGCAGCAAAGAGCCGGCAAGGCTATCGCTTCAGGATATTTCGCCAAAGAAATCGTCGCGGTCGAAGTGCCGGGCGGCAAAGCTGGTCCGGTCGAAGTCGACAAGGATGAGCATCCCCGCCCCGACACGACGCTCGAACAGCTGGCGAAGCTCAAGACGCCGTTTCGCACTCCGGGAACCGTGACCGCGGGCAACGCCTCGGGAGTCAACGACGGCGCCGCGGCGATGATCATCGCCTCAGAGGCGGCCGTGAAAGCGCACGGCTTGAAACCACGTGCACGCATCCTGGGCATGGCTTCGGCCGCTGTGCCGCCGCGGATCATGGGCATCGGTCCGGTGCCGGCGACGCAAAAACTGATGACGCGCCTGCAGCAGAAAATTGGCGACTACGATTTGATCGAGATCAACGAAGCGTTCGCGTCACAATCGCTAGCATGCCTGCGGCAGTTGGGACTTGCCGACGATGCCGAGCACGTCAATCCGCATGGCGGGGCGATCGCGCTTGGCCATCCGCTTGGCATGTCAGGGGCCCGCCTGGCGCTGACGGCCGCGCATGGCCTCGAAGAAAACGGCGGCAAGCTCGCGCTCGCCACGATGTGTGTCGGTGTGGGGCAGGGCGTATCGCTGGCTATCGAGAGAGTGTCATAACGACCAAGGCATGAAGGAACGGAAATGACGCTGGTTTTTCCAAGAGACAGCCTGAATGCTTTTCCAAAGCATCTCACGCCCGGTTACCGCAGCACGGTGAAGCGCTCGCCATCGAAGCCTCTCATTCTCGTGCCGCAAACTCTGTCGGAACTGACCGGACCGGTTTACGGCCACGACGCGGTGCAGGAAGGCGACAACGACCTCACCAAGCAACACAAAGGCGAGCCGCTCGGCGAACGCATCATCGTGCACGGCCACGTCTACGATGAGGACAAGCGTCCGGTTCCCGATACCCTCGTCGAGATCTGGCAGGCGAACGCCTGCGGCCGCTACGTTCACAATGTCGACCAGCACCCGGCGCCGCTTGATCCGAACTTTACCGGCGCGGGACGCGCGGTGACCGACAAGAAGGGCTACTACCGTTTCGTCACGGTGAAGCCAGGCGCGTATCCCTGGGGCAATCACCACAATGCGTGGCGGCCGAACCACATCCACTTCTCTGTGTTCGGACACTCGTTCCTGTCGCGCCTCGTAACGCAGATGTATTTTCCGGGTGACTACCTCTTCCCGTTTGATCCCATCTTCAATTCGGTCACCGACGAGAAAGCGCGCCAGCGCATGGTCTCGAAGTTCGATCTCGACAACACCATTCCCGATTGGGCGCTCTGCTTCCGCTTCGATATCGTTCTGCGCGGACGCGAGGCCACGCCCCAGGACACAGATAAGCACTGACACAGACAAGCACTGACACCAATAAGAGACGGATAAGCACTAATGTCCGAAATCACTCCCTCACAAACCGTCGGTCCGTTTTTCGCCTACGGCCTCGCGCCGCACAGCCGCTGTGAATGGCGGCCGGAGCAGGGCAAGGAAACCTACGACTGGAAGGAAACCGCGGGCGCCAATCTTGTGACCGCGGATACCTCGGGCACGAAGGTCCGTATCGAAGGTCGCGTGCTCGATGGCGATGGCCTGCCGATCAACGACGCCATGATCGAGATATGGCAGGCGGACGCGCAAGGCCGTTACGCCCATCCAGCCGACAACCGCCCGCGGCCGAACACCCGGTTCATGGGCTTTGGCCGTTCGGCAACCGACAAGAATGGCGTCTTCAGCTTCGATACCATCAAGCCCGGATCGGTCCCGGGGCCCAATGGCAAGGCCCAGGCCCCGCATATTGTCTTCTGCATCTTCTCTCGCGGGATGCTGCGGCAGATCTATACGCGCCTCTATTTCCCGGATGAGGCCGCCAACGCCAGTGATCCCATTCTGACCTTGGTCCCACCCGATCGTCGCGGGACGCTCGTCGCCCACAAGGAGACGAAGGGCGAAATACCGGTCTATCGCTTCGACATCCGGGTGCAGGGCGAAAACGAGACCGTTTTCTTCGACATCTGAGTTGGCATTTCGTTTGGTGCAGCGGGGAACCGCTTGCCCACGCTGCCCTCCGGTTTGACCAAAATAGTGGGCAATTGCCCTATTTCAGGTTGTCACCAGTCCCAATAAGGTCGATCTTGCACCTTTATGCCTTTAGTTTATAGGCTTGTGCACGTGGGCACTATGCCCACCCACTTTGCCCACCTTTCCCAATGGCATATTTGTAGTTGACGGCAGGAGCCGGAGTTGGTTCGCTCGTGGCCATAACGGCCAGTGAGAGCCGGCAGGAAGCGCGCCATGAATGAACAGATCCTCCAGGAGATCAGCGAATTTTGCCGTATGCGGGGGCTCGCCGAGTCGACCTTCGGCCGCCGCGCGGTGAATGACGGCAAGCTGGCAAGTCGTCTGCGCAACGGCGGGCGGATCACGACCGACACGCTCGATCGCATCCGCGCCTTCATGGCGCGCAATGCGGACGGTGTCCCGGCGCGCCGCCGCGTGCTGTTCGAGCCGACTCCGCCAGGAATTCTGCCCGTCGTGAAACCGACAACCGTGCCTCCGGTGGCGTCCGGGCTCGCCAGTGATGATCCGCAGCGCAATTTCCGTTTCTTCGACAACAGGCAGAAGTATCTGCTCTTCGTGAACACCTGTTCGGAGAAGTGGGAAGTCGCTTCGCGCGTGAGTCTTGAGCTCGCCAACATTCATCCGCGGCCTCCGGCGGTGCGTGTATTTGACGCCGGTGTCGGTGATGGAACGGTGCTCGCGCGCGTGATGCGTTCGATGCACGACCGGTTCCCAACAACGCCCTTTTATATCGTCGGCAAGGAAATCAGCCTCGAGGATATCCGCCTCACACTGCACAAGATGGCGGATCGCTTCGTTGAGCATCCGTCCACGGTGCTGGTGCTGACGAACCTCGCCTATGCGGAAGCGCCATGGCTGGCTGTGAAATCGCTAAGCGCCGCCACCAGCCTCGTCTGGAAAGAGCTGGCGATGGAAGGCAGCACCGCGCACAGTTTCGAGAAACAGATCACGGATCTCGAACCGTTCCTGGCCGAAAGCTGGAAAGCGCGCGTCAGTCCGAAAAGCGGCAATCCGGTGTATGAGCGTCCGGTCATCCTCGTGATCTACCGCAACGATCACCGCTTCCTGCTCGACCAGATCGTTCCAAAGCCGGGCGGTACAGTTGCCGACTACGATCTGGTGATTGCATCGCAACCCTATCGCGCGCGTGCATCACTTGAGTTCAAGGCCAAACGCGTCCTGGCGCCGCTAGCTCGCGCTCTCGGACCGGGAGGTCGCATGATCGCGATCCATTCCTATGGGCATGATCCGGGAATGGAAATCATCAAAAAGGTGTGGCCAAACGATAATCCGTTCCTGCACAACCGCCACGATCTTCTGAAGGAGGTCAAGCACGAGTTGGGTGCCGCGGGCCGCGACCTCAATTTCAACGCCTATTCCGATCAACGGTCGCTGTTTCGTTATGACATGCACACGCTGCCGTCGGAGATTTCTTCCTCGATCGGCACGTCGACGCTTTTGGCCGCGTGGAACGCAGCGATCTATGTCGCGCAGGTCGAGGACGATCGGCTTTCCGATGTGAACAGCGACCGCCGCTACGTCGAGGCCACGCGCGAGGTTCTCCAGCAGCATGGCGGTTTGTGGTTCTACGACGAGTCCTTCGTGATTTCGCGCCGGCAACCGTAATCAGGCCCCGTTATGACCGCTGCCAACTTCGCACGCGACTTTTCGATCGAAGCTACGCGGCCGAGCGCGAGCGAAATTACCCAGCTCGGCGAAGTTCTCGCGCCCGGCACATCGGTTTATGTCACGGCAATTCCGAAAGCTGCTCCCGACGAGACGGTCGGGGCGGCCGTAGCATTGCGCCGAGCGGGCCTCGAACCGGTCGTCCATATCGCGGCGAGACGACTGGCAAGTGCTGATGCGCTGCAGGATGTAATGCGACGTCTTACCGGTGAAGCCGGTGTAACGCGTCTATTGGTCATCGGCGGCGACGTCGATGCCGCCGGCCCATATGCTGATGCGCTCGGCGTGATCCAGAAAGGTGACTTGCGCCGTCGTGGTATCGAAGAAATCGGCATCGGCGCCTATCCGGAAGGACATCCGCGCATACCGACCGCACGGCTTGAGGCCTCGCTCGACGAAAAAATCGCCACCGCGACGGCACAGGGTCTACGCGTCAACATCGTGACGCAGTTCTCTTTTTCGGGAGAGCGCATCATTGCCTGGCTCAAGCAACTGCGCAGCAGCGGCATCAAGAACTGCGTCGGGATTGGGCTTGCCGGCCCGACCCGCGTGCCGGCCTTGATCCGCTACGCCAAGCGTTGCGGCGTGTCGACTTCATTGCGCGGGCTGGCCTCGGGGATGGCAACCAGCCTGGTCGGCAATGTCGGGCCGGAACGCATCATTGAAATGTTGAGCGCGTCCCAGCGCGAACTCGGCGAAACGCGCCTACACTATTTCTCGTTCGGTGGCGTGGTCCAGACGGCCCGTTATGCGTCCGATTTTGTGCAAGCGGGCTCCGGAGAGAAGGCCGCGGCGAACTCCTGAAGAGCGTCGCCGCGACGATTTTTTCGTCAGCTGCCTACGGCTGTACGCCAACCCTGATGATAGGTTTCGCGCGCCTGCTGGCCGTACGGGGTCGGACCGACCTCGACGCGCATTTCCATCTGTTTGTGGCGCTCAACGGTGGTCTTCTTTGTGCCGCCGTTTTCCTCGCCCCAGACCAGCGTGAGCTTCGTGCCAGGCGTCGCGTATTGCTCTTCGACGAAGCCGAGCGACAGCATTTTACGCTCGTTGAAGCTGTAGCCCGAGAACATCGATGCGCCGATGACCTTGCCGCCACTCATGATGGAGTCGAATGAGCTCGAACCGTAGTTCGACAGCGGCAGGTCGATGAATTTGTAGTTTTCACCTGGTGGCGCGAACATCGACGCAAATACCTTGTTCACGTCGTCATTATTCCAGGCAAACGTCACCTTCTTGCGGTGGACCTTGCCCTGCATCGCCTGCAGCGCTTCCTTGCCGATGAAATCGTGATCGAACTTGGTGAAACTGTCGTAACCGAGTTCGTAGGGCGTGGTGTAGTAGTCCTCGATATTGTTGGACACGAAGCTGCCGCCGAGCGAGGCATTTGCTTCATAGCTCGTGCCCGGCAGCCACTGCCGGTAGGGCTTCATTTTGTCACCGGTGTAGACCGCCGGCACCGGGGAGGGGATCCAACCCGATTCGAGCGTGTTGGTCGCATAAGCGCGCGCGCCGACCTGCACGATGCCCGCGTCTTTACCGGCCTCAAGAATAGCCGTGCGGATTTCATCGGCTTCTCCATATGGTCCCCACACCTCGAGGCCGGGTGCGCCGGCCATGCCGTGGCGCAACGCGCGCACTTTGCGGCCAGCGATCGTGACGTGACCCATGTTGAAGAATTTGATGTCCGGGAATGTGCCGCCATTGAGCTTCTTGATCACGTCCTGCGCGTTCGGCCCCTGGATCTGATAGCGGTAGAACTTGCGGAAGACCGGTTTGCCCATTGGACGTGACGGTGAACGGTCATCGTACTCGACCTTGACGTTATATTTGCCGGCCTGCGCGTTGTACTGGATCCAGTTCGCAGTCGGATTACGGCCGACGAAGACCAGGGAGTTCTCTCCGAGATAGAACAGAATGCCGTCGCCGATGACCTGGCCGTTGTAGTTGCACGGCGCGAACTGCTTGGCCTTGTCGACGGTGAAGTTCTTGAATGAATTGGTCGCGAGGTGCGACATCAACTTTAGAGCATCGGGACCTTCGACGAACAGGTTCACCATGTGGTGCGTCTGATCGAACAGCACGCATGTCTCGGCCCAGGCACGTTGCTCGTCGCGCCAGTTGGTGAATTCCGGAGCGACGACCGGATAGACATACGCACCGATTTGCGAGTTGCGCATCATCTTGACGATGTTGCCGCCGGAGGCCTGGATCGCCTCTTCGAGATTCTTGTAAGCCATACTGACGTTCCTCTTTGAGCTGGCGTTATTTTCGATTGGCGGGGACATTACCCTGACAGCTCGGTGATAGAAAAGAGCTGAAAATTGACGCGCGCGAAAAGAAGTGCTGTGAATGCGCCCGCCGGTTTTCAATCACATCAGACGTGTTCGGGTATTCCGATGGCCCACTCCAGACCACCATTTCACGCTGACCATGTGGGCAGCCTCCTACGCAGCAAGCCGTTGCAGGAAGCGCGGGCCAAGCGTGAAAAGGGCACGTTTAGCGCTGCGCAGCTCAAGGACGTCGAGGATCGCGAGATCGAAAAGATCATCGCGAAACAGGAAGAGATCGGCCTCAAGCTCGCGACCGACGGTGAATTTCGCCGCGCCTATTGGCACTTCGATTTTTTCAGCATGCTCGACGGCGTCGAGCTCTACGAACTCGATCACGGCATCCAATTCCAGGGTGTTCAGTCGAAGCCGCAAAGCATCCGCATCACCGGCAAGATCGGCTTCTCCAACCATCCGATGGTGGAGCACTTCAAGTTCCTGAAGGCCCACACCAGAGTCACGCCGAAGATGACAATCCCGTCGCCGAGCGTGATGCATTTCCGGCTCGAACCCGGGGCAGTCGCCAAATCGGCCTATCCGGATCGCGACGCCATCTTTGACGATCTCGCGGTGGCCTATCAGAAGGCTGTGCGCGCGTTCTACGATGCCGGGTGCCGATATCTGCAATGGGACGACACCGCGTGGGCCTATCTCTGTTCGCAGGAGCAGCTGACCAAGGCCAAGGAACGCGGCTTGGACGTCGACCATCTTCAGGAAACCTACACCCGCTGCATCAACAAGGGCCTCGAGGCGAAACCGGCCGACATGACGATCACGACCCATGTTTGTCGTGGCAACTTCCGCTCTACTTTCATCTCATCGGGCGGTTACGAGCCGGTGGCTGAGAACTTGCTCGGAAAATGCAACTACGATGGATATTTTCTCGAATACGACTCCGATCGCGCGGGCGGCTTTGAGCCGCTGCGTTTCCTTCCGAAAGGCAAGAAGATGGTCGTGCTCGGTCTGGTGACGTCGAAAACCGGACGTCTCGAGCCGCGCGCCGAAGTGAAAAAGCGGATCGAAGAGGCCACCAAATATATGGCGCTCGACCAGCTCTGCCTGTCTCCGCAATGCGGGTTTGCTTCGACCGAGGAGGGCAATGTGCTCGCAGAGGAAGAACAATGGGCCAAGCTGCGGATGATCGTGGAGTTGGCGGAAGAAGTATGGGGGAAGTAAGCGAGCTATGACGCAACGAAAAACTCCGCCATTCCGAGCTGATCATGTGGGCAGTCTGCTGCGAACTGCGCCGCTCAAGGAAGCCCGCGTCAAGCGTGCGCGGAACGAAATCGATGCCGCCGCACTCAACGCTGTCGAAGACCGCGAGATCGAAAAGATCGTCAGGAAGCAGGAAGAAGTCGGATTGAAGCTCGCGACCGATGGCGAATTCCGCCGCTCCTGGTGGCATTTCGACTTTTTCCGGGGTCTCAAGGGTGTCGAACCGATCACTACCGCCACAGGCATTCAATTTCACGGTGTCGAGACGAAGCACGAAGCCATCAAGATTTCCGGGAAGGTGGAATTCGTCGGCCATCCGCAGATTGAACATTTCAAGTTTCTGAAAGCGCATTGTCGGGTCGTGCCGAAAATGTGCATTCCAGCTCCCAGCACCTTTCACTTCCGGCAAGGGCGCGCGCTGGTGAGCACGGACGTCTATCCGGACATCGATCAGTTTTTCGCTGATGTAGGAGTGGCGTGGCGAAAGGCGATCCGCGCTTTTTACGATGCTGGTTGCCGCTATTTGCAGCTCGACGACACCGCCTGGGCCATGATGTGCGATCCAAACGAGCGCGAGCAATCGAAGACGCGTGGCGATGATCCGGACAAGTTGCCGGCGGTTTATGCAGCCGTCACCCGTGCGGCGCTGGAAGGAAAGCCCGCCGACATGGCGATCACCATGCATTCCTGTCGCGGCAATTTTCGTTCGACGTGGATCGCGCAGGGTGGCTACGAATTTGTCGCCGAGCACTTGCTCGGAAAGACCAATCTCGACGGCTACTTTCTGGAATATGATAACGATCGCGCGGGTGGCTTCGAGCCGCTGCGTCATTTTCCCAAGGGCCAGAAGCAACTTGTACTTGGCCTCGTCACATCAAAGAGCGGACGTCTGGAACCAAAGGACGACATCAAACGCCGGATCGAGGAAGCAACGAAATATGTCTCGCTCGATCAGTTGTGCCTGTCACCCCAGTGCGGCTTTGCTTCGACGGAAGAAGGAAACATCCTGGCCGAGGACGAGCAGTGGGCGAAATTGCGGATGATCGTCGAACTGGCGGACGAGGTCTGGGGGAAGTGATCTTACTGCCTGTCGCCCGGGCGTGAGCGGAAAGTTGTATGCCTCCACGCACAGCACCTCCCTTTCGCGCGGACCACGTCGGCAGTCTTTTGCGTACGCGGTCGCTGAAGGAAGCGCGCGCGAGGCACGAAAAAGGTGAAGTCTCGGCGATCGAGCTGAAGGCGATCGAGGATCGCGAGATCGCGGCTGCAATCAAAAAGCAGGAAGAGATCGGTCTGCGTGCCGTCACCGATGGAGAATTCCGTCGCGCGTTCTGGAACTACGATTTTCTCGGAGCATTGCCTGGCGTTGAAGCCTATCTCGGCGAGCGCAAGATCAAGTTTCAGGGCGTCAACCCCAAACCGATGATGCTGCGCGTTACAGGGAAGCTCGGAACGCTCACCGCCCATCCCATGCTCGACCACTTCAAATTTGTTCGCGAGCATGCGAAAGCGACGCCGAAGATGACCATCCCCTCACCATCGTCGCTGCATTTTCGCTATGGCCGAGATGCGGTTCCGGAATCGATCTATCCGGACATGGCCGACTTCTATCGCGACCTAGGACAGACTTATCGTCTCGCCGTGCGCGCTTTTGCCAATGCGGGCTGTCGCTATCTGCAGCTCGACGAGGTCAATTTCGCTTATCTTTGCGACCCGAAGCTGCGCGCCCAGGTCGCGGGTCGCGGTGAGGATCCGGACAAGCTGCCATCGGTCTATGCGGGCATGATCAATGCCGCCATGTCGGATATTCCATCTGACATGACCATCGCCATGCATCTGTGCCGCGGCAATTTCCAG
>Ga0207665_10000686_pt1 | contig 22896 bp, 14 predicted proteins | sample LARL112metaG_FD_184351 | JGI IMG/M metagenome (GOLD analysis project Ga0207665, IMG submission 184351) | Corn, switchgrass and miscanthus rhizosphere microbial communities from Kellogg Biological Station, Michigan, USA - LAR L11-2 metaG... | ecosystem: Host-associated > Plants > Roots >... | reverse complement strand
TTTTGATGCGGGCAGTATGAGGATAAACCGCGAGCCCTTACCGGGCTCGCTCTTAACTGTCAGCTTGCCGTCCATCTGCCGCGCAAGATCGCGGCTGATGGCAAGGCCGAGTCCGATGCCTTCGTGGCCACTGCTCAGAGTGCGATCGAGCTGAACGAAGGGCTCGAAGATCGCGTTCTGTTTGTCTTTGGGGATTCCGGCGCCGGTATCCGCAACCTCAAATCGAACGTGCCGGCGATCGCCATCGCAATCGACGCTGACTTCGCCGCCCGGCTCGGTGAACTTGATGGCGTTGCTGATCAGATTGAGCAGGATCTGCTGGGTCTTCTCCGGATCGGCGAACACCCGGGCGCCGTCGGTGCACTTGAACCGATAGCGCAGCCCTCTCGCCTCGAGCTGCGGCACGACGAGCGGCTCGACTGCGCGGACAATGTCGGAAGCCGGTCCATCGACGATGTTGATTTCAACATGACCGGCGTCGACTTTCACGAAGTTGAGCACGTTGTTGATGAGCACCAGCAACGCGTGCTGCGACCGTTTGACGCGATGCAATGCGTCCATCTGTTGCTCGTTGAGCGGGCCCTGGACTCCGGCCAGCATCAGATCGACGTAGCCGGCGATGGCGTTGAGCGGCGTGCGGAGCTCGTGACTCATGATTGCCAGGAATTGCGACTTGGCGGCACTCGCTTCTTCGGCGGCTTTCTGCGCTGCGACGGCGGCGGCGCGCGCCTGTTGTTCGGCGGTGTGGACGCGCGCGTTCTCGACGGCGATTCCCGCGCGTCGACCGAGCTCGACCGCGAGCGCGACATCATTCGGGGTATAATGGCGTCGCGATTCTGCGGAGACGAGAGTGATTGCGCCGATGGTCCCGCGCGAAGAAATGATCGGCGCGATAATGACGCCACGGAACTGGACCGTCTTGAGCAGGGCGAGGTATTCAGGATCAGCGACGCCTGAGGCAAGCATCTCCTCGGTGATCTCCGGATAGATCTCGGCTTTGCCGGTACGCAGCACGTTGGGCAGCCCGGCAGTATCGGACATGTTCGGAGGGTATTTGGTCGCCAGCTCGCGCGCCCATTTCACTTTATCGGGATCAGTGTGCGCGACGGCGAGCAGGCGCACCGAGCCGTCGTCCTCAAGCATGTCGACTCTGACCCAGTCGGCCAGATCGGGAATCACCAGTCTCGCCAGCGATGAGAGTGTCGACTCGTAGTTGAGTGAGCTGCCGAGCAGCGCGCTGGCTTCAGCCAGGTAACGTTGTGCTTCTTCGGCCTGTCTGCGCGCGGTGATGTTCTTCCAAACCGTGATTAGTCCGCCGCTCGGAACCGGGAAGCAGCGCAGGTCTGACCATTCCGCGCGCTCCGGATAATACGCCTCGAAGCTAATAGGCACTCGGTCGTCCATTGCGCGCTTCAGGTTGATCCCGAAGTCGGTGTCGACGATATCGGGATACAGCTCCCACAGGCATTTGCCAAGCAGAGACGAGGGCAGACGATGCTTCGATGTTCTGAACATCTCCATTGCTGCCTCGTTGATGTACTGGAAGCGCCACTCGGCATCGTGCATCACCATCGGCTCGCCGAAGCTGTCGAGAATTGCGTGGTTCAACGCTTCGGCGCGGGCGAGCTCCGCTGCGCGCAACTCGAGCTCGCGAGCTTTGCGTGCGAGGGATTTCGCAGTACTGGATTTTCGCGGCGACTTCTTTTTCACGACGCTGTCGAAGTGCGGTCGGTTGCGGGCAAGCGAAATCCTATCCAGACGACTGGAACGCCGGGAGGCAAACAAAGGTTTGGCCGAGCGAATCCTAAGATGCGGACCGGAGATTCGCCACTGAAATCGATGAGTTATGGGACCGCAGGGAGGGCCATATAAAAAGAAGTCGGCAGTTGGCAGTCAACGGACTGCGAACTGCCGACTCCAGTTGTGGAAAGATCCGCCGAACTGCGCGGATCTCAGAGACTCAACATTACGTGCAGGTAATAACGCCTTGCGCGGTCACGTTGCTGTCGCACGTCTTCGCGGTCTGCGAGTGAACCGCGGTAGCGGTCCAGCTCGGCGGGGGGCCGGCGACGTTGGTGACGGTAATCGTCACGTTCTGCGACGGGCTGAAGCCCTGAAGTGGTGCCGCGGACGTTGCGGTGCCTCCAAAGTACGCGCCGTTGTTGTCGGCGGCGTACTGCTCTTCATAAGTGGCGAGGTTGCGCAGGTCGGACTTCATTGCTGCAACGTACGCCTTCTCTTTTGTATTCGAAAACTTCGGGATTGCGATCGCCGCGAGAATACCGATAATCACGACGACGATCAGCAGCTCGATGAGCGTAAAGCCCTTTTTGCTGGATGTCATTGGTGCTCCAGGAGAGAGATTGGCACGTTGTGCGTACCAATTGAATGACTGACCACCTATCGCTTTTGATACCGCAAATTCGACAATCGTACTGCAAGATTTCTTTGCAACGAATCGTTGCAAAGAATCTTTACGCAGGCGGAAGTCGCAACGGCATGGATCTGCAAACAACCCCCGCGGCTATCGACGACATTCTTAGCTCCTTCGCTCTTTCTGGCACGCCAACCTGGCTTTTCACCGATCAAAAGTCGCCGACCACCGCAAACTAGGTGGGGAAGGACGTAAGGCAGGCGTCATTCGAGTGCAGGCAGCACCACTTGCCCGCCAAGGCTTGCACATCGAACAGGAGGACAAATGACCGCACGAAAAAACCTCGCGAAGCCGCTGTGCTTCGCAGCCGTGTTCATCACACTGGCGGCTTGCAGCAGTGACCTTACGGGAAACAATAAGCAAAGCGTTCAGCTTTCCTTCACGACCAACAGCACGTCGAGTGTCGCGGCGACCGGAATGCGCATGTCGCCTGACATCACCGTTGGCGCAAACAACGAGCTGGTGTTGAGCAAGGTCCAGGTTGTCGTCGACAAGATCGAGCTGAACGAGGAAGACAACACCAGCTGTGTCGGCGAGATCGAGGATGGTGGGGACGATCACGGTGAAGCCGGCGAAGAGTGCGAGGACGTATCGCGCAATCCGGTGCTGGTCGACATCCCGGTCGATGATGCTGCGCACGTTGTGCTCTCGGTACCTCTCACGCCGGGGACGTATCGAAAGCTGGAAGCGAAGCTGGAGCCGGCCCGCGATGACGCGACTGCATTCAACACCGCCAATCCGACTCTTGTCGGCAAGAGTGTGCGCGTCGAAGGGACCTACAAGGGTACGCCCTTCGTGTTCACATCAGCGGTGCGCTCCGGTCTCGAGATGGAATTCGATCCGCCGCTCGTAATCGACGCGACCACGACGAATGCGACCGTCAGCATCGACGTCGCGAAGTGGTTCCTCGACAGTAATGGCAATGCAATCGACCCGACCTCGGCGACGGCTGGTAGCAATGCGCTATCGCGAATCGAGGATAATATTCGTCGCTCTTTCCACGCGTTCGAGGACGACGATCACTCGGGTGAGGACGATCACTCGGAGCATCACGGCTGATCTGGTTAGCAAAACGCCCGACGCGAAGTATGCGTCGGGCGTTTTGTCGTCCACGGAGAGGATCGGCAGGTGTTTTATCTGGAGTCGCTCAATTGATAATCGTGATGCCGCCGCCGCTGCTGCCGCCGAATCGCGGATTCACGACGTTGTTGAAAATCGAGCCGAAACTGTAGCTCAAACCGAAGCTCACGAAATACGTATACGACGTCTCCAGCTGGCGCAGGCGGAGCAGACGGTCCTCATCACTCAGATCACCCTTGGGCAGGTAAAGCTGATCGCGCAGCAGTGAAAGCTGGCCAAAGACGAACAGCGAAAAACCCTTGAAGAGCCTGAGATCGACGCTATTGAAAAACACGAGGTGGCGTTTGCTAAAGTCGTTCAGATAGACCGCGCCCTCGAGCGAGCTGCTTACCGAACCCCACGGCTGCCTCAGATCGAGCGAGGTAATGAGCGTTTGATCGATTCGGGTCTCGCTGACGCGGTTGAAAATCGTGGTGTCTTCGTATTTGAAGTAGTTGATGCCTGTCGAGTACTGAAAAGTCCAAAGCCGCCGCGTCGATTCGGAGTATGGAAATACGTCAAACTCCAGCGCGGGCGCGAAGCGTATCGCCTCCTGTTGATTGAGGAAGGTCGCCGCTGTCCACGAGGCGCGTTGGCCCGCCGACCAACGGCCACCCAGGCTCTTCACCAGTAGATCGCTGACTCCGTAACTGTGTGAATAGCTCTTGAAAGTGCTGCCATCGCTCAGATCAAAGCGGTTCTGATTATATGCGACGTTCAAGTTCAGATTCGCTTTCCACATCTCAGTCACACGATTGGCGCTCTGCGATGCGTGGAGTGCCACAGAATTGTCCGCCTTTTCGCCCGACACGAAACCGTCGGCGTTGGTCCGAAAGACCCAGTAGTTCCAAGGGTCGCGCTGCTTTCCTGAAGTCGACTCAGCGGGCGCAGAATATGAAACGGTGAACCGAGAAGAGTCTCCCACGCGAGCGGCGTAGCGCACGAGGCCAAGTTTGAGCACACTGGCCAAACCCTGTCGCAAGGCATCCTGGGTCGTTGCGGGCGGGGCAACGTACTTGAGCGTATCCGACATCGAAGCCAGAGCGCGCTGGCCGATGAATGTCAGTGTGTACTCGGTGCCGCCGCCGCCGGTTTGCTGTTGTGTCACCAGAACATGAACCTGCGCGTCCTGTCGTTCGCGCACATAGTCGACGAACGTGATTTCCGTGCGCAGGAAGTCGAAGTCGCACGCATTGCAGTCGAGGTACACCCGGAGCTTCGACGGAGCCTGGCGCGCAGAATCCTCCTGCGCCAGGACCGGAGCTGCTGCAACAAGAAGCGAGAGGATCAGAGCCCGCACGGGGATCCTCGGTCTTAGGTGGACGGTTACCGCGGTTCCGGTTGACGCAAATGACGTGCGATCACGCGAGCGGACTCGAGTGGACTCTGGGTGGTGGTGTCAACCACGAGCTCCGGGGTTGGCATCTTGGGTTTTTGGAACGTGCCCGCTTCGTCGAGTTTCCGGAACTTGTAGACGTCGCGCAGTTTGCCGAAACGCTCGCGCGGCTCAGACTGGATGCGCTTCTCCAGTTCCTCGTTGCTGCATTTGAGCTCGATGAAGTGAAGTGATCCCATGCCTGCGATTACGCGTTTCTGGAGGGACGGGATGAAATTGTCAGTCACCGTCGCTTCTGGCGCGAAGGTCATGATGACGCCGCCGGTCTTCGCCCTCAGCGCAGCATCGACGCAGGTGTGCCACAGGATTTCGCGCAACGCGACGAACGCAGGAGTCCCGAATGGAAACAGCGATGTCGCCAGATCGACGACTGCGTGATTGTGCAGCAGACTGTAGCCAGTCTCGTTGGTCAGGTGCTCGGCGACGGTGAGCTTGCCGACACCGGGGCGTCCATAGAGGAAAATGATCTGCGTCACGCCCCATAATCCGCAAAGCAGCCGGTCGATGTAAGGGGACGGGGAGTGTTCGATATCGCACGTTGCTGGGCTATCTCGCGCGCCACATATTCGAGGCGCCATGAGCCTGTCGAAGCGGTTCGCGTTCTTATTCACTGTATGCTGTGCAATCGCACAGAGCGCGAAGGCGCAAACGGCCGCTGATTATCAGAAGCGATTCGCCGCGCTCGCCTCTGCATCAGGCCTCAGTGACAGCGCCAGATTTAATCAGCTGCTGGATCTCGACTGGGAATACTCGAACGTCATGTTCCCGGAGAGCGCGACGTTCAACGGATATCCGGGTCAGAATGATCGCTGGACGGACCTCTCGTTGCCGTCGATCCGTGCGCAGCGGGCGATGATCAGAACCGAGCTCAACACAGTGCGCGCAATCGATCGTACGCGACTACGTCCGGCTGACCAGCTCAGTTATGACCTCTTCAAAAGAGGACTCGATGAAGCGCTGGAGGGCCAGCGTTTCCCCACTGAGCTGATGCCGGTCGATCAACGCAACGGTCCGCAATACCTCGCGGCGACGCTCGAAGCGTCTCCGCAGGCAACCGTCAGCGATTATGAAAACATCCTGACGCGTCTGCGCAGGCTGCCAGCGGTTGTGGATCAGACGATGGCGCTGCTCGACAGCGGGCTGAAACGCGGTATCACGCCACCGCGAATCACGCTGCGCGATGTGCCGGCACAGGTCGAGAATCTGATTCCCGACGACGCGCTCTCGAGCGCATTGCTCGGACCGTTCACGCACTTTCCGGTTGGTATTCCACAACGAGAGCAATCGCGCCTCAGCTCCGAGGCTCAGAAGATATACGCCGAGCTGGATCGCCCGGCGTTCCAGCGTCTGCACCGCTATCTGGTCACTGCGTACATCCCGCACACCCGACAGAGCATCGGCATGAGCGCGCTTCCTGACGGCGGTGCGTGGTACGCGTATAACGTCAAGGTGCAAACGACGACTACGCGCACACCGCAGGAGATCCACGCGCTCGGTCTCTCGGAGGTGAAGCGCATTCGCGGCCAGATGGACAGCCTCATCGCATCGACCGCGTTCACCGGAGGATTCGACGCCTTCGTCACCATGCTGCGCACCGATCCGAAGTTCTTTTACAAGGATTCGGCATCGCTGGTGCGCGGATATCGCGATGTAGTGAAACGCATCGATCCCGAGCTGCCGAAACTATTCGGCCGGTTGCCACGCCTTACTTACGGTGTGTCGACGATTCCAGCGTATTCGGCGCCATCACAAACCACCGCCTACTATCAGCCGGGATCGGTTGCATCGGGCCGCGCGGGCCAGTTTATGGTCAACACCTACAAGCTCGACGCGCGGCCGATCTGGGAGATGGAAGTTCTGAGCGCACACGAGTCGGTGCCGGGTCATCATCTGCAGATTGCACTGGCCGAGGAGCTCGAGGGAATTCCGAACTTCCGTCGCTACGGCGGCTACACTGCGTTCGTCGAAGGCTGGGGACTCTACTCCGAAAGCCTCGGCCCAGAGCTCGGACTGTACAAGGATCCGTACTCCAAGTTCGGTCAGCTGACATACGAGATGTGGCGCGCGATCAGGCTGGTCATCGACACCGGCATCCACTCGCTTGGCTGGACTCGTCAGCAGGCGATTGACTACTTCAAGGCCAATAGCGCCAAGACCGAGCAGGACATCGTCCAGGAAGTCGATCGCTACATCGTGATGCCGGCGCAGGCGCTCGCCTACAAGAGTGGCGAGCTCGAAATCAAGGCACTGCGCAGGTACGCCGAGCAGAAACTGGGGCCGCGGTTCGATATTCGCAGTTTCCACGACCAGGTGCTCGGTCAGGGCGCTCTCCCCCTCGACGTTCTCGACACCCGGATCAGAGCGTGGGTGGATTCGACATCGTCTCAACCAGCGAGCAAATAATTGGCGCCGACTTCCGATCTAAAGGCAGTCATTCTTCTCGCCACACTCAAACACAAACGATCCGGCCAGGAATTCTCGCACACTGAAACGCTGTGCGAGGTGGTCATCGAGTGTCTGCGCGACAACGGTGTGCGCAGCGAGATGATTCGACTCGTCGACCGCAAGATTCCGCCAGGCACGAAGAGCAACATGGGGTCTGGCGATGAGTGGCCTGGAATCCTGAAGAAAATTCTGGCCGCGGAGATCATCATCTTCGCGACGCCGATCTGGTGGGGAATTCAGTCGTCGCTGATGCAGCGCGCGATCGAGCGACTCGATGAGCTGCACAATGAGCTGCTGGAGACGGGCAAGTCGCGACTGACAAACAAGGTTGGCGGCATCATCATCACCGGCGAAGAGGATGGCGAGCAGCACATCACCGGCAACATCGCGAACTTCCTGCTCTCCATGGGCGTGACGCTACCACCGCAGTGCGCTGTTTCGTATCAGGACGAATACAAGCGTGCGACGAAGAAATCGCTCGGCAGGAAGTTCCGGGAGGACAAGCAGACTTCGGAGCAGGCGGAGCGAATGGCGAAGAACCTTGCCTTCTTCGCGCGCCTGCTGCGGGACAACCAGATCCCGCAGTAGGCGCTAAGTCACCTTCCGGCCGAACGGCAGCATGAGCGGGAATCTGAACACCCGCTCGCGTCTTCTTTCCGCTTCGAGGTTGAGAGCGCGCGCGCGAAGGAGATCGTCGAGAGCAATCAGTCCGACGAATCGCTGACCGTTCCCGCGCTCAACGACCGGGAAGTGAGTGAGGCCGGTGTGCGCCATGCGGTGCACGACGACACGAAGCGGCTCGTCGGGATGCGCAACAGTCGGCGTGTCGCGAATGACTTTAGTCAGGCCGTCGGAAGACGTTGTTGCACCGCTGTCGACAATTTTCTGGAGGTCGACACGAGTTACGACGCCGAGTAAATGACGGGACTCGTCGACGACCGGGAAAAGTCGCTGTGGACCTTTCTTCGGATCGACCGCCAGCGCCTCGCTCAGAGTGTCGAAACCTGCCGTCGTCGAGAGCGCCACCACGTTCTGGTGCATCACCTCTTTCGCAAACAGGATCTCCAACGGATCGACCGCGTATTCGCGACTCAGGTGGAATCCACGCCGCGCGACTTTCTCGGTGAGAATCGACCGGCGCAGGAAAAGAACGGTGAAGCCGTGGGCGAGCGTTACCGCGACGAGCAGCGGCAGCAACATATTGACGTCGTGGGTGAGCTCGAGCACGAAGATCACCCCGGTAAACGGCGAGCGCATCGTTCCGCCGAGTATCGCGCCCATGCTCACCAGCGCCCAGAAGCCAGCGCCCTCGTTCGGCAGCACCAGCGCTTCGAGTCCTCCCAGCGCGCCACCCATCATCAGCAATGGCGCGAGCACGCCGCCGGACGTTCCCGAGCCGAGCGACGCCGACCAAATGATGGACTTAACGACGAGAAGCAGCAGAATCAGCTTCAACGCGATGGTGCCTTGCAGCTCGGCGCCGATGATATCGTACCCGACGCCAAGTGCCTGCGGGCAGATGTAGCCGCCGATACCGATGATCAGGCCGCCGATTGCTGGCCACCACATCCAGTGGATCGGCAGTTTGGCGAACGAGTCTTCGAAGAAGTAGACGGCGAGAGTGAGCAGTCCGCTCAAAGCGCCAGCAAGAATTCCCGCCGCGACGCAACCGGCGATGCCGCCGGGACCGATGAACGCGGGGTGTGGGGGAACCGGGAATAACGGTCCCATTCCCATGATGTAGCGACGGGCGACAGCGGCCGCCGCCGACGCGAGCGCCACGGGAATCATGCTGCGCGGCTTCCACTCGAACAGGAGCAGCTCGACGGCGAGCATCACCGACGCGACGGGCGCAGCGAAGGTGGCGGACATTCCCGCAGCGGCGCCGGCGACGAGAAGTGTCTTTCGCTCGGAAGCCGTCAGATGGAAGAATTGCGCGATCAGTGAGCCGAACGCGCCGCCGGTCATGATGATCGGACCTTCCGCGCCGAACGGACCGCCGGATCCGATCGAAATCGCAGATGAAATCGGCTTCAGGACGGCGACTTTGGGATCGACGCGACTGCCGTTGATCAGAATCGCTTCGATCGCTTCCGGAATCCCGTGGCCGCGGATTCGTTCCGAGCCGTAGCGGGCCATGAAGCCGATGATCAGCGCCCCAATGATGGGAACGACGATTACAAATGGGCCGAGGTGATGGCCGGCTGGCGAAACCAGCGCGGTGCTGAAGCGCTGGAAGAAAAAGAGATTTGTAAAGAGGCCGATCAGCTTGAGAAGCGCGAGTGCGACGTAGGCGCCGATGATGCCGATGATGATTGCCATCACGCTGATGGTGATGACGCGTGGGCGAGTTGTGAAATCGCCCAGTGGAGAGGGATCGCCCTCTAGTTTATACATCGTTCAGTTTTTGGATTGCGAGCTGCGAACTAACGGATCAGTCCGAGTTGCGAGCTAGTTGCGAGTTGCGGGCTAACTGCGAGATGCGAGCTGTCTGCGCGCGCTGATCCATTATACGTAGCATAGGGCGCACCTGAGCACAGGTATTACCCTGAAATCTGGATGTTTAGGCTGGTGCGGTCGTGACGTGTTCGCGGCGGAAGCCGAGTCCGACCAGCCGCGCCGGGATGCGCCGCAAGACATCCGATGAGCCCAGCGCGCGAACGATCCAGGGCGGACGCATGCGTTGTCCGGGGCGCGCGAGGATGCGGGTAATGATGGAGTTTTGAATCAATAGCTGTGCGCGTTGAACCACGCGTGTCGGCAGCTCGCGCCGCTTCTGAATCTGCTGCAGGACACCGTTGGTGATCTTGCCGCCGTTCTTGAGAGCCGGAACAATGAAGTTTGCCGCAGCGACGGCGTCCTGAATCGCGAGATTGATTCCGACGCCAGCGACGGGTGACATCGCGTGCGCAGCATCGCCGATGCACAGGCAGCCCTCGCGATACCACTGCTCGAGTCGGTCGACTTGCACCGTCAGCAGCTTGATGTCGTCCCACGTCTTGAGAGCGTTGACGCGGTCACCGAGAAACGGCGCGAGCTTGGTAATGTTTTCGCGTAAAGCGGGCAGACCGCGCGCTCGGATCTCTTCGTACGCACCTTTGCGCACGACAAGTCCCGCCTGCCAATAGTCTCCGCGATCGATGAGGACGAAGATCTGACCGTAGTCGAGCCTGCCGAGTAGCTGGGATGGATCGCTCGGCTGCCGTGGAATTCCCATCCACAGCACATCCATTGGCGCGCCGAAATCCCTGGACTTCAAGCCGGCGCGCTCGCGGACTGTCGATGTTCTGCCATCGGCGCCGACAACCAGCTCAGCATAGATGTCGCGGACGCCAGCCGGCGTTTTAGTCTGCGCCCCAACAACGCGGTCACCCTTGAAGCACAGTGCGGTTACTTCGGTCTCCATCTGCAGCGAGAACGCGGGGTACGCTTTGGCGCGTTCGGCGAGGAAATTCAGAAAATCCCACTGCGGCATGAACGCGATGAACTTCGCGCGCGTTGGCAGGTGAGTGAAATCGGCGAGAGTCAGGCTGGTGTCGCCGATCTGTCCGCTCAGTTGACGGACTTCCTGGTGCGGAAGCTTGAGGAAGTCGTCGAGGATGCCAAGCTCGTCGAGGATCTCGAGCGTGGACGGATGGACCGTGTCGCCGCGAAAGTCGCGAAAGAAATCAGCGTGCTTCTCGAGCACGCGAACCGAGATGCCTGAGCGGGCGAGAAGAAAGCCCAGCATCATTCCGGCCGGGCCCCCACCAGCGACGATTACCTGCGAACGATCACTGTTCAGCACGACCTATTTGTCGTGCAAATCAGGCCTCAGCGCAACCGCCTCGCGCAAATAAACATGGTTCTCGAGCCTGCGTGGCGCGCGCAGCTCGATCTCCATCAGGACTCTGATAACGCGCGGCATCGCGTCGGCGACGGGAATCTCGCTCGCGCAGAGCAAGGGAACGTCGACCCAACCCATCTCGCGCGCGGCGAGAGCCGGGAACGCGGAGGTGAGATCGGGCGTCACTGTGAACCACACCGAGATGATCTCGTCGACGTCGAGCCAATTTCGCTCCAGGATCGCCTCGAGGAGCTCACGGGTAGCGTCGTAGATGTGGCGCGGATCGTCCTGCTCGACACTGGTCGCGCCGCGAATGGCATGGGTGCGTCGCCAAAGCCGTGATTCATTGGAGACCGCCACCACGAATCGAGTGTAGTTGTCCCGCTCGTCCTGAATTCCTTCGCCGAGAACTGCGAGTCCGTAGCGCTCGGCAGCTGCACGGCTTGCGATTGCTGCCTGGGTGATGTCGCCGCGCTCGGCCACTTCGCGCGCCGCGCCAGCGGTGTCGTACGACTTGGTGGATTTGATCCATGAGTGCTGCTCGAAAAACCGATTGCATTGGGCGAGCGCAACCGGATGACTGGCGGCGCTGCGGAGTCCCTCGAGTGTCGCACCGCGCGGCGCCATCAGACAACATCCCACTGGTACCGAGACTTCGGCGACGTTGCGCAGCCCGGGATGGGCGTGCAGCGCTTGCCACCCAGCATCGACCTTGCCGACACTGGAGTTCTCGACTGGAATCACGCACGCGTCGACATCGCCGTGCTCGACTGCGCGGACGGTGGCGACGAAGGTTGGATAGGGAATCACTTCGACCGGATGTCGCCAGACCTGTTCGATCGCCGACTCGCCGTATGCCCCGCGCTCGCCCTGAAATCCCACGCGCGTGAGTCGGGATATGGGCCGAGGACGGTCGACGCCGTTCAGATGAGACTTGGCTGCAGTAACTCTTTTCGATTTCAACATCGTATCCAGCGTGAAGGTTGTGGGAATGCGGGATGGGGGATGCGGGATGGGGGATGGGGGATGGGGGATGCGGGATGGGGGATGCGTTAGAGGCAAAAACAAAAAGCCCCCGCAGGTGCGGAGGCCGAGTGGTCGAGTGTGACTGGATCAGTCTACAATGCGCGAGCCGGCCTCCGAATTCGGTTGAATCCGTAGTAATAGGTCGCGGTAAAGTTGAGGCGGGTCACGCGGGTACTATAGGGCGGGTTCAGGTGGCGGTCAAGAAGCGGTTAGCGGTGGGCGGTTAGCGGTAAGGTCGGCGACTAGGCCACTACCCCTACCGCCTACTGCTAACCGCTAACCGCTAACCGCACCGCGACCCATCCCGCTCTTTACCAACCGCGAAACTCTCCCATCTTGGAGCCATGATTCCCAGCCTCTATCTCTGGAGCCGAATTGGTACGGCTGCGATTCTCATCTATAGCGGTCGCCAAAATCAGATCAACGTCAAGCTGCCGCGGATCGAGGCGGATGCGACGATCGATGGCGCGCTGACGGAGCCGGTGTGGCAACAAGCGGCGCTGCTCACGGGCTTCTCGCAGTTCTCGCCCCACGATGGAATCGAAGCAGCTGATTCGACCCAGGTGCTGGTATGGTACTCGCCAACCGCCGTGTACTTTGGCGTTCGCGCATTTGAGCCGCATGGCGGAGTGCATGCGACGCTCGCCGATCGCGACAAGATCTCGGCTGACGACAACGTTCAGATCCTGCTTGGCACATTCCACGATCATCGTCAGGCGTACGTCTTCGCGGTGAATCCGTTGGGCGTGCAGATGGACGGCACGATCGTGGAGCAGGGACAGCAACTCACAGGTTCCTGGACACCGACATTGTCCGGACGAGTCGCTCCCGATCTCAGCCAGGATTTCGTGTTCACGTCGAAGGGGCGGATCACCGACTACGGCTACGAAGTCGAAATCCGGATTCCGCTCAAGAGTATCAAGTATCAGTCAGCCGATGTGCAGAGCTGGGACCTCAATATCGTGCGCGAGGTGCAGCACTCGGGCTACGAAGACTCGTGGGTGCCGGCGAAGCGAGCAAATACTTCCTTCCTCTCGCAATCCGGATCGCTGGATGGATTGACTGGTCTGACTCGCGGATTGGTGCTCGATGTGAATCCGTCGGTGACGCAGAAGGTGACAGGCGCGCCAGGTCCGTCAGGATGGAATTACGATCGGGGCTCGCCGCAGGTCGGCGGACGCGTGCAATGGGGAATCACCAATACACTGACACTGAATGCCGCGGTGAACCCCGATTTTGCGGAAGTCGAATCGGACGCCGGGCAGTTCGTGATCGACCCGCGCCAGGCGCTGTTCTTCCCCGAGAAGCGGCCGTTCTTTCTCGAGGGACTGGACGCGTTCAATACACCCAACAACCTGATCTACACGCGTCGGATAGCGCAGCCCGATGTCGCGCTCAAGCTGACCGGCAAGGTCGCTTCGACCAGCCTCGGCGTCTTGTCGGCTGCTGACGATCGCAGCCTGTCGCCGACTGGTCGCGATCGGACGTTCTACAACATCGTGCGCGCGCAACGGGATCTCGGTGGCCAGTCGCGGATCGGCATCGCCTACACTGACCGTGTGGTGGGCAACGACTACAATCGAGTTGCCGATGTCGACAGCCGGCTCGTTTTCGGCGATGTCTACAGCGCCAATCTCCAAGCCGCAGGGAGCTTCGACCGGACAGCCGGCGTCTCACTGACAGCGCCGCTGTGGCGCACAAGTTTCGCCCGCGACGGAAAGAAGTTCGGCGCCCATTATCTATTTACCGGAATCGGAGAAGATTTCCGCGCGCGAAGCGGGTTTATCTCGCGCCCCGGAGTGGTGCGCGCCGACATCGATCATCGCGTCACGAAATTCAACACGCCCGGCTCGCTGGTCGAAACGATCACCGGCGACTTCACACTCGACGATCAGTGGCAGTACTCGCACTTCTTCCGTCGCGGCGACGCGCAGGACAAGAAGATGCATTCCAGCAGCGCGCTCGGCCTGCGCGGAGGCTGGCAGGTCGGCGCCGGCTATTATCTGGAAACGTTCGGGTTCGACCACCAGCTCTACTCCGACTATCAGATCCAGACGCCGACGGGGCTGATTCCGTTCACCGGCCGTCCGCGAATCACCAATCACGACTATGTCTTCTCGCTGTCGACACCGCAGTGGAAGAAGTTCAACGGCAATCTCCTTTATGTCGGTGGACAGGACGAGAATTTCTTCGAATGGGCGCAGGCTGATATCGACCTGATTCAACTGGCAATGGCGTTCCGGCCGAGCGATCGCGCGCGAGTCGAGGGCACTTTCGATTATCAGGACTACTGGCGGCGCAGCGATCATTCACTGGTTGGTCGCAACATGATCCCTCGCCTGAAGTTCGAGTACCAGATCACGCGCGCGATCTTCATGCGGCTGGTTGGCGAGTACGATCTGAGCGAGCACGACGACCTGCGCGACGAGACGCGGACGGATTATCCGCTGGTGATCGGCGGGGCGGTCGCGTCAGCCGAGCGCTCCCGGTCGCTCCACGGGGATTATTTGTTCTCCTACCAGCCGACCCCGGGTACGGTGTTCTTCCTCGGCTATGGAAGTCGGGCGGACGGCGATCCCAATCCGATCGATCGGTTTAATTGGCAGCCGTTGCGTCGATCGGCGGATTATTTCTTCGCAAAGTACAGCTATTTGTTCAGGCTATAGCCCGGTAAAGCGGCTCTCCGGCGCACCCGCCCCAAATGCGCGCCCTGGTGCGGTTACCTGCTGCAAGTTCGTTCCGTCACCCAGGTATGCAGCATCGCCCGATCCTGACCGTTCTGGCCACTTTGGTGGCGACCGCCTGTGTGGCCCACAGAGGCGAGCGGATGGTCATGTATACCGCGGACCCAGGACCCGGTATGCTGCGCATGGTCGCGGCGATCCCACGGTATAACGCTGATTCGGTGACGCACGACGAACACTCGGTGGCGATGCATGCGCTCGTCGGTACAGTCGTCAATTCAGATTCGGGTCAGCCCCTGGGCGCGACCGAAATTCTGATTCGGCGCCCGGGCGACGGCAAAATCATCTCCATCATGACCGACATGCGCGGCGGGTTTGTGGTGCCGCGCATCCCGCCCGGGGACTACGCCTTGATCGTGCGCCGGGTTGGCTACGAGTCTATCGCCGACATACGCTCGGCTCAGGCCGGCGTAGTAGACACGCTGCGTCTTAGACTGACTGAAGCTCGGGTTTTTCTACGCGGGCCGAAGTGGCGCGTTGCATCAGGTAGTTATTGATCGCATCGGCGGCGTCCCGCCCTTCGCGAATCGCCCACACAATCAACGACTGGCCCCTTCGCGCATCACCCGCAGCAAAAACACCCTCGACGCTCGAACGATGCGCGCCGTCAGTCTTGATGTTGCCACGCGCATCGAGCTCGACGCCGAGCTCAGTCAGTAGGCGTGACTTAACCGGTCCCGTGAATCCCATTGCGAGCAGCACCAGATCAGCATCGAGCTCGGCTTCGGAACCAGGAATGCGCGCGAAATCCAGGCGGCCGTCGGCAAGAGTCTTCGTCTCGACCCGAGCAGTGTGCAGCCGCTGCACTCGACCGTTGTCGCCGGAGAACGAAGTCGTGGCGATGCTCCATTCGCGCTCGCAACCTTCCTCGTGCGCGTGCGACGAGCGGAGCATCATCGGCCACAGCGGCCACGGTGTGCTGGGCGCCCGATCGGCTGGTGGTTGGGGCAGCAGCTCGAACTGGGTGACGCTCTTCGCGCCCTGACGGATGCAGGTGCCGGCGCAGTCCGAGCCGGTGTCGCCACCGCCGATGATCACGACGTTGCGATCGCGCGCGTGAATGTCGCCGTTGATGGTGAGAATTCCGTTCAGCCGCCGGTTCTGCGCCGTGAGGAAATCCATCGCGAAATGGATTCCGGCGAGATCGCGCCCGGGAACCGGCAAATCACGCGGCGCCTCGGCGCCGGTGGCGATGCAGATGGCGTCGAAGCGGGCACGCAGCCTTTCGACCGTGATGTCTTCGCCGACGTTCACCCCAGTCTCGAACGCAATTCCTTCTGCCTCGAGCTGGGTTAGTCGCAGGTCGAGCACAGACTTCTCGAGCTTGAACTCGGGAATTCCGTAGCGCAGCAATCCGCCAACCCGTTCGTTCTTCTCGAAGACCACCACGCGATGACCAGCGCGACGTAGCTGTTGTGCGGCCGCGAGTCCGGCTGGCCCTGACCCGATCACGGCGACGCTGAATCCGGTCGATCTACGCGGTGCGCGCGGCAGCACCCAACCTTCCGAGAATGCGCGATCGGCGATCTGTTGTTCGATGTGGCGAATCGCGACCGGCTCGTTGACGACGCCGAGCACGCACGCGGATTCGCATGGGGCAGGGCAGAGCCGACCAGTCAGCTCGGGGAAGTTGTTGGTCGAGTGCAGCGATTCGAACGCAGCGCGCCAATCTCCGCGCTCGACGAGCTTGTTCCACTCGGGGATGATGTTCTGCACTGGACAGCCGGTGTCGCCCTGGCAGAAAGGAACGCCGCAATCCATGCAGCGCGCGGCCTGGGTGCGCACCTTGGCTTCGCCGACGGGTTGATAGAACTCGCCCCAATGATGGACGCGCTCTTCGACCGCCTGCCGGCCCGGCGTCGCTCTGCGGAGCGTGATGAACGCCTTCGGATCAGCCATGGCGGTCGATCCTCGCGTCTACGATGGCCAATCCGCGGCTGCCAACGACACGCGTCGCACTCTCGGCTTCGCGCTGACGCTCGAGGGCCGCGCGGTACTCGCGCGGCATCACCGCGTAGAACTTGCGCGACGCTTTGTCCCATTGATTGAGCAGATTTTTGGCGCGCGCGCTTCCAGTGTAGCGCGCGTGCTGCTCCACGAGATGACGCAGTGTTTCGCGCTCGCCGAGGTCGGCGACGGGAATGAGGTCGACCATCGCCAAATTGCACTGCTGCCTGAGCAGGTCGAATTCGTCGAGCACGAACGCAAGTCCGCCGCTCATGCCAGCGCCGAAGTTGCGTCCCGTTTTGCCGAGCACGACCACGGTGCCGCCAGTCATATACTCGCAGCCGTGATCGCCGACACCTTCGACAACCGTGATCGCACCGCTGTTGCGCACGGCGAATCGCTCGCCGGCGGTACCGGCGAAGTAAGCCTCGCCCGATGTCGCGCCGTAGAGAACCGTGTTCCCGATCAGGACCGTTTGATCGGGGATGAACTGCGCGCTTCGCGGATGCCGCACCACGAGCCGTCCGCCTGAAAGTCCCTTGCCGACGTAGTCGTTGCCCTCGCCTTCGAGCTCCAGCGTCAGTCCGCGCGCGGCGAACGCACCGAAGCTCTGCCCCGCTGAGCCGGTAAAGCGGAACGTGATGGTGTTCTCCGGCAGACCTTCGTCGCCGAACTGCTTTGCGATCTCACCCGAGAGCGTCGCCCCAACCGCGCGATCCGCATTAGTGATCGGCAGCGAAGCCTTCACAGTTTCGCCTTTCTGGAGCGCCGGTTGCGCAACTTCAACCAGAATTGCGTTAAGGGATTTCTCGGCAACGGTGGGACGCGGTGCCCGCGGCATATAGTGCCGCACGACACGCTTTCCAGCCGCATCTCCCTCACCGCTAACCACACCCCGCTCGGCGCAGTAAAGCAGTTGCGACAAATCCAGCGTCCTGCCCTTGGCGTGATCCTTCGGCGCCTCGAAGCTCAATAGATCCGTGCGACCGATCACCTCGTCGAGCGTTCTGAATCCGAGCTGCGCCAGAATCTCCCGCACTTCCTCGGCGACGAAGAAGAAATAATTCACGACGTGCTCGGGCTCGCCGGCGAAACGCGCGCGCAGCTCCGGATCCTGGGTCGCGATTCCGACCGGACACGTGTTGAGGTGACACTTCCGCATCATGATGCAGCCTTCGACGATCAGCGGGGCGGTCGCAAACCCGAATTCGTCGGCGCCGAGCATCGCGGCGACGACGACATCGCGGCCCGTCTTGAGCTGGCCGTCGGTCTGCACGCGGACGCGTCCGCGCAGGTTGTTCATCACCAGCGTCTGCTGGGTTTCGGAAAGCCCGAGCTCCCAGGGAGAGCCGGCGCGCATGATCGACGACAGCGGCGAAGCGCCAGTGCCGCCCGAATCGCCGGAGATGCAGATGAGATCCGCGCGCGCTTTGGCGACGCCGGCAGCGATGGTCCCGACTCCCGCTTCCGCGACCAGCTTCACCGAAACCGCCGCCTGAGGATTGATCGCCTTGAGGTCGTAGATCAACTGCGCCAGATCTTCGATCGAGTAAATGTCGTGATGCGGTGGCGGCGAGATCAGCGTTACACCCGGGATCGAGTGACGAGTTTTGGCGATGATCGCGTCGACCTTGTGGCCGGGCAGCTGACCACCTTCGCCGGGCTTGGCGCCCTGCGCGATCTTGATCTGCAGCTCCTGCGCGTTCATCAGATACTCGGCGGTAACACCAAAGCGCGCCGACGCGACTTGCTTGATTGCGCTGTTGCGATTGGTGCCGAAGCGCGAGCGTTCTTCGCCGCCTTCACCGCTGTTACTGCGACCGCCGATGCTGTTCATCGCGACGGCGAGCGTCTGGTGCGCTTCCGCGCTCAGCGAGCCGAATGACATAGCGCCGGTGGTAAAGCGACGGGTGATCGATTTGGCGGGCTCGACTTCGTCGATCGGGACCGGCTCGCGCGCGACAAAATCGAGAAGTCCGCGGAGAGTCGCGCGGCGCTTGGTCTCGTCATTGGCGAGCTTCGAGAATTCCTTGAACGTCGAGTAGTTGTCGGTGCGTGTGGCGTGCTGAAGCTTGGAGATCGTCAGCGGATTCCAGTTGTGGTGCTCGCCCTGGATTCGATACTGATACTCTCCGCCCGCATCGAGGCGCATCGCAGTCTCGTCGAACGCACTCGCGTGCCGTCGCAGAGTTTCCTCGGCGATGAGGTTGACTCCGATCCCGCCCACGCGCGATGGAGTGCCGGCGAAGTGTTTGGCGATCAGCGCCGAGTCCAGGCCGACTGCTTCCCACAACTGCGCGCCGCAATAACTCTGAAGAGTCGAGATGCCCATTTTGGACATGATCTTCAGCAGGCCTTTGCCGACAGCTTTCACGTAGTGGTCGACCGCCGAACTGCCAGCTTGCGGCTGGCCGCCTTCGGCCTGCGGCCCGCGGCCTTCTTCAGCCAGTGCTGAGACCGTTTCGAGCGCGAGATAGGGATGGACCGCACTGGCGCCGTAGGAGATCAATAAGGCGATGTGCGACACTTCGCGCGCTTCGCCGGTTTCTGCGACGATGCTGACGCGGCCGCGCACGCCCTCGCGAATCAGGTGGTGATGAACGGCGGCGACGGCGAGCGCGGGTGGAATCGGAGAATGGGTGTCGTCGACGGCGCGATCGCTGAGGATGAGAATGCCACAACCTTCGCGAACGGAATCGGCGGCTGCCTGGCAGAGTGCTTCGACAGCGGGCTCGAGACCTCGGTCCGCGATGTCGAACAAAGCCGGCAACGTGACCGCGCGCAAAGTTGGGTCGGTCACCTCACGCAGCGCAGAGACATCGCTCTCCGTCAGTACTGGCTGCGGGATGCGGATCTGTCTTGCGTGCTCGGCGCCGACCTCGAGAACATTTCCTTGCGGGCCGAGGTTCATCGCCAGCGACATCACCAACTGCTCGCGCATCGGATCGATCGCCGGGTTGGTGACCTGCGCGAACATCTGCCGGAAATACGAGAACAAGAGCTGGGGTCGATCGGACAGGACCGCCAGCGGAGTATCGTTGCCCATCGAGCCAGCTGGCTCCTCGCCGTTCTCGGCCATTGGACCGAGGACCATCTTGATTTCGTCCGCGGTATAGCCGAAGAGGCGTTGTCTTTGGAACAAGGACAACGGCGATTCATGACGGTTAGCGGTAAGCGGTGATCGGGATCGCGCGGCTGCTTCGCTAACCTCTAACCGCTCACCGTCCTGCAAGTCCTCGATCGAAAGGCGATTCTCTGCGACCCATCGACCGTACGGCCGAACCATCGCCAACTCGGTCTTTACTGCCTCATCGTCGAGCACTTGTCCGGTCGTGGTGTTGACGACGAACATCCGGCCCGGCTCGAGCCGGCCCTTGGCGCGAATTCTTTCGGTCGCGATCGGGAGTGCGCCGGCTTCCGAGGCCAGCACCACCAGATCGTCCGATGTCACGACGTAGCGAGCGGGGCGGAGTCCGTTGCGGTCGAGTACCGCGGCGACCGAGCGGCCGTCGGTGAACGCCATCGCGGCGGGACCGTCCCACGGTTCCATCAGCGACGAGTGGTACTCGTAGAACGCGCGACGATCGGGCGACATTGTCGCGTGCGATTCCCACGCTTCGGGGATGATCATCGCCATCGCGTGGGCGAGTGGCCGGCCAGCCAGTGTCAGCATCTCGAGCACGTTGTCGACCGACGCCGAGTCGCTCTGGTTCGGCGCGCACACCGGGAAGAGCTCGTTGAAGCGGCCGCCGAATCGCTCACAGGACATTGTCGCTTCGCGCACGCGCATCCAGTTCAGATTGCCGCGCAGCGTGTTGATCTCGCCATTGTGGCAGAGGAAGCGGTACGGGTGCGCGAGGCGCCACGACGGGAAAGTGTTGGTCGAGAACCGCGAGTGCACCAACGCAATCGCGCTGGCGAGATCGGGATCCTGCAGATCGCGATAAAACCGCGGCAGCTGATCGGGAGTCAGCATGCCTTTGTAGATGATGGTGCGCGAGGAGAACGACGCGAAGTAGCAGTCGGCGCCGTCCGGCGACGCGCGCAGCGCGGCTTCGATCTTCCGCCGCATCATGTAGAGCGCGACCTCGAACGCGGAATCGCTGCTGATGTCGCGATCGACGAACAGTCGCGTTACGAAGATCTGCCGGATGACCGGACGCGAGCGTTTGGTGGAAGGCGATAAAACCGAATCGTCGACCGGCACATCGCGCCAGCCAAGCGTCGAATAGCCCTCACTCGAGATGACCTGTTCGATTAACCGCTCGCAATTCGCTCGCGCGGAGGCGCGCGACGGCAGGAAGACCATGCCGACGCCATAGGTGCCGGCATCGGTGAGCGGAATTCCGGCGAACGAGCACGCGCGGCGCAGGAAAACGTGCGGGACCTGGAGGAGGATGCCGGCACCGTCGCCGGTACACCCATCCCCGGCGACTGCGCTGCGGTGCGAAAGATTCACCAGCAGCTGGAGGGACTTGGCGACGATATCGCGCGAGCGAACGCCGTGGATGTGGGCAACAAAGCCGATTCCACACGCGTCGTGTTCGTAAGCCGGGTCGTACAGGCCCTGCTTTTTCGTCATCGCAATCCCTGGAGCCGGGCTCCGGTGAATACCAGACAAGAAAAAAGGGCCTCGTCCTTTTGGGAGAGGCCCTTCGCGCGATCCTACAAGTCTATCGTCAGCTTCTTCGCCCGCGCGCAGCCCCTCCCGTCACCGCGATGGTAATCGCGTTGATGAGAACGAGTCGATAGGCGCGGGCGTGGCGATGCATAACTATGCAAGAAGTTAGTATCCCTTGCGGTAGCGGACAAGTATAAATAAGTGGCAACGGGCAACCGGCCCCACTCGGGAGCTTTAAGCCCCGCGAGACGCTTCGGAACGAGTAATGCCTGTCTGACCTCCGTCTCTGTCCCGCGAGGTTCGCATGTTTCCCCTTTCAATTTCCACGGTCGCTATCACTTTGCTGCTTGCCGCCGCCGGGTCCGTCAACGGCAGCGGGACGGTCACTTTCGGCAGCTCGGTCGAGCACATCACGGTCAAAGCAAGCGGGAACTCGGGCCGCGCGACATTTGAGGACAAGGCAGCCGGCGGCAACGTCAGCGGCCAGATCAAGGTCAATTGCGTGAACGTCGTCGGGATGACCGCCACTGTCAGCGGCATCGTAACCCATAGCAACCACAAGGATCTGGTCGGACAGGAGGGCGTATTCCAGATCGTGGACAATGGAAGCCGCGGCTCGGACATGGCGAGCATCATCAACTTCCATCAGCCAGGAACGAGCACGGATTGCACGGGTGGCGAATTCGACCTATCGCCGGTCAAGGGCAACTTCACCGTCAGCCAGTAGGCGCCGAGAGCCCATATCAACTAAATGAATCGCATCCATCGCGCCGGCTCCGTCGACTTCATCCTCCAATACCAGCGCGACGGGAAATACAGCACCGTCACGACAATAACGAACACGAGGTAAAGAAGTCCGAGCGACCAGGTGTAGCCGGGTGGTGGTGGCGGGCTCATCATCGGGTGATTCTCGAACAGCCAACCATCCACGCGACCTTCTCGAATCAGCGAAACGACCACTGCGGCGAAGTGAATAGTCGGAATGTGGAGCAGATAGTAGAACATCGGCACGCGGCCGTAGGTAGCGACGACTTCGCCGATCTTCCCGCGGGCGCGGTCGAATAACGGCAGCAGCAGGAACATTGGACCGAGTGTCATCAGCAGGAATTGCAACGACGCGGGATACTTGCTGGTACCGATGAAGCGGAAGAACGTCGGAATCGGCGATGGGCTCGTCACGTGCCAGTGCCGAGGATCGCCATAGACGTCGAGGGCGCGCAGCACGAAGAACAAAGCGACCGCGGCGAGGCCAATCATCACGCAGATACGATCTCGACGAGTTGGTTCCATGGTCATGATCGCGCCGAACGCGTAGCCCGCGGCCATCACGCCGATCCA
>Ga0207665_10000685_pt1 | contig 22900 bp, 18 predicted proteins | sample LARL112metaG_FD_184351 | JGI IMG/M metagenome (GOLD analysis project Ga0207665, IMG submission 184351) | Corn, switchgrass and miscanthus rhizosphere microbial communities from Kellogg Biological Station, Michigan, USA - LAR L11-2 metaG... | ecosystem: Host-associated > Plants > Roots >... | reverse complement strand
CCCCGGCTGGCCGGTGCCGCCCCGGCCACCGTCCTGGAGTCGGTGATCTTCGGCGCCGCCGCGGCCGACGTGACCGGCGTGGTGGCCGGCGGCCGCGACGTCGTCCGCGACGGCCAGCACCTGCTGGTTCCCGACGTCCCCGCCGCCCTCACCGCCGCCATCCGCCCCCTGCTCGCTTAACCCCGCCAGCCTTCCCAGTCAGCTAACCCCCCGGCCGCCCTCAGCCGCTGGCCCTCTCAGCCGCCGGTACCGGCCCTCTCAGCCGCCGGCCCCTCAGCCGCCGGCCCCGGCCCTCTCAGCCGCCGGCCCCTCAGCCGCCGGCCCGTCTTCGTGATCATGAGATTGGGGAGATTCTTTTGGCCCCTAGGTCATGATCACGAATGGTCTGGGGTAGGGGCCCGCCGGAGGCGGGTGCGGGCGGTGGCGAAGGCGCTGGTGAGGGTGTCGCGCTGGGCTGGGGTCAGGGCGTCGATCAGGTACTCGCGGACGACCCGGAGGTGGCCGGGAGCGGCGCGGGCCAGGGCGGCGCGACCCGCGCGGGTCAGGATGGCCAGGATCCCCCGCTCGTCGGACGGGCAGGGGGCTCGGCGGACCAGGCCGGCCCTCTCCAGCTGGGTGATCTGGTAGGTCAGGCCGCTGCGGGACACGATGATGACGTCGGCCAGCTCACTCATCCGCAGCTGGCCGCCGGGGGTCGCCGCCAGCCGGGACAGGATCTCGTACTGCGCGTGGGACAGGCCAGCATCCTGCTTGAGCTGCTGCTCGATCTTGCGGTCGAGCAGGTGGCTGACTTCGAGGAAGGCCAGCCAGGCAGCCATTTCCGCGGGGTCGAGCCAGCGCTCCGGCTCAGCCGGGCCGGAGCCTGTCTGGCCGGTGCCCGCGGCGGCCTGGGTCCGGCCTGTGGTGCCCGCGGCGGCCTGGTCGGGGGCACCCGCGGCGGCCTGGCCAGCGGTGCCCGCGGCGGCCTGGTCGGAGGTGCCTGCGGCGGGCTGGCCAGCGGTGCCCGCCGCGGCCTGGGTCCGGCCCGCGGTGCCCGCGGCGGCCTGGCCAGCGGTGATTGCCGCGGCCTGGTCGGGGGTGGCCGCAGTGGCCTGGGTTTGGCCAACGGTGCCTGCGGCGGCGGCCGTCTGGCCCGGGTCTGCCATCCCGCCAGCCTACTGAGTATCGTTTGAATTTGAACGATGTCCCAGTTTCCCTTCTGCCCGCGCCGGAATGTAGTTCAAATTTGAACTGTTTAGCTCAGGCAAGGAACGAACCGGGCCAGGCGGCCCTGGTTGCGGAGGCGGAACAACACGGGAGGCAGCGATGCCCGAGAACGCCGGGCCGGACAGTACCGGGCGGATGCCCGCGATCTACCTCAGCCATGGCGCACCACCGCTGGCCGACGACGCGCTGTGGACCCGGCAGCTCGCTGACTGGGCCCGCGAACTGCCCAGGCCGAAGTCGGTGCTGATGGTGTCGGCGCACTGGGAGGCGGCCCCGCTCGCGCTGGGCGCGACCCGCACCGCGCCGCTGGTGTACGACTTCTGGGGCTTCCCGGACAGGTACTACACCGTCACGTACCCGGCGCCGGGTGCCCCCGAGCTGGCCAATGATGTCCGCAAGCTGCTCCGCGGGGCCGGCACGCCGGTGGTGGACATCCCGGACCGGGGCCTGGACCACGGTGCCTACGTGCCGCTGGTCGAGATGTACCCGGCAGCCGACATCCCGGTGCTCCAGGTGTCCATGCCCACGCTGGACCCGCAGGGTCTCTACGACATCGGCCGCAAGCTGGCCCCGCTCCGCGACGCGGGCGTGCTCATCGTGGGCAGCGGCTTCTTCACTCACAACCTGCGCGCGATGAGCCCGGAGAACCGGGTGTCGCCGGTGATGTCCGAGTTCGATCACTGGGGCAGCGAGGTGCTGGCCCACGGCGACGTGGACGCCCTGCTCGATTTCGAGCACCAGGCGCCCGCCGCGCACCAGGCGCATCCGCGCACCGAGCACTTCGCGCCGTTGTTCGTCACGCTGGGCGCCGCGGACGGGGAACTGGACAGCGCGCGCAGCGTCATCGACGGATTCTGGCTCGGCCTGGCCAAGCGTTCCATCCAGCTCTCCTGACCAGACCGCCCGGGCGCCGGGCGCGGCCGGTACCGTGAGGTGCCGTGAGCACGCTGATCACCAACATCGGCGAGCTGGTGACCAACGAACCGGGGCCGGACAGCCCGGGGGCTGGTCCCGGGCCGTTCGCCGCACAGCACAACGCGGCGCTGGTCATCGACGATGGCCGGGTGGCCTGGACCGGGCCAGCCAGCCAGGCGCCCGCGGCCGACAACATGGTGGACGCCGGCGGCCGCGCCGTCCTGCCCGGCTTCGTGGACTCGCACGCTCATCTGGTGTTCGCGGGCGAGCGCAGCGCCGAGTTCGCCGCCCGGATGGCCGGCACCCCGTACCAGGCAGGCGGCATCCGCAGCACGGTGGCCGCCACCCGGGCCGCCCCGGACGAGGTCCTGCGGGCCAACCTGCTCCAGCTCACCCGGGAGATGCTCAGCCAGGGCACCACCACGGTGGAATGCAAGTCCGGTTACGGGCTCACCGTGACCGACGAGGCCCGGGCCGTCGCGCTGGCCGCCGGGATCACCCCGGAGGTCACCTTTCTCGGCGCGCACGTCGTGCCCGCCGAGTACGCCGGCGATCGCGCCGGGTACCTGGACCTGGTCTGCGGGCCCATGCTGGCCGCGTGCGCACCGCACGCCCGGTGGGTCGACGTGTTCTGCGAGCAGGGCGCGTTCGACGCGGATGAGGCGGCGGCGGTGCTGGCCGCGGGGCAGGCGGCGGGCCTGAGCCCCCGGGTCCACGCGAACCAGCTCGGCCCGGGCCCGGGAGTACAGGTCGCGGTGGCGGCCGGGGCGGCCGCGGCGGACCACTGCACCTACCTGACCGACGCGGACGTGGACGCACTGGCGTCGTCGGGGACGGTGGCGACGCTGCTGCCCGGGGTGGAGTTCGCCACCCGGCAGCCCTATCCGGACGGGCGGCGGCTGCTCGCGGCCGGCGTCACGGTGGCCCTGGCCACCGACTGCAACCCGGGGTCGTGCTTCACCTCCAGCATGCCGCTGTGCGTGGCGCTCGCAGTCCGGGACATGCACCTGACCACCGAGGAGGCGGTGTGGTCGGCCACCGCGGGCGGCGCCCGCGCGCTGCGCCGCAGCGATGTCGGCCATCTGTCGCCCGGCGCGCGGGCCGACCTGGTGCTGCTGGACGCGCCGTCCCACACCTACCTGGCGTACCGGCCGGGGGTGCCGCTGGTCAGCGCGGTATGGCAGGCCGGGCGGCGGGCCGGGCCCGGCAACTCAGCACGGCCGGGCTGATTCCGGCGTGTCGCTGCCGGGAAAGAACAGAAATGGCGGGCAGAATACGACGAGGCCCCTCCATGTATGAGATGGAGGGGCCTCGCGCTGCCCGGCCACGCGCAGGCGGCCCGGCCGCCCACTGGTCACTGGTACCCGCCTGAGGTGCCGGTCACCCGGCGCCCCGGGCGCCCGGGGTCATCCCCCGGCTGGCCCGTCTTCAGTGGTGAGAGCAGTTCTACTGCCCGCTGGCCACGCGGCACAAGAGGCTGCCGCCGGGTATTTGAAGATTCTTAAGTCATCCACAGGCCATCCACCGGGCGGGTGCCGTTTTCCCCGGCGCAGCCGGAGCTATCCACGGGCCGTCCACACTGCGGTCCACAGTGGGCCGCAGCGGTCTAGCTGGGAGTCGGCGGCCCGGCGAGAGCGAACGGTGGCGGCTGCCGCGGTGCGCCTGATGTCAGCGCGGCGCCAGGTACCGGCCCGCGAACCTGATCAGCGGATCACCGGTTTCGGCCAGGTAGGGAACGGCCAGCACGGACGCGATGACCAGCAGGTGGTCGCCGGCTGGGACCCGCTGGACAGCCTCGCAGTCCAGCGCGGCCAGGCCGCCGTCAGGGACCAGTGCCCCGGAGCGCGGGCCGCGCTGGTGGGGGACGTCCTCCAGCATCCGCCGGGCCCCCGGGCGCCCGGCCGCGGCGAACCGGCCCGCCAGCGCCCGCTGGCTGGCCGCCAGCACGGTCACCGCGAACCGGTCCACCCGGCCGAGCAGTTCCGCCGGGTAGGAGCCGTCAATCAGCGAGACGAGCACCAGCGGCGGTGCGAAGGACACCGGGCAGAACGCGCTCACCGTGGTACCGACGTCGTCCCGCCCGTCGGCGATGGTGACCAGCGTGACCCCGGACGCGAAGACGGACAGCGCCTCGGCCAGGCCGGCGCCGGTCGCGGTCACCTAGGGTGTGTCCGGTTGCCTGGGCGACGCGCGGCAGCCCGGAGATCCACGGGAGACAACCTGACCATCCGGGTCACTGGATGACCCAGTGCCCGGGCAGCAGCAGCGGGCCCTGCGGCGGCAGGCCCAGCGTGGCGGCCAGCTGGGAGACGGGCCCCCAGCCGTCGGCGAACAGGGCCATTGACGCGGCCGGCCGTTCCTCGCTGGACGCGGGCGGGCGCAGCCGGTCCAGCGGATGGCTGCGCGGGTAGAGGCGGACCGGCGCGTCCGCGGGCAGCCTGGCCTTGCTCCGGGCCTCGGCCACCGCGTCGTCCAGCCCGCCGAGCCGGTCCACCAGGCCGATGCCCACGGCGTCCGCCCCGGTCCACACCCGGCCCCGGGCGATCTCCTGGACCTGCTGCTGGGTCAGCCCCCGCCCGTCCGCCACCTTGCCGGTGAAGTCGGCGTAGACGCGGTCCAGCCAGCTGTTGATCATGGCCCATTCGTCGTCCCGGAACGGGCGCGAGGTGGTGAACATGTCCGCGTGGGCGCCCTCGCTCACCGTGTCCGAGGTCACCCCGGCCCGCTCCAGGGCCTGGCCCAGCACCGGCTTGCCGCTGAGCACGCCGATGGAGCCGGTGATCGTGCCCGGCTGGGCGAAGATGCTGCCGGCGGCGATGGCGATGTAGTAGCCGCCGGAGGCGGCCACGTCGCCCATGGACACCACGACCGGCTTGCCCGCTGCGCCGGCCCGGACCACTTCACGCCAGATCGTGTCGGACGCCACGTACGAGCCACCCGGGCTGTTCACCCGCAGCACGATCGACTTGACCCGCCGGTCGGCTACGGCGCTGCGCAGCGCACCGCTGACCGTGTCCGAGCCCATGGAGTTGCCCGACAGCGGCCCGCGGCCGCTGCGGCCGCGCCGGATCGGCCCGGTCGCATAGATCAGCGCGACCGCCTCCTCACCCGGGTTCGGCAGCCGGCGGGTCCGCTCGGCCAGCACGCGGGCCCGGTGGTACCGGCCCAGGAACAGCAGGTACGCGTCCTGGCCGACCGTTTCGCGGACCGTGTCGTACACCTCATCGCGATAGCCGAGTTTGTCGACCAGCCTTACCTCCAGCGCCTCGGCGGCGATGAACGGCCCGCGGTCGATGAGCGCCCGGGCCTCCTCGGCGGAGATCTCCAGGCGCTGCGCGATCGCCTCGGTGATCTGCTCCACGATTGACGCGGCCACCCGGGCAACTTCCTCGCGGGCCGGCTCGCTGAACCCGCGCTCGGTCAGCCGTTCCGCCGCGCTCTTGTACTCCTCCCGCTTGCCGACCTGGAACTCCACGCCGAGCTTGTCCAGCGCGCCCCGGTAGAACCAGTTCTGCACGCTGATCCCGGTCAGCCCGACTTCGCCCGACGGCTGCAGGTAGATCTGGTCGAACGCGGTGGCCAGGTAGTACGGCACGTTGCCCGGCGAGGACTCGCCGAACGTCTCCGCCCAGGCCACGGTGAGCTTGCCCGCCCCAGCGAAGGCGCTGATCGCGGTGCGGAGTTCCTGCGCCTGGGCCAGGCCGATCGGCCGTCCGCCCACCTTCACCACCAGCGCCCGGACCCGGTCATCGGCCGCCGCGCGGCGCAGCGCGCCGAGCACGTCAGCCAGCCGGGGGCGGCGCATCGCGACCAGCGCGGACAGCGGGTCGGCAGGCGGCTCTTCGGTGATGCCGCTGGTCAGGTCCAGTTCCAGAATCAGCGGGGCCGTACGGCGCTGCCGCAGGGTGGCGATCCGGTCAGTCAGCGTCGAAGTCAGCATGCCAGCAGCTTACGGGGCCGCAACCGGGCAGCCTGGGCTGCGCCGGCTGCTGCGCTATCGTCGAGGCGGATGGCCCGGAAGGACGGCGATGGCCGAAGGGGATGGCAATGGCTGGGCGGACTGCGCTCAAGGTCATCGTCACTGGGGCCGGCATGGTGCGGCTGGCCTGGTGGCGGCCGCACCCGGGCCGGGCGGGCAGCCCAGCGTGCTGCTCATCCGCCGGGCCAGCTGGACCCAGCACGCCGGGACCTGGGGGCCGCCCGGCGGGGCGCGGGACAGCCACGAATCCGCCACCCGGGCCGCGCTGCGTGAGGCGGCCGAGGAGTGCGCGGTGCCGCCCGGCGCGGCCCGCATCCACGGCGTGCTCGATGACGATCACGGCGGCTGGTCGTACCAGACGCTCGTCGCCGCGGCCGACGCCGCTTTCGGCGTGCTGGCGGCGAGCGCGGAAGCACCCGAGGTGGCCTGGGTCCCGGCCGGCCAGGTCGGTTCGCTGCCGCTGCATCCGGGTTTCGCCGTGACCTGGCCCGCCATCCGGGAGGCGCTCGACCCGGTCACCATCATCGTGGACGGTGCCAACGTCATAGGCGCCCGCGCGGACGGATGGTGGCGGGACCGGGCGGGGGCGGCGGCCCGGCTCTACGGCGACCTGGCCGGGCTGGCCAGCCGCGGGGTGACCGAGCTGCCCGGCGGGCCCGCGGGCACCCTGGACCGCTGGTTCCCGCAGTACGTGCTGGTGCTCGAGGGAAAGGCCCGGGCGGCGGCGCCGGACCTGCCGGACACCGACGGGGTACGCGTGGTGACCGCGCCGGGCTCGGGTGACGACACGATCGCCGAGCTGGCCGGGCGGGTGCGCGGCCAGCGGATCGTGGTCACCGCCGACCGGGAGCTGCGCCGCCGGAGCCAGGCTGCGGGCGCGGCCGTCACCGGCCCGCGCTGGCTGCTCGACCTGCTGTGAGCCCCGGCGCGCTCCCGGCGCAGTCCGGCGCCGCCCCGTTGTGCTGACGCTGGTGTAACAGTCAACCGGCCTCCGGCGTTTGTCCGCACATGGTCTGCGTTTCTGCCCTACCGGAGGCATTGCATGTTCACAACGTCCTGGCGACCTAAGCTCACCATCCCCCTTGGCGCGGCACTCGCTGCGACTGGCCTGACCCTCACCGTCGCGGCACCGAGCGCAGGTGCGCAGCCAACGGCGGCTCCGGCGGGGCACGGCAAGACCCCGGCCGCCAAGAACGGTGACAACGGCACCGTCAAGATCCACCGCTCCACGACATCCGTGACCGACCCGCGCAACGAGCCACATGTGTGCGTCTTCTATCTCGACGCTTTCGGATTTGACCCAGCGCAATCGGTGACCTGGCAGATCCAGTCGTGGCCGCCCACTGGTGACCGGTCGGTGGTGGACCAGGGCGCTCTGGCACTGGACAGCAACGGCGATGGCCACACCAGCGACCAGACGCTACCCAGCGGGCATTACAAGCTCTTCTGGAACTTTACGGGCGAGCATGGTGCCGCTAAGCACAAGGTGTTCTGGGTGTCCTGCCCCGCCTCGACTCCCACGCCGAAGCCCACCCATACGGCGAAGCCGACCCCCACGGCGACGCCGTCCTCGCCGGTGCCGACGCTGAGCCCGGCCCCAAGCCCGGTCCCGAGCCCGACCTCGTCCTCGGCGCCGCCCGCGCCTGCGCCAACCCCGGTGCATACCACCCTTCCAGTGACGGGCTGAGCGCGGAGGCCCTGGGATGCGGCTGCGGGACGACCACGCGCGACAGGCCGTGGTGGCGGTGGGGGTACTGGTCGCAGCGGGTGCTGTCGCCCTAACGGTCACGCTGGGCGGATCCAGCGGCCCGCCGGGGCCGGCCACACCCTCGGGTCATGCCGTGTCACACGCGCAGCCGCTCGTGACCCCGGCCCGGGTGTCAGCGGCAGAACTGGCCAAGCTGCCCCGCGCGACGACCTACGCGCGGATCCCGGCGGCTCCCGTTGATCCGGCGCCCTTCGCCGTTACCAGCGGCCTGGTGGTCCACCCGCGGAAGCCGCAGATTGTTTACGCGGGGCCGGGCAAGCCGCCGGTGGCTGTGCTGCCGACGACCGAGCTTGGCGGCCCGGCCTGGGTTCCGGTCGTCCAGCGCAGGCCGGGATGGGAGCGTGTGCTGCTGCCCAGCCGCCCCAACCACGCCACCGGATGGCTCTACACCGCCGCGGCACCGGGCGCCCAGCTCGACACCCGGAGCGGGGCCTATCTCGTCCGGATCAACGTGCATGCCCGCAAGCTCAGCGTTTACGACAGCGGCCGGCCAGCGGGAACGTGGACAGTGGCGGTCGGCGCCGGGCCGACGCCGACGCCGACGGGACGGACCTTTCTGCTGGCGCTGCTGGCCCCGCCGCGCCCCACGTACAGCCCGCTTATCCTCCCGCTGGGTTTCCATTCGAACACGCTCGACACCTACGGAGGCGGCCCTGGCACCGTCGGCATCCATGGCTGGCCTAACCCGTCGGTATTCGGCCGTGCGGTCAGCCACGGCTGTGTCCGGGTGCCCAAGACCGCGCTGCACGTCCTGTCCCAGATCCCGCTCGGCAGCCTCGTCCTGATTACTCCCTAGATCTGCGGCCGGCCCGGCGGCCGTGGGCCAGGCTGGCTGCCCCGCCTGCGGTGCGCCAGTCAGCCCGGCGTGACCTGGCCGCGGTCACGGGCCAGCCGCCGCAGTACCGGGCGGGCGGCGAGATACGAGCCGGTCACCGCGCTGCCGCCGATCCCCAGGTCGATAGAAATCCGGCCCTGTCTCGCCCAGTAGACGTCCCTGAGGTCCAGGAGCAGGGCGAATTCGTCGATGATGAGGGCCAGGGCCGCTCCGTAGCTGAGGGCCACCGCCGGGTGGCGCCGGTGCCGGTCCTCGCCCCGCACCGCGACCGCCCCGATCCCGGCCAGCATGCCGATCCCCCACATGTAGTGATGCAGGTGCTCGCCGCCCACGCTGAAGTTGCGGAACGGGCCCCGGCCGGCCCGGATGCTGTAGGTGATGCCCCGGACCGCGGCGAAGGTCGTGGAAAAGGCCAGCCAGCTGAGCAGCGCGCTGCGCTGGCCCTCGTCGAGCTCCTCGTGGTAGGCGGTGCGCACCGCCGCCGGCTTGGGCACCGCCTTGCGCGCCGCCACTCTCCCGTCGTGGGCCGTGGCCGCTTTCGTGTCCTGAGTCAACGTCGTCACCTTCCCTGGCTGAGATCTTGCCAGCCAGGTGTGGGCTACGTCACGGCGCCAGCCGGGCGGGTTGTGCTTGGGTCGGGAGGTGACCGTCCTCGACCTGCTGCTGCTGGCCGTCACCGGGGTAGCCGCAGGCATCGTCAGCACGGTGGCCAGCCTGGCGTCCCTGGTTTCCTTCCCGGTCCTGCTGGCCCTCGGGCTGCCCCCGCTGACCGCCAACGTGACCAACACCGTCGCCCTGTCGTTCACCGCGGTGGGCGCGGCGGCGGGCTCACGCCCGGAACTCGCCGGCCAGGGGGACCGGGTCCGGCGGCTGGGCCTGGTCACCGCGCTGGGTGGGGCCGCGGGTGCGGCGCTGCTGCTGCTCACCCCGGCCCGGGCCTTCGAGGCGGCCGCCCCGGTGCTGATCGGCGGGGCCTCGGTACTGCTCCTGCTCCAGCCCGTGGCCCAGGAGGCGGCGGAGGGCCAGGCCGGGGACGCCCGCCCGGACCGGGAACGCAGCAAGCCGCTGCTGGCCGCGCTGTTCGGCGTGGCGGTCTACGTCGGGTACTTCGGCGCGGCCGGCGGGATCCTGCTCCTCGTGGTGCTGATCCCCATGCTCGGTCAGTCGCTGGCCCGGACGAACGCGGTGAAGAATGTGGTCAACGGGCTGGCCAACGGCGTGGCGGCGGTGGGCTTCGCGGCGTTCGGCCCGGTGCGCTGGCTGGCGGTGCTGCCGCTGGCGGCCGGCTTCCTGGCCGGCGGGTGGACCGGGCCGAAACTGGTCCGGCTGATCCCCGGCCGGCTGCTGCGCATCCTGATCGGGATCGGCGGCATCGCCCTGGCCGTCCGGCTCGGCCTCAGCGCCTATCACTGACCGGCCCGCCACCGGGCCGCCGGCGATGAGGCGGCCTGCCCAGCGGCCCGGCCGGCCCCAGACCCGATGCCGGCGGCCACCTTACTCGTCCGGGACCAGCCAGAGCACCCCGAGCGGGGGCACGGTGAGCACGGCCGACGCGGGCTGGCCATGCCACGGCTCGGGCCGTGCCTCGATCACGCCCAGGTTGCCGACCCCGCTGCCGCCGTACTCGGCCGCGTCGGTGTTGATCAGTTCGCGCCAGCGGCCGGCCTGTGGCAGCCCGAGACGGTAATTCGGGTGCGGCCCGCCGGAGAAGTTCGCCACGCAGGCCACCATGACCGGGCCGGCCTGATCGGGCCGGCCGGTGGCCTGCCGCAGGAACGACAGCACATTGCCGGCCGCGTCGTTGGCGTCGATCCAGCTGAACCCGGCCGGCGAGTTGTCCTGGGCCCACAGCGCCGGGGCCGACCGGTAGGCGTGATTGAGGTCGTTGACCAGCTGGCGGGCGCCCGAGTGGTAGTCGTAGTCCAGCACCCACCAGTCCAGCCCGCGTTCCGCGGACCACTCGCTGCCCTGGCCGAACTCCGAGCCCATGAACAGCAGCTGCTTGCCCGGATGAGCCCACATATAGGCGAACAGGGCCCGCAGCCCGGCGAACCGGTTCCACTCGTCACCGGGCATCTTGCCCAGCAGCGACCCCTTGCCGTGCACTACCTCGTCGTGCGACAGCGGCAGCATGAAGTTCTCGCTGAACGCGTACATCAGCGAGAAGGTGATCTCGTTGTGGTGATACTGCCGGTACACCGGGTCCAGCGACAGGTAGCTGAGCGTGTCGTGCATCCAGCCCAGGTTCCACTTGAAGCCGAAGCCCAGCCCGCCGAGGTGCACCGGCCGGGTCACGCCGGGCCACGCGGTGGACTCCTCGGCGATCATCATGATCCCCGGCACCCGGCGGTAGCAGGTGCTGTTGACCTCCTGCAGCAAGGACACGGCGTCGGTGTTCTCCCGGCCGCCCTGCGCGTTCGGCGCCCACTCACCCGCGCGCCGGGAGTAGTCCAGGTACAGCATGGATGCCACCGCGTCCACCCGCAGCCCGTCCGCGTGGAACTCCTCCAGCCAGTACACGGCGTTGGCGACCAGGAAGTTGCGCACCTCGGTGCGGCCGTAGTCGAAGATCAGCGTGCCCCAGTCCGGGTGCTCACCTCGGCGCGGATCGGGATGCTCGTACAGTGGCGCGCCGTCGAACCGGGCCAGCGCCCAGTCGTCGCGCGGGAAGTGGGCCGGCACCCAGTCCAGGATCACCCCGATACCGGCCTGGTGCAGCCGGTCCACCAGGTGACGGAAGTCGTCCGGGTGGCCGAACCGCGAGGTCGGCGCGTAGTACGAGGTGACCTGGTAGCCCCAGGAGCCGCCGAACGGGTGCTCGGCCACGGGCAGGAATTCCACGTGGGTGAACCCCAGCCCGGTCACGTACTCGGTCAGCTCGTCGGCCAGCTCGGTGTAGGACAGGCCGGGCCGCCAGGAGCCCAGGTGCACCTCATAGATGCTGACCGGCTCGGTCACCTGGGTGCTGCTGCGCCGCGCGGCCAGCCAGTCGGCGTCGCCCCAGGTGTAGTCCGAGGTGTAGACGACCGAGGCGGTGGCGGGCGGGCGCTCGGCCAGGCTGGCCATCGGGTCGGCCTTGCGGCGCCACTGGCCGTCCGGCCCGCAGATGTCGAACTTGTACCGGGCACCGTCGCCCGCCTCGGGCAGGAACAGCTCCCAGATCCCAGCACCGCCGAGCGAGCGCATCGGGTGGCCCCGGCCGTCCCAGTGGTTGAAGTCGCCGATCAGCCGGACGCCGCGGGCGTTGGGCGCCCACACCGCGAACGCGGTGCCGGACACCGTTCCGTACCGCTTGACGTGCGCGCCGAGTACCTGCCACAGGTTTTCGTGGCGGCCCTCGGCGATCAGGTGAAGGTCCATTTCGCCGACCGTGGGCAGGAACCGGTACGGGTCGTCGGTGAGGATCTCGGGCAGCGCGCCGCCGTTGCCGTCCGGGTAGCTGACCGCCACCCGGTAGTCAGGGGCCTGCGGCCCCGGCACGGTGGCCGCGAACACTCCCTCGTGGACGTGCTCAGCCGGGAACCGGGCGCCGTCCGGCAGCACGACCGTCACCGACTTGGCCAGCGGGCGCAGCACCCGGACCAGTACCCCGTCCGGCCCCGGGTGGGCGCCGAGGATGGCATGCGGGTCGTGATGGGTACCCGCCACCACGCGGTCGATTTCTCCCAGGCTCACGCCCGCCTGGTCACGTTGGCTCACCATCTTGTTGTTCATGCGTCGGCGATAGATCCGAGTGGGATAGCCAGCCAGCCGGGCCGGTTCCGGGCCTCGTACATCACTTCGTAGACCGCCTTATCCAGGACGAGGGCGCGCAGCAGGACGGCGTGCGCGCCCGGATCGATCCCCCCCGCGGCCGCGTAGCCGGAGCAGAAGGCGGCCTGGTTACGGCGTACCCAGTCCAGGGCACTGTCGTGCAGGTGCTCGCTGTCCGGGTGGTTGAGCAACTGGTAACGCGCGGCGTAGTCGAAAGACCGCAGCATGCCCGCGACGTCCCGGAGAGCGGGCGCCATGCCACGGCGCTGGGCCAGCGGGGTGGCGGGCTCACCCTCGAAGTCCAGCACGACCCAGCCGGTCTGGGTGCGCATCACCTGGCCGAGGTGGTAGTCCCCGTGAATCCGCTGGACCCGCAGCGGGCCGTCCAGCTTGGCCAGGTCGGCGAAGGCCGCGCCGAGCAGGTCGGCATGCGGGCCGAGTTCGGGCACGGTCGCGATGGCCTGATCCAGCCGGTCGAACATCTGATCGGCCAGGCGGCTGATGGCCTCGGCCGGCAGGTCCTCGGTGCCGAACGCCGCGGCCAGGTCGCGGTGTACCTCGGCGGTGGCCTCGCCGAGCCGGCTGGCCTCGCCCGCGAAGTCGCCGCCGGCCTCGGCCGCGCGGCTCGGCTCGGCGTACAGGTCACGCACGCTGGCCGCGACCAGGGACCAGCCGTCGGAGGCGGCGCGCAGGTAGGTGGACAGGATGCCGAGCACGGTCGGCGCGCCGGTCAGCGCGGTCTCGATCCAGCCCAGTGGCTCGGCCACATGCGTGGAGCCGCGCCGGGCCAGGGCCCGGGGTACCTCCAGGTCGGGGTTGGGCCCGGGGGAGGGCCGGCGGAACATCTTGAGGATGCTGGCCTCGCCGAAGATCAGGCTGGTGTTGCTCTGCTCCCCGGTCAGCACCAGGCTGTCCAGGTCGGTCTGCACCTGCGCGCCCGGCTCCCGGTAGAAGTGCAGCGGGCCGGACCGGCTGCCGTCCGCGATCGCCCGCAGCAGCAGCCTGGTCAGCTCCGGGTCGTGCAGCGCGTCATAGGCGATCCGCCCGTCGTCGGCCACGCCGACCAGCACGTGGTGCAGATGATCGGGAACTTCGCTGCGCAGGCCGAGGAGAACCTGGTAGGAGTCCACGCCGCCGCTCTGGGTGACGGCCACGAGGAGGTGGCGCAGCCCAGGCTCGCCGCTGGCCAGCACGGTATCGGCAACGATCGTCAGACCGAGGATCCGTGCCCCCTTGCCAGCGAACCAACGCTGCGTCGGCATCCACTCCGCCAGCGTTTCCTCAAATGTCATATGTCCGGTCTACCCCGTCCCGGGGGATCATGCAGCATGATGTGGATCATCATCTGGCGGCCATCCTGGCCGCCCCCGCGGGAGCCCCGCCGCGCGGCATCGTGATTACCGTCCGTGTTCGGGTCGCGGCTCAGGCAGCTGGAACCAGTAGAAGCCGTGGCCGGGCAGGGTGAGCAGGTAGCTGAGGTCCCCGATCGGCGGGAAGATGACGCCGCCCATGCATTCGACGGGGGTCACTCCCTTGAACCGCCTCAGGTCGAGCTCGACCGGCTGCGGGAACCGGGACAAATTGTTCACGCACAGGATGCGGTCGCCGGTGTCCAGGCCGTCGGGCCGGTCTCCGGAGTCCATGGGCTCGCGCACGAATGCCAGCACGCTCGGGTTCGACGAGCTCAGTTCCTCGTACGCGCCCAGCCCGAAGACCGGGTGGCGTTTGCGGATCTCGATCATGCGCTTGGTCCAGTGCAGGAATGAGCCCGGGTTGAGCTGCTGGGCCTCGACGTTCAGCGCCTGGTAGCCGTAGATCGGGTCCATCATCAGGGGCAGGTAGAGCCGGGCTGGGTCACAGGACGAGAAGCCCGCGTTACGGTCCGGGGTCCACTGCATGGGGGTGCGCACCCCGTCCCGGTCACCGAGCCAGATGTTGTCGCCCATGCCGATCTCGTCGCCGTAGTACAGCACCGGCGAGCCGGGCAGCGACAGCAGCAGCGCGGTGAACAGCTCCAGCTGGTTGCGGTCATTGTCGAGCAGCGGGGCCAGCCGGCGGCGGATGCCGATGTTGGCCTTCATCCGCGGGTCCTTGGCGTACTCCGCGTACATGTAGTCGCGCTCGTCGTCGGTGACCATTTCCAGCGTCAGCTCGTCGTGATTGCGCAGGAAGATCCCCCACTGGCAGCCGGCCGGGATGGGCGGGGTCTGGGCCAGGATCTCCGAGATCGGGTAGCGCTGCTCCCGGCGCACGGCCATGAAGATCCGCGGCATCAGCGGGAAATGGAACGCCATGTGGCATTCGTCCCCGCCCACCTCGGGGTCGCCGAAGTACTCGACCACGTCCGCGGGCCACTGGTTTGCCTCGGCCAGCAGGACCCGGTCCGGGTACAGCCGGTCCACCTCGGCCCGTACCCGCCTCAGGTACTCGTGGGTCTCCTTCAGGTTCTCGCAGTTGGTGCCTTCCCGCTCATACAGGTAGGGCACGGCGTCCAGCCGGAAGCCGTCGATCCCCAGGTCCAGCCAGAACCGCAGCACCTCCACCATCGCGTCCTGGACCCGGGGGTTCTCGTAGTTCAGGTCGGGCTGGTGGGCGAAGAAGCGGTGCCAGTAGTACTGGCCGCGGACCGGGTCGTAGGTCCAGTTGGAATGCTCGGAATCCACGAAGATGACCCGCGCCTCCGGGTACCGGTCGTCAGTGTCCGACCAGACATAAAAATCACCGAACGGGCCGTCCGGTTCGCTGCGCGACGCCTGGAACCACGGATGCGCGTCGCTGGTGTGATTCATCACCAGATCGGCGATGACCCGGATGCCGCGCTCATGCGCGGCATCGACCAATTCCACAAAGTCCCCGATAACCCCGAAATCCGGCAGGATCGAGGTGAAATCGGAGATGTCGTACCCGCCGTCCCGGAGCGGCGAGGCGTAGATCGGCAGCAGCCAGATGCAGTCGATGCCGAGCCACTGCAGGTAGTCCAGCCGTGAGGTCAGGCCACGCAGATCCCCGGTGCCGTCGCCGTTGGAGTCATGGAACCCGCGCACCAGCACCTCGTAGAACAGTGCGTGCTTGTACCACTGCGGGTCGCGCGGCCGCTCGAAGCTGAACGGGTCGGGGATCGGCTCACCCGGCGGTCCCGAGAAGGTCGGCAGTCGCTCCGGGAGCGGCAGGCCGGGGAGTGCGGGGCGGCCCGGCTCAGGCTCTGTGACCACTGATGGCTCCTGCACACACGTCGGGGCTCATTCAGGCAGACTGCGAAGTTTTGACCTGAAAGATGTGGGCTGGCTCGCTGGCTGGGTCAAGACGCACGTAATTGGCCTGGCCCCACCGATAGACCTGGCCGGTTAGCTCATCGATGACGAGGAAGTCATCATTACTCTCCAAGCCGAGTGCGGGCAGGTCAAGCCAGACGGTCGCCTCTCTTGGCTGATGCGGGTCCAGGTTCACGACGACCAGGACGGTGTCCTCCGCCCGGGCTGAGCGCTTCGAGAAGCAGATCAGCTCCGGCTGGTCGGCGTGATGGAACCGTAGGTTACGCAACCAGTGCAGCGCCGGGTGGGCGTTTCTGATCGCGTTGAGCCGGGCGATGTACGGGGCGATCCCGCGTGGTCCGTGCTGGGCCTCTGCCCAGTCCCGCGGCCGGTATGCATACTTCTCCGAATCCAGGTATTCCTCGCTTCCCGGGCGGACGGGGGTGCCTTCGGTCAGCTCGTAGCCGGAGTAGATGCCCCAGGACGGGGACAGCATGGACGCCAGCACGGCCCGGATCTTGAACGCGGGCGGCCCGCCGTGCTGGAGGAACTCGTGCAGGATGTCCGGCGTGTTGGCGAAGAAGTTGGGCCGCATGTACGCGGCTGCCGGGCCGGACAGCTCACGCAGATAGTCGGTGATCTCGGCGGCCGAATTGCGCCAGGTGAAGTACGTGTAGGACTGGTGGAAGCCGATCTTGGCCAGGGTGTGCATCATGGCTGGCCGGGTGAACGCCTCGGCCAGGAACAGCACGTCCGGGTCGCTGCAGGCGATCTCGGCCAGCAGCCGCTCCCAGAACCGCAGCGGTTTGGTGTGCGGGTTGTCCACCCGGAAGATCCGCACCCCGTGCCGCATCCACTGCCGGACCACCCGGAGCACCTCGGCGTAGATGCCCTCTGGGTCGTTGTCGAAGTTGAGCGGGTAGATGTCCTGGTACTTCTTGGGCGGGTTCTCCGCGTAGGCGATCCGGCCGTCGGCCCGCTTGGTGAACCACTCCGGATGCTCGGTCACCCAGGGATGATCGGGCGAGGTTTGCAGCGCGAGGTCGAGCGCCACCTCCATGCCGAGCTCCCGGGTGCGGCGGACGAACGCGTCGAAGTCGGCCATCGTGCCCAGATCCGGGTGCAGGGTATCGTGGCCGCCCTCGGGGGCGCCGATCGCCCACGGCGAGCCCGGGTCGGCAGGCCCGGCCTGCAGCGTGTTGTTGGCGCCCTTGCGGGCGGTGGTCCCGATCGGGTGCACCGGGGGGAGGTACACGACGTCGAACCCCATCTCGGCGATGCCCTCGAGGCGCCGGGCGGCGGTCCGGAACGTGCCGCCCCGCGGCTCGCGCCGCCCCATCGGGTCGGTCTCGACCCCCTCGGACCGGGGAAAGAACTCATACCAGGCCCCGTACAGGGCACGGACCCGGTGCACGATCACCGGGTAGCGGGGGGACCGGGTGATCAGGTCGCGCAGTGGGTACTCGGCCAGGATGGCGAGCACCGGCCCGGCCGAAGCGGCCGCGAGCCGGTCCCACGGCGGGACGGCCGGGTCCCGCAGCACCGCTGCCACGTTACGCAGCACGGCCCGCGCCTCCCGGGCCGCCTGGGCCCCGATGGCGGTGCTGGCCCACCGCTGCCCCCCGGCGGAGCTGGCCTGGCGCGCGCCGGAGGACCCTGCCTCCGGGCTGGCACCTCGCGCCGCGCGCTCGAACAGGATCGCACCCTCGGTGAGCATGAGCTCGGTTTCCAGGCCGCGTGGCACCTTGATCCCGGCGTCGTGCCGCCAGTGTGCGATGGGGTCGCCCCACGCCTCGACCTGGAACTGCCAGTGCCCCTCGGCCGTCACCGTCACCTCGGCACCGAGCCGGTCGGTGCCCGGGGCCAGTTCGTGCATGTACGCCAGCCGGGAGCGTTCGCCATCCGGGCCGTAGAGCATGACGCCAGCGCCCAGCATCTCGTGCCCCTCGCGGAACACGGTCGCGGATACCTCGAAACTCTCGCCGGTCACCGCCTTCGCCGGGCGGTGGCCGCAGTCCAGCACAGGCTGCACGTCCAGGATGGGGATGCGTCCGATCACCACAGCACGCTACCTAGTCATCCCGGCCCGCGCGACTGGGACTGCCGTTCGCCGCCCGCCGGTACCCGGGACGCTGGCCCGCCCTGGTCCCGCTGCTGGCAGGCACCCGGCTGGGCAGGTCCGGGGCGCCGGTTCCGGCCGCCCGGAGCGAGCCGTTAGGTATAGATTGATTCACTGGCGGTAACGGAGCCGTCCTGGTCCCGCGGCGGCCGGAATTACGGACCCGGTTCGCGGCATCAACTTATGACGGTTAAGGTCACTGCCCGTGAGAGCCATCCGCCGCTTCACCGTCCGTGCCGCGCTGCCGGAACCCCTCGCCCCGCTGCGGGACCTGACCCTGAACCTCCGCTGGTCATGGCACGCCGAGACCCGGGACCTGTTCGCGGCCATCGACCCGGCCGGCTGGGACGCGTCCGGCCACGACCCGGTCGCGCTGCTCGGCGAGGTCCCGCCGGCCCAGCTGGAGAGCCTGGGCAGTGACCAGGCGTTCCTGCGGCGGCTGGACGAAGCGGCCCAGGAGCTGAACCAGTACCTGTCCGGGCCGCGCTGGTACCAGCTGAGTGCGGGCGGCGGGACGGGCCGCCGCGCGCCGGTCGCGGGCAGCAGCGGCGTGATCGGCAGCCCGGCCCCGGCCCCGGCCGCGATCGCCTACTTCTCGCCCGAGTACGGGATCACCGAGGCGCTGCCGCAGTACTCCGGCGGCCTGGGCATCCTGGCCGGCGACCACCTCAAGGCCGGCAGCGACCTGGGCGTGCCACTCATCGGGGTCGGCCTGCTCTACCGGCACGGGTACTTCACCCAGTCGCTGTCCCCCGAGGGCTGGCAGATGGAGCGCTACCCGGCCAGTGACCCGAACGGGCTGCCACTGACCCTGCTGCGGGACCAGGCCGGGTCCGCGGTCCGGGTCAGCGTGGCCCTGGCCGAGGACAAGGCGCTGTCCGCGCAGATCTGGGTGGCGCAGGTGGGCCGGGTGCCGCTGCTGCTGCTGGACTCCTACGTGGAGGACAACGAGCCCACGCTGCGCGAGGTCACCGACCGGCTGTACGGCGGCGGCGGCGACCACCGGCTGCGCCAGGAACTGCTGCTGGGCATCGGCGGGGTGCGCGCGGTGCGCGCGTTCTGCTCGCTGACCGGCCACGCCGAGCCGGAGGTGTTCCACACCAACGAGGGCCACGCCGGTTTCCTCGGCGTGGAGCGGATCCGCGAGTACGCGAGCGCGGGCCTGTCCTTCGAGGAGGCCATCGAGGTGTGCCGGGCCGGGACCGTGTTCACCACGCACACCCCGGTGCCGGCCGGCATCGACCGGTTCAGCCGCGAGCTGGTGGAACGGCACTTCAGCGGGACCGCCGCCGACCCGGCGCTGCCGCTCGACCGGGTGCTCGCGCTGGGTGCGGAGACCTACCCGGGCGGCGACCCGGCGGTGTTCAACATGGCCGTGATGGGCATGCGGCTGGCTCAGCGGGTCAACGGCGTCAGCCGGCTGCACGGCCAGGTCAGCCGGGACATGTTCGCTGGCCTGTGGCCCGGTTTCGACCTCAGCGAGGTGCCGATCGGGTCCATCACCAACGGGGTGCACGCGCCGACCTGGGTCGCGGGCGAGGTGCTGGACCTGGCCAGTGGGCAGCCGGAGGAGGCAGCCGAGGTCTCGCAGCTGCCCGAGGACGGGCACGCCTGGGAGCGGGTCGCGCACACCGCCCCGGCCCGGCTGTGGGAGATCCGCCGGGCGCTGCGCGGGCGGCTGGTCTCGCTGGCCCGGGAGCGGCTGCGGGCGTCCTGGCGGCAGCGCGGCGCCAGCGACGCGGAACTGGCCTGGACCGACGAGGTCCTCGACGAGAACGTGCTGACGATCGGGTTCGCCCGCCGGGTGCCGTCCTACAAGCGGCTCACGCTGATCCTGCACGACCAGACCCGGCTCACCGAGCTGATGCTCGACCCGGACCGGCCGGTGCAGTTCATCATCGCGGGCAAGGCCCACCCGGCCGACGACGGCGGCAAGCGGCTGATCCAGCAGATGGTCCAGTTCGCCGACGGCCCGGCGGTACGGCACCGGATCGTGTTCCTGCCGGACTACGACATGGCCATGGCCCGCGCGCTGGTGCAGGGCTGCGACGTATGGCTGAACAACCCGCTGCGCCCGCTGGAGGCGTCCGGCACCTCCGGCATGAAGTCGGCGCTCAACGGCGGGCTCAACGTGTCCATCCGTGACGGCTGGTGGGACGAGTGGTACGACGGCGCGGACGGCTGGGCTATCCCGTCGGCGGATGGCGTGGAGGACCCGCAACGCCGCGACGAGCTGGAATCCAGCGCCCTGTATGACCTGCTCGGGCTGACCGTGGCGCCGCGGTTCTACGACACCGGGCCGGACGGGCTGCCGCGCCGCTGGCTGGAGATGGTCGGGCACACGCTGCGGGCGCTCGGGCCGCGGGTCCAGGCGTCCCGGATGGTCCGCGAGTACGTGGAGGACCTGTACATCCCGGCCGCGCTGTCCTCCCGCGCGCTCAGCGACGGGGAAGCCCCGGCCGGCCAGGCCGGGCCGTTCGCCGCGGCCCGCGAACTGGCGGCGTGGAAACGCCGGGTCACCCGGGCCTGGGGTGGCGTGCGCATCGAGCACGTCGAGGGCGAGGACGGCGAGCAGGGTCCGGGCGGCAGCCTGGTCGTGCGGGCCAGCGTGGCGCTGGGCGGGCTGGCCCCGGACGACGTGAGCGTCGAGGTGGTGTCCGGGCGGGTCGGCGACGCCGACGAGATCATCAACCCGGTTATCAGCGCGCTCACCCTGGAGGACAGCCCGGAGGACGGGGTCGCCCGGTTCGCGGGCAAGGCCGAGCTCGGCCGCCCGGGGCCGTTCGGCTACACGGTCCGGGTGGTGCCCCGGCACCCGCTGCTGGCCTCGGACGCGGAGATGGGCCTGGTCACGGTGCCCGAGGCGCCGGCCGGGCTGACCACCGGCGATCTGCGCTGACGGCTGGCGGCTGGCGGCCGGCGCTGACGGAGCCGGCCTGGGGCTGGTCCCCGGCGGCCCGGCCCGCTGGGGCGCTTGTCCGAGGTTTGTCCGAGGGAAACGACTCGGGGGGTAAACCGGGTGGTTTCCGTAGTAACGTGCCAAACGTGTCAGTTCTCGCATGTTGCGTACGTAAACCGCTGTGCGTATCAGGGCGTCTACTGTAGGCAACTGGCCCGTGAGTTCTTGGTGAAAAGCACTCACGGGCGCATCATTGATGCAGGTTCAGGCACAGCTAGGTGCAAGCCCGGGGGGGCCCATGAGACTCGGCTACACGTTATGCATGCCGCATGACGCCGACGTGTCACTTTCCGTGGACGTTGCCACCCCCACGCGTGAAAGGACACTCCCGTCATGAGGAACGACACCAACGCGGAAAACCGGCTGCTGACCCCGTCAGAAGTGGCGGCGTTGTTCCGGGTCGACCCGAAGACGGTGACCCGGTGGGCCCAGCAGGGCAAGCTGCACTCGATCCGGACGCTCGGCGGGCACCGCCGGTACAGCGAAGCCGAGATCCAGGCGTTCCTGGCTGACCCGCAGGGGGTGCCGCTGCCCCGGCCCGCCGAAGAGTAGCCTCCACCTGGGCCCTGGGCGGGCAGCGTGCCTGCCCGGCGGGGCGTGTCGCCGGACACGCCGTAGCGCCTGGCCTGGCAGGAGGTTACGTCATGGGTGAGTTCGTGTCTGTCCAGGTCGACCAGGCCATCGCCACGATCCGGCTGGACCGCCCGCCCATGAACGCGCTGAACGCCCAGGTCCAGGAAGAGATCGTGGCGGCCGCCGCCGAAGTGTCCGGCGACAGCGCCGTCCGGGCCGTGGTGATCTACGGCGGCCCCAAGGTGTTCGCCGCGGGCGCCGACATCAAGGAGATGGCGGCGGCCAGCTACGGGCAGATGGCGGCGGACTCCCGGCGGCTCCAGGCCAGCTTCACCACGGTGGCCAAGATTCCCAAGCCGGTGGTCGCGGCGATCACCGGGTATGCGCTGGGCGGCGGTCTCGAACTGGCGCTGTGCGCGGATTTCCGGGTGCTCGGCGAGGGTGCCCGGGTCGGCCAGCCGGAGATCCTGCTCGGCGTCATCCCGGGCGCGGGCGGTACCCAGCGGCTGCCCCGGCTGGTCGGCCCGGCCCGGGCCAAGGACATCGTGTTCACCGGGCGGTTCGTCGGGGCCGCCGAGGCGCTGGCCATCGGCCTGGCTGACCAGGTGGTCCCGGACGCCGAGGTGTACGGCGCGGCCCGGGCCCTGGTCGCGCGGTACGCGGCCGGCCCGGCGCTCGCGTTGCGCGCGGCCAAGCAGGCCATCGACGATGGGCTGGAGACCGACCTGGCCACCGGGCTGGAGATCGAGCGGCTGCACTTCGCCGGGCTGTTCGCGACCGAGGACCAGCGCGCCGGAATGCGCAGCTTCATCGAGAATGGTCCGGGGAAGGCCACGTTCGCCGGGCGGTAGACATTCCGTGGGCCGGGCGGGCCAGCCGATTGCCCGCCGAAGCTGGCGAGCCGCGCCGAGGAGCAGTCACGACATGTGCAACCTAGATCCGCCCCGCCGCAGGCAGGCCCGGCCATGACCGAGCCTGCTGGCAGCCCCGACCTGGAGATGGTCACCGCCGCGCTGCGGGCGGACAGCGCGGACGTGGCCGTCTACGCCCGGGTGCTGACCGAATCCCTGGGGGAGTCACTGCCGCCCGGATGTGTGACCATAGAGCGGGATAGGTCCGTGTCTGACCGGATGCGAGGCCGGCCGGGCACGGTGTCCAGGATTACCGTGCGGCTAGGGGAGCGGGTCATGTCGCTGGCGGTGCGTAACGGGGAGCCAGCCGCAGAGATCTGCCGCGAGGTGCGCGGCGTGGTGCTGTCCCGGCAGCCTGTGCCGGTGCAGGACTGGGCGGCCGAACTGGCCCGGACCCTGGTCGGCTACGCCGAGCAGAACGCCCAGGCCGCCGAGGCGCTGCGCAAGCTGGTCACCGGGAGCTAGGCGGCCGGGGTTGCTGGCCGGGTTAGCAGCGCCCCGCGACGTTTGCTACCTGCGTTCTGTCCCGTCTGGGCGGGGTGATGCGAGGGTAGTTCGTAGGCTGGGGGAACGATGACATCAGGTGACCACGCGCCAGACCGGCTCGGACCCTACCGATTGCTTGACCGCA
>Ga0207665_10000684_pt1 | contig 22908 bp, 16 predicted proteins | sample LARL112metaG_FD_184351 | JGI IMG/M metagenome (GOLD analysis project Ga0207665, IMG submission 184351) | Corn, switchgrass and miscanthus rhizosphere microbial communities from Kellogg Biological Station, Michigan, USA - LAR L11-2 metaG... | ecosystem: Host-associated > Plants > Roots >... | reverse complement strand
CGGGCCGCCGGCACGCGGCCGAGCCCGCCGGGCGATCGCATGCCCCGGCCCGGGCCAGCACCCGGTAAACCGCCCCCGGCAATCGCGGCACGGCGCGGGTCAGCGAGCCCGCGCCGTGCCGCAGCCTGTTGCGGTCCGGTACCGGGCCGTGCCACTGACCTTTCACCGGGCGGACAGCGGCCGCTCACCCGCGGCCGGTACCGGTGCCTACGATCTAAGGGTGGATGACGTGACGCTGCACGCGGTGATCGTGGACTGGGGTGGCGTGATGACCGGCCCGCTGCCGGATACGGTGCGCGCCTGGATCGCCGCGGACAACATCGACTACGCCAGCTACGCCACGGTCATGCGGACCTGGGTGACCGACGCCTACCAGGTGGGCGGAGCGGTCAACCCGATCCACGCGCTGGAACGGGGCGAGTGCACCGACGCGGAGTTCGAGCAGCTGCTGGCGGCGCAGATCACCTGCCGGGACGGCCGGCCGGTGGTGGCCGCGGGGCTGCTGGACCGGATGTTCGCGGCCACCGAGCTGAACGACCCCATGCACGACCTGGTGCGCGCGGTCCGCGCGGCGGGGCTGCGGACCGGGCTGCTGTCCAACTCGTGGGGAATCAGTGCCTACCCGAGCCACCTGTTCCCCGGCCTGTTCGACGCGGTGGTGATCTCGGCCGAGGTGGGTATGCGCAAGCCGGAGGAGCGGATCTTCCAGCACGCGGCCAGCCTGCTCGGGGTGGACCCGCGGGAGTGCGTGTTCATCGACGACATCGAGGCCAACGTGCTGGCGGCCGAGGCGCTCGGGATGACCGGCCTGTGGCACACCGACCCGGCCGAGACCACCGCCCGCCTCACCGCCCTGCTGAACCTCCCGCCCGGCCCCGCCAGCCATGATCGTGGTCAGTTTGAGTCATCTGGGGACACCAATTGACCACGATCATGACCGGGGGCGGCGGGCTGGCCTAGCCTGGGCCGGTGGGCGACTACCCCAGCCCGTCCAGCCCGGGCCGGTCGAGGAACATGAGCGCCATCCGGCGGACCAACACCAAGCCCGAGCTCGCCTTGCGCAGCGCGCTGCACCGGCAGGGTTACCGGTTCCGCAAGGACTACCGGCTCGACCTGGCCGGTGCCCGGGTCCGCCCGGACATCGCGTTCACCGCGCGCCGGGTCGCGGTCTTCGTGGACGGCTGCTTCTGGCACGTCTGTCCCGAGCACGGCCGGGACCCGGCCGTCAACGAGTGGTACTGGGCCCCCAAGCTGCGCCGCAACATCGAACGGGACCGGGCCGCCGACGCGGCGCTGGCCGCGGCAGGCTGGCAGGTGGTCCGGGTCTGGGAGCACGAGCCGCTGGACGCGGCGATCGCCGCCGTGGTCGCCGCCCTCGGTGGCACACTGTCAGGGCACTGAGCTCGGTCAGCAGAGCTCAGCCGAACCAGGGAACAGCCATGCGCGTCTACCTGCCCGGCACGCTGCCGACTCTGTTCCAGGCCGTCCGCGACGCGCAGCTCGGCCCGGCACCGTTGCCGGGCTTCGCGGTCACCCCCGACCTGCGGGAGTGGTACGCCAGTGGTGACCAGGAAGAGCTCGAGTACGTGGCGATGATGCACGCGGCCCGGGCTTCGCTCCGGCTGCTCGCCGCCGACCCGGCCGCGCCGCGGCGCCGGGTGGTGATCGCCGCGGATGTGCCCGAGGACAAGGTGCGGCACGACCTCGGGTTCGACGAGCCCACCGTGGTGCAGATCACCGCGCCGGTCCCGCTGGACCGGGTGGTCTCCGGGCACATCGATGACCCGGAGGCCATGGAGGATGTGGCCAGCGCGGTGGCCGCGCTGGACGCCGCGGACGCCGGCGACCAGGACGCCCAGTTCGTGGTGGACGGCGCAGAAGGTCACGAGCTGGAGTGGTTCGCCACCCAGGAGCTGCAGTACCTGGAAGGCTGACCCGGCCCCCGGTCCGCTCCTTCACCAGTGTCCGTCGCCGTCGGCCTTGCTGGGTTAGATTAACCTAGGTTAATCTAACCCCGTGTACTTTGACATACTGGTGCTGCGGGTGCTGGAGGACGGCGCGCGGCACGGGTACGAGATCAAGAAGAGCGTCGAGCGGATCCTGGGCGGCCGGTCCATCAACAACAACGTGCTCTACCCGGCGCTGCGCCGGTTCGAGGAGCAGGGCGCGATCCGCCGGGTGGCGGCCGAGGCCGACCCGGGCCGCCCGCCGCGCAACGTCTACCAGCTCACCGACACCGGCTATGACCTGCTGATGGCGATGATCAGGGACGCGAGCCCGGCGCTGCTGGCCGATGAGAACGAGTTCCAGACCCGCGTCTCGTTCTTCGCCGACCTGGAGGTGGCGGACCGGCTGGCCATGCTCGGCGTCCGCCGCGAGATCCTGCGGTCCCGGCTGGCGCACCTGCAGTCGCTGCGCCCGGACGCGGTGGCTGCCCCGTGGGGCATGCGGGTGCTCGATTTCAGCATTGACCGGTACCGGCAGGAACTCACCTGGCTGGACGAACTGACGACGGCCGCGGCGGCCACCCCGGACCGGCCACAGCTCAGCGAGCCGGGGGAGGCGGCGCCGGATGACGGCCAAGCCAACCGATCCGGGTGACCTGGCCCGCGGATCCCCGGCGCGGAGCGGCGATCGGGGGCCGGGGGCTCCGGGGGTAGTCCCCCGGGAAAGCAGAGCGGGAGGTCATCCCCGCGGGCTAGCCAGCGTGATCTTCCTGGCCGGGCCGATGCTGTCCATGATCGACTCGTCCGTGGTCAACGTGGCCGTGCCAGTCATCGTGACCAGCCTGCACACCACGCTGGCCGCCGCGTCCTGGACGGTCAGCGGCTACCTGCTCGGCCTGGGTGGCGGCCTGGCTGCCACCCCGTGGCTGACCCGCCGGTTCGGCACGCTGCGCGCCTACACCGCGGTGCTGGCTGGGTTCACGCTGGCCTCGGCGGGCTGCGCACTGGCCCCCTCGGTGGGCGTGCTGATCGCGGCCCGGGTGGTGCAGGGGCTGGTGGCCGCGCCGATGGTGCCGCTGGCCATGGGGCGGCTGATCAGCGACAGCGAAACCAGGCGGAACATCCCGGCCAGTTTCGGCATCGTGTTCTTTGCCGCCCCGGCGCTGGGCCCCGCGCTCGGCGGCTTGCTCATCGGCCAGTTCGGCTGGCGCTCGGTGTTCCTGATCAACCTGCCGGTGGGGCTGGCCGCGCTGGCCGGCACCCTGGCCGTGGCCCGGGCCGGGCGCCGTCAGCCGGCCGTCGCGGCCGGGGCCGCGGATCCGGCCGCCCGGCTGGACCTGTGGGGCATGCTGCTGCTCGGCGCGGGGCTGGCGGTGGCCATCTACGGTGCCAGCCAGGGGCCGTCCCGCGGCTGGTTCACGGCGGCGTCCGCGCCTGCCTGGGTGGCCGGGCTGGTGCTGATCCTGGGCTACGGGTGGCATGCCCGGCGGCTGCTGCGCCGGGGCGGCCACCCGGCGGTCAACCTGAGCCTGCTCGGCTCGCCGCGCCGCGCGCTCATCCTGGCCCTGGAGTGCGTGGCCAGCGTGGTGCTGTTCGCCGTGCTGTTCCTGGCTCCGGTGTTCCTGCAGGACATCCAGCATCACCCGGCGGCGGTCACCGGGCTGGTGCTGCTGCCCCAGGGTGTGGTCATGGGATTGGCCAGCTGGCTGGGCAGCATCGTGGTGGACCGCGGCCAGGCCCAGCCGTCCATCGTCGCCTGGAGCGTCATCGGCGGGCTGACCCTGCTGGCCGCCAGCACCCTGGGCATGCTGCTGCTGGGCCCTACCTCCCCGCTGTGGCTGACCGCCGCCCTGCTGTCGGGCCGCGGCGTGGCGCTTGGGCTGACCATCCAGCCGCTGGTCATGGCGCTGCTGGGAGACCTGGACCAGTCCCGGATAGCAGACGGGAACACGCTGTTCAGCATCGCCGAGCGGCTGGCCGGGTCGTTCGGCATTGCGCTGCTGGCCACGTTCTACGAGACCCGGCTGCGGCTGACCGGGTCGGCGGTGGATGCCTGGCACGACTGCGCGCTGGTGCTGGCGGCCATGTCGGTGGTGGGCGCGGTGGCCGCCACCGCCTTGGGTACCGGCCGGGGCAGCCGGGTTCTCGTGCGACGATGAGGGCACCGCCCCAAAACTAAGGACGCCGCGCACGCCAGGGAGACCCTCATGGATGCCGTCACTAACGTGCCCACCCCGGCCAACGAGCCGGTCCGCCAGTACCCGCCGGGCAGCGCGGACCGGGCCGTGGTGGAAGCCAAGATCAAGGAGCTGGCGGGGGAGCCCGCCGAGCTGACCATGACCCTCGGTGGCCAGCAGCGGATGGGCGGCGGCGAGCGCATCGCGGTGGTCGAGCCGCACAACCACGCGCATGTGCTCGGCCACCTGGGCAACGCCACCGACGCGGACGTGACCGACGCGATCGGGGCGGCGGCGGCCGCCGCCCCAGCCTGGCGGGCGCTGCCCTTCGATGACCGGGCAGCGATCTTCCTGAAGGCAGCCGACCTGCTGGCCGGCCCGTGGCGGGCCACGATCAACGCGGCCACCATGCTCGGCCAGTCCAAGTCGGTGTTCCAGGCCGAGATCGACGCGGCCTGCGAGCTCATCGACTTCTGGCGGTACAACGTGCACTTCGCCCGCAGACTGCTGGCCGAGCAGCCGTCCTCGGCGCCGGGCGAGTGGGACCGGATGGAGTACCGCCCGCTGGAAGGCTTCGTGCTGGCCATCACGCCGTTCAACTTCACCTCGATCGCGGCCAACCTGCCGACCGCGCCGGCCCTGCTCGGCAACGTGGTGCTGTGGAAGCCGTCGCCCACCCAGCAGCTGTCCGCGCACTACACGATGCGCCTGCTGGAGGCGGCCGGGCTGCCGCCGGGGGTGATCAACCTGGTCACCGGGGACGGCCAGGCGCTGTCCCGGGTCGCGCTGACCCACCCGGACCTGGCTGGCATCCACTTCACCGGGTCGACCCGGACCTTCCAGCACCTGTGGCGCACGGTGGGGGAGAACATCGCGGCCTACCGCGGCTACCCGCGGATGGTCGGGGAGACCGGCGGCAAGGACTTCGTGCTCGCGCACCCGTCCGCCGACCCGGACGTGCTGTCGGTGGCGCTGATCCGCGGCGCGTTCGAGTACCAGGGGCAGAAGTGCTCGGCCGCGTCCCGGGCCTACGTTCCGCAGTCGGTGTGGGACCGGACGCGGGATGACTTCCTGGCCCAGGTGAGCGCGCTGACTGTGGGCGACGTGACCGCCGACCTGTCCCTGTTCATGGGCGCGGTCATCGACCGCCGCGCGTTCGAGCGGCTGTCCGACGTGCTGGCCCGGGCCCGGACCCGCCCGGCCATCCGGGTGCTGGCGGGCGGCGGGGCGGACGGCGGGCAGGGCTACTTCGTGTCGCCCACCGTGCTGGAGTGCACCGACCCGGCGGACGAGGTGTTCAGCACCGAGTTCTTCGGCCCGATCCTGGCCGTGCACGTCTTCCCGGACACGAGGTACGCCGAGGTCATGGCCCAGGCGGCCGACGTCGCGCCGTACGCGCTGACCGGCTCGATCATCGCCCAGGACCGGGCGGCGATCGACGCGGCGACCGAGGCGCTGCGGTTCGCCGCGGGCAACTTCTACATCAACGACAAGCCGACCGGCGCGGTCGTCGGCCGCCAGCCGTTCGGCGGGGCCCGGGCCAGCGGGACCAACGACAAGGCCGGCTCGATCCTCAACCTGACCCGCTGGGCGAATGCGCGTGCCATCAAGGAACTGTTCGCGCCCCCCACCGATTACCGGTACCCGCACATGGGGTGAGTGATTGACTGTGCAGCGTGAAACCCCGGGAGGTTCCCATTCCCCGTCTGGTCCTGTGGAACATCGACCTGACCCTGGTCGACGTCGGGCGGGTGACCAGGAGCGCCTACGCGGAGGCCTTCCGGCACGTCACCGGGCGCCCGCTGGTCCGGCTGCCGCAGGTGGCCGGGCGGCTGGAGTCGGAGATCTTCTTCGAGGCGCTGGCGCTGAACGGGGTCGACTCACCCGCCGGTGAGGACCTGCTGGCCCGGTTCAGCCACGTGCTGGCGGTCACCTTCGCGGCCCGCCGGGATCAGCTGACCGAGCAGGGCCAGGTCCTGCCGGGTGCGACCGAGGCCGTGGCCGGGGTGGCCCGCCTGCCGGGGGTGGTGCAGTCGCTGCTGACCGGCACGATCAAGCCGAACGCGGTGGAGAAGCTGCGGGCCTTCGGCCTGGACGGCTACTTCGACGTGGACATCGGCGGGTACGGGTCGCAGGTGTACCCGAAGGGCGCGCAGCTGCTGATGATCCGGGGCCGGGCGGCGGAGAAGTACGGTGCGCAGTTCGACGAGCGGTGCACCGTCTACATCGCGGACTCCACCCGCGATGTGGCGGCCGCCCGCACGGGCGGCGCCCGCTGCGTGGCGGTGGCCAGCGGCCGGTCCACGGTCAGCGAACTGCGCACGGCCGGGGCCGACATGGTGCTCGGCGACCTGGCCGACACCGCCGCGGTGACCGCGGCCGTGGACCGGCTGACGCTGGCCAGCGCCCCCGCCGCCTGAACCGGCCCGGCAGGTCCGGGTGGGGTGAATCACGGTAGCGGGTGCGGGGGCCACGTTGCGGTGAACCAGGCTCACCCCCATGCTGGGGCCTATGCCTAGCAACGATGAGGTCGCGGAGCTGCTCGGCAGCAGCTACGGCGCGGTCTTGTGGGAACCCGGGCCACAGGTGATCGAGCAGGCGAGGATCACCCACTACCAGCGCTGGCTGGCCGGCACGCAGCAGGTCACCGCGAGCACGTATGCCGAGCTGTGGGCCTGGTCGGTGGGCCACCCCGGCGCGTTCTGGGAGTCACTGTGGGCTTACTTCGGCGTGCTCGGGCAGCGCGGCGACGGTCCCGCGCTGACCGGGCAGCTGCCGGCGGCTGACTGGTTTCCCGGCGCCACTCTCAACTACGCCCGGAACGCGCTGCGTGCGGCGCGCACCGAGCCCGCCCGGGTTGCGGTCATCGCCTGCGCCGAGGACGGCACCCGGCGCACCCTGACCTACGCCGAGCTCGCGGCCGAGGTGGCCCGGGTGCAGGCCGGACTGCGTGCGCTCGGCGTGACCAAGGGCGACCGGGTGGCCGGCTTCCTGCCGAACATCGCCGAGGCGCTGATCGCCATGCTCGCCACCGCCAGCATGGGCGCGATCTGGTCGTCGTGCTCACCGGACTTCGGCCCGCACAGCGTCATCGACCGGCTGGCCCAGATCACGCCCAAGGTGCTGTTCGCCGTGGGCGGCTACCGGTACGCCGGCCAGGACTACAGCCGGGCCAGCGCGGTGGCCGAGATCGTCGCCGGGCTGCCCGGCCTGGCCGCGCTGGTCACCGTGGGCCAGCCGGACCTGGGCAGCCAGGATCCCGGGGTCACCCGTTATGAGTGGGATCAGCTTCCCGGGGCCACCGGCCAGCCGGAGCCACAGTATGAAGAGGTGGCGTTCGATCATCCGCTGTGGGTGCTGTACTCGTCCGGGACGACCGGGCTGCCCAAGGCGATCGTGCACGGGCACGGCGGCATCGTCCTGGAGCACCTCAAGGCCCTGACCCTGCAGCAGGACCTGGGCCCGCAGGACGTGTTCTTCTGGTACACCACCACCGGCTGGATGATGTGGAACTACCTGGCCGGCGGGCTGCTGGCCGGGGCGGCCGTGCTGCTCTACGACGGCAGCGCGACCCACCCGGGCCTGGACGCGCTGTGGCGGCTGGCCGCGGCTAACCGGGTCACCTACTTCGGTACTGGCGCGCCGTACCTGCTGGCCTGCGCCAAGGCCGGGCTGTCGCCCGGCCGGGAACTGGACCTGACCGCGATCCGCGGTATCGGGTCCACCGGCTCCCCGCTGCCACCGGAGGGCTTCAGCTGGGTCTACCAGGAGGTCGGCTCGGACCTGCTGCTCGGCTCGTTTTCCGGTGGCACCGACCTGTGCACCGGGTTCGTCGGTCCCAACCCGCTGCTCCCGGTGCGGGCCGGCATCATCGCCGGCCGGTGCCTGGGCGCCGAGGTGGAGGCCTATAACGAGCAGGGCCAGCCGGTCACCGGGCAGGTCGGCGAGCTGGTGATCACCGAGCCGATGCCATCCATGCCGGTCGGGTTCTGGAACGACCCGGACGGGCAGCGGTACCGGTCCAGCTATTTCGACAGTTACCCGGGCGTGTGGCGGCATGGTGACTGGATCACCATGCTGCCGGACGGCGGGTGCGTGATCTTCGGCCGGTCGGACGCCACGCTGAACCGGGGTGGCGTGCGGATGGGCACCAGCGAGTTCTACCGCGTGGTGGAACGGCTGCCCGAGGTCACCGACAGCCTGGTGGTAGACACCGGCCAGCTGGGCCGCCCGGGCCGGCTCGTGCTGTACGTGGTCCTGGCCCCCGGGCGCGACCTGGATGACGAGCTGGTGGGCCGCTTGCGCGCCGCGCTGCGCAGCGAGCTGTCCCCCCGCCATGTGCCCGACGAAATTCACCAAGTGCCCGGCGTGCCCCGTACCCTGTCCGGCAAGAAACTGGAGGTACCCGTGCGCAAGATCCTGCTCGGCACCCCGGTGGCCGAGGCTGCCGATCCCGACGCGCTGGCCAACCCGGAGGTCCTCGGCCTGTTCGCGAGCCAGGCCGGCGCCCGCGTAGAGTCGGAGACGGGCGCAGCTCAGCAATCAACGGCGATTGAGGGAACCGCGTGACTACACCACAACGGCGTGGTGCAGCGTCGCCTGCACAGCAAACGCCCACCCAGCACCGGGCCAACGGCCGGGCCGCCAGCCGGTCAGCGGTGGCCGAGCCGGCCCTGGCCGACCAGACCGCGGCCGAGCGGATCGCGGTCGCCGAAGCGCCGGCCGAGCCGGACGGCCGGCTCAGCTATGGGACGTATCTGCGGCTGACCGACCTGCTGGCCCAGCAGGTGCCGCAGGCCGATCCGCCCGCCCCCGACGAGCTGCTGTTCATCACTGTGCACCAGGTGTACGAGCTGTGGTTCAAGCAGCTGCTATGCGACCTGGAAGCCGCGCGGGACGCGATGTGCGTGGGCGAGGCGTGGCGGGCCAAGCACCTGCTGCACCGGGTGCACGCGGTGGAACGGCTGATGGTCGTGCAGGTGGACATCCTGGAGACGATGGCGCCGCAGGACTTCAATGTGTTCCGGCCGGTGCTCGGGCCGGCCAGTGGGTTCCAGTCGGTGCAGTACCGGGAGCTGGAGTACCTGTCCGGCGTCCGCGACCAGCGGTTCCTGGCCCGGCATCTGTCGCTGACCGACGCCGAGCGGGAGCGGCTGCTGTACCGCCTCGGCCAGCCGACGGTCTGGGATGGCTACCTCACGCTGCTGCGCGACCGCGGGATGACCACCGGGTCGGACGCCGAGATCATGGCGTCGCTCCGGGATATCGCCGCCGACCGGGCGCGGTACGACGATCTCTGGCAGCTGGCCGAGGACCTGCTCACCCACGACGAGCTGGCCAGCGTCTGGCGGTCCCGGCACGTCTCGCTGGTGGAGCGGCAGATCGGCCTGAAGCCCGGGACCGGCGGGTCGCCCGGTGCCCCGTACCTGCGCGCGCGGGTGCCGCTGCGCTACTACCCGCTGCTGTGGCAGCTGCGGGAGTATCTGTAATCCAGGGAGCATGAGCATGTCCGAAGCGGCAGCGAGTGACAAAGACGTCCTGCTGGCCGAGGCGGCCGACCAGGCCGCCGCCCTGGGCCCGGCCGGGTCCAGCCGGGATGAAGTGCTGGAGTACCTGCGGGCCTACTACCGGCATGTGCCGGCCGAGGACCTGACCGCGGCCGGCCCGGCGCGGCTCGCCGCGGTGGCCATGGACCAGGCCCAGTTCGCGGTGCACCGGCCGCAGGGCCGGGCCCTGGTCCGGGTCCGCCCGGCGGCGGTGGGCGCCACGTTCGACGCGGCCCGCGGTTCGGTGCAGATCGTCACCGACGACATGCCGTTCCTCATCGACTCGGTCGAGATGGAGCTGGCCCGGCACCGCCTGGACAGCTACCACGTCATCCACCCGCAGCTGGTAGTGCGCCGGGACGTCACCGGGGAGCTGCGCGGGCTGCCCGGGCCGCTGCGCGGCGGCCAGGCCGGCCCGGGCGAGATCACCGAGTCCTGGACCCACCTCGAGGTCGACCTGCGAGCGTGCAGCGTGCCGCTGGACGTCCTCGAGGTGGACCTGCACCGGGTGCTGGACGACGTGCGGGTCGCGGTGGAGGACTACGGGCGGATGCAGGCCAAGGCCACCTGGCTGGCCGACCGGCTGTCCGCGGAGGGAGCGAGCGCGCCGGCGGAGACCGTGGCGCTGCTCCGCTGGCTGGCCGACAACCACTTCACGTTCCTCGGCTACCGGGAGTACGACCTGGTGGACGGCCCGGAGGGGATGGCCCTGCTGCCGGTGGCCGGGACCGGGCTCGGCATCCTGCGGCACGACCGGCGCGGGTCGACCTCGTTCGCCGCGCTGCCGCCCGAGGTGCGCGCCCGGGCCCGGGACCCGCAGCGGCTGATCCTGACCAAGGCGAACTCCCGCTCCACCGTGCACCGCCCGGCCTACCTGGACTACATCGCGATCAAGCGGGTCAACGACGCGGGGGAGGTGGTAGGCGAGCACCGCTTCCTGGGCCTCTACACGCACGCCGCCTACCACGAGAGCATCACCCGCATCCCGGTGCTGCGGCGCAAGCTGGCCAACGTGCTGGAGCTGGCCGGGCTGACCGCGGACAGCCACGACGGGCAGGACGTGACCGAGGTGCTGGAGGGCTACCCGCGCGAGGAGCTGTTCCAGATCTCGGCCGAGGAACTCACCCCGATCGCGCTGGGCGTGCTCGCGCTGCGCGAGCGCCGGCAGACCCGGCTGTTCCTGCGCCGGGACGTGTACGGGCGGTACATGTCGTGCCTGGTCTACCTGCCCCGGGACCGGTACACCACCGCGGTGCGGCTGCGCGCGCAGGAGATCCTGCGCCAGGCGTTCGGTGGGGTGGCCGTCGAGTACAGCGCCACCGTCGGTGACTCGGCGCTGGCCCGGCTGCATGTCGTGGTGCGGGCCCAGCGCGGCCAGCAGCTGGCCACGGTGGATGCCGCGGAACTGGAAGCCAAGCTGGCGGCCGCGGTGCGCTCGTGGGACGAGGATCTGGCCGCCGCTGCCCAGGACCGGCTGGGCGAGGAAGGCGCGCAGGCACTGCTCAATATCTGCCAGTCCGCCATCCCGGAGACGTACAAGGCCGACGTGCCCGCCGTCTACGCCCTGGACGACCTGACCCAGGCGCTCAGCATGCTGGAATCCGGCCAGGAAGTGGCGTTCGAGCTGTGGGAGGCCGAGGGGTTCTCCGGCGGGGTGCCAGTCGAGGACGCCCCGCCCGACCGGCCGCTGGTCTGGCGGCTGACGATCTGGCGGACCGGGTCCCCGATCACGCTGACCGATGTGCTGCCCCGGCTGCAGCACATGGGCCTGGAAGTGGTGGACGAGCACCCGTACGAGTTCGCCGGCCCGGGCCTGGCCAAGCCGTTCTGGGTCTACGACTTCGGGCTGCGCCGCAGCAGCAGCGCGGGCCCGGAAGCGGCCCCGCCGCCGGGCCCGGTGAAGGCCCTGTTCCAGGAGGCGCTCGGCGCGCTGTGGGGGGGCCAGATCGAGGACGACGGCTTCAACGCCCTGGTGCTGGACGCCCAGCTGAGCTGGCGCCAGATCATGATGCTCCGCGCCTACGCCAAGTACCTGCGCCAGGCCGGCACCCGGTTCAGCCAGGACTACATCGAGCGGGTGCTGGCCTCCAACACCACGGTGACCCGGCAGCTGGTGCGGCTGTTCGAGTCCCGGTTCGACCCCGCCCGGCAGGTCGGCCAGGCCGAGCGCAGCGAGGCGCTCACCGAGGAGATCCGCGGCGAACTCGACGACGTCGCCGTGCTCGACCATGACCGGGTGCTCCGCGCGTACCTGGCGCTGATTCAGGCCACGCTGCGGACCAACTACTTCACCGATACCGCCGCCCGCGATGCGGCCGACCCGGACCGGGTCCCATACCTGGTGGTCAAGCTGGACGCGGCCCAGGTGCCGGATCTGCCCGCCCCCCGGCCGCAGTTCGAGCTGTTCGTCTACTCGGCCCGGCTCGAAGCGGTGCACCTGCGGTTCGCCGCGGTGGCCCGGGGCGGGCTGCGCTGGTCAGACCGCAGCGAGGACTTCCGCACCGAGATCCTCGGCCTGGCCAAGGCGCAAGAGGTGAAGAACTCGGTTATCGTCCCGTCCGGGGCCAAGGGCGGGTTCGTCTGCAAGCGGCTGCCCGACCCCGGGGACCGGGAGGCGTACCAGGCCGAGGTGCTGGCCTGCTACCGGACGCTCATCACCGCGATGCTGGAGGTCACCGACAACCTGCACGCTGGCCAGGTGGTCCCGCCGCCCGGGGTGGTCCGGTACGACCGGGACGATCCCTACCTGGTCGTCGCGGCGGACAAGGGCACGGCGACGTTCTCCGACACCGCCAACGAGATCGCCACCAGCCACGGGTTCTGGCTCGGGGACGCCTTCGCCTCCGGCGGGTCCGAGGGCTACGACCACAAGAAGATGGGCATCACCGCGCGCGGCGCGTGGGAGTCCGTGAAGTTCCACTTCGCCACGCTGGGCGTGGACACCGACGAGACCGACTTCACGGTCGTCGGCATCGGCGACATGTCCGGCGACGTGTTCGGCAACGGCATGCTGCTGTCCCGGCACATCAAGCTGGTGGCCGCGTTTGACCACCGGCACGTCTTCCTCGACCCGGCCCCCGATCCCGCGGCCAGCTTCGCCGAGCGGGAGCGGCTGTTCACGCTGCCCCGGTCCTCGTGGGCCGACTATGACCCGGCGCTGATCTCGGCGGGCGGCGGGGTGTGGGCCCGGACGGTGAAGTCGGTGCCGGTCTCCGCACCAGTGCAGCAGGCCCTGGGGCTGGACGAGGCGGTGCGCGCGCTGTCCCCTGACCAGCTGATCGCCGCGATCCTGGCCGCCCCGGTGGACCTGCTGTGGAACGGCGGGGTCGGCACCTACGTGAAGGCCAGCAGCCAGACCGACGCCGAGGCGGGGGACCGGGCCAACGACGCGGTGCGCATCGACGCGACCGAGGTCCGGGCCAAGGTGATCGCCGAAGGCGGCAACCTGGGTGTGACCCAGGCCGGCCGGATCGAGTACGCGCTGGCCGGCGGCCTGATCAACACCGACTTCATCGACAACTCGGCGGGCGTGGACACTTCCGACCACGAGGTGAACATCAAGATCCTGCTGGCGGACAGCGTCAGCCGGGGCGAACTCAGTGCTGGCCAGCGCAACCGGCTGCTCCAGGAGATGACCGACGAGGTCGCCAGCCTGGTGCTGCGGGACAACTACCACCAGAACCGGGCGCTGGCCTCGTCCCGGGCGCAGGCGGCGGAGATGCTGCACGTGCACAGCCGGATGATGCGCAAGATGGCCCGGGACGGGCGGCTGTCCCGCCGCCTGGAGGTGCTCCCCGGGGACAAGGAAATTGCCGAACGCCGGTCCGCGGGACTGGGCCTGACCACCCCGGAGTTTGCGGTGCTGCTGGCCCAGGTCAAGATCGGGGCGGAGCAGGAGATGCTGGCCTCGGCGCTGCCGGACGACCCGTACCTGCGCTCGGCGCTGACCGGCTACTTCCCGGTCCCGCTGCGCGAGAAGTTCGCCGGCCAGATGCACAGCCACCCACTGCGCCGGGAGATCATCACGACCGCCGTGGTCAACGACATGGTGGACCGCTCCGGCACCACGTTCCTGTTCCGGATGAACGAGGAGACCGGGGCATCGGTGCCCGACCTGACCTGCGCCTGGCTGGTGGCCCGGGACGTGTTCGACATGCCCGGCTTCTGGGCCCAGGTCGAGGCGCTGGACGGGAAGGTGGAGGTGGCCACCCAGCTGACCCTGCTGCTGGAAGGGCACAAGCTGGGCGAGCGGGCCACCCGGTGGCTGCTGCACAACCGCAGGCCGCCGTTTGACATCGCGCGGACCATCGACTTCTTCGCGGGCGGCGTGCTCAGCGTCACGGCCGGGCTGCCCAAGCTGCTCACCGGGCGGGACCGGGCCGGGTTCGACGGCCGGCTGGAGTCCTACACGGCCCGGGGCGTGCCCGCCGACCTGGCCGAGCGGGTGGCCGCGATGGTGCCCGCCTACTCCGCCTTTGACCTGGTGGAGATCGCCGCGGTCACCGGCCGCAGCGTGGACGAGACCGCCGAGGTCTACTTCGACCTGGCCGAGCGGCTGCAGATCACCCGGCTGCGGGACCGGATCACCGCGCTGCCCCGGGACGACCGGTGGAACACGATGGCCCGGGCCGCGCTGCGCGACGACCTGTACGCCGCGCACGCGGCCATCACCCGGGACGTGCTCGAAGTGACCGGCCCGGGCAGCCCGGAGGAGCGGCTCGCGGTCTGGGTGCAGCGCAACGACCCGGTGGTGCGGCGGGCCGCGCAGACGCTGACCGAAATATGGGAGAGTGACCGGTTTACCGTGGCCATGCTCTCGGTGGCGGTACGCGCCGTCCGCACCCTGGTGGCGTCGAGCTCGCTGCCCGAACGCCAGTGACCGTTGGCGGGCGATTGTCCTTTCGAATGCCCGCGCTCGCGTAGGCTTTCCCGCATGGCAGGTACCGATCCCGCAAACGAACTCTCGGAACTGTCGTCGACGCTGACCAGCGTGGAATCCGTCCTCGACCCGGAGGCCATGCACCGCGAAGCTGACAACCTGAGGGAGCGCGCCGCCGACCCGCGGCTCTGGGACGACCAGGAGAAGGCCCAGGCAGTGACCCGGCGGCTGTCTTACCTCGAGGGCGAGCTGAGCAGGCTGGACAGCCTGCGGCGACGCCTCGACGACACGAGGGTGATGTTCGAGCTGGCCGCCGAGTTCGGCGATGAGGCGACCCGCGAGGAGGCCACCCGTGACCTGGCCAGCCTGCGCCGGGAGATCGACCAGCTGGAAGTGCGTACCCTGCTGTCCGGTGAGTACGACGCCCGGGAGGCCCTGATCACGATCAACGCCCAGGCCGGCGGGGCCGACGCGGCCGACTGGGCGGAGGGGCTGCGGCGGATCTACCTGCGCTGGGCCGAGCGGCACGGCTACCCGAGCGAGGTCTACGACACCTCGTACGCGGAAGAGGCGGGCATCAAGTCCACCACGTTCGCGATCAAGGCGCCCTACGCGTACGGCACGCTGCGCGGCGAGCATGGCACGCACCGGATGGTGCGTATCTCCAAGTACGACAACCAGGGCCGCAGGCAGACCTCGTTCGCCGGGGTGGATGTCATCCCGGTGGTGGAGCAGGCCGACCACATCGAGATCCCGGACGACGACATCCGGGTCGATGTGTACCGGTCGAGCGGGCCGGGCGGCCAGGGCGTGAACACCACCGACTCCGCGGTCCGGATCACCCACCTGCCGACCGGGATCGTCGTGTCCTGCCAGAACGAGCGCAGCCAGATCCAGAACCGGGCCAGCGCCATGGCCGTGCTCCAGGCCAAGCTGCTGGAGCGGAAGCGGGCCGAGCAGGCGGCCAAGATGGCCGAGCTGCGCGGAGACTCTTCGGGCAGCTGGGGCACCCAGATCCGGAACTATGTGCTGCACCCGTACCAGAACGTCAAAGACCTGCGCACCGGCTATGAGACCGGGAACACCGCAGCCGTGATGGACGGCGAGATCGACGATTTCATCGAGGCCGAGATCCGCTGGCTGCGCAAGAACCCCGGCGCCGCCTGACCAGCGTGCGGCGTGGGGTCAGCGGCCCGGCGGGGGAGCGTAAAGTAACAGCCGGTCAGTGAGCTAGCTGGACACTGAGGGCGAGCAGCAGCAGGGCCAGCACCACGGCCACGATGAGCGGCAGGCTCAGGCCGGACGAATGATGGTGCAGCTGCGCCCGCACCTGCTGGCAGGCGGGACAGCGCGCCTCGACGACCGGTCCGGCGCAGCGCGCGCAGATCAGGTGTTCGCAACTCATCAGGATCCCTCCGGTCGGCGCCTGCCGGGGTCACTTCGGCGGTGTTGGACGTTCAGAGCCAGTTTCCCCCCTAGACTGTCCACTGGCCAAACCGGACACCCCCTAACCAGCCGGGAAGGCCGTGCAGCGGCCGGGTCGCGGTCGCAGCGTCCGCATTCCGTCGAGCGTAGTGATGGGCCTGTGATCCACTTCGATAACGTCACCAAGACGTACCCCAGCCAGAGCCGCCCGGCCCTGGAGAACGTCACGATCGACGTCGAGAAGGGTGAGTTCGTCTTCCTGGTCGGCTCGTCCGGCGCGGGCAAGTCGACGTTTCTGCGCCTCATCCTGAAGGAAGAGAAGCCGACCGACGGCAAGATCCACGTCGCCGGCAAAGACCTCGCCCGGCTCACCAACTGGAAGGTGCCCTACCTGCGCCGCCGGATCGGCTGCGTGTTCCAGGACTTCCGGCTGCTGCCCAACAAGAACGTCTACCAGAACGTGGCGTTCGCGCTCCAGGTGATCGGGAAGCCGCGGCGGTTCATCCGCAAGGTGGTCCCGGAAGTGGTCGACCTGGTGGGTCTGGAGGGCAAGCATGACCGGATGCCCCATGAACTGTCCGGCGGTGAGCAGCAGCGGGTCGCGATGGCCCGGGCGTTCGTGAACCGGCCGATGATCCTGCTGGCCGACGAGCCGACGGGGAACATCGACCCGGCCACGTCGATCGGGATTATGAAGGTTCTGGACCGTATCAACCGGACAGGGACTACGGTCGTCATGGCGACGCATGACGCCGCGATCGTGGACTCGATGCGCAAGCGCGTGATCGAGCTCGAGTACGGGAAAGTTGTGCGCGACCAGTCACGCGGGGTGTACGGCCAGGCGTACTGACCAGTTCAGCCGCCCTTGACCCCGTCAAGGGCGGCTGTCGGGGTCTGGGCGGTACCGGATACCGAGGAATTACCGAGGGATTCAAGCAACCATGCGTGGACAGTTCCTGTTTCAGGAGATCTGGACCGGTCTCCGGCGCAACCTCACGATGACGGTTGCGCTGGTCGTCGTGGTGGCGATCAGCCTGTCGCTGCTCGGCACCGGCCTGCTGTTCGTCAAGCAGGTGGACAACACGCGGACTTACTGGCAGGGCCGGGTCCAGCTGTCCATCTTCCTGTGCACGGCGACCAGCGTGAGCGCGCAGTGCAAGCAGACCGGCCCGGCCACCCAGGCCCAGCGGGACCAGATCCTCCATGACCTCACCGCGCTGCGCTCGCAGGGCGTGGAACAGGTCTACTACGAATCCCAGGCGCAGGCCTTCGCCCGGTTCAAGAAGGACTTCGCGCAGGACAGGTCGTTCGCCAGCCTGGTCACCCAGGGCGAGATCCCGGACTCCTTCCAGGTCAAGCTGCGCAACGCCCAGGCCGACTACAACGTGGTGGCCGGCGCCGTGGAAGGACGGCCCGGGGTCGACAACATCGTCAATGTCGAGTCGATCCTGTCCAACTTCTACAAGCTGCTCGACGGCGCGCGGAACGCGGTCATCGTCGTCGCGATCATCCTGGTCATCGCGGCTATCCTGCTGGTCGCGAACACCATCCGGCTGTCCGCGTTCAACCGCCGCCGGGAAACCAGCATCATGCGCCTGGTCGGCGCGTCCAACTTCTACGTGCAGCTACCATTTCTGCTAGAAGGAGTCATTGCCGGATTGTTCGGCTGGCTCATCGCAGCCGGATTGCTGATCGCGGTCAAGACGCTGGGCCTGGACACGCTCCAGCAGTACTTTCCGTACAACGTGCGGCTCAGCGTCGCCGACCTCGTCGAGGTCATCGTTCTGGCCATGGTCATGGGAGTTGTGCTCTGTGGCGTCACATCCTTCCTCACCCTCAGGCGCTACCTTCGCGCGTGACGCCAGCGGACGCTAGGCCAGTGGCTTCCCGGCAGCAGACCACGGTCATCGCCCGCAACCGGCGGGCCCGGCACGATTACCACATCGAGGATGAGTTCGAGGGCGGCCTCGTGCTCACCGGCACCGAGGTTAAATCGCTGCGAGCCGGCCGGGCCTCGCTGACCGACGGGTTCGCCCAGATCACCGACGGCGAGATGTGGCTGCATGGGGTGCACATCCCGGAGTACGCCCAGGGCACCTGGACCAACCACGAGCCACGCCGGCCGCGCAAGGTGCTGCTGCACCGCCGGGAGATCGACCGGCTGGCCCGGCAGACCGCCGAGCGCGGGCTGACCATCATCCCGCTCGCGCTGTACTTTAAGGACGGGAAGGTCAAGGTCGAACTGGCCCTGGCCCGGGGCAAGCGAACTTATGACAAGCGTCACGATCTGGCGCAACGCGACGCCGCTAGGGAGGTGGAACGTGCCTTCCGGCGGCGGGGGTAATGGCGCAGCGGGCCATGGCCTCCTACCGTAGGCGGGGGGCGCACGCGGCTGCCCGCAGGCCTAGCACGCCCTTCGTTTCAGTCAAGCGCGATCCGCAGCTTGCCGTCGGCGGGCGCGTACCGCTGAAGGGCGGCGTCGGGGGGCTGGTGGGCGGCCTGCGTTCGCGGTCGCGGCAGCTGAAGCTGGGCGCTGCCGGGCTGGCGGCCGCCATCCTGGTGGGCGGCGTGACCAGCGGGATCATCAGCGGCGAGCCCTCGGCCGAGCCGACCGCGCAGGCTTTCCTGCTGGCCTGGGCCCAGGGCCAGTACAAGACCGCGGCGGCGCTCACCACGGGCGCCCCCGGAACCGTGACCACCGAGCTGCGCAGCGCCTACGAACAGCTCGGCGCGGCCGCCTACTTCCTGTCGATGGGCCCGATCACCCAGCACGGCGACGGCACCGCGACAGCCCGGTTCTACGCCTCGGTGGACCTCGGGCAGGACGGCGCGCCCTGGTCCTACCAGGGCCAGTTCACGATGCGCAAGACCTCAGCGGGCTGGCGGGTGGTATGGGCCCCGAGCGTGATCAATCCGCGGCTGCGTCCGGGCCTGCGGCTGGCCGTGGTGTCCAGGATGCCTGACCGGGCGCCCGTCCTCGACGCCGAAGGGGCCTCGCTGATCCGCTCCTCCACTGCGTTCATCGCCGAGGTCCGGCCGGGCCAGCTGAAGAACCCGGGGGCCACGGCGAAGGCCTTCGCCAAGGTCACCGGGCTGGATCGGGAGCAGGTGCTCAGTGTGATCCAGGCCGCCCCGCAGTCGGAGAAACTGACCCTGCTGACCCTGGACCCGGCCACTTTCCGCCGGCTGAGCCGGGCGCTGGACCGGGTGCCCGGGGTGAATGTGCACCAGGTAGATGTGCGCCTGTTCCACAGCACGGCCAGCGACGTGACCGGCGTGGTCGGCACCGAGAACGCCCACGCCCTGAAAGAGCAGGGCATCTCCTACCGCCCGGGGACCACGGTCGGCGTGTCCGGCCTGCAAGAGGTCTACCAGCGGCAGCTGGCCGGCACCGCGGATACTGAGGTGGTCGCGGAGAACCAGGCCGGCGTGGTGGCGGTGCTGAAGAAGTGGCAGGGGCAGAAGGGCACCGCGGTGCGGACCACGATCGACGCCGGGGTCCAGGAGGCGGCCGACCGCGCGCTGGCCGGGCAGGGCGAAGCGGCCGGCATCGTCGCGGTCCAGGCCTCGACCGGGCACATCCTGGCCGCGGCGCGGCACACCGTGCCCGGCGTGCAGAAGATCGACCCGCTGAACGGGCATTACCAGCCGGGCGGCGCGTTCACGATCGTGTCCACCGCGGCGCTGCTGGCCGATGGGCTGTCCCCGGCCAACCGGATCCCCTGCCTGCCCAGTACCAGCGTGGGCGGCCGGACCTTCACCAACGTCCCGGCCGCACCGCGGCTGGGCGGCCAGCCGCCGTTCAGCTCGGACTTCGCCGAGTCCTGCGGCACCGCGTTCACCACGCTGTCGCAGCGGCTGAGCGGGGCCAAGCTGTCGGGCAGCGCGGCCAGCTTCGGGTTCGGGGCCCGCTGGAAGCTGCCGCTGAACGCGTTCGCGGGCTCGTTCCAGGCGTCCGGGAGCCAGGCCGGGCTGGCCGCGAACACCATCGGCGAGCAGGGGGTGCAGGCTAGCCCGCTGGCCATGGCGCTGGCCGCGGCCGGGGTGGCCTCGGGCAAGTGGCGCCCGCCGATACTGGTCACCTTCCCGCCGGACCCGGGCCTGAGCCCACGCGCGGTGGCCGCCCCGCAAACCGTGGTAGCGCTGCGCCAGCTCATGCGGACCGCGGTGGCCAAGGGCGCGGCGCGGGCCGCCAATCTGGCCGGGACCCCGGTGTACGCGCAGGTCGGCACGGCCCCGGTGGCGCCGGGCTCGCGCTGGTGGGCGCACTGGTTCGTCGGCTACCGGGGCGACGTGGCCTTCGCTGTGCTGGTGGTCACCAGGTCCGCGTCGGCGTCCGCGGTGCCGCTGGGCGCCGCGTTCCTGGCCCATGGCGGCTGACCGCTCTGAGATGCCCGATGAGGCCCGCTTCGCGGGCAGCATCGGGCATCTTGCTGTCCGCCTGCTGTCCGCGGAATTCGGGTTGGCCAGCCGGTGTTGAGTCCAGTAACGTCAGAGCAGGCCGCCCCGGCGGCCCGGACGTTGACAACTCAATATGAGTTACCCACAGGGGGTGACAGGCTTCGACTTCGGTGGTTGATCCAGGGGAAGCGAGCCGAGGACGGCGGACATAACCTCGTTAATACTGTGACCGCACATTTACAAGTGCCAATGTTAAGCGCACTCACCTCGCCCTCGCGGCCTAAATAACCGCGAGTTAGGGGTTGTCAGCCCGGGAGTTCCTCCGGCCCGGTGCCTGGCATCAGCTAGGAGGATCCACCGCCCGGTCCGGTCGCGGGACTGAGCGGGACACCTAACAGCGACTGAGCCCGCCGGGGGCCTGCCTGCAGGACCCCCGGGGCCGAGAAAAGCGACGCAGGCTGCGCTCGGAGAAGCCCTGGTGATGTACTGAAGGACGCGGGTTCGATTCCCGCCACCTCCACCAATGCCCGGTCAGGTGTCTGCACAGGACACCCGGCCGGGCTTTGTTACGTCGAGCTGCCCGCGGCCGCGTCAATACTCCGTAGTTCGGCGTCGCTGCGAGCGATCGCCGCCTGCTCAGCGCCGGTGTCGAGGTTGCGGGTAAGCAGGATGTAGACCACCGCGGTCACCACCGCACCCACGATCCAGGAGATGTCCACACTGTTCAGGTCCGCGGCCAGTGGGCCGGTGTAGTAGCTCTTGAACGTGACCAGGTTGAGCAGCACCATGAAGGGGATCTCGGCGGCAAAGCCCGCCGCGTAGGCGATGAGCCCGCGATAGGACCACATCCCGTAGATCCCGTTGGGCCGGAAGATGTCCATGATCGCGTAGTGCCCGTGGCGCACGAAGAAGAAGTCGATCAGGTTGGTCACCGTCCACGGCACCAGCAGGTAGAGCATGAGTGTCAGCACGGTGTCCACCACGCCGACCGCCGAGGTGGTGATCAGCTTGCCGATCACGAACCAGATCACGGCCAGCACGATGATGGTGATCACCCGGATGCCCCGGGTCGGGCTGACCTTGCGGAAGGCGTCCACCCCGGCCAGGGTCGTCAGCATGGCGCCGTAGGCGTTCATGCCCATGGTCGCGGCCAGGGCCACGGCGGACAGGAACCCGGTGAGGCCGCCCAGATGGCTGATCACGTTGTTGCCGGCCGTCTGCAGCCCGACCAGGCCATCGGTCGCGCCGAGCCGGATGGCCAGCCAGGCGCCCAGCGCGATCAGCCAGACGGCCGGCGTCGAGGCACCGGCGAACACATAGCCGATGATCTTGCCCCGTGGGGTATCGCGCGGCAGGTAACGCGAGTAGTCGGACACGTACCCCGCGTAGGTGATGTTGTAGGCCGCCGCGGCGGACAGCTGGGCCATGAATCCTGTCCAGTTGAACCCGTACACGTGGTGGCTGACCACGCCGCCCGCCTGACCGAAGAACACGCCAATGGTGATGATCGCCACCAGGGGCAGCAGGATGTAAAGCAGCCACCGGAACACGCGGTGCACCCAGTCGTAGCCGTAGATGGCCAGCAGCGCGGCGCCGACGGTGACCACGATCGCCACCAGGTTGGCGTTCCAGCCGAACGCCCCGTGCAGGCCCTGGGCCAGCAGCACCTGGTCGGCCACGTTGAAGGCCATGTACGTGAACAGCATGGCGAACAGCGCGACGATCACGCCCCGGTAGCCGAACTGGGCGCGCGACTGAATCATCTGCGGCAGCCCCAGCGTGGGTCCCTGGGTCGCGTGCAGGGCCATGAACATCGTGCCGACCAGGATCCCGGCCGTGCCCGCCACAATCGTCCAGCCGAGCGACAGGCCGAACGATGGCCCGATGAAGCCGATCGGGATGGTGAAGTACTGGAAGTTGCCCAGGAACCACAGGGGCGCCTGGTGCCAGACCTTGCCGTGCCGCTCGGTGTCCGGGACCCAGTCGATCGAGCGCGTCTCGATTCCCTGGATGCCTGGCCCTGGCGTGCGTACTGGCGCCTTGTCCTTAGTAGCCACGGCAAGCTCTTCTCTTGTGCGAAGAATGCGGCCTGCGATTAATAACGCAACGTTGGGGGACGACCCAGCAGCGAGTCAATAGTGCATTACACAGAATCAGCAGCGTCTGTTGTGCCAGACCACAAGATCACCGGGACCGCGGCGTCGCGGCCGCGCGCAGCGCCAGCCACGTCTCGGCCAGCGTTTCGGTCGAGGCCAGGGAACGCCCGGTGATCTGCTCGAATCGCCGCACCCGGTAGAGCAGCGTATTTGGGTGAATGTGCAGCGCCTGCGCTGCCTTGTCGGTCTGCCGGTCATGCTCGAGCCAGGTGCGGACCGACGGCAGCAGGTCCCCGCTGTGCGCGTCGTCATATTCGATGACGGCGCGCAGCACGTCGTCCACCAGGGTCTGCAGATCCGCCGAGTCGGTGGTCAGCCACCGCCCGGTGCGGTCGTCACCGTAGCTGACCATATCCCGGCCCGATTCCACCGCCCGGG
>Ga0207665_10000683_pt1 | contig 22913 bp, 21 predicted proteins | sample LARL112metaG_FD_184351 | JGI IMG/M metagenome (GOLD analysis project Ga0207665, IMG submission 184351) | Corn, switchgrass and miscanthus rhizosphere microbial communities from Kellogg Biological Station, Michigan, USA - LAR L11-2 metaG... | ecosystem: Host-associated > Plants > Roots >... | reverse complement strand
GCGTCCTTGCGCGATCTCTGCCTGGTAAGGCGTGTACGCCGTATACCAGCCCGGATTCTCGATGATGTTGCGCTGAATCACGGGCGGGGTGACTGTATCCGAGTAGCCCATGCCGATGAAGGAGCGGAAAACCTGATTCTTGGCGGCGAGCGCGCGGAAGTAAGTGAGCACCTCCAGCTCCGTCAGTCCCTTTGGCAGCTCGAGCGGCTGCCGCGCCCGGATTTTACGCGGGACTGTGGCATCTATTAGCGCGTCGAGCGAGGGAAAGCCGATAAACTTCACCATCTCGGCCACGTCTCGCCCGTCGGGTCCTACGTGTCTTGGAATGAACGATTCCGCGGGCGGAATCGCGGTTTCAACGTGCTTGATTGTGGTGCTCATAGGAGTGACAATTTAACACTCTATGCACCACCGGCGAAGCAATCGGCGCTGGCGCTTTCTCCTCGCGCGGCCGCGGTCTGGCGCTGAAAATATGGCGCGAGATGTAGCACTCCAGGCGCGCGCAGCGCGAACGGGCGAAACGGTTTTCAGCGTTTATTCATGGTTGCGGCCAACGCTGTCCTTCGGCCGGAATCAGACGGCGACCGGATTGTACGATCTGGCAAAGATCCGCGCGGCCGAACTCGACGTGGTGCGTCGGCCAACAGGCGGACGCGCGATCCTGCACCATCGCGAGGTCACCTACAGCGTGACGGCGCCGATCCAAGACAGCGGCTTACACGAGACCTACGGCGCCATCAATCGCATCCTGCAGCTGGGACTGAGCTCTCTCGGTGTTCTGGTCGAGGCGTCTACCGGGTCAGACTGCGCCGAAGCTCCGAGTATAAAACCATGCTTCGAGACGCCGGCAAGAGGAGAGCTCATGGCCGACGGCGCCAAACTCGTTGGCAGCGCGCAGTGGCGTGAAAACGGAGCGTTGTTGCAACACGGCTCCATCCTCGTCGATGATGACCAGTCGTCACTTCTGGATCTGTCGGTCACACCGATCACGAGCCAGCACTGGACTCCACCGGCGTCGCTTCACGCGTTGCTCGGCCGCGCTCCGGATGCAGCGGAAGTTGCCACAGCGATGCGTGAAGCGGTGCGGTCACTCGAAGATGAAGACGTGACGGAGCTGGACGAAGACGAAGTGCGTGCGGCTATGCTGGAGCGTGTGCCGCAATTTCTCGACGAGGAGTGGACATGGCGGCGGTGAGGTACACGAGCGTCCTTTGCGCGCTGTTGGTCTGCGGGTGCGGCGGTGAATCTGGAAGAAGCGCCGGCGGCACAGTCGCGATCGCCGCGGGAAGCGACCCGGGCACGTTCATACCTGCGCTGGCGCAGACGACAACCGCGGCCGAGATCCTCGATATGGTCTACGATAGACTGGCCGATATCGGCGACTCGCTGAACATCGTTGGCGATCATGGATTCACACCAAGACTCGCCGACCGCTGGACATGGTCGCGTGATTCATTGAGCATCGCTTTCCATCTGAACCCAAACGCGAAGTGGCACGACGGCCAGCCCGTGCGCTCGAGCGACGTCCGCTTCACGATCGCCACTACCAAGGATTCGAGCCTTGCGGCTCCGACTGCATCGGTGATCACCAACATCGATTCAGTCAGCACGCCTGACTCCGCCACTGCGGTTTTCTGGTTTCATGCTCGCTCGCCACAGCAGTTCTACGATGCGGTGTTCCAGAATCCGATCATACCCGAGCACGTGTGGAAAGACGTCGCTCCCGCCAGCTGGCGCGCCTCTGAGCAAGCGAAGAATCCGATCGGCTCCGGCCGCTATCGCTTCGTACGCTGGATTCCCTCGGTCGCCGTCGAGCTCGCCGCGGATACAGCGAACTATCGAGGCGCGCCCAGGATCAGAAGGTTGATCTGGAGTATCGCGCCCGACTTCAACACCTTGCTCACCCGTTTCCTGGGCGGTGAGATCGACGTGTTTGAAAATCTGCGACCGGAGAACGTCGCGGCAGTTCAGAAACAACATCTCGGTGTGAAGCTGAATCCGTATCTCTCTTACAGCTTCATGACTTTCAATCTTCGAAATCCGGCCAACCATGATCGACCGCATCCACTTTTTGGCAACCGTGACCTGCGTCGCGCCTTGACGATGGCTGTTGATAGACCGGCGATCGTGCGCGCTGCTTTCGATACCCTCGCCTTGCCGGCGCTCGGCCCGACCGTCCGCGCTTATCCGTCAACGGATCCGAAGATTCCGCAGATTCCCTATGATCTCGCTGCGGCCAGAAAGCTCCTCGACTCACTCGGCTGGCGAGTCTCGGGACGCGATAGTATTCGCGTGCGCAATGACCGTCCACTCCGATTCTCCATTTCGGTCCCCGCGAGCAGCGCTCTACGCATTAAGCTGGCGGTGTTGATACAGGAACAGCTGCGCCAGGCAGGTGTGCAGGTCGATGTCGAGCAGCTGACGTTGCCGGCGATAATCGACAAGGCTGGCAAGCACACCTTCGATGCCATCATCGGTCAGTGGAACACCCAGCCAAGCCCGGGCGGAGTGCGCGGGTCGTGGGGCATTGCCTCGTCCCGCGCCAACGGCAACAACTGGGGCTCGTATGAGAATCCGACCTTCGACGCGTACGTCGACAGCGCGGTCAACTCGTTCGACGCGGGCAGGCAGCGACAGTATTTCACCAAGGCGTACGAGACGATCAACAACGACGCTCCTGCGATCTGGCTCGCGGAGCCGCGCCAGATCTTCGGATATCACTCCCGCCTGCAACTGGCGCCGATGAGAGCAGACGCATGGTGGGCGCATCTGCCCGACTGGTCGATTCCCGCGGACAAGCGCATCGGACGGGACAGCATTCCGCCAACGGCGGCCGCAACGACCGCCCCCGCGGAATCGGCCGGCAAGAAAACCCGGTAGCGGGTGCTCCGCTACTTCGCGCGTCGCCTCGGCCAGGCTGCGATCATCGTTGCGATCGTCGCCGCGATAACGTTTCTCCTGATCCACCTCGCGCCGGGCGATCCCTTCAGCGCGATACTCGACAATCCCAACGTCAGCGAGAAGGTGCGGCTGACGTTGCGCGCCCAATATGGGCTGGATCGGCCATTCGCCGAGCAGTTCTTCCGTTACGTAAATGCGCTCGCGCACGGTGAGCTCGGTTGGTCGTTCTCACACGATCAACCGGTGAGCGAAGTGCTGGCGACCGCTTTACCGAACACTCTGCTACTGATGTCAGTTGCCCTGGTGGGAAGCTTCGTGCTTGGAATTTTCGTCGCGCTGGTTCAGGTCGCACGCCGAGGCACGTTCACCGATCAGGCGCTGAGCGGCATCACGCTGTTCTTTTTTTCGATGCCCGATTTCTGGCTCGGGATTCTCGCACTGCTTGCCTTCACCTACTGGCTGCCGATTTTCCCCGTCGGTGGCACTGTCGATCCGGTGATGCACGAGTTCCTCGGCCTCGGCGGACGGATCATGGACAGGCTGCGGCACCTCGCGCTGCCAAGCCTCACACTGATTCTTCTCGCATCAGCAAGCGTCGCTCGATTCCAGCGCGCCGCGCTGCTCGACGTGTTGCCCGCCGATTATATCCGCACCGCCAGACTCAAAGGCCTGACCGAGCGACAGATACTGAGGCGACATGTTCTGCGTAATGCATTGCTGCCAATCATCACGCTGATCGGTCTCTCATTTCCTGCGCTACTCACCGGCGCTTTCTTCATCGAGAAGATTTTTGCGTGGCAAGGGATGGGATATGCGGTCGTCAACGCGATCGGTTCGCGCGATTATCCGCTGGTAGTTGGCGGCGTTATCATCGGCAGCATCATGGTGACAGTAGGCAGCCTGCTTGCAGATCTACTCTATGCCTGGGCAGATCCCAGACTCCGCGGTCACTGAGCCCGCGCGACCGCGCCAGTCGCCACTCGGCCTCGGCGTGCGCGCCATTCTGCGCAAGCGATCGTCGCGGGTCGCACTCGCGGTCCTCGGCGTAATCGTGATAATCGCGGTGCTGGCGCCGCTGATTGCGCCGTACGACCCTTACGCGCAGCCCGATATCGTCAGCGGGAAAGATCTCTCACCTTCGCTCGCTCATCCTTTTGGAACGGATCCTTACAGCCGGGATGTGTTGAGCCGGGTGATTTACGGCGCGCAGTTGTCACTGTCGATCGGCATTCTCGCGACGCTGGTCAGCCTGACCTTAGGCGTCGCTTACGGTGCCGTGTCGGGCTACCTCGGTGGAGTAGTCGACGCGATCATGATGCGCTTTCTTGATGCGCTCCTTGCTATTCCGCGACTTCTGCTCCTTCTAGGCGTGCTGGTAGCGTGGCCTCATCTCTCGATCGGAGCGTTGATCATCTTCCTCGGGCTGACGGGCTGGTTCGGGCTCAGTCGCATTGTCAGGGGTCAGGTTCTTGCGTTGAAACACGCCGAATTCGTCACCGCCGCAGAGGCGCTCGGCGCCAGTCGGCGACGGATTCTGGTGCGACATCTGCTCCCGAATCTCGTCTCACCAATCGTTGTTGCGGCAACTTTGGGAATCGCACACGTGATCGTTCTCGAGGCTGGACTTTCGTTCCTCGGGATTGGCGTGCCCCAACCAATGGCAAGCTGGGGCAACATTATCTATGACGGCGCCGATCAGATTTCGCGCCTTTGGTGGATGTCGTTGTTTCCGGGACTGTTTATGGTGATAACGGTGATGACACTGAACGTGCTCGGCGAATCGTTGCGCGACGTGTACGAGAGACGATGACTCCACTGCTCTCCATTCGGGATCTGCGCACCTACTTCCACACCGAAGCCGGCGTCGCGCGCTCGGTCGATGGTGTCTCCTTCGACATCGGTGAAGGTGAGACGGTCGGTATCGTCGGTGAATCCGGCTGCGGGAAGTCGGTGACCGCGCTGTCCATTCTCAGGTTGATTCAGCCGCCGGGACGCATCGAGCCGGGAAGTCGGATCGAGTTCGAGGGCACCGATCTGGTGACGCTCGATGACGAAGCAATGCGACGCGTTCGCGGGAACCGCATCTCGATGATTTTTCAGGAACCGATGTCGGCGCTCAACCCCGTGTTCAGCATCGGTGATCAGGTCGCGGAAGTGATGCGGATACACGGCGGCGTCAGCCGCAAGCAGGCCTGGGACCGCGCAGTTGAGACGCTCGCGCTGACCGGCATTCCTTCTCCCGAGGAACGAGCCAGGCAGTATCCGCATCAGCTGTCGGGGGGAATGCGCCAGCGCGTACTGATAGCGATGGCGCTGATCATGAAGCCGAAGTTGATCATCGCAGACGAGCCGACGACCGCGCTCGACGTGACGATTCAGGCGCAGATTCTCGATCTGCTGATTCAACTGCAGAAAGAGTTCGGAACTTCCATTCTGATGATTACCCTCGACCTCGGTGTCATTGCGGAGATGGCCGAGCGTGTGATCGTGATGTATGCGGGCGAGGTGGTCGAGCAAGCGAGCGTAAGCGAGCTGTTCGCGCATCCGCATCATCCCTACACCGAAGGACTGATGGGGTCGATGCCGCATATCGGTCACGACACCGAAAGGCTGAACGTCATTCCCGGGACGGTGCCCGCGCCGACGAACTGGCCTCCGGGATGCCGCTTCTTCGAGCGCTGCCGCTACTCGTGGGATCGCCCGGAGCACGAGCATCCGCCGCTGTACGACGTCGGCGCGAATCACCAATCACGCTGCCATCTCGCCGTCGAACCGCAGCATCGCGATCAGCCACACGAGCCACTGGTGATTCGCGAAGGAGTCGGCGCGGCATGAGTTCAGCAGCCAGCAGCAAGCCGACGGCGGCCGGCAGCAAGCTTCTTTCTGTAAGAAATCTCCGAAAGGAATTCCCCATCAAGAAGGGCGTTTTCTCCCGGCAGGTCGGAGCGGTGAAGGCTGTCAACGATGTCTCGCTCGACATCGAGCGTGGCGAGACGCTGGGTGTTGTCGGTGAATCGGGATGCGGCAAGACAACGACCGGTCGCACCATCCTGCGCCTGCTCGAGCCGACGGCTGGCGAGATAATCTTCGAAGGCAAGGATGTCCGGGCGCTCGATCGCGGTGACCTGCGCGCCTTGCGCCGCGAGATGCAGATCATCTTCCAGGATCCCGTGTCATCGCTGAACCCGCGCATGACTGTGGGCGCGATCATCCGCGAAGGACTGACCATTCACAAGCTCGCCGAAGGCAGTGCGGCGGATGCGCGGGTAAATCAGCTGCTGCAGGAAGTCGGACTGCGCGCCGAGTATGCGAACCGTTATCCGCACGAATTTTCGGGCGGGCAGCGCCAGCGCATCGGCATTGCGCGCGCACTTTCCGTCGAGCCGAAGTTCATCGTTTGCGACGAGCCCGTGTCCGCGCTCGACGTGTCGGTGCAGGCGCAAGTGATCAATCTGCTCGAGGATTTGCAGCGGGAGCACGATCTCACCTACATGTTCATCGCTCACGACCTGTCGGTCGTCGAGCACATCGCGGATCGAGTCGCGGTGATGTACCTCGGCAAAGTCGTCGAGCTCGCCACGGCCGACGATCTCTATCGCGAACCGCTGATGCCATATACGCAGGCATTGCTGTCGGCGGTTCCGGTGGCTGATCCCAAAGCCCGAAAGAAGCGAATCATTCTCGAAGGCGATGTGCCATCACCGGCCAGTCCGCCGCCCGGATGCGTTTTTCATCCACGCTGTCACCACCCGGCGAAAGACGTCGCGTGCACCAGGATCGTCCCCCCGCTCGAGGAAAAAACTCCGGGACACTTTGCCGCATGCATTAAGCAGCCGCCGACCACGATCAGCTGGGAGCAACAAAAGGAGGCGGGTGGCGTACATCCTCCAGAGCGATATTTGCCGCTCGCTGCTGTTCACGCATAGCAACCCCAAATCCCTCGACCATGGCGAAACGCGACAAAGACGTTTTCGAGCAGCCTTCGGCAGGCACCGTCACGCACGACGAGCCACCGCCGGCAATTGGTCGCGGAGTAAGCGAGCGACGCTTCTTCGGTCACCCGGTCGGCCTCTCCACCCTCTTCTTCACCGAGATGTGGGAGCGGTTCTCGTACTACGGGATCCGTCCGCTGCTCGTGCTGTTCATGACCGCCGCCCTTACCCAGGGCGGTTTTGGCTTTCAGCGTGACACCGCGTCTTCGATCGTCGGCATCTATGCCGCCTGCGTGTACCTCGCGTCCTTGCCCGGCGGCTGGATCGCTGACCGATGGCTTGGCCTGCGGCGCTCGATCTGGTACGGCGGAATCTTCATCGCATTCGGTCACCTCGCGATCGCACTGTCGATCGTATTCGAGCAATCGGCTTTCTTCATCGGCCTCATTCTCATCGTCATCGGCACTGGTCTGCTCAAGCCCAACGTCTCGGCAATCGTCGGTGATCTCTATCCCGAAGGTGGATCGAGACGCGATGCAGGCTTCTCGATTTTCTACATGGGCATCAACACCGGCGCGCTCGTCGCTCCGCTCATCACCGGCGTACTCGGCGAAAAAGTTGGCTGGCACCTTGGATTCGGTGCGGCGGGCGTCGGAATGTTGATCGGACTCATTACGTATCGCCTCCGCGCTGACAAAACTCTCGGCGACATCGGAACGAGACCGGCGTCCGCGGATCCGCGCGAGCACGCACGCGTGAAGATGTCAGCGTTGATCGGTGTTGCCGTGATCGCGCTCCTTGTCGTACTGACGATGTCGGGTGTGGTCCACATCAATCCGGTGTCGCTCGCCGAGAAGATGAGCCTGATCATGCTCGCGCTCGCGCTCCTGTACTTCATTTATCTCTTTATCGGCGGCGGGCTGACCACGGACGAAAAGAAAAGGGTGGCAGTGATCATCCTTCTCTTCTTCTTCGCGACGATTTTCTGGGCGGCGTTCGAGCAGGCGCCCACTTCGCTCAACCTGTTCGCCCGCGATTACACCAACAGAGTCGTGTTCGGCTGGGAAATGCCAACACTCTGGTTGCAGGCCGCCAATTCCGTATTCGTGATCGCGCTGGCGCCGGTCTTTGCGGTGGTTTGGGTGGCACTGGGCAGGCGCGGGAAAGATCCATCGAGCGTCGCGAAGTTTGCATGGGGACTCTTCTTCGCCGGGCTTGGCTTCGTGGTGATGTGGGAAGCAGCCAACATCATCATCAACGGTGGCGGCAACGTCAGAGTGTCGCCGTGGTGGCTGGTGTTGAGCTATTTCTTCCAGAGCGTCGGAGAGCTCTCACTGAGCCCCGTCGGTTTGAGCTCGATGACGAAGCTCGCACCTACCAAGTTCAAGGGTCAGATGATGGGTGTCTGGTTCATGGCGTCTGCACTCGGCAACCTGATCGCCGGCCTCGTCGGCGGAAAAGTGGATCCGGAGAAACTCGACCAGATGCCGCTACTGTTCCGCCAGACGTCGTTCTCATTGTTCATTGCAGCGGTCGTCTGCGGCCTCCTGGTATTGCCTGTGCGGCGAATGATGAGAGGAGTGCCAGCGGGGCAGCGCTAGCCGTTTGTGCAAATCGTCAATCCGCTGGCGTCTGATGATGGGCCATCAACGCTGGGAGGATCGATGATGAAAATATCGTTTGTTGCTGCGCTGTTGATTACGTTCGCGCCCACGCTTGGGTCACAGGCTTCACCCCCGAACGATCGCGAACCTGAGATAACGGCGACTGGACGAGGAGAAGTTCGGCTCGCGCCGGACTACGCGTTCGTCACTATCGGCGTCCGCACTCAGTCGTCCAGCGGTGTCGAAACAGCGTCTCAAAACTCCGCGAAGGTCGCAGCGCTGGTCGCGGCGCTTCAGTCCATTGGACTAACGCCGCAGCAAATAATCACCGCAGGCTACACGCTCGAGCAGACCTACGATTACCCCAAGAATGGCGCACCACGACTGACCGGTTTCGTCGCTCGCAACACAGTGCGCGCTGAAGTGCGGAAACTCGACGATGTCGGCAAAGTCATCGATGCCGCGATCAACGCCGGAGCTACCGACATAAGCTCGATTCAGTTTCTCGCGTCGAACACCGATGATGCGCGAAGAACGGCACTCGCCAACGCCGTAAAACAGGCGCGAATGGACGCGGACGTCATTGCCCGCGCCGCGGGCGGGACTCTGGGAAGACTTTTATCGGTGAACTTCAGCTCAACGGCGCCCGTTCTCATTCGCGGCGCGACGCTCGAGAGTGCCGTGTATACAGCCGGAGGATCGGCCGCTATGCCGACGCCAGTGAACCCGGGTGAACTGAACGTGTCCGCGCAAGTTTTTACTCGCTGGCAGTTTCTGTCACCGCCAGGACACTGATGGTCACGGCCAGTTAAAGATCGACGACGGTACCGACCGCTCGCGGTTGTAGAAAATATCCCGCGGCTCGACGCGGAAGATTCGCGTGAAATCGTTCGCGACGAAGCGGATCTCCCAGCCGTGTCCGTGAGGGCCACGCACGGGGAACGCGAAATCGACGCGTGCGGTGCGCCGTGACTGTGGCGGCGACGCAGCGAGCACACTGAACCCGACCGAGCCCGACACCGGCGTCGTCTGCCCGAAGGGCGAATCGCCAGCCCACAGTTTTCCGGCGTCGGCAAATCCCGCGACTGCAATCGACGCGAAATTCCGGTAGCGTCCGATCAGATAGCGATCCTCGACTCGCGCGACCAGGCGGCGTCCGCCGCCGACATCCGAGGTTCGAAACCCTCGCAATCCACCGTCGCGATCGGCGAACGAAAGCTGGAACGGAATTCTCTGCTTCCAGCCGCCGCTGAAGGTCAGGTCCGTCATCAGGGTCTGCCGATTGAACGGCTTGAGGTAGACCGCTCCGCGACCGTGGGCGAGCAGCCCATCATAGTTTCCGTCTTGAGCGCGACGCCCTTCGCCGGTGAGCTCCATCGCCATGTACGAAATCGGCGAGGCGAGGCCGCCGAAAATGCTCGACGATCCGAACCAGTCGCGCTCCTTGCCGCGCAGGACCGTCGCACCTTTTCCGACCAGGGTCGCCACCTGCACACCGGTGCGCAAATCTTCGGTGCCTTCGAGCGCATCAAACCCGGTGACGCGCAGGAAGTGCACGTTTCGCAAACCCCATAAGCCGTTGATGCGCGCTGTCTGGTGCTTCGTATAGCGACTCATCAGGGCAGTGCTGGTGTCAGGCAGTACGCCGAGGTCGGTCACCGTCACCGGTGTCGAGGACGGGCTTTCGTCCTCGAACGAGAGCGACCCGCCAACCAGCAGCAATCGTCCCTGCGGCGGACCGATGCGGACTACGCCACCGACATCGCTATAAGAGCGAATGATCCTGAGCGCGGCCGGGTCCGCGTCGGGGCGTTTGAAATAGAAATATCCGTTCTGGTTGCCCGCGGTCGTTCTCCACGAGAGCCGTTGCAGATCGGTGAGAAATGGATGACTGAGCTCGCTTCTCCAGTCACTTCCCAGCTCGCGACGCCCGCCCTCCAGTACCATCTGATACGGGCGGCCGAGAAACTGGTAGTCGATGAACTTGCCGGCGTATTCGTCGCGAAACGCTTCGCCCCCCTTCCTCCAGATGCCGTCGAGATGGATTGCCGCGCCCGTCAGGTTGTCCTCCCCAAGCTGCAGGGAGTGCACGGCGCCGGCGCTTCCACCGAGGCCCGCGCCGATAATCAGCGAGACTTCGTCCACCGTCGTCACCAGTAAGGTGACGCCGCCGTTCCCGTCCGGGTACGCCAGGACGCTGGCGTCGGCGATGAACGGCTGAGAACGCAGGATGCGCTCGGTCTCGGTGCGCCTCAGCTCCGTGCAACGATCGCCCAGCTGCAGCGCGAGGTAGCGCCTGATCACCGTCTCGCGCGTCGTCATGTGCTGCTTGGCCGCGAAGCGCCCCACGCGCTGCAGGATGTTGTCGCCCGTGACTCTGAACGGAGGGTTCGGATCGATATCGATCCGGCTGATGCGCTCCCCCTTGCAGGTGACGGGTACGCTATTCAGGTTTTGAGGCTGAGCCACTGTCGCCGACGCGGCGGCGAAGAGCAGTGCCAACGTACCCTGTCGAAGAGAGATCACTCGTGTTGTCCGCGCGCAAGCCGGTTCCAGCCTGCACAGTTGCTGTTACCGCTAGCATTCGCCCCGATGGCGATACTTCGCGTGTCCGGCTAACTGCCGCTTACGTGACTGCACTGGAAAATGCAGGGCTCATACCACTTATCGTGCCCCCACTTTCCGATGTGGACGCAGCATCGTCGGTACTCGACTCCGTCGCCGGACTCGTGCTCACCGGCGGCGAAGACGTAGATCCCGCCCGATACGGCGAAGAGCGCCACGAAAAAGTACGCTCCGTCAACCCCGCGCGCGATGCAACAGAAGCCGCGCTGGTCGAAGAAGCGCGCGCACGCGGAACACCCGTCCTGGCGATTTGTCGTGGCATTCAAATTCTGAATGTTGCATTAGGTGGAACGCTCGTGCAGGACATTCCTACACAATGCGACACCAAAATCGATCACGATGAGAATAGCGCGCGCACAACCCGGTCCCATGAAGTCGACATCGAGCCCGATTCGCTGATCGCAAAAGCGGTCGGCGCCGAGCATGTAGTCGTGAATTCATTTCATCATCAGTCAGTAAAGAAAGTCGCTGATGGGATGCGGGTGACGGCGCGCTCTCCCGACGGCGTCATCGAAGGCATCGAATCCACTGATGAGGACTGGTGGGTGATGGGTGTCCAGTGGCATCCCGAGGATTTGACGGATTCACCCGAGCCGTGGGATCGCGGTTTGTTCCAGGCATTCGCGAGGCAGCTTCAGTCGTAGTGCAACTTCCCCGGATTCTTCACGTCGATTCCGGGCGCAGCTGGCGTGGCGGCCAACGTCAGGTATTTCTGCTCGCCACCGGACTTCGCGACCTCGGCTATCGAACTCTCGTCGTTGCCCCGACAGGCTCACCCTTGATTCGCAAAGCGGATCAGGCCGGCATTCCAACTTACCGACTGACAATGCGCGGCGAATGGGACGTTCGATCGGCGCGTGAGCTGCGCGCGGTCGCTCGCGAATGGGACGCCGGGATCATGCACGCGCACGACGCCCGCTCGCACTCAATCGCTCGAATGGCGCTGCTCGGCAAGCGCAAGACCAAGCTAGTCGTCACACGACGCGTCGCTTTTCCGCCCAAGCAGGTATGGATCAAGTATCGCCACGGCGTCGATGCCTTCATCGCGATTTCTAACGCAGTGAAGACAGCGATGGTGAGGGCAGGAGTGCCGGCCAGCCGCATCGAACTGGTGTACTCAGGAGTTCCAGTTCCAGCTATCAAACGGCCGCGCAACTGGCGGCGCGAGCGCAGCTGGCCAGCGAGCGCTGTGATCTGTGGCATCGTCGGAGCCATGACCCAGGAGAAAGGTCTCGACTACGTCTCCGGCATCGCGCGACGACTCCCCGGCGAACTTTTCCGTCGCACCCGCATCGTCCTGCTCGGCGGCAAGGGCAAAGGCGGCACGACCATCTCGGGCGTAGAAAGCTTCGATGCTGGATTCGTAGAGGAGATCCATGACGCGATGTCAGGACTCGATGTGCTGTGGCATCCCTCGCGCTCCGAGGGACTCGGCACTGCCGTTATCGACGCGATGGCGCTCGGCATCCCCCCAATCGCCTTTTCCGTCGGCGGTCTTCCCGAAGTGATCGAGGACGGCAAAAGCGGGTTGCTCGTCGAGCCCGGCGATGTAACCGGATTCGTCCGCGCGGCGGCTGCGTTGATCAGCGACGATGGCTTGAGAGCGATGCTCGCAGAAGGCGCACGCCAGCGGGCCCGCGAATTCGACGCCAAGCGCATGATCGAACGGACGGCTGAGGTGTACAATAGAGTACTCGCGGGGTAGCGACTGGCTGGCAGAGGCTCCTATTTTGCCTGTTAGACCCCTGTAAGCGGCCCACCGTCGTAACCACAGCAACGGAAGTCTTTTGCTCTATATCTGTATCCCGACCTACAACGAAGGTCAAACCGTTGGTGTGCTCCTTTGGCGCATCCGTCGGGTTTTTCAGGATTATTCGCGCGAGTACGAGATCGTCGTCTACGATGACGCCAGTACTGACGGCACACGCGAGACTCTTGAGCCCTACTCGGAAGTCATCCCGCTGACGATTCTTGGCGGCGACACGCGAATGGGGTACGGTGCCGCGCTCGAGAAGCTGGTGCGCGAAGTGTCGCGGCGGACTCGGTACGCACGCCGTGATGCGCTAATCGTGATGCAAGCCGATTTTACCGATCAGCCGGAGCACATTCCCGAGCTGGTCAAGCGCTTCGAAGGCGGAGCCGATATCGTCGCGGCCAAGCAGGAATTGAACGATGCGCCCGTTGCCGTCCGCCGACTTCGCCGATTCGCGGACTGGATCCAGCGCACGGTGCCTCGCACCGACGCCGACGATCCGTTCACCACGTACCGCCTCTACCGCATCTCGGTACTGCGTGAGATGCTGAAAGCGATTGGCGATCAGCCGGTGATCACCACCAGCGGATGGGCAGCGAACATGGAGCTGCTGCTCAAGGCGCGACGTTTCGCTCGCCGAGTCGAGAACGTCGATCTCGCACCGCGCTACGATGTTCGTCAGCGCGCATCGCGGATTCGTCCCGTTGCCGATGCATTGTCGCTGTTCCGCTTCAGTCGACGCGCGCGGTCTCTCGCCTCTGCAACCGGAGGCGCGGCGTGATCTTTTCCGTCAAGACGAGTTCCATCGCTGTCACTATATCAATGCGCTCAGCATTTATCCTGTTGATGTCCGCGACGACCGCGTTTGGACAGGCCCAAACCGTCTCCAACACTTCGGTTCGCCACGCCAAGGTGCCGTTCGGCGTCGGCGAGCGTCTCGAGTACGACGTCAAGTTCGGCTTCGTCAAAGTTGGAAACGCGCACATGGAGGTCGTCGGACTCGACTACCTCCGGGGCCGTCCGGTCTGGCACACTGCGTTCTACGTTCGTGGCGGCAACTTCATGTACCGAGTGAACGACGTCTACGAGAGCTGGATGGACGCCGAGACGCTGTCATCGCTGCGCTTCGTCCAGGAGCTCGAAGAAGGCGGCAAGCAGACCGAGCGGCATTTCGAGATTTATCCAGAGCGCTCGATTTTCATTCAGACGTCGAAGAAGCCCGAGAAGGAAGAGCAGTCGGTCAGCCAGCCACTCGACGACGGTTCGTTCCTTTACTTCTTGCGCACGATTCCGCTGGAAGTCGGTAAGACGTACGACTTCAATCGTTACTTCCGCCCCGACCGCAATCCGGTCCGCATCAGGGTGTTGCGCAAGGAGCGCGTGAAGGTGCCAGCGGGAACGTTCGACGCCATCGTCGTTCAGCCGGTCATCAAGACGAAAGGAATCTTTTCAGAGAATGGACACGCCGAAGTCTGGCTGAGTGACGACGATCGTCATATCATGCTGCAGCTGAAGTCAGCGCTGTCCTTTGGTTCACTGAATCTCTATCTCAAGTCTTACGTCCCATCGCCGAATCCCTAGGCGGTAAGCGCAACTCCCGCGGCTCACGCGGCAAGACCGAGGAAGCAGATCTCTCCAAGGTCAGGACAATTCCTATCGAACGGCGACCAAATAAAGTCGCCGCCCGCGAGTTCGCTTCCCCGCCCGGCAAGAATCGCAGCTTTGCTGCATTCCTGAAATCGCTGCCCGACGTACTCGTCGCGCGTGATTTCCTGCTGGTCGTTCAAGCCATCGCCAATGCTGCGCGACGCAAGCGCGCCGTCGTCGTGATGCTCGGCGGACACGTCGTGAAGACCGGGCTCGCGCCGTTGTTGATCGATCTTATGAAGCGCGGCGTCGTCACCCACCTCGCGATGAACGGATCCGCCGCGATTCACGACTACGAGATCGCGCGGTTCGGCGCGACGTCGGAAGACGTTGCGCGCGGTCTGGTCGATGGCACGTTTGGAATGGCTGATGAGACAGGGCGCGGCATGAACGAGGCCTTCGCCGCCGGCATGGAGCACGAGTGGGGAATGGGTGAATCACTCGCCCGCGCGCTCAAGGAATCAGACCTGTCGAATCCCGAGCTCTCGGTGCTGCTCGCAGCGTATGATCTCGGTGTTCCGTGCACGGTACACGCCGCACTCGGCGCTGAAATCATTCACCAGCACCCTGCGACCAGCGGTGCCGCGATCGGCGACACGAGTCACCGCGATTTCCGACGCCTCGCCGCCTCGCTCCCCAAGCTGCACGACGGCGGCGTCGTGCTCAATCTCGGCAGCGCGGTGATAATGCCGGAGGTATTCCTCAAGGCGCTCACCATCGCGCGCAACCTGAACGCCGGCAAACCCACCAACTTCGTGACCTGCGATCTCGACATGCAGCGACACTACCGCCCACGCGTCAACGTCGTCCAGCGGCCAACTCAGTTCAGCGGAAAGGGCTACGAGATAACCGGCCACCATGAGATAATGGTGCCTCTGCTGACTTGGGGCGTTGTTGAGGCGCTCGACACCTCGACTGCGAAGTGAAGCCCTGGAGGCGAACTACCGCGGGGGACTTAGAAGCGAACTACCGCGCGGGTAGCTGATAGCAGCTAGCTAATAGCCATTGGCTGCAAGCGAAGGGACAGTTCGCGATAGAGTCAAAGGAAACGCGCTTTGTTCGCCAGTATGTATTGAGATCTGTCTGGTTGCAGGCAGCCATCAGCTAACAGCTAGCTGCCATCAGCTACCAGTGCGGCAGTTCCCAAAACAAAAGGGCCGAGCGAATGCTCGGCCCTTTCCTTTTCCCAACTCGAGGAAGCCTAGTACCGCGTCAACCTCGTCCCGGAGAATTTCTCCCTGAGTCGAGCCGCCGTTCCCGGCGACAGAATGCGGATCCCGAAGTACAGCAGTCCACCGACAATAACTACCTTGATCGCGAGGGCAACCAGCCAGAAGGTCAGCCCAAGCACCCCGCCGAATAGCTTGAACACCATGCCCACGGCGAAGAGGCCCAGCATGGCGAATAGGCCGATCATGAAAATGGCGCGCAACATGATGTTCTCCGATACAGTGACTGTCTTTACTACGATATACCTTTCCCGCCGGTTTCACGAGAGGAAAACAGACGAGGGGGCGCGCTGAACGAGGAAGTCATCGTCGTCGGCGCCGGTCTGATCGGGCTCGCAACCGCCGCCGCGCTGGCTGAACGCGGCGTAAGCTGCACCGTCATCGGCACTTCCAAACCTGGCGAAGCATCACCAGCGGCGGCGGGCATGCTCGCTCCATCCGTTGAGCAGGCCACCGGCGCCGCCCACGATTTCGCCGTCGCCGCGCGCGATCGCTACCCGTCTTATGTCGAATACCTTGCCGAGAAAACTGGCGTTCGAGTCCCGCTCAATCGACGCGGAATCCTGCAGGTCGCCCTCACTGAAAAAGGCATCAAGGGTCTCAAGAAAACCGCGCCCGCCTCGGCGCAGTGGATGGACGCCGACGAGCTGCGGAGACTCGAGCCGTCACTCGCTCACGCCCTCGGTGCGATGTTCAACATCGGCGACGGCGCCGTCGACAACATAATTCTCCTCGACGCGCTGAAAAAACTCACTGCCAGGAATCAGCGCATCACCCGGATCGATTCGGCCATCACGAAGATCGGGGCAACCGCTAAATCATGCGAAGTAATTCTCCAGGACAAATCGCATCGCACTGCGGAGCGCGTCGTACTCGCGGCAGGCGCGTGGGTTGGGAAAATCGCCGGCGCCCGGTTCGCCCGTGTCGTCAAACCGGCGCGCGGACAGCTCGTTTCGTATTCATCCACGCCCCTCCGCCACGTCGCGTATGGACCGCGCGGTTACGTCGTACCTCGAACGGACTCGTTGATCGGGGGCAGTACCATGGAAGACGTCGGCTTCGATGCCGACACCTCGGCCGCCGGGATCAAAAAGGTTCGCGCAGCTGCAGAAGAGATTTGCCCTGTCCTGGAATCGTCGCACGACGTCCGCGCATGGGCGGGATTGCGACCGGTCACACCGGACATGCTTCCCCTCCTCGGCGCCGATCCCGAGTACCCGTCGCTACTTTACGCATGTGGCCACTCGAGAAACGGCGTACTGATGGCCCCCCTGACGGGGGATATAATCGCCGATCTCGTGATAGGATCACCACTTAGCCACGACTTGGCTCAATTTCGCCCCGACCGCTTTTAATGTAGATTCCCTAAGCTCGACGGCTTCCCACCGCCCGTCGATCCATACGATGCCAGAGACTCTTTATCAGATAATGGGGCGTCACCGCGCCGAGCCGCTCCCCGAGCGGAAACCGTCGTGGCTCAAGGTCAAAGCCCCGGGCGGACCGAACTATCTCCGCCTCAAGCAGATGATGCGCGAGCTCGACCTCCATTCCGTGTGCGAGGAAGCCCACTGCCCCAACGTCGGTGAGTGCTGGGAGCACGGCACGGCTACTTTCATGATCCTCGGCGACGTCTGCACCAGAAACTGCGCCTACTGCGCCGTTGCCCATGGCCGGCCGCCCAAGTACGACATCGCCGAGCCTTATCGCGTCGCCAAAGCGATCGCCGACATGAATCTGCAGCACGCAGTCATCACGTCAGTCGATCGCGACGATTTGCCCGATTTCGGAGCCTGGGTGTTCGCCGAGACCATTCGCCAGATCCACGAGAAGGTGCCCGGTTGCTCGGTCGAAGTGCTGGTGCCCGATTTTCAGGGGAATGAGGACAGCATTCGCACTGTTCTTGAAGCTGAACCGGAGATCTACAATCACAACACCGAGACAGTGCCGCGCCTTTACAAGAAAGCCAGACCAGGCGGACGCTACCCAAGAGTGATGGAAATCTTCCGTTTCGCCAAACGCATCGCACCAGACATTCCGACCAAGACCGGGCTGATACTTGGCATGGGCGAGACGAAGGAAGAAGTCGTCGCAGTCATGCGTGATCTGCGGGAAGTCGACGTCGACATTCTCACCCTCGGTCAGTACCTCAGACCTTCGGACCAGCACATCACGCTCGATCGATACTACACACCGCAGGAATTCAGGGAGCTGTACGAGATTGGAATGGAGATGGGATTCCGGCACGTTGAATCGGGACCGCTCGTTCGCTCGAGCTACCACGCCTGGGAGCAGGTGCAGGCGGCCGGCGTATGAGTACTGAGACGAAGCGATCAGCGCCGAAAGCGGCGCCGAAGGAAAAGAACAAGGCGAGTAACAACGGTGCCGACGGCCAGCCGCACGATGATTTGGGTGGCACGACGCCGGAGCTGAGACGCGATCTCCTGCGTTCGATGCTCGTTCAGCGCCGCTTCGAGGAGAAGTGCGCCGAGGCTTACGCACTCGGCAAGATCGGCGGCTTCTGCCATCTCTACATCGGGCAGGAAGCGATCTCGACTGGCGTAATGTCGATGATCCGCCCCGACGACTACGTAATCACCGCTTATCGCGATCACGGTCAGGCGCTCGCGCGCGGTATCTCTCCGCGGGCAATCATGGCCGAGCTGTTCGGGCGTGAAGCTGGCTGCTCACATGGCAAAGGCGGCTCGATGCATCTCTTCGACGCCGAGACGAATTTCCTTGGCGGTCACGGCATCGTCGGCGGACACGTGCCGATCGCGGCGGGCGTTGCCTTCGCGATCAAGTATCGGCGCGGCAATCAGGTTTGCGTTTGCTTCTTCGGAGAAGCGGCGGTGAACATCGGCGCCTTCCATGAGGCGCTGAACCTTGCTTCACTCTGGAATTTGCCGGTGATTTTCATCATCGAGAATAACCGCTACGGCATGGGCACGTCGATTTCCCGCTCCACCGCCAACGAAGATGTAGTAGTGCGCGCTCAGGGATATCGCATGGAGGGAGAGAGCGTCGATGGACAGGACGTGTTCGCCGTGCGGCAGACAATGGAGCGAGCGATCGAGCGTGCACGCAAGGAGAAGCGTCCGACACTGATCGAGATGAAGACCTATCGCTTCATGGGTCACTCGATGTCCGACGCGGTGAGCGGCACCTATCGCAGCAAGGAAGAGCTCGAGGAGAACATGAAGCGCGATCCGATTCTCGTTCTGCACAACCGGATGTACGAGGCCGGCGAGCTCACCGAAGGCGAGATGCACAAGATGGACGACGAAGCGAAAGGCATTGCCCAGGACGCCTGGGATTTCGCCGACGCCAGTCCGGAGCCGCCGCTCGATCAGCTTTACACCGACGTCTACTCGGACACGACTTCATAATGGCAGTTCTGACTTATCGTGACGCACTGACTCAGGCGCTCCGCGAGGAGCTGCAGCGGGATGATCGCGTCTTTCTGATGGGCGAGGAAGTCGCCCAGTACAACGGCGCTTACAAGGTCTCCAAGGGCTTGCTCGACGAGTTCGGCCCAATGCGCATCGTCGACACTCCGATCACAGAGCTCGGATTCGCCGGCGTCGGAGTTGGCGCAGCGATGGTGGGACTGCGCCCGATTGTCGAGTTCATGACCTGGAATTTCGCGCTGCTCGCGATCGATGAAGTGGTGAACGTCGCCGCGAAAACTCTCTACATGTCCGGCGGTCAGTTCAAGATGCCGATGGTCTTTCGTGGACCGAACGGCGCCGCGCTACAGTTGGCAGCGCAGCACTCGCAGGCGTGGGAGAGCTGGCTCGCGCACATTCCGGGTTTGAAAGTGTTGACGCCGGGCACGCCGGCCGATGCGAAAGGCCTGCTCAAATCAGCCATTCGCGACGACAACCCCGTCGTCTTTCTCGAAGGCGAGATGCTCTACAACACCAAGGGCGAGGTTCCTGAGGAAGAATATCTCATCCCGATTGGCGCCGCGGAGCTAAAGCGGGAAGGCGATCACTGCTCCCTTATCACTCACGGGAAGATGGTGCTGGTCGCGATGCGCGTCGCTGACGATCTGTCGAAGGAGGGAATCAATATCGACGTCGTTGATCTTCGCACTGTTCGTCCAATCGACGTCGAGGCAATCTCGAAGTCCGTGCAGAAGACCAATCGCGCTGTCGTGCTGGAGGAAGGCTGGGAAATCTGCGGCATGGGATCGCAGGTGGTCGATTTCATTCAGCGCGAGTGCTTCGACGACCTCGACGCCCCGGTGCTGCGCGTACACCAGGAAGAAGTGCCGATGCCGTACGCGAAGAACCTGGAGAAAGCGGCCAAGCCTGACGCCGGCAAAACTGTCGCGGCGATCAAGAAAGTCATGTACCTCGACTGATCCGACATGGCAACGAAAGTAGTGATGGAGGCGCTGTCGCCGACGATGGAGGAAGGCCGCCTCGTCAAGTGGAACAAGAATGAAGGCGACGAGGTCAAGCAAGGCGATGTCCTCGCCGAGGTCGAGACTGACAAGGCGGTCATGGAGCTCGTCGCGCGCGGCGATGGAGTGCTGCGCAAGCGACTGGCTAACGAAGGTGATGCGTCGCCCGTCGGGACTTTGCTGGCAGTCATCGCAAACGCCGACGAGAACATAGACTCGATTGTCGCATCGGCTGGCGGCGCGGCGGCAGCGCCCGCTCAGGCTTCACAGCAGGCGCAAGGCGCGCAGACCGCAGCTCCCAACAAGACCGTTGCCGATACGCGTGAATCCGCTGGGAAGAGCGCGGTGCCGCTGAATCCGGCGCAGTCGCAGGGTGAGGCATCGACACCACCGCAGCAGAAGACGGCGGCCGCGCGTGCACCCGCGCCTCCGCCACCACCTGCTGCGCGTCCCGCGCCACCTCGGCCGCCCGCCGCACCCGGCGCGCCTCGCGGTAATGGCGCATCGAAGGCCGAGGGCTCTGGTCGTCAACGCTCATCGCCTTTGGCTCGCAGGCTCGCGAACGAGAGAGGAATTCAGCTCGGTGCGGTCCAGGGCACTGGCCCGGGCGGAAGAATCGTCAGGCGCGACATCGAGAATGCGCGCGCAGGCGCGGCTGCGGCGGGAGTTGGCGCTGGCAGATCGGCCGCGGCTGAAAGACTGGCGCGCGAAGGCGACTACAAGGATGTCCCGCTCACTCAGATCAGAAAGACGATTGCGCGACGGCTGTCCGAATCAAACGGACCGATCCCGACGTTCTTCCTCACAGCTGAATTCGACACGACGCGCGCCGGTGAAATGCGCAATCAACTGAAGGACATGGGCGAGAACTACAAAGCTTCGTTCAACGACATTGTCATTAAAGCTGTCGCGCTCGCGCTCACCGAACATCCGGAAGTGAACGCGCATTGGCTAAACGATGCGATTCGCCAGTTCAATCGCGTGCACGTTGCGATGGCAGTCGCTGTAGAGGACGGCCTCATCACGCCAGTGTTGTTCGACGCCGATCGCATGACGCTGTGGGAAATTTCCGCCAAGGCGCACGATCTCGCCAAACGCGCCAGAGAGAGAAAGCTGTTGCCGGAGGAATACACCGGCTCGACGTTCTCCGTCTCAAACCTCGGCATGTTTGGAATCGATCAGTTCACGGCGATCATCAATCCGCCCGAGGCCGGAATTCTCGCGATTGGCGGTGTGGAAGAGAAACCGGTCGTCGTCGACGGTCAGCTCGAGGTGCGCTCGCGCATGCGCGTCACCATGAGCTGCGATCACCGCGTAATCGACGGCGCGACTGGAGCGAAGTTCCTGCAGACAGTGCGGCAATACATCGAGAATCCGTTGTCTCTCATCATCTGACGGGAGCCGCAGATGAAAATTCTGCTCTCTCTTGCCGGTCTAATCACTGTCGGAGGTTGCGCGACTTTCCTGAATGCGAAGGCTCGTGACTCCAGAGGACCGGCTGTGGTTCAGGTAGAAAACAACGGTCATGCCGATCTTCAGATCTATGCTGAAAGCGGGTTTAAAGGAAACACTGCGCACGATCCGGCCCAATACGTCCCGTACCGTGTGCACCTTGGAAGAGTACCTGTCGGCACCCGATCGGACTTTACGATCCGGGACCTTGTGTGGGGCATCACTCCAATTCGCTTTGTAGCGTACGAGGTCAATGGCAAAAGCGCTGTTCTTGATCAGGAGTTCATCGTGTCAGCCCCTGATACAGTGATCCTGTCGATTCCGGCTGCTTCACCCGAGCATTAACAAACAGCGTCACGCTCACGGTCAACCAGATCGAGTGACCGCACAACACGGTTCGGAGACGCCCCAAATTCCAACATCGGAATCTGGGGCGTTTTCAGTCGGTGAGTGCGGCAACTGCGGCGCTAAGCTCGCCGGTCCGTTCTGCTCACAGTGGGGAGAGAAAGAGTTTCACGATCATCGCTTACCACACTGTTCTGTTCTACCTGACGTTCTGGACGACGTGAACCGCGTCTCGATACCGCCTTTACGCAGCAGCTAGATTTAACAAGCACTCCAAACCAATCGAATAAATGGCTTCCTACGACGTGATTTTCATAGGCGGTGGCCCCGCCGGATACATTGGCGCGATCCGCTCCGCCCAGCTCGGAATGTCGGTAGCGGTTGTCGAACGCGAAGGACTCGGCGGCACCTGCGTACTCTGGGGTTGTATCCCGGCCAAAGCACTGCTCGAATCCGCTTCGCTCGCCACCAAGGTCTCCCACGCCAAGGATTTCGGCGTCAACGTCGGTGATGTGAAGCTGGACTATGGCGTCGCGATGAAACGCTCGCGCGCAGTCAGCACTCAAAACTCCAAGGGAGTCGAGTACCTCTTCAAGAAGAACAAGATCACCTGGATCAAAGGAACTGGCCGTCTCTCCGGCAAGAATGCAGTTACGGTGAAGGGCGATGGCAAGGAAGAAAAGCACGACGCGAAGAAAGCCATCGTCATCTCCACCGGCTCGCGTGTCAAAGGGCTGCCCCAGGCCGGGCTCGAGCTCAACAAGACAACGGTCATCTCGTCCGATGAGGCGCTCACTCTCGAGTCAGCGCCGAAGACGATGGCGATCGTTGGTGCCGGCGCGGTTGGTTGCGAGTTCGCCGACGTGTTCACTGCCTTTGGCACCCAGGTGACGCTGCTCGAAGTTCTGCCAGGTATCCTCCCCCTCGAGGACGCCGACTGCAGCACCGAGCTCACCCGCAGCTTCAAGAAGCGGAAGATCGATGTCCTCTCCGGCGCGAAGATCAGCGACGTGAAGG
>Ga0207665_10000681_pt1 | contig 22932 bp, 19 predicted proteins | sample LARL112metaG_FD_184351 | JGI IMG/M metagenome (GOLD analysis project Ga0207665, IMG submission 184351) | Corn, switchgrass and miscanthus rhizosphere microbial communities from Kellogg Biological Station, Michigan, USA - LAR L11-2 metaG... | ecosystem: Host-associated > Plants > Roots >... | reverse complement strand
CCGACACCGAGGGCCAGTGGACTTTCTGGAGAGCGATGGTCACCGTGACCGCCGAGACGGCCGTGTCGTCCTCCCTGGACGAGACCTGGACCGCGCTCGGCCGGCGAAATACGTACTTCTACTTCCCCGGCATCGCTCCCGCGACCGGCAAGGCGGGCGGCCCGCTGGCCCACGCGCTCGACCTGCCCATCGTGGACCGGCAGGAGCAGGCCGCCACGCTGTCGGTGGGACGGGCGGGCAAGTCCGGGCACCGCGAGCGCCGCTTCACCCTGCGCGGCGCGCTCGTCACCATCGCGGGGCGCTGGCAGCTCGAGCCGGGTGACGCGGGCGTGCGGGTGCGCCTCACCCTCGACTACGAGATCGCGCCGGAGCTGAAGACGCACGCGGTGAACACCCTGCGCAGCCGGAGCCCGCTGCCGATCCGCACCGACGCGGACGCGATCCTGAGCCGCGCGGTCGACGAGTTCTTCGCCACCCGCTTCACCGAGCAGGCCGCCGCCTACTGCGAGCAGGTGCGCGCCCGCCTGGACGGCCGGCCCGCGTGATCGTCTACGCGCTCCAGCGCCTGCTCGGCCTGGTCCCGGTCCTCTTCGGCATCACGGTGGTGATCTTCCTCACCATGAAGCTCATCCCCGGCGACGTGGCGCGCGCGCTGCTCGGCCCGATGGCCACCGACCAGTCTCTCGCCCAGCTCCGCCACGCGCTCGGGCTCGACGAGGCCATCTACGTTCAGTACGCGAAGTGGCTGTGGCGCGCCCTGCACGGAGACCTCGGCCTCTCCCCCATCGTGCACAAGCCGGTGGTCGAGCTCCTCATCCCCAAGTTCGGCAACACCCTGATCCTGGCCGGCGCGAGCTTCGCGCTCGCGGTGGTGGGCGGGGTCACGGTGGGCGTGCTCGCGGCCGCGCGGCAGCAGACGGTGATCGACCGCGCCGCGATGGGCGCCTCGCTCGTCATCGGCAACATGCCGCCCTTCTGGCTCGGCCTCGTGCTGATCGTGTTCTTCGCGATCGATCTTCGCTGGCTGCCGAGCCTCGGCATGTATTCTTCCAGAGGAGATGGCGGTTTCTCCGACCTGCTCGCCCACCTGATCATGCCCGCGGTGGCCACCGCGGCGGCGCCGGGCGCGATCATCGCGCGCATGACGCGGGCCTCGGTGCTCGAGATCCTCGGCCAGGACTACATCAAGGTCGCGCGCTCGAAGGGGCTCTCCGAGCGCGCGGTGCTCGGCCTGCACGCGCTGCGGGTGGCGTGGCCGCCCATCCTCACCATCTCCGGCCTGCAGCTCGGCTACCTGCTGGGCGGCGCGGTCTTCACCGAGGAGGTCTTCGGCTGGCCCGGGCTCGGGCGCCAGCTCGTCTCCTCGGTGATCGCGCGCGACGTGCAGGCGGTCCAGGGCGCCGCGCTCTTCATCGCGCTGTCGTTCGTGCTCGTGAACCTGGTGGTGGACCTGCTGAACCTCTACCTCGACCCGCGCTCGCGTCCGGCCTGACGTGGCCACCACCTCGACCGCGCTCACCGGGACCCCGGCCGCGTCGCGCTCCCACCGCCCGCGCGGCGCCCTCGCGCAGGCCGCGCGGGTGTTCGCGCGCGACCGGCAGGCGATGCTGGGGCTCCTCATCATCGCGATCATCGGCGGAGCCGCCCTCGCCGCGCCGCTCATCAGCCCGTGGGATCCCCTCACCTCGGCGAGCGTCGAGCGGCTCTCGCCCGTCGGCACGCCCGGCCATCTCCTCGGCACCGACGAGCAGGGGCGCGACATCCTGAGCCGCCTCATCTGGGGCGGGCGCGCGTCGCTGCTGGTGGGCATCCTGCCCACCGTGACCGCGGGCGTCGTCGCGCTGGGCCTGGGGCTGCTGGCCGGCTACCTGGGCGGCCTCGTCGACCACGTCATCATGCGCGCGCTCGACGTCTTCTTCGCCTTCCCCCTCGTGCTGCTCGCCATCGCGATCGTCGGAGTGATCGGCCCCGGGATGGGCAACCAGATGTTCGCCCTCGCGGTGGTCCTGGTGCCGTACAGTACCCGCGTGGTGCGCACCGCCGCCCTCTCGGTCAAGCCGCTCGAGTACGTCGAGGCGGCCCGCGCGCTCGGCGCGAGCGGCGGGCGTCTCGTCGGCCGGCACCTGCTGCCCAACGTGCTGCCGCCGCTCCTGGTCTACACCAGCACTCTGGTGGGCCTCATGATCGTGGCCTCGGCCGGGCTGAGCTTCCTGGGCCTGGGCGTCCAGCCGCCCACCCCGGACTGGGGCGTGATGGTGGGCAACGGCCGGCTCGTGCTCTACCGCGCCGCCCACGTGGCCACCATCCCCGGCGTCGTCATCGTCGTCGCCGCGCTCGCGTTCAACTTCGTCGGAGACGGTCTGCGCGAGGCCCTCGACCCTCGCGCGCGCCGGTAGACCCCCGGGTCGAGCCCAAGGAGAACGTCATGGACGCAGAGAAGATCGACCTGATGCTGCGCATGCTGCCCGACGGCGTGAGCCGGCGGGACTTCCTCCGCACCGCCGCCGCCGGCGCGGCGGGAGCGGCCGGGGCGCTCGCGGTGCCCAAGCGGGCCCGCGCGCAGGGCGCCAAGAAGGGCGGCACCCTCGTCTACGGGATGGAGGGGCCGTCCGACATCCTGGACCCGCAGGCCACCGGCTGCTGGCTCACCTACCGGGTGACCTTCCAGATGTTCGAGGGCCTGCTCGCGGAAGACCTGACCAAGTCCAACGTGGCGATCCCTCCGGTGGTGCCCAAGCTCGCGGAGTCCTACACCACCGCCAAGGACGGCCTCTCGCGCACCTTCAAGCTGCGCAAGGGCGTCAAGTTCCACGACGGCACCCCGTTCAACGCGGCGGCCGCGGTCTTCTCCTGGGAGCGCATGTACAAGAAGGACGCGCCCCACTTCTACCCGCGGGCCAACAGCTACACCTCCTACGTGGTCGAGTACATCACGGGGGCGGAGGCGGTCGACGAGTACACGCTGAAGCTCACCTTCAGCAAGCCCTACTCGGAGTGGGAGCGCATGACGCTCCAGAGCTGGGGCGAGCCGATGATGGTGAGCCCGACCCAGGTGAAGAAGACCGGCAACGAGAAGTTCGCCGACGCCCCGGTCGGCACCGGGCCCTTCAAGTTCGTGGAGAACGTGCCGGGCGACCGGATCGTGCTCGAGCGCTTCAAGGACTACTGGGGCACCCCGGCCAACGTGGACAAGCTGGTCTTCCGGCGCCTCGACGACCCGGCCGCGCGGGTGGCCGCGCTCCGCACCGGCGAGGTGGACTTCATCCTCGCGCCCCCGCCCGACGAGGTGGAGGCCCTGCGCAAGGAGAAGTACCAGGTGCTGCAGTCCGACGCACCCCACATCTGGTACTGGCACCTGAACATGAAGGACGAGAAGTTCAAGGACGTGCGGGTGCGGAAGGCGCTCCAGATGTCGGTGGACAAGGACCGGATGTGCAAGGAGCTGCTGCGCGGCACCGCGAAGCCGGCGTGGAGCATGATCTCGCCCGCGACGGTGGCCTACGACCCCAAGTACAAGCCCTACTCCTACGACCCCGAGAAGGCCAAGGCGCTGCTGAAGGACGCGGGCCTCGGGTCGGGCTTCGAGACCACCTTCTGGACGTCGACGTCGGGCTCGGGTCAGATGATCCCGGTGGCGATGGCGGAGTGGATCCAGCGCGACCTCGCCAAGGTGGGCATCAAGGTCAAGCTCGAGACCTTCGACTGGATCACCTACCTCTCGAAGATGTTCCAGGGGCTACGGCCGGGGCACGGCGCGTACCAGCTCTCCTGGGGGATGACCAGCAACTTCTGGATCGACATCGTGGCCCGCTCGACGCGCCAGCCCGACAAGGGCGTGAACGTGGGCTGGTACGCGAACCCGAAGGTCGACAACCTCCTCGACACCGCCCGCGGCGAGCTGGACGAGAAGAAGCGCGCCGCGATCTACAAGCAGATCGACCGGATCATCATGGAGGAGGACGCCGCGTTCTTCCCCATCTGCAACGACCTGAACCTGGTGGTGCTGAGCCCGAAGGTGAAGGGCTTCGTCAATCCGCCCGAGGAGTGGTTCCAGCTCTGGACCCCCTGGGTCGAAGCTTGACCCGACGGCGGGAAAGGGCCCATCTGGACCCTTTCCCGCCGTCCGGTGGGTGCCTGGCCGCTAGGGTGAGGTGGAAGTGTAGCGGGTGGAGTGGGCCGCGTGGACCTGCCAGTTCTCGCCGTAGCGCGCGGCGAGGGTCGGCGCGTGGATGATTAGCAGATTTTCCGCGCTCTCGCGGTCGGCCGCGACCGTGAAGCCGAAGCTCCCAGTGAGCACGACCTCGGCGTCGATCACCATCAGGTTGTTGCTGGAGGGGTGCACCCGGTCGATCAGCACCGACACGCCGTCCCGCGCGAGCGCGTCCGCGGATGCGCCCCGGGCCTTGGTCGCCTTGCGGTCGAGGATCACCTCGACCTTGACTCCGCGGCGCTGGGCGTCTACCAGCGACTTGGTGATCTGGGGGGAGCCGAGCGCGACGGCCTGCACCAGCACGGAGTGGCCGGCCCGCCCGACCGCCTCCACCACCGCCTGCGTCGCGCCCCCGCCCGGCGAGAAATAGACCGCCCAGGGCCGGGACTGCTCAGGCTCGTAGACCCGCGGCGCCTGCGCCTGCACGCTCGTCGCGACCAGCGCCAGGATCACCGCCAGGACGCCGCCGAGCCTCTTCACGCGCTCATCGTACGACCGGCAACTCACACTATCCAGGGCATTTTTTACCGAGCCGGGCTATGTTGAAGGGGATGATGTGCTCGACCCTGTCTCGACGCGGCTTCCTGCGCTCTGGCCTGGGCGCGGCCGCCGCCGCGCTGCTCGCCCCGCGGCGGGCGGCGTCCGGGGCGGCCCCCAACCGCTTCCTCGTCGTCAACGCGGATGACCTCGGCCTCTCCTCCGAGGTCGACCAGGGACTCTTCGAGGCCCACGACGCCGGGATCGTAACCAGCACGAGCCTGCTGGTCGACGGACCGGACGCGGAGAGCGCGATCCAGCAGGCGCGGCTGCGCCCGAAGCTCGGCCTCGGCATCCACGTCGCCTTCGACGAGCGCGGGAAGCTCTTCACCGACATGCAGGACCTCGCCGCGGTGCAGCAGCAGATCGACCGGCAGCTCGCCGCGTTCATCCGGATGGTGGGGAGCCCGCCCGATCACATCGACTCGCACCACCACATGCATCGGCTCTTCAACGTGGCCCGCCTCTTCCTGGTCGCGGGCCGCCGCTACAACGTGCCGGTGCGCGGCTTCTCCGACGTGGTCTTCGTGGGGCGCTTCTACGGCCAGCCCGAGTTCGGCAAGACCGATCTGAGCAAGATCAGCGTCGAGGTCATGGTCGCGATGCTGCGCGCGGTGAAGCCCGGCTTCACCGAGATCTCCTGCCATCCCGGCCACGCCGAGCCGCGGACCGAGGCGATCTACAACCGCGAGCGCGAGGTGGAGCTGCAGACCCTGACCGACGAGCGGGTGCGGAGCACGATCACCGAGGAAGGGATCCGCCTGATCAACTACCGCGACTACCTGCGGATGACCCGCGACGCGCGCTAGATCCGTCCGGGTCAGATCCGGATGAAGATGCGCCGCCGGTAGAGGAAACTGAGCAGCCCCAGCCAGAGCACCACGTAGGACACCGCGTAGGCGAGCGACGCATTCGCGGGCGAGAGCCACGACGCGTAGGCGGTATCGTAGAGGTAGGTCTTCAGCACCACCTGCTCCCCTTCCCCCGGCCCGGTCAGCGTGATCCAGTCGAGCACGATCCCGCACAGGGTCGACAGCCAGTAGGCGGTGATCGCGTTGGTCCCGAAGACCAGGAACGGCACGGTCCAGCCGCGATAGCCCTCGATGTCGACCAGCCAGAAGATCACCGAGAGCACCAGGCAGGCGATGCCCGCCGAGAGCAGCACGTAGGAGCTGGTCCACAGGCTCTTGTTGATCGGGAAGACCCGGCTCCAGGTCCAGCCGAGGAGCAGGGTCATGCTGCCCGCGTAGAAGAGCCCGAAGGCCTTCGCGTCCGTCGGCCGGCGCGAGCGGATCCAGTGGCCGGCCAATACCCCGCAGAGCACCGAGGCCACCGCGCCCAGCGTGCTCAGCAGGCCCTCCGGGTCCCAGGTCCCGGTCTCCTGCCAGACGTGGTTGACGCCGAGCAGCTTGAAATCGAGCCAGTTCGAGAGGTTCTTCTCCGGCTCGAGCACGCCACGCCCGACCCCCGGGACCGGCACCAGGGTCATCAGCGTCCAGTAGCCGAGCAGCAGCGCGACCAAGCTCAGCACCTGGCCGCGGATCCCGGTCACCATGACGATGACCGCGGTGATCAGGTAGGCGATCGCGATGCGCTGCAGCACGCCGGGGATGCGCAGATGGGGGAGGTCGTAGTGGGGAAACCCCTGGAGGGCCAGGCCCAGGCCGAAGATGATCGCGGCGCGGACGGCCGCCTTGCGAAGGACCTCGCGACGGCCGGCCCCCGCCTCGGCCAGCCGGGCGAGGGACAGCGCGGTCGCCACCCCCACGATGAAGAGGAAGAACGGGAAGACCAGGTCGGTCGGGGTCCAGCCGTTCCAGCTCGCGTGCTCGAGCGGGGGGTAGACGTGCTCCCAGGTGCCCGGGTTGTTGACCAGGAGCATGGCCGCGATGGTGAGCCCGCGGAAGACGTCGAGGGACAGGAGCCGCTGGCTCGGGGGAGCGAGCGCCGGCTCGACGAGGTCGGCCGCGGCCTGCGACCGAAGCGACGCCGCGAGCGCCTCCCTCTCCATGCCCCGCATCCTAGCACCGGAGGGGAGGCCGCGGGCGGACGAGCCGATCGCCCCGTGATATCGTAGCCGCGCCTGGCCAAAGGAGGCCCATGAAGCTCTCCGTCGAGTTCCCCAGCGTGTCCTACCGGGAGGGCCCGGCCGCGGTCGCCGGCCTCGCTCGCGCCATCGAGCGCATCGGCTACGACCACATCGACGTCTTTGACCACGTGGTGATGGGCGTGCCGATCGAGGGGCGGCCGCGCGGGCCCTACAACGCGCAGATGCCGATCCTGGAGGCCCTGATGGCGCTCGCCTACATGGCCGCGGTCACCACGCGCGTGAGCCTCGGCACCGAGGTGCTGGTGCTGCCGCAGCGGCAGCCCACCCTGGTGGCCAAGCAGGTGAGCACGCTCGACACGCTCTCGGGCGGGCGGGTGCGCCTGGGCGTTGGGGTCGGCTGGCAGGAGTCGGAGTACGCGGCGCTCGGCGAGACGTTCGCCGACCGCGGCGCGCGCATGGACGAGGCGATCCGCCTCCTGCGCGCCTACTGGACCGACGCCGAGGTGAATCTCGCGAGCGCGCACTACCCGACCGTGTCGATGGCGATGGAGCCCAAGCCGCCGCAGGGCGGCCGGCTGCCCGTCTGGATCGGCGGCGGCTCGGAGGCCGCGTACCGCCGGGTCGGCCGGCTGGGCGACGGCTGGCTCGCGAGCCGCGTCACCGACGCGGCGAGCGCGCGGCACGCCATCGACGCGATCCACCGCCACGCGGAGGCGGCCGGGCGCGACCCGGGCGCGATCGGGCTCCAGAGCATGGTGGCGCCGCCGCCCCGCGACGCGGCGGGCAAGACGTTCTACGCCGACCACGACCAGGTGGTAGCGCGCGTGGCCGCGCTCAAGGCGATGGGCTTCGGCTGGGTCGCGCTCAACGCCACCGCGATCTTCCAGGCCGGCGCGCGCTCCGTCGAGGCGATGACGGACGCGCTCCACCGCCTGCACGATGGCATCCGCGCCGAGGTGGGCTGAGGCGCATTGATCCCGCCCCCGCAGGCGCTGGCGCTCGGCAGCGCCCTGTGCACCGCGTGCGCCACGCTGCTCATCCAGCGCGGGCTCTCGCGCTCCAACTTCTACGCGGGCGCGTGGATCAACGTCGTCGTCGGCGCGGTCGCCGCGTGGGCCGCCACCCTGCTGCTCGTGCCGTGGCACGCCTACACCTGGCGCGCGGTCCCCTACTTCGTCTTCTCGGGCGTGGTCGGCACCGCGGGCGGCCGGCTCTTCCGCGTGCTCGCCATCCAGAAGGTGGGCGCGCCGGTAGCGGCGGCGGTCAACAACCTGGCTCCCCTGGTGGCCACCGGCCTCGCCATCCTGCTGCTGGGCGAGCACGTGACGCTCGCGATCCTGGGGGGCACCGTCGTGATCGTGGCCGGGACGATCCTGCTCTCGCTGAGCGGCCGCTACGTGGGCTTCCGCGTCCGCGACCTCGCCTACCCCTTCATCGCCGCCTCGTGCTTCGGCACCGTGGCGATCGTGCGCAAGCTCGGGCTCAGCACCGCGGGCCCGCTCTTCGATGCCGCCATCAACGTCACCGCCGCGCTCATCGCGTCCACCACCTTCGTGGCCGCCTCCGGCCATCTCGAGTCGCTGCGCTGCGACCGCAAGAGCCTCGGCTGGTTCGTGGCCGGCGGCATCGCGGAGAACAGCGGGGTGTTCCTGGTCCTCCTCGCGCTCGGATTCGGCGACGTCAGCGTGGTCATCCCGCTCGCGGGCACCGCGCCGCTCTTCGTGCTGCTCATCACCTACTTCATGCCTCGCGAGGGGGCCCGCCTCCACTGGCGGCTGGTGGTGGGCGCGGTGATGATCGTCCTCGGCGTGATGGTCCTGACCGGCTGAGCCAACAAGGCCTGTCGGCCAAGTGACGCCGTTTGTCGTCGCGGCGGCCCGGGGGGGTCGTCATCGCGATGACAGGCGCCCTCTAACGCCCGGCGGATATGGCGTTTCTCTCCCCGGGGTCCAGCGGCACTTCCCTTGCAGCCACCGAGCCGTGGAACTCCATGAGAACCATGCAAGCGGACCGGACTTGGCCCTTCCCGATCCAGGAGGCGGAGCGAGGCTTCACGCTCGCCGAGCTGGTCATATTGATCGCGGTGATCGGCATCCTTTCCGTCATGGCGGTCCCCTCGTTCCTACGTTACTACCAGGCCGCCACCCTGAAGTCAGGCGCCCAGCAGTTCGCGACGCTGGTGAACCAGGCGCGGGAGCTGGCGATCAAGGAGAACGGCAAGATGTGCGTCAAGATGTCGAGCCCCACTCAGATGATGTATACGCGCATCAACTGCGCGGGCACCGCCTGGGTGGGACCCGGCACGGACGCGGCCGGCAACATCAATCTTCCGCCGAGCATCACCGCGGCACCAGTCACAGCCGGTGTTAACCCGATCTTCGACTACGTCGGGTCGGCCGCTACCCAGGCGGGCGGCTTCACGCTCACCAATACCCAGACCGGCGCCACTCTCACGGTATCCGTGGCGGCCTCCGGCCGGGTCACGGTCGCCCCGTGACAGGAGCAAGCCCGATGCGACGAGTCGTCTCCGATCAACGCGGCATGACGCTGGCCGAGGTGCTGGTCGCGCTGCCGATCATCACGATCGGCCTCCTGGCCCTGCTCTCGGCCATTCCGCTCTCCACCTATGCGACCCAGGAGGGCCGGCAGACGTCGACCGCCACCTTCCTCGCGAACCAGCGGCTCGAGCAGGTCCGGAACGCGCGGTGGACGGCCACGTGCCAGGTAGACGGCTCCGGCCTGGTCATTGCCGGCCCCGCCATAGTGGACGCCACCAGCGACAGGGTTGGCCTCTCGGCCCCATCCACGGCAGCCCCGAAGGACCCGAGCGCTGCCGTGACCTTTGCCGACGAGAGCTCAATCGCGGCGCCTTACAGCGGGTACTCGCGCCAGGTGCGCATCATTGACTCGGTGGTTGCGGCTGCGACCTGCGATGCGGCCGGAAACATGAGCGGCACCGGGATCCGGCAGGTCACCGTAACCGTGAGCTACACGCCGCTCAGCGCCACTGAAACGAATGCGATCTCCGGGACGCGGTCGGTCAGCGTCACTATGCAGATCGCCCAGCGATGAGCCAGATGCAGACCACGCTCAGGGATCAACGGGGATTCACGCTGACCGAACTGCTGGTGGTGGCGGCCGTGCTCGGCATGATCCTGGCCGCCGTCGTGCTGGTTCAGCAACAGGGGCAGCAAGCCTACATTTTCGGTTCGCATCGTGTCGAGGTGCAACAGAACAACCGGGCGGCCCTGGAGCTGATGGTCCGGGAGCTCCGATCGGCGACGTCCGTCACGGCGGTCCCGAGCGCCACGAACCTGACCTTCCTGGACGAGAATGGCAACACCATCCAGTACCAGATCTCGGGTGCCCTCCTGAACCGCACCGTCACGGTGGCGGGCACGGCCACGACCACGCCGCTGATCGGCGGAGTGAACTCGTTGGCCATGACCTACTGTTCCGCCTGGGACCCATCAAAAACTACCGCTCAGAATATTGCCCTCCCGGCGTGCGCGACGACGCCCGCGCAGGTGAAGCTGATCCTGCTCCAGCTGGTCACCGGGACCGAGGACCAGGTGGGCTCAGGCTCGCCCGGCAATCAGAGCGCCACCATGGAGACCCTGGTGCGCCTGCGAAATATTCCGTAGCGACAAGGAGATGCGTGTGCGCATACATCACCCGGGCTTCCGCCAGCTACGGGACGAGCGAGGGATCGCCCTCCCAATGGCCCTGCTGGCGCTTCTCATTCTCTCGACGCTCGTGATCGCGTTCGCGTTGCTGGCGACCTCTGAGCCCCTCGTCGCCACCAACCAGAAGATGGTGGCTCAGGCGCGGGCGGTGGCCGAGTCTGGCCTGGAGCGGGCGATCTGGGCCCTCAACAACCCCGCCGACCCGAACGGCCTGCCCACATCGCTGGCGACGGTGCCCGCCCCCTACGACGGCAGCGCTTCGATTCCGATCTCGGTCAACGGGACGCAGATCGGCGTGGTATTCGTGACCGTCAAGGGGCCGGTCCAGGACCCTACGCTCAACCCGAACGAGCGCAGTGTGAGCGCCGTGGGCTGGGTCCCGACGAACACGGGCAGCGCCACGGCGCACCAGAAGATCCAGGCGACCGTCTCCCAGTTCCTGTTCAGGGGGTCTCCCCCGCCGGCCTCCCTGACGGTCGCGGGCGAGATCAACGTCGGCGGCAACGCGAACATCGACTCCCGTGGCGATACCAGCTGCGGGGCTAAGGACGGCACGTGGAGCCAGGGCTCGACGGCCTACGGAGGTTCGGGGGCGGTCTACGGAGCCGACGGCAACAACACGAACAACCAGACCGCCGCCGGTTTGACCTCGAGCAGCCCGATCACTGACATTCGGCAAAGCGTGCCCGCCGCCGCGTTTGATCCTTACACGCTCAAGAATGCGGATCTCAACAGCCTCAAGGCCTTGGCCAAAGCGAACGGGACCTACTATTCGGGCTCCAGCGTGACGGGCCTGAACTTCAACTCGGGCAACCAGCTGCCGAACGGCATCATCTTCATCGACACCGTGAGCGGCCAGAACATCGACGCCAATGCCCCCCCGGGGACGAACTGCCTTCTGGGTGGAACAGGGTGCTCGGCGACGACCGACTTTGCGAGCGTCGCCATCCACGGGGGTGCGGAAGGCAACGCGAGCGGGATCTTCAGCGGCATGATCATCGTCGCGGGCTCTCTGGCCATCAGCGGTAACTTCCACATGCACGGCATGGTCTACGTGGTCAACGATTTGACGTACACGGGCACCGGTAACGGCGAGATCGACGGGGCGGTATTCAGCCGGAATATCCGGGACACCTCGTCGACGACCATCGATACAAACACGGGCGGCAACGCCAGCATCAACTATAACTGTGGCTACGTGAGGAACCCGGGTGGCCAGATGCCCCAGGGCTTCACGATCGAGCCGGGAACCTACAAAGAGTTGGCGGACTACTGAGATGGGCCGATCGAGGGTTTGCGCGGCTATCGTTCTTCTCGTGATCCTGGCCGCGTGCCAGTCTCCGTCGCCGCCAGCCCGGTCCACGTCATCCGACACTCCCGCGGTGCTGGCCGCCCGGGCCCTCGCGGCCGGTCGCTACGCGGACGCGGCGCTGCTGTACCGGGAGGCTCTCGGCGAGGCCCCTGGCAAGATGGAGCTCCACTATGGGCTGGCCGTCGCCAGCTCGTACCTGGACCGTCGGGACGACGCGATCCGGGAGTTCAGATGGGTCGTCCAGTACGGACGCCTGGGCGCCACCGAGGTCGATGCGGCCCGGCAATGGCTCATCCGGGCGGGCGTCGTCCCACCCGCGGCATACGCCGCCGTGAACGCGAAGGGCCCGGAGAAGGAGCGCACGGCCGGCAACGCGAGCCTCGAGGGTCGCGCCGTATTCGCCGAGGGTGGGAACCCGCCCCAGCCCATGGAGCGGCTCCAGCTCTTCCTGGTGGGACAGCCGGACAGCCCGACCCAGCGAGAGCGCTACAACCTGCGGACCGACGAGCACGGCAACTTCAAGTTTCCGGACGTCGTCCCGGGGCCTTACAAGCTCACCAACCGCGTGGCCGGTCAGCCCACCTGGCGCCTCCGGGTCGAGCTCAAGGCCAGCGAGGTGAAAGTGCTGGAGCTCACCCCGGCCAATAGTGTGGCCGCGCTGGACGACTTCCCGGAGCCGCAGGCCCAAGTAAGGCAGTAACACTCGAGCGGGATCCGCAGGGCCATCGTTCGTCGCTCATGCCGCGCGACCGTCCGGTGAATGGCCGACGAACGCGAGGCTTCAGTCTTGTCGAGCTCCTGATGGTCATCGCCGCCTGCGGAATCCTGATCGGCGTGAGCATTCCTTTTTTCCTGACGTACCACCAGAGCGCCCAGGTGACCACTGGAGCCCAGCAGGTCCGGACCCTCCTCAACCAGGCCCGCCAGCTCGCGATGGATCAGAAAGGCTTCGTCTGCGTCCAGGTGCCGAGTCCGACGCAGGTGTCGTTCTATCCCAATGCCACCTGTAGCGGCCCACCCTGGACGGGCCCCATCACGGACCTGGCCGGCAATGTGAACCTGCAACCCGGCTTCACGCTGAGCGCCACCGCGAACCCGGTCTTCGACTACCTGGGCCGCGCGCTCCCCGCCACCACATATACGATCACGAACTCCACGACGGGCTCGACCGTGACCGTGTCGGTCGCTACCTCAGGGCGCGTCTCGATTCCGTAGCGCGGCAGCCACCATCGCCCGGATCTCCTCACGCGTCACCGGCACGCGCTCGATCGGGCCGGCCCCGAACGGCGCCAGCGCGTCCTCGATGGCCTGCGCGATCAGCGGATGCACCGGCATGATCCCGCCCTCGCCGGCGCCCTTGGCCCCGAGCGGGTTCAGCGGGGTGGGCGACTCCAGGTGGCGGAGCTCGAAGGTCGCCGGGGCGTCGGCCGCGGTGGCCAGCACGTAGTCCATGAGGGTGGCGGTGAGGCGCTGGCCCCCCTCGTCGTAGGCGAGCTGGACGTTCAGCGCGTCGGGCAGCCCCTGCATCACCGCGCCGTGGATCTGGCCGTCCACGATGCCGGGCTCGAGCACGTGGCCGCAGTCGTGGGCCACGATCCAGCGGAGCACGCGCGTCGCGCCGGTGTCCGGATCCACCTCGAGCACCACCGCGTGGGTCCCGTTGGCGAAGCTCGACTGGGCGACCGAGAAGACCTGCGTGTCCTCGAGGCCCGCGGTCTCGCCGGGCACGCGCCCGTGGTGCGCCGCCGCCGCGACCTCCGGCCAGCCCAGCGTCCGGCTCGGCAGCCCGCGCACCGAGAAGCGCCCCGCCTCCACCACCACGTCGGCCGGCGCGGCCTCCAGCAGGTGCGCGGCCACCCGGCGCGCCTTGTCGAGCACCGCACGCGAGGCCAGCAGCGCCGCGCTGCCGCCGATGGCCGCGGTGCGGCTGCCGTAGGTGCCGCCGCCGGTATCGACCAGCGCGGTGTCGCCGGTGAGCACCTCGATCGCATCGGGCTCCACCCCGAGCTGCCGGCCGACCAGGCGCGAGAACATGGTCACGTGCCCCTGCCCCTGCGGCGCGGCCCCGCTCACCACGGTGACGCGGCCGTCGGCGTGCACCCGCACCACCGCGCTCTCGTTGGGCACGGTGGCGGTGGCCTCCACGTAGTTGACGAGGCCGATGCCGAGGTAGCGGCCCCGCGCGCGCGCCGTCGCCTGCTCGCGGCGGGCTGCGGGCAGGTCGAGCGCCTCCAGCGCCACCGCCATGCAGCGCGGATAGTCGCCGCTGTCGTAGTCGACGGGGCCGCGCCCGGCGGTGGTGAGCCCGGTGGCGTACGGGTGCCGGTCGGCCGGCACCAGGTTGCGACGGCGCAGCTCGATCGGATCCATCCGGAGCTCGCGCGCGAGCGCGTCCATCGCTCGCTCGATCACCCCGGTGCCGTAGGGCCGCCCGGCTCCGCGATAGGCGCCCACCGGGGTGGTGGTGGTCACCACGCCGCGGAAGCGCAGGTCGAGTGCGGGGATCACGTAGGCGCCCACCGAGTGGATCATCGCGTTCTGCGGCAGGTTGAGGCCGGAGATGGTGTAAGCCCCCATCTCGTGGAGGAACTCGTCGGTCAGGGCGAGCAGCCGGCCCTCGCGGGTGGCCGCGATCGCCACGTCGTGGACCTGGTCGCGCTCCACGCACGCCACGAGCGTGTGCTCGCGCCGGGTCTCGATCCACTTGATCGGCCGATCGAGCCGGCGGGCGAGCTCGGCCACCACGATGTACTCCGGGTAGTACATGCCCTTGGTGCCGAAGCCGCCGCCCACGTCGGGCGGGGCGATCACCCGCACTCGGTCCTCGGGCAGCCCGAGCTGGCCCGCGATGACCCCGCGGTGCCGGTGGACCATCTGCACCGCGCCGCGGATCGTCAGCGTCCCGTCGCGCCACTCGGCGACGAGCGCGCGCGGCTCGAGCGGGTGCGCGCCCCCGCGGGCCAGGCGGATGCGGGTGCGCGCCACCACCGGCGCGGCGCGCAGGGCCGCCTCCGCGTCGCCCACGCGCTGGCGCCACTCCGCCACCACGTTGCTGCCGATCTCGGGATGGAGGACGGGGGCGCCCGGAGCCAGCGCGGCCTCCACGTCCACCACCGCGGGCAGCGGAGCGTAGTCGACGCGGATCAGGTCGAGCGCGTCGTGCGCGCGGTAGACGTCGTCGGCGATCACCACCGCCACCGGCTCGCCCACGAAGCGCACCCGATCGTGCGCGAGCGGCCGGATCTTGCAGGGCACCGGCAGCGCGGGATGCGGCGCGTAGATCGGCATCGGGTCGCCCACCGCGCCCAGGTCCGACGCCACGAACACGCCTACCACCCCGGGCGCCCGCCGGGCCGCGGCCGCGTCGATCCCGACGACGCGCGCGTGCGCGTGCGGCGACCGCAGCATCGCGGCGTGCAGGCAGCCCGGGACGCGCAGGTCGTCCACGAACTCCCCCGCCCCGGTGATCAGCCGCGGGTCCTCCCTCCGCCGCACCATGCCCGCGTGCTCAGCCATCAGCTCTCGGCGGGGAGACGGGAGCGCCAATCGAGGGTGCGGGAGACGAGGGGGCGGAGGGCGAGCGCGACCAGAACCGCGCCGACCGCGAGCAGGGTGAGCGAGATGGGCCGCGTGACGAAGATCGTGTAGTTGCCCGCCGACATGGCCAGCGCCTGCCGCAAGGACAGCTCCATCATCGGGGCCAGAACGAGCCCGAGCACGATCGGGGCGGTCTCGAAGTCGAGCTTGCGCAGCACGTAGCCGAGCACGCCGGTGCCGAGCATGATCCACACGTCGACCACGCTGCTGTTGACCGCGTAGACCCCGAGGATCGAGCACACGAGGATGATCGGGTACATCACCGGGTACGGCACCCGCAGCAGGTTCACGAAGAGGCCAACCAGGGGCAGGTTGAGGATCAGCAAGATCACGTTGCCCACGTACATCGAGGCGATGAAGCCCCAGAAGAGCCGCGGGTCCTGCTGGATCAGCAGCGGCCCCGGCGTCACCCCGTGCACCATCATGGCGGCCAGCAGCAGCGCGGCCACCGGCACGCCGGGCACACCGAGGGCCAGCATCGGCACGAAGGCCCCCGACGTGGCCGCGTTGTTGGCCGACTCGGGCCCGGCCACGCCCGCCACCGCGCCGCGCCCGAACTCCTCCGGGTGCCGCGAGACCTTGCGCTCCACCGCGTAGGACACGAAGGTGGAGATGACGTGCGCGGAGCCCGGGATGATGCCGATCAGGAAGCCGATCGCGGTGCCGCGCCAAATCGGCATGTTGGCCTCGCGCCACTCCTGCCGCGAGGGCAGCAGATCGCGCAGGCGCGGGCGGATGACCTCCGGCGGGTTGGGCTGCCCGGCGGTCAGGAGGATCTCGGCCAGACCGAAGAGCCCCACTGCCACCGGCACCACCCCGATGCCGTCGCCCAGCTCCGCGACCCCGTAGGCGAAGCGGAAGTAGCCGCTCATCTGGTCGATGCCGATCATGCCGAGCAGCAGGCCCAGCGCGGCCATGGCCAGGCCCTTCAGCATCGAGCCCGAGTTCATGTAGGCGAGCACCAGCAGGCCCAGCAGCAGGAGCGAGAAGTACTCCGGCGGCCCGAAGCGCAGCGCGAAGGCGGCGAGCGGCGGGGCCAGGAACATGAGGGCGATGACGCTCACGGTGCCCGCCACGTACGAGCCCACCGCCGCGATGGCCAGCGCCGGCCCCGCGCGCCCCTTGCGCGCCATCGCGTAGCCGTCGATGCACGTCATCACCGAGGCGGCCTCGCCCGGGATGCGCATCAGGATCGAGGTGGTGGAGCCGCCGTACATCGCCCCGTAGTAGATGCCGGCCAACATCACCAGCGCGCTGGTCGCGTCGAGGCCGTAGGTGGCGGGCAGCAGCAGGCTGATGCCGGCGAGCGGGCCCACGCCGGGCAGCACGCCCACCAGGGTGCCGACCAGGCAGCCGATGAAGCCGTACCAGAGGACGCCGGGCGCGAGCGCCACCTGGAAGCCCAGGCCCAGGTTCTGGAGCGTCTCGAGCATCAGCTCACAGACCAAAAGGCCCGCGCGGCAGCGGCACCCGCAGCAGCGTGTCGAAGAGGTAGAAGGAGCCCCACGCCATCACGATCGTGAGGCCGAGCCCCAGCGCCCAGCCCTTGCGCTCGAGCCCGAGCAGCAGGAACGCCACCACGATGGCCATCGTGACGCGATAGCCGAGGCGCTCGAGCGCCCACGCCGCGAAAGCGCAGGCTGCGAAGATCGCCACCGCGTGGCGCCACTCCGGCCAGCCGATCTCGCCGAAGGGGCGGCCCCGGCGGCCCATCGCGAAGACGGCCGCCCCGAAGACGATCAGCAGCACCGCCAGCAGCACCGGCATGTAGGCGGGGCCCGGGCGATGGAGCGACCCGAGCGGGAAGGCCCGGCTCTCCCAGATGGTGACGAGCCCGATGAGGACGAGCGCCACGCCCGCGACGCGGTCGACGGTCACGGCGCGGGGTGGATCACTCGACGCGGCCGATCTGCTTCACCACCTGGGCCAGCCGCGCCGCGTCCTTCTCCCACCACGCGTTGAACTCGTCGGCGTCCATGTAGGCGATGGGCGTCTCGAGCTTGGCGTGCGAGGTGATCACCTCGGGCGACTGCACTGCCTGCCGGGTCGCGTCGCGCAGGATCTTGACGATGTGCGGGGGGGTCGCCCGCGGCGCCACCAGGCCGGCCCACGCGGTGTACTCCACGTCGTAGCCCTGCGACCTGAACGCGGGGACCTCCGGATAGGCGGCCACCGGCGCGGTGCCGCTGTGGGCCAGGAGCCGCAGCTTGCCCGCCTTCACGTGGGCGGCGGCCAGGCTCACCGGCGTCATCACCGCCTGGGCGTGGCCGCCCAGGATCGCGTTCATCATCGGCCCGCCCCCGGTGGTGGGCAGGTGCCGGAGCTTGATCCCGGAGGCCAGCATGAGCATCTCCATCGGGATGTGGGCGGTCCCGTAGAGGCCGGAGGAGCTGAACACGATCTCGCCCGGCCGCTTCTTCGCGTCGTCCACGAAGTCCTTCAGCGTCTTCCACGGCGTGTCGGCCCGGACGACCAGCATCGACGGATCCGCGTTGATTCTCGCGATGCCGGTGAACTGCTCGCGAGTGTAGTTCTGCGGCCGGCCGAAGAGCTTGTCGACCTCGGGCAGCACCGAGATGCTGACCAGGGCCATCAGCAGGGTGTAGCCGTCGGGCTTGGCGGTGGCCACCGTCTGGTTGCCGACCGCGCCCGCCGCGCCCGCCTTGTTGATGATGGCCACCGGCTGCTTGAGGATGCGCTCCAGCGCGGTGGCGACCGGCCGCGCGGTGTTGTCCGCGAGTCCGCCGGGCGGGAAGGCCACCACCATGGAGACGGGCCGCGTGGGATAGGGATCCTCGGCCCACGCGGGGCCGCCGGCCGGCGCCAGCACGGCCAGCGCCCCCGCGGCCAGCACGATGATCAGAACGAGCAGGCAAGTGCCGGCGAGCGCTCGGAACATGGCACCTCCTCTGGGGGTGTCGGGGATGGCGCGGCCAGGCCGGAAGCCTAGCAGCCGCCCGGGCGACCGGTCAAGGCTCACGGCCTTATCGGGGCGGGGTGCTAGGATCGAGACAGCCCATGGCGAGACCGACTCCGGGCTTCATGCTTCGCGGGTGGTGCGCTGGGGCGGCCGCGCTCTGCTCGGTCGTGGGCATCGTGGTGCTGGTGGGCGGCTGGGCCCTCGGCGAGCGCCTCGCCGGGATGAAGCCCTCCACCGCGGCCTGCTTCGCGCTCGCCGGCGCCTCCCTCTGGGTGCTCAGCGAGCCCGCCTCGCGCCGCGTCCGGATGCTGGCCGACGGCGCCGCCGCGCTCGTGGCGGTGATCGCGGCCACCGCGCTCGCCTCGCAGCTCGCGGGGCGGGATCTGGCCGGCGGCATGGCCGCGATGTCCGCGCTCTGCTTCGTCCTGCTGGCCCTGGCGCTGCTCGCGGTGGACCGCCGGCCGGTCTTCCCGACCGGCCAGCGGTTGGCGGTGGCCTCCGGTTTCATCGCGCTGCTCGTGGTGGTCGCGTGGGCGTACGGCGCCGGGACGCCGCCCCGCGGCCCGGCCGCTCAGATGGCCCCGCTCACCGGCGTGCTGCTGATCGTCCTGAGCGTCGCGGTGACCGCGGCGCGCCCGGGCCGCGGCGCCACCGGCATCTTCGTCCAGGACACCGCGGGCGGCATGGTGGCCCGCTGGGTGTTCCCGGGGACCCTGGTGGGCTCGCTCGTGGTGGGCGCGATCGGGCTGGCCGGCGAGCGCGCGGGCCTCTATGGCCACGAGTTCAGCGTGGCGTTCACGACGGTGGCGAGCCTGTCGCTCTTCTCCGCGCTGGTCTGGTTCATCGCGGTGCGCTTACACCGTACCGACGCGCGCCGCCAGGCCGCCGAGGCCGAGCTGCGGGCGATCAACGCCGATCTGGAGGCGCGGGTACAGGCGCGCACGCTCGCCCTCACCGCCTCCGAGGCGCGCTACCGGCGCCTGATCGAGGAGTCGCCCGACGGCATCATGATCCACCAGGAGGGCGCGATCCGGTTCATGAACCGGGTCGGCCTGCGCATGTTCGGCCACTCCGGGCCCGCCCAGGCGGTGGGCCGCCCGCTGCTCGACTACATCGCCCCCGAGCACCGGGACGCGGTGTCCGAGCGGGTGGCCACGCAGATCGAGCAGAGCGAGACGACGCCCGAGCTCGTCGAGGTCGAGACGCTGCGGACCGACGGCACCCGCTTCTGGATCGGGGCGGTCGCCACCGTCATCGACTGGGAGGGCAGCCCGGCGAGCCTGGTGTCCTTCGTGGACATCACCGAGCGGCGGCGCCGGGAGGTGGTGGAGCGGGAGGCGGAGAGCCTCCGCGCGGTGACCAAGCTCGCCAACGCGGCGGCGCACGAGATCAACAACCCGCTGACCGTGGTGGGCGGCAACATCCACCTCCTCGCCGCGCGGATCGCCGATCGCCCCGAGCTGCAGCGCTACATCGACCGGGTCCTGCGCGCGGTGCAGACCATCGCCGATATGATCAACCACATGACGCGCATCACCCGGCTCACCGCGCTCTCGCGCCTCGACACCGCCGGCGTGTCGATCCTCGACCTGCGCGATTCGGGCGCACCCGCCGCGCCCGCCGCCGGCGCCGTCCCCGAGCCGGAGCGTCCCCCCGGAGAGGCCCCGCGACCGTTGTAGACTACCCGCCATGAGCGCCCGCGGCGGGGACGTCGACACCGGCACCGGCTACGGCCGGCCCCGCCCGACCACGCTGCACGAGCTGACCGACGTGGGCGCCGGCACCCCGATGGGCGAGCTGCTCCGCCGTTACTGGCACCCGGTGGGCCTCCTCTCCGACGCGACCACGACGCCGCGGGCGCTGCGCGTGCTGGGCGAGGAGCTCGTGCTCTTCCGCGACGGCCGCGGACGCCCCGGACTGGTCACCGCGCGCTGCGCGCATCGCGGCACCACTCTCTACTACGGGCGCGTGGAGGAGCGCGGCATCCGCTGCTGCTACCACGGCTGGCTCTTCGACGTGGCCGGCCACTGCCTCGAGCAGCCGTGCGAGCCCGACGGCGGGCGACAGCGCGAGCGCATCCGCCAGCCGTGGTACCCGGTGCAGGAGCGCTACGGGCTGATCTTCGCCTACCTCGGCCCGGCCGATCGCAAGCCGGTGCTGCCGCGCTACGACGCCCTCGAGCGGCTCGACGAGGGCGAGCGGCTCGAGGCCGACGGCAGCAGCATCGGCGGCGGGGGCCCGGTGGTCATCCCCTGCAACTGGCTCCAGCACTACGAGAACTTGATGGACACGCTGCACGTGCCGATCCTGCACGGCTCGTTCAGCGGCCCGCAGTTCACCGCCCAGATGGGCCTGATGCCGGAGGTCACGTGGGCGATCACCGATCGCGGGGTGAAGGCCACCTCCGATCGGCGGCTGCCCGACGGCACCGTCCACCACCGGATCAGCGAGGCGGTGCTGCCGACGCTGCGGGTGATCCCCAACCCGCGCGTGGCCCAGTACGCGCGGGTCGAGTCGATCGGCTGGGTGCTGCCGCACGACGACACGAGCTTCCGCATCTACACCGCGGGGCGCGTGCGGCAACCCGGCGAGCTCACCCGCGTTCGCTCGCGCCTCAACGGCAAGCTCTGGGAAGAGCTGACCGAGGCGGAGCACCGCGCCTTCCCGGGCGACTACGAGGCCCAGGTCGGCCAGGGCCCGGTCACGCTCCATTCGGAAGAGCACCTGGTGTCGAGCGATCGGGGCGTGGCCCTGGTGCGGCGCGTGCTGCGGCAGCAGCTGGACGCGCTGGCCGCCGGACGCGATCCGATCGGGGTCTGCTTCGACGCCGACGCGCCACCCATCACCTTCGAGGCGGGGAACTTCCTCAATGCTTCCTGACCATCCGAGCGGCGACTACCAGTACCTGCCCGGCATCAGCGCGTTCTCCTGCGGCACGGTCGCCCGGGCCGGGCACGAGATCGTGCACGTGACTCTTGCCCGGCCGCTGCCGTGGCGCGCCGGCTTCGCGCGTATCGAGCACCACCTGCGCGAGCACGGGCGAGGCCGGACCGCGCTCTGCGGGATCGAGCTGCGCAGCCCGGCCGCCTTCACCTTCGACGGGTTCAACCAGTTCAACGCGGGCTACCGGTCGCTGCTGGCCGAGTGGGGCATCCTGGTGGGCGACGACAACCCGATCCCCCGCACCAACGTGGCTCCGGTGGCGGCCGCCCCCGCCGAGCCCTCGCTGTACGCCTTCTCCTACACGGTGCCCGGCCACACCCCGGCGCCCACCTTCATCGTGGCGGGAGCCGGCGAGCTGCGCGATCGCGCGCAGGGCGCCGACGGGATCGTGCGCCACGGCGACACCTCGCCGGACGCGATGCGGGAGAAGACGCGCTTCGTGCTCCACACCATGCAGGAGCGCCTCCGCGCCCTCGGCGGCGACTGGCCGCGGGTGAGCGCGATCGACGTCTACACCGCGCGGCCGATCCACGACCTGGTGCTGGAGGAGATCCTCCGCGCCGCCGGCCCGGCCGCCATCCACGGGGTGCGCTGGTTCCCGAGCCGCCCGCCCATCCAGGGGCTCGAGTTCGAGATGGACATGCGCGGCGTGGCCCGGGAGCTGGTGCTGTCGTGAGCGACCCAATCACGACCGAGAAGTTCGCGGTCGGCCAGTCGGTGCGCCGGATCGAGGACCCGCGCCTCATCCAGGGCCTCGGCCGCTACTCGGACGACGTCGACGTGCCCCGCCAGGCGCACGCGGTGGTGGTGCGCTCGACGCACGCGCACGCCCGCCTCCGGGCGATCGACACCGCGGCGGCGCTCCGGGCGCCCGGCGTGCTCGCGGTGCTGACCGGGGAGGATCTGGCCGCCGACGGGCTCGGCGACCTGCCCACCGACCGGGGCCGCAAGCGCCGCGACGGCTCGCCCGCCTTCACCACCCCGCGCCCGGCCCTCGTGCGCGGGCGGGCGCGCCACGTGGGCGACCCGCTCGCGCTGGTGGTGGCCGCGACCGCGGCGCAGGCCGCCGACGCCGCCGAGCTGGTCGCGGTCGACTACGAGCCGCTGCCCGCCGCGGTCGGCGCGGCGGGGGCCACCGCGGCGGGCGCGCCGCTGGTGTGGGACGAGGCGCCGGGCAACGAGGCCTTCGTCTGGCAGGCCGGCTCGCGGGAGGCGGTCGACCGCGGCTTCACCGGCGCGGCCCACGTCACCCGCCTCGACTTCGTGGTCACCCGGGTGGCCGCGCTGCCGATGGAGCCGCGCGCCGCGGTGGGTGAGTTCGACCGCCGCACCGGGCGCTTCACCCTCCACACCGGCATCCAGGCGCCCCACGGCCTGCGCACCCTGCTCGCCGAGCAGGTCTTCCGGGTGCCGCACAGCCAGGTGCGGGTGGTGACCGGCGACGTGGGCGGCAGCTTCGGGATGCGCAGCGGGATCTACCCCGAGCTGGTGCTGGTGCTCTGGGCCGCGAAGCGGCTCGGCCGGCCGGTGAAGTGGACGTCGAGCCGGCGCGAGAGCTTTCTCTCCGACGAGCACGGGCGCGACAACGTCTCCTCGGCCGAGCTGGCGCTGGACGCGGGCGGCCGGTTCCTGGCGCTGCGGGTCGCCATCAAGCTCGACATCGGCGCCTACCTCACG
>Ga0207665_10000680_pt1 | contig 22941 bp, 23 predicted proteins | sample LARL112metaG_FD_184351 | JGI IMG/M metagenome (GOLD analysis project Ga0207665, IMG submission 184351) | Corn, switchgrass and miscanthus rhizosphere microbial communities from Kellogg Biological Station, Michigan, USA - LAR L11-2 metaG... | ecosystem: Host-associated > Plants > Roots >... | reverse complement strand
GATGGAGACCAGCGCGAGCTGTTGGCAGATGTCATCATGAAGGTCTCTAGCGATCCGGCCACGCTCTCTCTCCTGCGCTTCAATCAACCTGCCACTCACGCCTGAGATTGCCTCTTCCATCTGTTTGCGGCGGGTTATGTCCTCAGCGAAGATCAGAATGCCTCCCACCACCCCGCTGGGTGTCCTCCAAGGACGAATTTCCCAGCGAACCCACGCAGTCGTTCCACCTTCACGGTCCCAACGGTCTTCGTCGGCTCGCAATGTCTCTCCCTCAAGAGCACGGCGATGCATGTCTTTCCAGTGCTGGGGAATATCAGGAAAAAGCTCGTAATGCGAACGTCCAAGTACCTGCGAACTAGAGACTCCGTAGTCTGCACACCAGCGGTCGCTCACTTGTAGATAGCGCATGTCACGGTCGAGCATCGCCACTCCTGCTGGTACACTCTTGACGAAGATTTTTAGCAGTTCCTCCCGTGATTGCAGTAATGCCGCCTGCGCCTCCAAATTGCGGTTCACTTCCAAGAGCGCCTCTTCTGTCCGCTTGCGCCCGGTCACATCCATGTTGACGCCAACCACTCGGAATGGTGCGCCAGACTCATTCATAAGGACCTGCCAGCGCCCCGCAATCCAATGAACACTGCCGTCAGGCCAGACCACGCGCCATTCTCCTATCGTCTGTTGTCCAGTTTTCAAGGCACAATCAACCAACTCCATAACTCTTGCGCGATCATCGGGATGAATAAGATTTTCGAAGGCCGTTTGTGTTTTCTCAAAGTCGCCCGGCGGCAAACCGTAAATGGCCTCCATTTCCGGCGTCCAAGTCAGAACTCCCGTCCGAACATTCCGTTCAAAAGTTCCGATGCGAGCCGCCTGTTGTGCCAATCGCAGCCGCTCCTCGCTGGCCCGTACTACTTGCTCGGCCTCTAGTCGTGCCTCCAGAATTCCCTGCTCGCGAACACTCTGTTCTCGCTCGCGCTGCGCTTGCTCCTTTTCTGCAATTACTGAGGCCAAAGTAACACCGGTCACTGAAAGCACGGCAAAGAACGCATCCAGCAAAACCGCGTTTGTGAATGGAGTGCTGGTGGCGAAAGGGCCCGAGCCCAATGCTGTCTCTACAGTCGCAATTGTGGCAATCAAGAGAACCGACAACCCGGCTCCCGTCACTCCAAAACGGATAGCTGCCCACATTACAAATGGCAGCACCGCAAAAGCCAGAACGTGCAGTTTGACCGGAATTAGACCCGGGTCGCCGAAAATTAGGAAGCACGCGGCTGTGAGTACACCAAAGAGAACGCCAAGTTCTGTGATCCGAGCCTGACGATGACTCCGTAAAACGTTGGGGAGTGTTAATACCAAGGGGGTTATTAAAAGCACCCCTGTGGCGTCGCCCAACCAATAAATCAGCCATGCAGAACCGAATCCGGAGTACGCATGTACTTGTGTCGCGTGGAGAACCAATGTTCCGATTGATGCGCTCACCAGGGCGCTGCCTAGCGCACCCACTACGACTAGTGCGAGTGGATCGCGCAAGCGAGATAGAGATTTGTCAAATTTGGCAACGCGCTGGAGAAGAAGGGCACCACTGAAAGCAGCTAGTGTGGCTCCGGCAGATTGACCGAGAGCCGCCAGGTGACTGACGGGACTAAAGAATGCAATTAAGAAAGAGCCTAAAGCAATGGCAGGCCAGATTCGATACCCACACACAAGGAACGCAGCCAGCGCAATCCCGTACGCAGGCCATACAGGGCCAAGGTTGCTACTTCTAATATTGGTGGTGGCTTGGCCAAGCTTGCCCGCAATGCCATAAGCGACGAGGAAGACTGTGAACTGGACAAGGTACGGCTCTCGGAGAATCGACAACTGCGATCGGGTGTCGGTCGCTTGGGGTAACTCGGTTTGCTTTCCTAAGGAGTACACGTTGCAGTATGGCTGACCCGTTGGAGTATGACGACGCCATGGATCATCCTCCTGGACCTGATCACTATTTGGAGACACCGTAATACCCGCATTGGAGAGACCGTCATACTCGCAATTGACCGCCATTGCAAGTCGATTAAATCGTCGCCTATAGACCGCTTCGCTACTTTTCCATCTTCGACGATTCTCCCCGCTCGCCCGCACTCCGCTCCCCCGCGCATCCCGCCCCCACGTCCGCCCGCCGCTCGTCCGCTCTGCGACCGCGATTACTGATTCGTTAATGCCGTTAACTCCCGCGTTACCGGGCGGCCCAATTTTTTCCGTGCGCTCCACTACCCCTGCCCTGATTGACCCCTTTTCTCCCATCCCCCTAGAATAAACAGTTCATCCTTGCGCTCTCTTAAACTATGGCCCTGCGCCTCTTTAACACCATGTCTGCCCGGGTGGAGGAGTTTTGCCCGATCCAGCCCAACGAAGTTCGCATGTATGCCTGCGGGCCCACCGTCTACGACTACGGCCACATCGGCAACTTCCGAACATTTATCGCCGTCGACCTTCTGCAGCGCTTCCTGAAGCAGAGCGGCTACCAGGTTCGCTTTGCCATGAATATCACCGACGTGGATGACAAGATCATCAAGAACTCCGCACGCGATGGGTTGGACGTCAAGCAGTACACCGCCAAGTACGAGAAGGCCTTCCTCGAGGACGCGGCCATGCTGAATATTCAGGAGCCCAAACTGGTTCGAGCCACCGAGCACATCCCCGAGATGACGGAGTTCATTGCAAAGCTGGAGCAGAAAGGCCTCGCGTATCGCGCCGAAGATGGCTCGTACTACTTCCGCATCGCCAAATTTCCCGCGTATGGCAAGCTTTCTAAGAAAGATTTCGCCGGGATGGAAGACGGCGCCCGCGTCGACCTGGACGAATACGAGAAAGACAATGCGCGTGACTTCGCGTTGTGGAAGGCTCCCAAGCCCGGCGAGGCTTCCTGGGAGACACCCATCGGCCGCGGCCGTCCGGGGTGGCACATCGAGTGCTCCGTGATGTCGATGGAAGAATTGGGGGAAACGTTCGACCTGCATGCGGGCGGCGAGGACCTGATCTTTCCTCATCACGAAAACGAAATCGCCCAGTCTGAGTCGCTCACCGGCAAAACCCTCGCCAACTTCTGGTTTCATGCGCGCTTCCTGCTGGTCGAGGGCGAGAAGATGTCGAAGAGCCTGGGCAACTTTTTTACCCCGCGCGATCTGGTGCTCAAGGGATACAAGCCGTCGTCGATCCGCTACCTGCTAACGTCGGTGCCGTACCGCAACCAGCTCAACTTCACCTGGGACGGCCTGCGCCAGGCGGCGACGTCGGTCGATCGCTTGCGGAATTTCCGTTTGCGCCTGTCGAGTACCGCATTTCCAGACGGCGCGAACGCGGCCATGACCAAACTAGCAGCCGACACGATCGAGCGCATGAAGGCCGCGCTCGACGACGACTTAAACACGGCGCAAGCGCAGGCCGCCATCTTCGAAATGGTTCGGGCCGCGAACGCAGCGATCGACGCGGGGGAGATGCGCACGGACGACACTGCACCCCTCTTGGGGGCGATCCACAAATTCGATGAAATCTTCGCCGTACTGGCCGACGACGATGCGCCGAAAGTGGAAGCAATCATCGAATGGGCGAAAGCCGAGGGCCGCGATAGAGACATCACGGCAGAAGCCCTGGCGCTGGCCGGCTCCGGTCAGCTATCCGATGCCGACATCGAAAAGAAAATTGCCGAGATGGATGCGGCTCGCAAGGCGCGCGACTTCAAACGCTCCGACGCCCTGCGCGCCGAACTCATCGCCGCCGGCATCCTGATCGAAAACACAAAAGACGGCGTTCGCTGGAGAAGGAAGTAATTACTTCGCCAAGCGGGATACGCGCTCTTTCAGAAGAAGGTGGGGCAGCGCCGAACGAGCGTGACCCGCATCACTGCCGCCCCGCAGCAGTTCGTTCATACTCCCAAGCGCACGAACACCGATCTGGCGGATCGATCATGTTGATCGCGATCAAGCTCTTACACACAGTGGTCTGGGCTTTGTTGGCGGGATGCATCTTCGCATTGCCGGTGTTGGCCTTTAAGCGCCGCTTCGGGTGGGCTGTGTTCCTGAGTGCGATCATACTGGTTGAGTGTGGGGTGGTCGCATTTAACAAGGACGATGTCCTCTGACGGACCTGGCAGCCCGGTTCACCGCGGATCGAGCCGATAACTTCGATATTTATCTGCCCCTCTGGCTTGCGCGATACAACAAGGCAATCTTTGGCGCGATCCTGGTGATCAACGAAGCAATCGCGCTGGTGTGCTGGCTCAGGCAAGCGAGGATGCAACGAATCCGACGAGCCATTCCATCGAAAACGTAAGCCATGGTTTCGAACCTGCCTCGTCAAGGAGCAAATCTCTGACGCTTAATGTGCGAGCGAGCTAGGCCTCGACCGGCGAGAGCCGCATCCTCCGCTTTGTAGTCAAACTGCTGCGGGTTGATCACGCCGGGTGGATTGCTCTGCTCCCAGGCGATGGTTCGATGAATGGCTTCATCCAGATCGACCAGCTCTTTGTAACGCAACTCTGTCCGAATTCGTTGCGAGCTGACGACGACATGCTGCGCGGCGTTCCCGGGCTGCAACAGATGCTTGGGCGTTTGCTCCCTCGGCAGCACAACAAACGTCCCCGGCCACTGCGCCTTTATCGCGATTCGTTTCTGCCATTCCAGCTCCGACAACGTTGGCTCCTCACAGACGTTGTAAACTCCGGCAGCTCGCTCTGAGGCTGCAGCCAGTGCGATGGCGCGCGCAACGTTCTCCACATATCCCCGCGGTCCTCGCCACGCGGCAAGGTCATCGGCAAGAAGGATGGAAGATCTTCCGTCAGCAAAGCGCTTCAGCAGCGGAAAGAATCTGTGAAGTCGATCTCCGGGACCATAGACCATCGGTAGCCGCAGAACGACTCCTTTGACCTCGGAGCTGTTCAGGACGGCTTCTTCTACCGCGATCTTGTCGTAATGCTCGTCGACCCAAGTGAAAACGCTTTGCAACATCTTCACGGTTTCTGGCGGATAAAGCTGCCGATTGCTTCGGACCGGGGATTCCTCAACGATCGGCAATGGTTCCAGTGGGCCCGGCTCGCTCTGCACCAGCACGCCCCACGCGCGATAAACATCCATGCTACTGATCGCAACCACGCGCGGCGCAATTCCACTTGAGACCGTCATCAATTGGCGGGCTTGTTCTCCAGAGCTCAAGACCAAGTCAACGATCACATCCGGCGAGTAGCCCTGAATCTGCTCCAGCGAATCGGTAAGCCGATTCCGGTCACCTTGAATGGTAGCGACATCCTGGGGCGAGTCATTGTCCGCAGAGCGATGAAAAATTGCGACAGTATGTCCTGCAGCGCGCAACTGTCGGGTCAGCGGAAAGCCGATGAAACCATTTCCGCCAATCAGGAGGATCCGCATGCCAAAGAAGACCTCGAGTCCGGCTATGAGGGCGGCTATCGGAGCATCAAAAATATCGGAGGCCGTTCCACCCAAAAATGCAGCCACGAGGTTGTGTCGACGGCAGACTCAATTTGCGCCCTCGTACGCATGCGCCAGCCTCAGAATCGTAGCCTCATCGAAATGCTTCCCAAGAATCTGCAATCCGATCGGTAGCTTCTCTTTCGTCTCTCCGCACGGAATTGAAATCCCCGGAATGCCCGCCAGATCCGCGGTCACCGTGTAGATATCGGCCAAATACATCGCCAAAGGATCGTTCGCCTTCTCGCCGAGCTTGAATGCGGCCGTCGGGCTGGTAGGCGTCACGATCGCATCGACCTTGTTGAACGCTTCGTCGAAGTCGCGGGTAAGCAGCGTGCGCACCTTTTGTGCCTTCAGATAGTAGGCATCGTAGTAGCCCGCACTTAGCGCATACGTTCCCAGCATGATGCGCCGCTTCACTTCCGCGCCGAATCCTTCATCGCGGGTGCGCCGATACATTTCCGAAAGCGTGCGCACATTCTTGGCGCGATATCCGTAACGCACCCCGTCAAAGCGTGCAAGATTCGACGACGCTTCCGCGGTCGCCACGATGTAGTAAGTCGGAATCGCGTACTCGCTGTGCGGTAACGAGACCGGAACGACTTCACAGCCCAGCTTCGCCAGCGACTCGATCGCATCTTCGACCGACTTGCGGACTTCCGCGTCCAGCCCGTCGCCGAAGTATTCCTTGGCCACGCCGATTTTCAGGCCACTCACCGGCTTATCGAGTTCCGCGACGTAATCGGGCACGGGCACATCGGCCGATGTCGTGTCCATCGGATCGCGTCCAGCAATCGTCTTCAAAACCGTCGCCGCATCTTTCACGTTCTTCGCCAGTGGCCCAATGTGGTCGAGCGACGAAGCGAACGCGATCAACCCGTAGCGCGAAACACGTCCATAGGTCGGCATCAATCCCACCACGCCGCAAAAAGACGCCGGCTGGCGGATCGACCCTCCAGTATCCGAGCCCAGCGTGACCACCGCCATGTCGGCGGCGACGGCGGCGGCCGATCCGCCCGAAGATCCTCCTGGCACGCGGCTGGTGTCGCGCGGATTGCGAACGGGATGGTACGCGGAGTTTTCATTCGACGATCCCATGGCGAACTCGTCGCAGTTGAGCTTGCCGAGCACCACCGCTCCCGCCGCTTCAAGCCGCGCCACGGCTGTGCAGTCATACGGAGGAACGAAATTTTCCAGGATCTTTGAGCCGGCGGTCGTGCGCACACCCCGCGTACACATCACGTCTTTGATCGCGACCGGCACTCCTCCCAGCGGCGGCAAGGGCTTTCCTTCCGCCGCCATACGATCGATGCGATCCGCCTGCTCCATGGCGCGTTCCTTGGTCAGAGTGAGGAAGGCGCCGATGGCCGAGTCTTCTTTCTGTATGCGCTCGTAGTGCGATTCCACCAATGCCATCGACGTGGTCTTGCGTTCCTGAATGATGGAGCGCGCGGCATCGATGGTGAGCTGATTCAGGTCCATGTTTAGACGAACTTAACTGTGTTCAGACGAAGGTACCTGTGCAGGTCAGCGTTCGATCACCTTCGGCACTTTGAAGAAGTTCTCGTCCGCATCGGGCGCGTTGGCCAGCGCTTCTTCGTGCGGCAGGGAAGGGCGCAAACCGAAAAGAATATCTTCGCGGCTGGCGTAAGCGAAGCGCTCGCTTCCAGCTTTCGAGGTATCGACGCCGTACCGGTCGGAGACCTGCGCCATGGCTTCGACTTTGTCGGTATTCAAGCGGCTCAGCTTGTCGACATATTCGAGGATGGAGTTCAGATCGCGCACCATGTGGGTGCGCTCTTCCTCGGTCAGTTCAAGATTGGCTAGGTCGGCCACATACGCGACATCTTTGTCGGTGACTTTCATGAGCTAGGCCCGCTTGCTGCGGGAAGTCTTCTGAGATTTCACGCTGACTGCCTGCTTCCGGCCGGCGACCACAAACTCGACGCGTGTAACACTGTCGGCGCCGTAACGGCTGAGCGTCGCCAGGTATCGTGCTGCCAGTGCCTGCAATTCCCGACGCCAACCCACATCTGGCACTTCCACGCGCAAAACACCGTCTGCAAAATCCAGAGCGCGAGTGCGCGCCGCCACTGCGCTTCCGCACGCCAAAGGCCACGCCAGCAGCGGTGCCTCTTCAGTCGGCGCCTTGCGGATCGACCGTGCCAGAACTTTGTCGAGTCCGGTCGCTGCTGGCTGCATGGAATGCTTTTTCTTGGGCGGCATGGCGGAGATCGCGTGCGAGTGCGAGACACGCATTCTAACATCGCGCGCCGGATATTTTTTCCACCGGCCGCGGCTTCACGCTCGAGTGTTCTGCAACGGGAACTCGCTCATCACAAATGTCAAAGCATCTTCTTTACTTAGCAGCTTTCCTTCAAGTTGTCCGTCTTCCACGGCGGAAAGAATTTCCTTGAAGCGCGGCCCGGGTGCATACCCGACGACGATCAGATCGTCGCCCGTGATGAGCGGCTCAGGCCGCATTTTCTCTGCGGGAATCGAAGCCAGTTTTTCTTGTGCAAATTCGTACGCGCTTAAAATTCTGTGGCTCGCCATGCAGTCCATGCGGTGCAAATCAAGATGCTCTTCAAATTTGGGCATGCGCAGAAATTTCTTCAGTGTCGATTCCTTCATCTGCATGATCTGCCCGAAACGCATGTGGTTCTGGATCAGGGCCAGTATCTGTTCGGTATCGTCATTGGAGAATCGCAAGCGGCCCAACATCGCCTCCGCCATTTTCACGCCCACTTCCACGTGCCCATCAAATCGGATGCGGTCCGGCGCCACGCGAAACGTCGGCGGTTTGCCCACGTCGTGCAGCAGCGCGCCCCAGGCCAACGTGGGCGGACACGGATGCGGCAGATTTTCGAGCAGCAACAATGTATGCACAAATACGTCGCCTTCCGGGTGATATTGCGGAGGCTGCTCCACGCCCTTCATGGCTGAAATTTCAGGGAGCACCTCCTTCAGTAGTCCGGATTCGTCGAGCAGCAGAAACGCCTCCCGTGCGTGCCCTTCGGTAAGCATTTTGGTCAGTTCATCGCGCACCCGCTCGTAACTCACCTGAAGAATCTGGCTGGCCATTTCATGGATCGCCGCCATCGTCGCCGGATCGATCTGGTATCCGAAGCGCGCGGCGAAGCGCACGGCGCGAAGCATGCGTAGTTTGTCTTCGGCAAAACGCTGGCGCGGGTCGCCGATCGTCCGGATGACATGCGCCTCGAGATCGCTCCTGCCACCAACATAGTCGAGAACCCTGCCCGACATCGGATCCATCAGCAGTCCATTGATCGTGAAATCCCGACGCCGCACATCTTCGCGAGGATCATTGCTGAAGCGCACCTCGTCGGGATGGCGTCCGTCGCTGTAACTAACGTCGGAGCGAAACGTCGCAACTTCAATCACGCCAGACTTGCCACTACTCGGCATGTCCAGGACTGCGCTCGGTTCTGCAGTCGAATCCTTGGGCAGCGGCACAAGAACAACCCCAAACTGCGCACCGACTGCATAGGTTTCCGGAAAGATGCGCATCACTCGCTCGGGAGTCGCGTCGCTGGTCACGTCGTAGTCTGCCGGTTCCCGTCCTAAGATCAAATCGCGCACGCAGCCTCCGCACAGGTAAGCCTGATGTCCGCGATCGCGTAGGGTGGCGATGACCGAAGTCGCGAATTGTTTGGGAGTCAGCACGTTCTTTGTCCCGCGGACGAAAAGGAACTAGACTTTCCACGCTCGCAAATAGGCGTGACTAAGAACTTCGGAAACCGCGTGGCGATCGACTTTTTCCGGCAGCACGGATTTCCCTGTCGCTTCTTCGCACTCCGCGAACAGCTTGTTCGCAATATTCAGGACCCGCTCGAGCGAGAACTTGCCGGTCCGGACCCGAATCAGAAGATCGCGTTCGGGTCTCGGCAGCGTGATCGTCCCCGAGAGCAAGATCTCTTTGCACTCGCCCAGCAGGCGAATCGCGTGCATGGCGGCCTTCACGTCGTAACCATATTTCTGTTCGAGGTCGGGCCGCTGCCCCTTCTTGCCGCGTCCCCGCTTTCCTGAAACCCGCGCCAGTTGGTCATTGGCAAAGCCCGTGAAATGTTTCGCGCAGGTTCGCGACAGAAAACTGTTCTTCCGTTCGATCACCGACGCCCAGATCGGATTCCGCAAGGAGTCCTTCGCAAACAGAAAGTGCAGTGCGGTTGGATTGCCTTTGCAAGCTAGCGTCGTCCACTTCTTCAGCGAGTACAGCGTGACATCCACGTCTGCCGGACCATTTCTTTGGTCGTTTCCCGCCGTCGACCATACATGGTGCGGCAACGTTTCCAGCCCGAGTATCAACTCTGGCGGCTCTATGTACGTACCGTAGATGTCCAGATCATCGGTTCCCACCACCTTCGCGCCGTGCAGTTCCGATCCTCCTACAAAGACATGGATCAGGCTATCCATCAGGGGGAATCCGGATGCGGCTACGTGTTGGAGCAGGTCGGCCATGCGAGACAGGAGAAAATCCGTTTAAACTGGACGCCGTAAGAGAATTATGCCAGACGCCTACATTCTGGGGATCGAGAGCTCCTGCGACGAGACGGGCGCGTCCGTCGTGCGTTCGGGGGAGCAGATCCTTTCCAACGTAGTGTTCTCGCAGATTGCGACTCACTTGCCCTATGGCGGCGTCGTGCCTGAATTGGCGTCGCGTGAGCACCTCAAGGCCATCGTGCCAGTGGTACGCAAAGCTTTGGCTGATGCCGGGCACACTTACGCATCCCTCGACGCGATCGCGGTTACCCAGGGACCGGGGCTCGCGGGCGCGCTGCTAGTCGGACTGAGCTATGCGAAGGCCCTGGCCTACGCGCTCAATAAGCCGTTGATCGCCGTCAATCATCTCGAGGGGCACATCCACGCTGTGCTACTCGAAGAACGCCAGAAAGGCAATCACCTGGTGAACTTTCCGGTGCTGGCCCTGGTCGTGTCGGGCGGGCACACGCATCTTTATCTTGCGGAGCAAGCAGGCGACAGCTGGTCCTACGATAATATTGGGCACACACGCGACGATGCCGCCGGAGAAGCCTTCGACAAAGTCGCCAAGCTACTCGGTCTGGGATATCCCGGCGGTCCGGTCATCGACCGGCTGTCGAAGCACGGAGACCCCGCGGCTGTTAAGTTCGCCAGCCCGCAGATCAAGCATCCGGACCGCAAGGGCCGCGGTTCTGCGGCCGACGGCCGTCCGCGCTTCGACTTCTCCTACAGCGGGATCAAAACTGCGGTTCTGCGCTACATCGAAACGAACGATCTCGCCCCCGCGATCGCAAAGCGACGGGAAGCATTGTCAGCGATCTCCAAGCCGAAGTTCGAGGATTACCTCTCCGCCTGCGAACCCGCAACACTAGACCTGGTCGCATCGTTCCAGCGTTCCATGGTCGACGACCTGGTCGCCAAAACACTCGAGGCCGCGCAAGCTTACGAGGTCGCGACCTTATTCGTTACAGGTGGCGTAGCCGCGAATAACGAACTGCGCCAGCGCTTCGAAGAGGCTGCCGCTCAGCAGGGATTGCCGGTGTTTTTCCCCTCGCGTCCGCTCTCGACCGACAACGCGGCCATGATCGCCGCTGCCGCGTATCCGAAGTGGCTAGCGAAAGATTTTGCCCCCATGGATTTTTCTGCAGAAGCCGGCTTGCAATTGCGGCGGGCGTGAACGTCCGGAAAAACCACGATGGACGGAACTTCGAAGAGAGGGACTTGCACCAAACAAGGGAGGCAAGAATCGAGCAGAGCCTGCTTGCCAGAAGCCATCAGCCAGAGCCACAAGCCACTAGCCATCAGCCACCAGCCGCAGCCAACTACTTCCCCGCTCGCTGCGCCTTGGCAGCCTTCCGGGCCACCGCGTCCAGCGCCTTCTCCAACTGCTCCTGAACGTCAATATCTTTGAAAATCGTGAACTCCGCACGATTCTCATTGCTGTCGAATCCACTCGAGACCCCGGTCAGGATCAGGATCGGGACAGAGGCAGTCTCGGGCTTGCTCTTGATTGCGCTGATCAATTCGCTGCCGCCCATGGCGGGCATTTGCATGTCGGTGATCACCAGAACCGGCTTGACGCGCTTCAGGATCTCCAGAGCCTCCATGCCGTTCGACGCGGATTCCACGGCGAACCCCCGCTCCTCCAGGAAGCGCGAGACTGTGTGCCGGATCACCATCGAATCGTCTACAACCAAAGCCACATCGGGCATTCGGTTCCCCAAGCGGGCAAAAATCTCCGTGACAGCGATTAGATCAAAGCAATTTGGGACTCAACAAACACAAACGGTGCATGACCATTACGTCCGTCATGCTCACGCACAGGGATTCCCTGAGTTGCGTGATCAGGCCGTTTGGGGCGTGGGTATCGGTTCAGGCTTCGTCGGACGGCGTGCTCTCTTCGATCGCCATGTCCTTGAATTCACTGGACTCAAAGACATCGCCGCATTCGAGACACTCGACGTATTCGGTGTCCTCGTCGCGGCTGACGATTTGCACGCGCGGGTGCTTACACTGATTCATGATCCTTCTCTGCTGGGGGGTGTGCGACGGCGGTTGGCTTCATAACTCCGGGATGGCGATTCCGCAGACAGGCCACGGAACCCAGACTGCCGGAAATTTTGGGTATTTTAGCCCCGTGGCAATGGAAGTCAAGCCCCATCAGTAACTCACGGCCAGGACGGGTTAGGGCCCGAAATCGGAAATGCGACCAAATTAATCGCCTGTACGTAAACCATTGACACCACTGCAGTTTCCGTTCGATGGTAATTTCTTGCCATTCGCTGGGGCGCCTTGCGCGAATTTGGGTGCGGAGGCTACAATAAAAGGCGACCTAATTAGTCGCATTTTAATCCGATCATTTTGGTCGGCTAGTCTTTCGCCTATGCTGAAGCTCTCCAAAAAAGCGGACTACGGCTTGATGGCCATGCGCCATTTTGCCGAGCACGGCCAACAGGGTGCGTGCCGCGCGAAGGATGTGGCGGAGTCCTATGGAATCCCGTCCGAAGCGCTGGCCAAGATCCTGCAGCGTCTGGCGAAAGCTGGGCTGCTGCATTCGCAGCACGGGATCAATGGTGGATACACGCTGGCGCGTCCCGCGGCTGAGATTTCGGCCTACGAAGTGATTCGGGCCATCGATGGCCCGCTCTTCATTACGTCGTGCATCACGGTGCGTGGCGAGTGCGACCAGACGGAACGTTGCACCATTCGCGAGCCGCTGCGCAAGGTCAACCAAAGCATCGAAGAAGTGCTGAAGAACATCAAGATTTCAGAAATGTCCGACGCCGGCGAGAGCGTGAGCGTCGACGCGAAGAAGAGTCTGAGTGACCTGGTCACGCTGACCTGATTGCTTGGCACGACCCAGGATCTGAGAACGAGTAGGAGATAGTCATCATGAGTATCGATTTGAAGACCGCGACCCAGGAGCAGCGCACGCCTGCTCCCGACGGCGTCAAGCTGCCCATTTACATGGACAATCACGCCACCACCCCCATGGATCCGCGCGTGCTTGAGGCCATGCTGCCCTACTTCATGGAAAAGTTCGGTAACGCCGCCAGCCGCAATCATCCCTTCGGATGGACCGCGGAGGAAGCGGTTGAGAACGCGCGTGAGCAGGTGGCCAAGCTGATTGGTGCGACCGCCAAAGAAATCATCTTCACCTCCGGAGCCACCGAGAGCGACAACCTCGCCATCAAAGGCGCCGCGGAGATGTATCGCGAGAAGGGCAACCACATCATTACGGCCGTGACTGAGCACAAGGCCGTGCTCGATACCTGCAAGCGCCTGGAGAAGAATGGCTATCGCGTGACCTACCTGCCCGTCCAGAAAGACGGTCTGGTCGATCTCGAAGAACTGAAGCGCGCCATCGATGACAAGACGATTCTCGTGACGATCATGGCGGCCAACAACGAGATCGGGGTGCTGCAGCCCTGGCGCGAGATTGGCAAGATCTGTCGCGAGCGCGGCGTGCTCTTCCACACCGACGGCGTGCAGGCGGTCGGTAAGGTTCCCATCGACGTGAACAAGGACAATATCGACCTCATGTCGATCACCGCGCACAAGATTTACGGCCCCAAGGGCGTGGGCGCGCTTTATGTGCGCCGCAAGAATCCGCGCGTGCAGATTTCCGCCATCATCGACGGTGGCGGCCACGAGCGCGGTATGCGATCCGGAACCTTGAACGTCCCGGGCATCGTGGGTTTGGGCAAGGCGTGCGAACTCGCGCGCGAGGAAATGGCGAAAGAAGGGGCGCACCTGGCATCTTTGCGGGATCGCTTGCGCGACCGCATCATGGGCCGCCTCGACGAGACCTACATCAATGGTTCGATGGAGCATCGCCTCCCCGGTAACCTGAACATCAGCTTTGCCTACGTCGAAGGCGAGTCCTTGCTCATGGGAATCAACGATGTAGCGGTTTCCAGTGGATCTGCATGCACCTCTGCGACGCTGGAACCATCTTATGTATTGAAGGCCCTCGGCACGGGCGATGACTTGGCGCACAGCTCGATCCGGTTCGGCATTGGCCGCTTCAACAACGAAGCCGAAGTCGATTACGTGGCCGATCGCGTTTGTGAAACGGTGGAACGCCTGCGCGAACTTTCTCCGCTCTACGAGATGGCGAAGGAAGGCGTCAATCTGAAGGACGTGAAGTGGGCGGGAGAGTAGGGAAGAGAGAGTTTCAAAGTTTCAGGGTTTCAAAGTTTGAAGGAAACCCTGGGCGGTTCGCGGATTTAAAGAACGCGGCTTTGAAACCGGCACTCGAGAGTTTTGACAGACTTTGGGTTTCTACTTTGAAACTCTGAAACCTTGAAACTTTGAAACGTAAGGAGTTCTCATGGCATACAGCGATAAGGTTCTCGATCATTATTCCAATCCGCGCAACGTCGGTTCGATGGACAAGAACAGCCAGGAAGTCGGCACCGGTCTGGTGGGCGCGCCCGAGTGCGGCGACGTCATGAAGCTGCAGATCAAGGTGAACCCGCAGACTCAGGTGATCGAGGACGCGAAGTTCAAAACCTTCGGCTGCGGCTCGGCCATTGCCTCGTCTTCGCTCGCCACCGAGTGGGTGAAGGGCAAGACCGTCGAAGAAGCGCTGCAGATCAAGAACACCGAGATCGTGAAGGAACTCGCGCTTCCTCCGGTGAAGATTCACTGCTCGGTGCTCGCGGAAGACGCCATCCGCGCGGCGATTCACGACTGGAAGAAGAAGAACGGCGCCGCCGAAGCGAACGCGCCGGTCCCGGCGAGCCAGTCAGCGCACTAACCGTAGCACCGGCGTCTCGCCGGCAGTCGCGAGGGCATCTTGCCCTCGCACGTTGCCCGAGCAGTCTGTTCGCCGATCACCGACGTTCGGCCGAAAATCTGGCTATTTTATGAGCATCATGGCAGAAGAAACGACCAAGACGATCGCACCTCCAGCGCCGGCCGCCCCCATCAAGGGCATCCAGGTGACGGAGAAGGCGATCGCGAAAATCCGCAGCGCGATGACGAAGGAAGGCATTTCGCCGACCGAGGGCGGCCTGCGTCTGGGCGTGCAGGGCGGCGGCTGTTCGGGCCTGAGCTACAACATCCGCTTCGACACGCAGCCCCGCGAGCGCGACCGCATCTTTCAGTTCGACGACGTGCGCGTGTTTGTTGACCCGAAGTCGTTCATCTACCTGCATGGCATGATCCTGGATTACCAGGAGACGTTGATGCAGCAGGGCTTCGTGTTCGTGAATCCGAACTCGACGAAGTCGTGCGGTTGCGGAAGTTCTTTTACGGCGTGATATGTGGCGGACACTCTTGTCCGCCAGACGTTGGAGGTAGACCTCAGATCCCTGCACCACGGCGCTCCTGCCTTGCACCGTGTGAACCCATGGTGCGGGACGGGCGGTCGTGGTGAATTTGTCTATGGCGAATCCAGAAACCAAATCGTCTCTGATCATGCCGGGGGAGATAACGTCCACTTGCTGGTCGTGCGGCACCATGCGCGCCGAACACTTCTGCAGCGCGTGCGGAAAAGTCCAGCCTCCGGTGCCGGTGGACTACTTCAGCTTTTTCGGATTTCCTCGCAAGCTGAACGTGGAGGTCGCTCTGCTGGAGCGTGAGTTTTACCAGCTCAGCCGCAAGTTGCATCCCGACGTCTATTCCAACGCGGAGAAGCGCGAACAGGAATGGAGTCTCGAGCAAAGCTCCCAGCTCAACGACGCCTACCGCACGCTGAAAGATCCGATCAAGCGCACGGAATATCTGCTGCGCCTCGAAGGCGTGGAACTCGAAGAGCAGTCCAAGAATGCGACCGAAGCGGCGCGAGCCACCGGGCAGGTCAAGAAGCAAGTTGTTCCGCCCGACCTGCTGGAAGAAGTCTTTGACCTCAACATGCAGCTCGAAGAACTGAAAATGCAGAAGAAGATGGGCGAAGACGATCCCGCGTTGATCGAGGAAGTCGGCCGCCAGAAACTCGAACTTGAGGAAAAGCACGAGGCACTCTTGGACGAATTAAAAAAAGAATGGGCTGCCTGGGACGAGTCAGTCGATAAGGGCACAGAAGCGGAGCGCCTGAAAATCCGCGACCGAATGCTCGATCTGCTAAACCGCCGAAACTACCTGCGCAACCTGGTGCGCGACGTCAACGAAGTTCTGGAAAGTTAGGTGCTTATGCGTTTGAACGAATACATTACGCTGGGCCGTTCCGGATTGCGGATCAGCCCGCTCTGCCTGGGAACCATGACGTTCGGCACCGAGTGGGGCTGGGGTTCGGAGGAGGATGTTTCCCGCTCTGTCTTCGACGGCTACATCGAAGCCGGAGGAAACTTTGTCGACACCGCCGACGCCTACACCGGCGGCAAGAGCGAAGAACTCGTTGGCAAGTTCATCGCCGATCGCAAGCTGCGCGACCGGATCGTGCTGGCCACCAAGTTCACCTTCAACGCGGAACCCGGCAATCCGAACGCGGGCGGCAATGGCCGCAAGAACGTCTATCGCGCGCTCGAAGGCTCGCTGCGCCGTCTGCGCACCGACTACATCGACCTCTACTGGCTGCATGCCTGGGACACGGTGACCCCGGTCGAAGAGGTCGTCGCGACTTTGAACGACCTGGTGCGCGAAGGCAAGATCCGCCACTACGGCTTGTCAGATACTCCGGCATGGTACGTGGCGCGTGCTTACACGCTGGCCGAGAAGGAAAGCAAAGAGCGTCCGATCGCCTTGCAGCTCGAATACTCGCTGGTGGAACGCAACATCGAGCGCGAGCATATCCCGGTGGCGCAGGAACTCGGTCTCGGCATTTGCCCGTGGAGCCCGCTGGCCAGCGGATTTCTCACGGGTAAGTACAAGCGTCAGGGCGAAGACGGCAGCGGGGATGGCCGCCTTGAGAAAACCAAAGACTCGGGCAATCCAACGCTGATGCGATTCAACCCTCAGAATTGGAGAGTCCTCGACGTACTTCTGGAAGTCGCCAAGGAAGTGGGCCGGCCACCCGCGCTCGTGGCTCTCAACTGGGTCGCCACCCAGCCTGGCATCTCGTCGACCATCATCGGTGCCAGCAAGCTGGCCCAGCTCAACGACAACCTGAGCTCAATCGAATTCACGATTCCCGCCGAACTCCGTCGCCGTCTCGACGAAGCGGGTGCCCTGGCCTCGATCCATCCCTACATGTTTTTCGAGTCGTTCATTCAGGGCATGATCAGTGGAGGAACGGCGATCGACGCGTGGAAACCGGTGCGGCTCTATCGTCCGACTCAAACTGCCGAGTCACGGCCGGCGGAGACTACAGAACGGAAGGCGAGTTAGTTCGAAAATGTCTGCTGATCGCATAGTCGGAATCGACCTCGGAACCACGAACTCCCTCGTGGCCTTCATGCAGGGGGAGGCCCCTGTCGTAATTCCGGGTGAAGACGGCCTTAATCTCGTGCCGTCCGTGGTCGCGCTCGACGAGCACGGCCAGATCATCGTCGGCAGCGCTGCCCGCAAATATCTAATCGAGACTCCCGAGCGCGCGGTGTACTCGATCAAGCGTTTGATGGGACGCGGCGTCGAAGACATTCAGGAAGAGTTGAAGCTCTTCCCGTTCCGATTGGCGGAAGACCTGCAGCCCGGCGAGGTCCTGCGCATCAAGTTGGGCGACAAGAGCTACACGCCACCGGAAATTTCAGCATTCATCCTGCGCCAGCTCAAGCGCAACGCCGAACGCCACTTCGCTGGCCCGGTCACGAAAGCTGTCATCACCGTTCCTGCGTATTTCAATGATGCGCAGCGCCAGGCCACCAAAGACGCGGGCCGCATCGCGGGGCTCGAAGTGCTTCGCCTGGTCAACGAGCCCACAGCCGCGTCCCTCGCCTACGGACTCGACAAGAATAAAAACGGCATCGTCGCAGTCTACGACCTGGGCGGCGGCACGTTCGACATCTCGATCCTCAAGCTGCACGACGGCATTTTCGAAGTCATCTCGACCAACGGCGACACGCACCTGGGCGGCGACGACATCGATAACCTGCTGATCACGATCGCGCTCGACGACATTCGCGGCGACATGGGACTCGATCTGCGCCGCAGCGGCGAAGGCGTACAGACCATCCGCAAGGCCGTAATCGAAGCCAAGATCGCATTGTCTTCGAATGACTCGATCCGGCTCGATATCGAGCTGCCACAAGGCAAACGCTATCAGCGCGAAATCACGCGCGAGCAATTCGAGCAACTCGTGCAGCCGATCCTTGACCGCACCATCGCTCCCTGCAAGCAAGCGTTGAAAGACGCGAAGCTCGAGCCCGAGCAGATCGACGAAGCCGTGCTGGTGGGCGGCTCCACGCGCATCCCGAAAGTGCGCGCGCTGGTCCAGGACCTGTTCAAGCGCGTGCCGCACACCGACTTGAATCCAGACGAAGTGGTCGCGCTGGGTGCAGCAGTACAGGCCAATATCCTCGGCGGCGGTTCAGAAGCCACCAAGGAAATGCTGCTGCTCGATGTCACGCCCCTGTCACTCGGCATCGAAGTCGCGGGAGGCGTCACGGACAAGATCATTCTCCGCAACTCGACCATTCCCGCATCGGCGACACAGTTCTACACCACGCAGGTTGACGGACAAGCGAACGTTGCAATCCACGTCTTGCAAGGTGAGCGCGAACTCGCCAAAGATTGCCGTTCGCTGGCGCGCTTCGATCTGAAAGGCGTCCCGCCGATGACGGCTGGCATGCCGCGCATCGAAGTAAAGTTCCTGATCGACGCCAACGGCATCATGCACGTGACCGCGCGCGAACAGCGCAGCGGCAAAGAGGCCGAGATCGAAGTGCAACCGAGCTACGGCCTTACCGACGACCAGGTCGAGAACATGCTGCTCGAGTCTTTCGACTACGCAGAAGAAGATTTCCGCCAACGCCAGATAATCGAAGCGCGCAACGAGGCCGAAACGATTCTCACCGCGCTCGGCAAAGGGCGCCAGAGCCCGGCCTGGGGACAGCTCACTTCCGACGAGCAACGCCGCATCGCAAAACTCGAGAAAGCTCTCAATGAAGTGCAGAAGAGCGACGACTACCAGGCGATCCGCAAAGCGATCGACGAACTCAACCAGGGCACGATGCGCCTGGCCGAGTTGATGATGGACAGCGCGGTGTCTAGCGCGCTCAAAGGCAAAACCATGGATCAGGCGGATCTGGGCGAAGGCCCAGACGCGCCCCATCCGATGGCGAAAGCGGAGTTTGAATAGAGCAGGTCACAGGTGACAGATCACAGGAAATGCTAGGCATCGACGCTGATGCCTTCTTCCAGGAACTGACACTTGAAGGCTGAGAATCGATGCTCGTTTTTCCTGTCACCGGTGACCTGTCACCTGTGACCGTATCGGAGATTTTCATGGCTGAAGAGAAAACCAAAGGATCCACTGCCACCCTCGATGAGCCGGGCGAGAACACCATCCAGGTCACCTTCCTGCCGGAGGGGAAGACCGTGCAGTTTGAAAATGGCAAACTACCGTACAAAGATCATGGCAAGGAGCAGTCGCTGCTCGACGTGGCGCTGAACAACGGTATTCGTCTCGATCACGCCTGCGGTGGCAACTGCGCCTGCACGACCTGCCACATTTGGGTGAAGGAAGGCGCCGAGAATCTCTCCGAGATGGAGGACGACGAAGCCGACCGCCTCGACATGGCCGCCGACCTCCAGTTAAACTCCCGCCTCGGCTGCCAGGCCGTCATCAATAGGCCCGGCAAAGTGGTGGTCGAGATCCCGGCGTGGAATCGGAATTACGTTTCGGAAGAGCACTGAGACAGCTGATCGCTGATAGCCGGTGGCTGGTAGCCAAACAACCTGCACGAAATGCCACTAGCGATAAGCTACCGGCCATCAGTACTAGCCATCAGCCAGAGGAGCCTCCTGCATGCCGAAAGACATCACCTGGGCCGACGCCGAAGACGTCGGCATCCTCCTTTCCGAGAAGTACCCCGACATCGACCCGCTGTCGGTCCGCTTCACCGACTTGCACCGCTACGTCACCGAGCTGCCCGAGTTCAAGGACGACCCGCAGAAGTCCAACGAAGCCAAACTGGAGGCCATCCAGATGGCTTGGCATGATGAGTTTCTCGACCGCACCCAAGGGTAGCTAAAAGCGTGCCTGGCACTTGTGGTTCGGCCTATCCCAATGATTTTTCAACGTTGTGACAAAGCATTTACATCTTTGTGACAACTGGCTCTCGCCGCCTGTCCTACACTCCAACCGAACTTGAACGGAAGTATGAGCGGGCGGACCCTTCGATGAACAGGGGCCTGTTCATTAATGGGTTTGCGCCCGCCCGTACCACCAAGATTTTCGAGTTCTCTCTCGCAAAGCTAAAAGGGCACGATCTTCGGGGAAGCGTGCCCTCTTTTTAGCTGTCAGCTCTCAGCCTTTTAGCTCTCAGTTTTGCACTTCCAAACTTCAGTTGTGATAACTCCACTGCGGCCGAGACTACCTCCCGCTCAGGCCCAATCTGCACCCGTAGAGTTGTGGGATTCGTATCGGAGCATCGCTTCAGCGATGCCGAAAAAGCGCAAACAGCTTGCCCCTTTAGGGGCGGTCCTCGCCGTGTGCCAACTACCCGACCGATGCCGTGGCCGGCTCTTCCACCCCGGCCTCCCGCAAAAACCGCGCAGCCTCCTCGGGAGGCGTCGGATTGATATAGAACCCCGTTCCCCACTCAAAGCCCGCCGTCTTAGTCAGCTTCGGCATGAACTCGATGTGCCAGTGATAGTGGTCATTGGTCGAGTCCTGCGCCGGCGAACTGTGAATGACAAGGTTGTAGGGCGGGTTATCCAGTACCCGGTCGGCCTTCGTCAACAACGTCTTCAGCGCCTTCGCCAGATTCTGGAACATGTGCGACGACGAATTTTCGAACGCCGACTCGTGCTCCTTGGGCAGGATCCACGTCTCGAACGGAAAGCGCGGCGCGTACGGCGCCAGCGTAATGAAGTCGTCGTTTTCGGCCACCACGCGCGCACCCGTCTCGGCTTCCTGACGGATCAGATCGCAGAACACGCAGCGTTCTTTGAAGATGTAGTACTGCTTTGCGCCTTCAATTTCCTCGGCGACGTAGATTGGCAGGATGGGCAGCGCGATCAGTTGCGAGTGTCCGTGTTCGAGCGAAGCGCCTGCCGGCTCCCCATGATTCTTGAACAGCAGGATGTATTTGAACCGCCGGTCTTTCTTCAAATCAAGAATGCGGTCCCGGAAGGTCCACAAAACATCTTCAATGCGTTTCGCCGGCATGGTCGCGAGGGTGGCGGCGTGGTCGGGTGTCTCGATAATGACCTCGTGCGCCCCGATGCCGTTCATCCTGTCGAACATACCCTCGGCCTGGCGGTTGAGATTGCCTTCGATACCGAGCGCCGGAAATTTGTTAGGAACCACGCGGACGGTCCAGCCGGGCGTGTCGCGGAGCGGCGGCGGTCCTCCATTGGGATTGGGTCGGTATGCCTGAATCTCCGGAGGCGTTTTGCTCTCATTGCCCGGGCAGAACGGGCAGAATCCTCCGCGAATTCTTACGCCTTCGCGCACAAAGTCGGTGGGTCGCTTGGCGCGATCCGTCGAAATAATGACCCAACGCCCCACGATCGGATCTTTTCTGAGTTCCGGCAATTACTAAATCCTTTCAGTAGACTGGTGAATCCGGTATTTTACGATACTGGGAACGCATTTTTAAACAATTCGATGTGCGACGGCGCACCCGCGTTTTCGTATTAAATGCTGACCACGTCGAACCGCCACGGCACTTCTTCCCGCACCCGCCGTAGATAGTCGCGGGCCATGCCACCCAACTCTCGCCGCTTTTCGCGGTCCACCGCCGCCTCGGCCGGTTTCACGTCGCGCGATGTACGCGTTTTCACCTCCACAAAGCAGAGCACGTCCCGATCCCAGCCCACGAGATCGATTTCTCCCCGGCGCCGGGCCGAGCGGTAATTGCGCGCTACGATCACGTAACCGTGTTTTCGAAGGTAGAAATAGGCTTCTTCTTCCCCGCGTCGCCCGACCCGGTGATGCGCCGGGAGATCTCCGTCGCGGCGGCCCTTCGGCAACACGCGATCGAGCAGGCGAATCGTCCCGCGAGTGAAGCAAGCGAGCACAGACGCGCTTCGATCCTAGCGTCGATTTTTCGATGGGAAAGTGACCGTGCGCACAATAATAGGTTCAGTTCGATACATCGCGGGAGAATCCCAGGGACCGTTTGCCCCAGAGATTGACGACGATCACGCCTGCGATGGCGATCGCGCCTCCCGCCAGGCTTACGAAGCGAGGAACCTCGCCCAGCCAGACCCATGCGATCAGCGTCGCGAATACGGGGACGAAATAGAGAAACGAAGCCATCCGTCCGGCAGGGCCGTGCGAAAGCGCGTAAGCCCATGCGAACGAAGCCAGCGCCGCCGGAAAGATTCCCAGGTACAGCACGGCAACTGTGCCGGTCCACGGCGCCTGTCGAATGGCATGCAACAATCCGCCGCCGAAGGGAACCATTAGCAGCGTGCCGGCCCATACTGAGTACGATGTGAACTCAAGCGCAGAATACCGTCGCAGAAAATGCTTCTGGATCACGATGTACATGCCCCACGCTACCGCAGCGCAAAGTATGATCAGGGCCTGCCATGGGAAATGAAGTCCGTGGCCTTCTCCGCTCGCGATCAGGGCGACCCCTGCGAAACTCAGCAACACGCCGAGCCATCCGGAGATCGTGAGCCGCTCCCGCAAGACGATCATGGCGAGCAACGCAGCCCAGATCGGGGTTGAGGAGATTAGCAGGCTCGCTGATCCCGCTGTAACGCGTGTCTCGCCATAATTCAACGCGAAGTTGTAGATCGTAATACCCAGCGATCCGGCAACCACTAATCCGGGAATATCCTTCCACGCCGGACGGCGGAAGTGCGCGAAGCGCGCGTAGATGGCGAGAACGCTCGATGCGATCAGGTAACGAAACAACGCCAGGTGCGAGGGCGCGTAGCTACGCAGGCCGGCGCGAATTCCCGCGAAGGCCGAGGC
>Ga0207665_10000679_pt1 | contig 22942 bp, 19 predicted proteins | sample LARL112metaG_FD_184351 | JGI IMG/M metagenome (GOLD analysis project Ga0207665, IMG submission 184351) | Corn, switchgrass and miscanthus rhizosphere microbial communities from Kellogg Biological Station, Michigan, USA - LAR L11-2 metaG... | ecosystem: Host-associated > Plants > Roots >... | reverse complement strand
ATGCGGTTCTGAGAGGGTAAATTTTGGAGGCGCGGGTGAGAATCGAACTCACGTATAAAGGTTTTGCAGACCTCTCCCTTACCACTTGGGTACCGCGCCCTGCCGGATAATAAAGTAGCGTCCTGCGCTGAAAATGTCCACCGGAGCGGCAAGACAACGAGAAAATCTGGAGCGGGAGACGGGATTTGAACCCGCGACTTCGACCTTGGCAAGGTCGCACTCTACCGCTGAGTTACTCCCGCTCGGTGTATAAATTATAAACTACTTGCCCGTCCTCATTCGATTGAGTCAGTGAATCATCGTCCTTAAATCGCATGGAATCAGTGTCCGGTGTGCCACTGCGGGTCCCGCTCCGGTTCGACGATCTCTCCATCGCGCATATGAATGATTCGGTCACCATATGCCGCCGCTTCGGGATTATGGGTGATCATCAGAACAGTTTGGCCCAGCTCTTGATTCGAATGCCGCAGCATCTTCAACACAATTTCCGAGTTCTTCGAGTCCAGATTTCCCGTGGGCTCATCGGCTAGCACGATCGCGGGACGGTTAATCAGCGCTCGGGCCAGGGCGACACGCTGCTGCTCGCCGCCGGAAAGCTCGGACGGACGATGCTGCAGGCGCTTGCTCATGCCGAGAAGTTCCACGATCCGGTCGAAATAAGCCTGGTCGCGGCTGCCGTTTTTTCCAGCAATGTCGATGGCCACCTCGATGTTCGAACGGGCGTCGAGCGTCGGCAACAAGTTGAATTTCTGGAACACGAAACCAATCTTCGATTTCCTCATGCGCGTGCGGGCGGCGTCAGAAAGCGTGGCGAAATCGACGCCGTCGATGACCACTTTGCCGGAATCGGCGCGCGTCAAGCCTCCCAGCAAATAAAAAAGTGTCGATTTTCCGCTGCCCGAAGGCCCCACTACGCTGACAAACTCTCCCTTTTCCACGGTAAAAGAGATCCCGCGCAGTGCCGGCACTTCAATTTTGCCGATGTGATAGGTCTTGTGGAGGTCAATCGCTTCGATGATGGGCGGCATTGAAGTATCGATCTTACAACAATGCCTGCGTGGAAGAACCGTTCGAAGTACCCGAGTTCTTTTAAAGCCTCCGCGATCTCTGACCGGCCAAAGCCTTGACCAGCAGAGACCGCGGATAAACAGCGTGGAACAGTTTGACTACGTTACGCGCAGACGCGAGCTCACTTCATCCGCTCGTGGATCGTGCAGAACTTCTTCAAACTCACGCAGAGGCGATGTTTGAAGGAAGTGCTGCAGCCGGAGGCGGACCTTGGGCACGTGCCTGGGACCGTTTCGGCCCACGTTTTCGGATTAGAAGCACTCGAATGCGCTCGAGCAAATCGGCGGGCACATCCATGCCCTTGGCGAGGAAGACATCAGCATTGGTTTCGTGCTCATATATCTTCACTTTGCCGGAGAGCAGGATGGCCGGGGTTTGCGGTGAAATGAGTTTGATGCCGCGGATTAGTTTTGAGCCGTCCACACCCGGCATCACCAGATCGGTGAGCACCAGGTCAACGCCTCCTTGCGAGAAGCGGTCCAGCGCCTTCTGAGCGTCGGAAAACGCAAGCACGCGATACCCGCGGGTTTCCAGCAGGACTTTTCTGATTGAAAGCGATTGTTCATTATCGTCGACGCAGAGGATCGTTCGTTTTGGTTTCATATTCGTTCCAAAAAAACCGCGCACGAAAAGGCCGCGCGCAAAATCTTCAAATTTTTCCTGGTTCTAGGTGGCCAGAAGTGAATGAATCCTACCGAGACAAAGCTTGCGTGTAAAGTGACGTGAAAGCCAATGCGGAATGTTCATCACGAAAAATCAGCGTGACGCTGCAGAGGCGCGTCCTCCGCGGCGATTGGCGAGTGCGAGCTCAGAAAAAAATCTCTCCGCGTAAAACTTCAACAACATTTCCACCGACGCGTACATTAACCACTCCGTCATCGTGTCGCGAGGCACGAACAAAAATCCGGCTGGCACGCTTCATCTCGATGCCCTGCTCGATCAGCACCCGTTCGTCGCTCTGCGCCACGCCATGACGGACCATCCAAGCCGCTGCGCAGCCGGAAGCCGAGCCAGTGGCGGGGTCCTCGCCGTTGTAGAACTGCATGCGGGCATGCAGCCGGGCCGCAGGATCAACCGTCTCGCGTGTGACGCAATAGAAGAATTTTCCGCCGGATTGACTGAGATATTCGCCGGACTGTTGCTGGTTGATGGCTAGCCTGCTAATAGCGTCAAGATTGCGCAAAGGCAAAACGGTGAACGGTATTCCAGTTGAGACGGTCTGTATCGGCAGGTTTGCTTCGATGTCCTCGAGGGGAATGCCCGTGACCTCGGCAATCTTTCGTCGATCGTGCACCTGGCCGAAGATCGGCTCGGATTGGGTCATTTCCCCGAATGACGGTTGGCCGGGAGAATCTTCGAAGCGAACTGGAATTGTACCCACATTGAGGTCAAGCCTGATCTCGGCTGCTCCAGTCGCGCCTCGCAGGGCAAAAGCCGTTCCCAGCGTGGGATGTCCCGCGAACGGCAACTCCTCCTGCACTGTAAAAATTCGCACGCGAATGCCGCGCTCGCGCTCGACCGCTGGATCCAGCGGAAAGATGAACGTGGTCTCAGACAAGTTCATCTCGCGCGCTATGGACTGCATTTCTGCGTCACTCAATCCGGTTGCGTCCGGATAAACGGCCAGAGGGTTGCCTTCGAGTGGGCGAGCGGTGAATACGTCAAATTGCGTAAACGGCAGCCGCCGTGGGGAACCAGTAGAAGCGTGCGTCATGCAACATACGATTCCCTGAGATGCGGTAAGGCGGCAAAATTTTCTGCGTCTCTCAATCGCGCCCGGATTGCAAAAATCCTGCTCCGGCGTGCCCGTTGACGCTGTGTCCGTGGCTGCGTATCCTACTACCCATGGTCACCTGCTCAATGCAGTGTTGTTGCACGCGTGCGCCGGCGTGTGGGTAGGCCAAGAATTCTGGAACCCACCCAGCGCAACCCGGGTGGGTTTTTCTTTTCGTCGCGTGAAAATTGCCGGACGCAGGCGAGACATTCCAGTTCAGTCACAACAGTTTTTATCCAAGAGGAGGCACACATGAGCACCGCAACTTTAACGCCAACTGTTTCCAGCGTTCCGCGCATTAATGACACAGCGCCAGATTTCACGGCTGATACCACCCAGGGAACCATTCACTTTCACGAGTGGATCGGAAATGGATGGGCGGTCTTGTTTTCTCACCCTAAGGACTTCACCCCGGTTTGCACTACCGAGCTTGGCGCCATGGCCCGGATTCAGGACGAATTTGCCAAGCGCAATACCAAGATTCTCGCCCTCAGCGTTGATCCCGTCGCCGACCACGTGCGCTGGCTGGCGGATATTGAGGAAACTCAAGGCGCAGCGGTCAAATATCCGATGATCGGCGACCCGAAGCTGGAAGTCGCCAAACTTTATGGCATGCTGCCGGCGTCTGCTGGCGACAGTTCGCAAGGGCGCACCCCCAACGACAATGCCACCGTGCGCACCGTCTTCGTCATCGGCCCGGACAAGAAAATTAAGATGCAGCTTAGCTATCCGATGAGCACCGGCCGCAACTTCGACGAGATTCTGCGCGTAGTCGATTCGCTGCAGCTGACCGCGAAGCACCAGGTCGCGACGCCGGCAAATTGGAAGCAGGGCGACGATGTGATCATTACCGCTGCGGTTTCAAACGATCAAGCGAAGGAAAAGTATCCGGAAGGCTGGAAGTCGCCGAAGCCGTACATGCGCATTGTGAAGCAACCGAAGTAACCACGAACCATGTGGGGACGGGCGTCCTCGCCCGTCCAGTCGAGCGCAGCTCGACAAAAAGCGGGAGTCAGATTCGTCAGGCTGCACGAAACGCGTAGGCGGGTGCCCTCACTCGCCAGGTCGTGCTTTGCCTTGCGAAAATTCATGAGCGGACGTTTCGTCCGCTCACCCCGGACGAGGGCGTCCGGGGCTACATGTCACCGCTTCTTCGGCAAGATCTCGCCGATGCGCCGAATCTGCGCTCCTACTCCGCGCAGCTTTTCTTCAATGTGCTCATAGCCGCGGTCAATGTGATAGACGCGGTCAATAATCGTTTCGCCCTCGGCCACTAACGCAGCCAGCACCAGCGAAGCTGACGCGCGCAGATCGGACGCGAGCACCGCAGCCCCACTCAGCGGACTTTTCCCGCGAACCACCGCCCGGCGTCCTTCAATCTTGATGTTCGCGCCCATTCGCACCATCTCGAGCGCGTGCATGAAGCGGTTCTCAAAAATATTCTCTGTGATGATCGAAGTGCCTTCCGCCTGGGTGGCCAGCACCATATACTGCGCCTGCAAGTCAGTGGGAAATCCAGGGTACTCTTCGGTGATTACATCAGCGGCCTTAAGGTTTCCATTGCCCTCGACCCGCACTGCGTCGGAAGTATGCTTCGTCTTGACACCTACTTCTTGCAGCTTCTGCAACAAAGCTCCCAGGTGAGCCGGGTCGCAGCCGCAAACATTCAGGTCGCCGTCGGTGAGTGCACCCGCAATGATGAATGTGGCTGCTTCAATACGGTCGGGAATAATGCGATGCTTAGCGCCGTGAAGCTTGCTGACGCCTTTCACGCGAATGGTTGCGCTGCCTGCGCCTTCGATCTTTGCCCCCATCTTGTTCAGCAGGTTGGCCAGGTCGGCGACTTCCGGCTCGCGGGCGCAATTCTGCATGACGGTTTCGCCTTCCGCCAGCGTAGCGGCCATGAGCAGATCTTCGGTGCCGGTGACGGTGATCTTGTCAAAGACAATCTCTGCACCTTTCAGGCGCTCTGCGCTGGCTTCTACGTAGCCGTGCTCCTGGTCAATCTTCGCGCCCAGGCGTTCGAGCCCTTTGATGTGGAGATCGATCGGACGCGCGCCGATAGCGCAGCCTCCCGGCAGCGAAACCCGTGCCCGTCCGCAGCGCGCGACCAATGGGCCTAGCACTAGCGTTGACGCACGCATGGTTTTTACCAGTTCGTAAGAAGCTTCCGGTGAATTCAGATTCCGGCAGCAAATAGTGGTGCGATGCTGCGCCCGGCCGTATCCTAGTTCGACCTCTCCACCCATCGCGGAAAGCAGTTTGCGCGTGGTTTCGATATCGCGCACCTGCGGAATGTTTTCCAGGATGACTGGCTCCTCAGTGAGCAAGGCCGCCGCCATAGCCGGCAACGCGGCATTTTTTGCACCGCTGATCCGAACCGTCCCCAGCAGCGGATTCCCGCCGCGTATAACGAATTTGTCCATATGCTTACGCCGCTAAACGTCCCCTGCGCGAGAGCGTAGTCTCACGCTTTCGACCGCCGCTCTGACGCCACCCGCCCCCTTCAGGACTTTCTCAGCCGTTTTGCGGCTTACCCCAGCCAGACTCATCACGATTGCAACCGGAACATCGTTACCTGCGCGAAGCAACACTTCACGCGCACGAGCGCGGTCTACACTCAGCGCCGTGTGTAGAATAATCAGCGCCCGCTCAACCAACTTGCTGTTTTTCTGGCGCAGGTTGACCATCAGATTGCCATAGACGTGGCCCAGCCGCACCATGGCACCAGTGGAGAGCATGTTCAGCACCATTTTTTGTGAAGTGCCCGCCTTCATGCGGGTTGACCCGGTCACCACCTCCGGGCCTGTGTTCAGCACGATCGCAAGCTCGGCGGCATCAGCCAAAGGCGATCCGGCGTTGTTCACGACCGCAACCGTCCTCGAACCAGCGCGTCTGGCAGCTTCGACCGCGGCGATGGTGAATGGAGTGCGCCCGCTGGCAGCTATGCCGACCACCACGTCGTTTTTCGCGGGCCGTTTTTTGCGAATTTCGCGCGCGCCCAGTTTGAACGAGTCTTCATCGGCCTCGATGGGTAACCCCAGCGCCTTTGCGCCTCCCGCGACCACAAACTGGATCATTTTCGGAGAAGTATTAAACGTCGGCCCGCACTCAGCCGCGTCGAGGGCCGCAATACGCCCGCTGGTTCCGGTACCGACGTAAATGAGTCGGCCGCCTTTTCGTAAAGCGTCGGAAATCCAATCGATGGCTTGCGCAATCTGGGGCAGCGCACGTTCAACCATTGCTGCAACTTTTGCATCTTCGGAGTTGATAATGCGTGCGATCTCAAGCGACGACTTTGTGTCGAGATCAGCCGAACGAGGGTTTGGCAGCTCGGTGACAAGATCCTGAATGCTGTACGAGATTTTCTGCTTTCTCGGGGTCATCAGAAAGGTTCTTTGCCAATCAACTCCTAATCCCTAATGCTTCACATACCGCATCGTGGAATCGCGGCCGTACTTCTTTGATCGCCCGGTTCGAGCCATCGGGCCAGGTGCGGTTCGTAAGCAGAGTAACCGAGAGCTGCCGCTCAGGGTCAATCCAAAGGGAGGTTCCGGTGTAACCAAGGTGACCGAACGAGGCCTGCGAAAGGTATTTTCCCGATTGCGACGGCTTCGACGGCGTGTCCCAACCCAACGCCCGGGACGTGCCCGCCGGAGATATTTCGCGCCGCGTAAAAACGGCGAGCGTCTCTGGATGAACGACCGGCGTACCGCCACTAAGCATGGCCTCAGCGAACAATGCGGTATCGGAAGCGGTGGAAAAAACTCCTGCCTGCGGTGAGACTCCGCCCATCACGCTGGCGTTCTCGTCGTACACCTCGCCTTGAATGATTCGTTTGCGGAATATTCGATCATCAGCAGTCGGCGGAATGCGGGATTTCCATGCCCCTGGAGGATTGAACCCGGTCTGCGACATCCCGAGCGGGCCGAAGACTTCACGCCGGCAAAAAACATCGAGCAGTTCTCCAGCCAAACGCTCTAGCGCCAGCCCAAGGACAATAAACCCGATGTCGCTGTACTCGGCCTGAGTTCCCGGGTCAGCTTTTAACGGAACCCGCATGGCAGCGCGGATCAACTCTTCCCTGCTGTGGGCGTGTAAATAAAGTTTCTCGTGTGCAGGAAGGCCAGAGCTGTGCCCCAGCAACATGCGACATGTGATTTCCCGGCGGCGGGCATCTTCATCGGCGAATTCCGGCACAACACCAATCACGGGAGTGTCCAAATCCAGCAGCCCGCGCTCGTAAAGGACCATTGCCATAGAAGTAGTCGCAACCACTTTTGAGACGGAAGCCAGATCGAAAATAGATTCAGCGCTCACCGGTGTCGAGTCTGGCTCATAAGTGAACCGCCCGAAGCCTTTCAGGGCTACGATTTTGCAGTTATGCGTGATGGCAATTGAAGCGCCGGGAAATGCCCGCTGCGCGATTGCCTGCTCAAGGACTTTGAACGCGTCGGCAAAAAATCGACCCTGATCCTGATAGTTCGGGTGCGGGATTCGAAGGGATGTAGACGGAGTATGCAGAATGCTTTTTCCCAAATTCGCTTATAGCAGACGAATTGCGCCAGAGTAAAGGCGGAGTGGCTAGGGCGGCACCCATCCGCCGTAACTTGCCCGGCAGCGATAGCCCTGTTGTAAATTCAAAACATTCGATCTCTGATCACAACTACCTGGGTCAAGCGCGCGTCTTACCTGCTCGGCAGCGCGTTCTTCTGCTGCGCTTTGGTGTACGCCGAAGAGGCGAAGACACCTGAGTTGTCTGGCCTGGACTCAGTCATCAACGATTCAATTCAGAACCACGAAATTCCCGGCGCAGTGCTGCTGGTCGGCCACCACGGTCGCGTGATTTACCGCAAAGCTTACGGGCAGCGATCGCTTGAGCCGTCGCGCTCCGCAATGACCGTGGACACGATTTTTGACATTGCCTCCTTAACCAAGGTTGTTGCCACGAATACGGCGATCATGCAGCTGGTTGATCAGGGCAAGGTGCGGCTGAACGATCCGGTGGTGAAGTACATACCTGAATTTGGACAAAATGGAAAAGCCGACATCACCGTGCGCGATTTGCTAACCCACTATTCCGGACTGGAACCGGATTTCGATTTGAACCCACCCTGGACGGGACGTGACGCCGCTTACCGCTTAGCTTTTTCTTCCACACCGATTGCACCTCCGGAAACCAGATTCATCTACAGCGATATCAATTTCATCGTGCTGGGCATAATTGTGGAGAGAGTTAGCGGAATTGCCCTCGATTCATACTGCGGGCAGAATGTGTTCGCACCGCTTGGCATGGCCCACACCCGATTTCGCCCGCCCGCCGAATGGCTTCCTCAAATCGCGCCTACCGAGTACGACGAGCACGGGCAAATGCTGCGCGGCGTGGCGCATGATCCGCGAGCGCGCCGCATGGGAGGCGTCGCCGGACACGCAGGCTTGTTTTCGACCGCTGATGATCTGGCGAAGTTCGCGCAAGCACTGCTCGACGGTGGAGGCCCAGTGCTTTCGCCATCGGCGGTTCAGAAGATGACCAACCCGCAACAGCCGGCGAACGCGACCACTCTGCGTGGACTCGGATGGGACATTGACTCGCCGCTTTCCTCGAACCGAGGCGAATTTCTTCCCGTCGGATCCTTCGGCCACACCGGATTTACCGGCACCTCAATGTGGATCGACCCTTCCACCTCCAGCTACATCATTCTGCTCGCCAATGCAGTTCATCCTCGCGGTCAGGGGACCGCAATTTCTTTGCGCGCCAAGGTTGCAACAGCGGTAGCTGCTGCGATTCCGCTGACCACACCCGAGCAGGAGAGCCTGCGATGGAAGAGCATCACCGGGTACAACGAATCAATAATTTCCCAGCACCATGTGGAAAGCCGTAATGGATCGGTTCTGACAGGCATTGATGTTCTAGAGTCCCAGGATTTTGCGCCGCTGAAAGGAAAACGTGTTGGCGTACTCACCAATCAAACCGGACTCGATGCTCAAGGCCACCGCACCATTGACCTGCTGGCACATGCGCCGGGCGTGCAGTTGATCGCAATCTTCAGCCCGGAACACGGCGTCACGGGTACGCTGGACACCACCAGAATCGGCAATTCCCGGGACGCTGCGACTGGAGTTCCCGTCTACAGCGTCTATGGAGCCACTGATCAATTGCGCCGGCCGCCGGTCGAATCACTCAAACAACTCGACACCATCGTCATTGATCTTCAAGACGTGGGAGCACGCTTCTACACTTACGAAACCACGCTCGGATATTTCCTGGAAGCTGCGGCCAAGGCCGGAACTGGAGTGCTGCTGCTCGATCGTCCTAACCCGGTTACTGGAGCAATTGTCCAGGGTCCGCTTTCCCAGCCCGGACGCGAGAGCTTCGTCAACTACGGACCAGTTCCGGTGCGCCACGGGATGACACTGGGCGAACTTGCGCAGATGTTTAACGTCGAGCACAACCTTCACGCCAAGCTCACAATCATTTCCATGCAAGGCTGGATGCGCGGCGACTGGTTCGACTCAACCGGGCTGGAGTGGACAAATCCTTCCCCGAACTTGCGCAGCCTGACGGAAGCCGCCCTCTACCCCGGAGTTGCGCTGGTCGAGGGCACCAACGTTTCGGTTGGCCGGGGCACAGATACGCCGTTTGAACTCCTCGGCGCACCCTGGGTCAACTCGCGCGAGCTGACGCAGTACCTGAATGCGCGGCTGATCCCAGGCGTTCGATTCGTCCCGGTCACATTCACGCCGGCGGCCAGCAACTTTGCCGGGCAGGTGTGCCACGGAGTAAACATTCTAGTGACTGGACGAGAATTTCTTGACTCGCCGGAGCTGGGAATCGAACTTGCCTCGGCGCTCGCCAAGCTCTATCCCCAGCAATTCCACATGGAAAAGATGATTGACATTCTTGCCAATCAGAATGTCTATGACGCACTGGCCCGCGGCGAAGATCCGCACCGCATTGCCCTCGACTGGCAGGATGAACTGCAAGCTTTTGAGAGAGTGCGCGCGAAATACCTGATCTACAAATGATGGCCTTGGCACGACAGGCGTCTGATCCTGGCCTGCTTCCCGGACAATGAGCGTACGCCTGGTTTCTACAATCTAGTTGACAGCACTATGTCCGTGGGATAAGTTTGCGCCACTCTTTTAGCATCGAAAAAAGATGGCTTTAAAAGACGCCGTTGCGATCTCCGCGCCATCCTTCCGGTCACAACGAAACTGGTTCGCACTCATTTGGAAGGGCACCGCTTGGGCAATGCTCCTCGGGTCCATCGTTTATTACGTCCGCCGCGATGCCCTGCACTACTTATTTCATTACACGCCGGAAAGTTTTAAGGCTTTCTGGCCCGACCGGATTCTCATCCGCACACATGTCGTCTGCGCAATAACCATGATTTTTACAGGTCCGTTTCAGTTCTGGACAGGCCTTCGTATGCGTTATTTAACGCTCCATCGATGGCTTGGACGCATTTTTCTGGTATCAGGAACATTTGTCGCATCGTCGGCAATGTATCTGGGACTGCATCCGCGAACTGGTGGAATCGTCATGGGCATTGGGCTTTCCTTGAACGGGCTATTCTGGTTGGCAGCAGCAGCGATGGCCTATTATGCGATCCGTCTAAGAAACGTCCCGCAGCATAAGGAATGGATGATTCGCACTTACGTTCTAGCCTGCAACGGGATCGTCGGCGATCGGATACTCGCCAGCATACCCATTTTGGTTCGGAGAATCGGCATCGACGCTGTAAACGATTTGAGTGGATGGCTGCTTTGGGCGGCTCCACTAATGATCGCCGAGGTTGCGATTCAAATGAATCGACTTCGTAAGATTCGCCGACCGCGCTACGAGAACCTGCCAACGATAAAAACGTGAAGACTAATACCTGCCGGAATAGTTGACGAAATATCCCTGTTACACCCCACTCTCAGCATCTTGACGTGGTCTTTTAGACAAATTCTTGCAGTCCCTGCAACGTTAGGCTACGTTTGCTTGTAGCTGGCGCATCGTACTTCCCTAAGAGCCATTTTCCTGCGATGATTTCACGGTTGGAGGTTGCCATGCGCGTTTTCGCCCTTCTACTTGTGCTCGCGTCATTCGGCATCGCCCAGGACGATGCACAACCAAATCTCGCGTCGCCGAACCTCTCTTCCCCAAACCTCTCGTCGAGAACGACGACCTCCCATGCCAAGGCGCATGAGATCACCATTCCCGCGGGCACCAAAGTCCCGATCGCGCTACGTAACGCCATCTCCACCAAAGGCAGTCACGAAGGCGATCCCGTTTACGCTCAGACAACTTTTCCGGTGGTGATCGACGAACGCATCGTGATTCCTCCGGGAACTTACATGCAAGGCAGGATTGCTTCCATCAAGCCAGCTGGCCGGCTGAAGGGCCGCGCCGAAGTGTTGATGCACTTCACTACGCTGATCTATCCCAGCGGCTATACAGTCGTGCTGCCGGGCTCGCTCGAAGACGCTCCATCGGTGGATAAGGCCAGGGTAAAAGACAAAGAGGGCACGATCACCGGCGACCGCGACAAGGGATCGAAAGCCGCAACCGTTGCCGTTCCGGCGGCCGAAGGCGGTGCTTTAGCAGGAGGCTTGGCAACCGGAAGCCGCGGAGGTGCGTTAGCCGGCGCTGGAATCGGCGCCGCAGTCGGAGTTATGGGAGCCATGCTGACCCATAACAGCGAAGTTAAGCTGATGCCCGGAATAACGTTTGAAGTTGTGCTTCAGCGCGATGTACCGGTGGACGCGACGCGTATCAGAAGGTCTGCGATCGCTGAGAGCGAGTAGACGGCGTCACAATCAGGCGAGTTAGACTACTCTGCCGTCGTAGGGTCGATGATCGAAGTAATTTCCGAAATCTTGTTGGCCGGAAACCCTCCCTGGCTGGCGTGTTCACGGACCAAGGCTTCATTCGGTGAGCGATAAACACAGTAAATCTTGTTGCCAGTGACATAACTGTGGATCCACTGGATCTGCGGCCCCAGACTGTTCAGCACACCGCAGGACTTTTGTGAGATCGCCTTAAGTTGATCGGGTGATAATTTTCCCGCCCCAGGTATTTCCCGTTCGATGAGGTATTTTGGCATGTTGCTCCTGTCGGATGTCGGTCTGCTTCTTAGCAGAGCCGCAGGCTAACAGGTGGATTCCCATATGTGCAATCCGATCCTGTCGGCGAGAAAAGGCCCTAAGCTTTACCAGCGGAGTAGGCGAAGCGATGGATCTGCTCGTCAATACCTTTTCGCAGATCGTCCCAAATATGCTCCGACATTTCAAGAAAAGTATCCACGACTTGCGGATCGAACTGGCGGCCGGACCAGCGCTCGATCTCGTCACGAGCAGCGGAAAGCGGCTGCGCGGCCCGGTAGGGACGGTTCGACGTGATCGCGTCCAGAGTGTCAGCAACTGAAAAGATTCGCGCCCCGAGCGGTATCTCTTCGCCTTTCAGCCCACGGGGATAGCCGGTACCATCGTACTTCTCCTGATGGGCATACACGATTTCGGCGGCCTCGGAGAGAAACGGAATTCGCCGCAGAATCTGGTAACCACGGAAGCAGTGCTCTCGCATGATGGCGACCTCGTCTGGATCCAGCGCTCCCGGCTTACGCAGAATTGCGTCCGGAATCGCCATTTTGCCAATGTCATGCAGAAATGCGCCGCGGGCAATCACGCGGATCTGGTCTGATGTCAGGCCCATGGCCCGCGCAATGGCGATGGTAAACGCCGTTACACGCTTGGAATGGCCTTCCGTCTCCGCGTCCTTAAGGTCGAGCGCGTTGCCTAAGGCTTCGAGTGTAATGTCGTACGAACGCTCCAGAGTGCTCACCGCCTGGCGAAGCTGCTCGGTGCGGGCCGTGACCAGGACTTCAAGATTGGTCTGGTAGGCGCGGTTCTCCAGCTTGAGCCGTCGGTTTTCTAGCGCGCGCCGGACGGTTGCCAACAACTGCTCGCGATCAAACGGCTTCAGCAGATAGTCATAGGCGCCATTACGGATCGCGTTCAAAGCGACCGATATGTCATGCATGGCCGTCACCATGACCACCGGCATGTCGGGAAACCGTTCCTTGGTCGCGGCTAGAAGAGCTTCGCCATCCATGACCGGCATCATCATGTCGGAAAGCATCAGCTCAAACTCTTCCCCGGACTGCAGCAGGGCAAGCGCTTCCTTGCCGGAACAGGCCTGGCTGCAGACAAAATTGGCAGACCCCAACATCGAGCACACCACTTCCCGAATAGGGTCTTCATCGTCAACTACAAGAATTCGCTCGGCTGGCATGGTTACAGATAGTGTATGGCCGATTGTACCCCAATGGCTTCCTATCGAAAGTAACCAAAGGGCAGGGGAAACCCCATTAATTACCCTGTTCCCCATGCTAAAACCTAAGCTAGCTAGGTCTGCATACTTATGAACACGGTTGTGTGGCACGTCCGAGGTGTCCTCGGCGGACTGGCCACGTTCAAACTCGTGCCTCGAGAGATGGCCCTGCTGATCATCTTGGCGGCCAGTCTGCTCGTTTTCCGCAGCTTGCGCGAACGCTGCCTGATGCTTTGGATCGCTGGCTGGATTGCCTACCTGGTCTCACAACACACTTTGCTATCCGCAGGGCCCTATGCAGTTCCAGTGGGTCATGCAGAATTTATTCTGGCCGTGGGACTTTTTGCCGCTGGCGCCTTTATTTATGCCGGAGTCCGCGACTGGCTCGGACCGCTACTCGGCATAGGACTGGCACTCATAATGTTTGCCGCTCTTCGCGCCGTACTGTGGCCGGACTCACCCACGCTGCGGTTTGCGCTCGAACTCTCCTATCGAATTCTCATATTGGCTGCGGCGATCGCAATCCTGCGTATTCAAAGGGCCCGGAGGGAAATCGCCCCCTGGATTCTGGTGTTGGGATTGTTATTCTTGCGCTTGGATTGGCCCGTCGTCGCCTCGCGCTTGCCTGCAGAGGCAGGACTAATATTTGACCTGGTCCTAGGGGTTGGCATGGTAGCCGTGGTTCTAGACAAATCACAGCTGCAGGCCCGGCGAGTTGCCGCTTTAAACTCCCTTATGACCGGCATTTCCCGCAGTAGCCAGAACGATGCCGCCGGCGAGAAAGCATTACGCGCCCTGGCTAACGTCACCCGCGCCGATGCAGCCTGGTTTAGAGCGAACAACGGCCATCGCCTCACCATTTTTCAGCAGGTTGCACTATCGCCCGAATTCCTTCGCGACCGCGCGACTGTCGCATTCAACGATCCCGCTGAGGGTCTGCCTGCTGACGCCCGCCCGGTTGCGATCTTAGGGGGGAAGGCAGGCGACTCTGCACAGCCCATCTTCAGGCGCGAACAATTGCAGCAGATCGTTGTAACCGGGGTTCCGGGACGCAAAGTGCCAGTAGGGGTTCTGGTTCTAGGCAACCGAAGAGCAAAATCCCACGCGCCCGATGAATTAGAGTTCCTGGTTACGTGTGCCCAGCAGCTGGGTTCAGCGCTGGAAAATGTGCACCTGGTAGAGGAAATTCTGCGGTCGCATCGGCAGTGGAGCAATACCTTCGAGTCCATCCAGGACATGGTTCTGTTGCACGACTCGCAGTACCAAATTTTGAAAGCGAATCCCTCGCTACTCAGCCGCGTGGGCAAGTCGCAGTCGGAAGTAGTCGGTCAGCTTTGTGAAAGCGTGCTGCCCAAGGATGAAGCCGAATGGACGAACTGCCCATATTGCCGCGGCCAGGAAGAAGGATTTTACGAAGGTCCGGATCCCTTCGGTGGGTTCTCGGTCACTTCCACTTCCAGCTACATCGACCAGGGCACGAAGCAAAAGGGCACGATCCACGTGGTTCGTGACGTCACTGAGCGCCGTGCCGCCGAGCGGAAGTACCGTTCCCTGTTCGAGCAGGTGCAGGAAGGCGTATTTGTGACGGCGCCGAATGGCAATCTGCTCGATTGCAACGACGCCTTTGTGCGCATGCTCGGCTACCCCAGCCACGAAAATCTGCTGGGTCGCAACGTGGACGCGGAGTTTTACACCTCGCCTGAGCAACGAAAGAAATTCCGCAGTGAAGTGGAAGCGCACAACTTCGTTCGCGACTTTGAGGTCACGCTGCGCCGCAAAGATGGCTCCATGATGACCGCCGTCGAGAGCAGTTTCGTCATCCGCGATGATGATGGGAAAATTGAACGCTATCAGGGATTCCTGTTGGATGTTACCGAGAAAAAGCGCGTCGAGGAGGAAATCCGTCGCCGTAACCGTGAGTTGAATGCGCTTAATGCAATGGCGGTGATTGCAACCCAGACTTTCGACCTCGACGAAATCCTGAATCTTACGCTGCGCCAGGTGATTTCACTGCTCGGTGCCGAAGCCGGCTCTGTCTTCCTGGCCGAACCAGAGCACCGGTTCAGGCGGCGTGCCCGATGGGGTCAGCGGGTGACCGACCGCAAGCGTCGAGTAGTGGAAATTTCCTTTCCGGAAGGTTTTGGCGATCTGGTCATGCGCTCCCGCGCTGAGGTTCTGACTGCGGAATACCTGCCCCATTTGCCAAAAGCGGTTTCAGAATTCGTACGCGAGGCCGAGCCAGGAGCTTCTATCTGGGTAATTCTCTGGGGAACAGATAAACCTATTGGCTTAATGGGCATCAGCCGCGACCAGACTGCCGAGTACACAAGTACCGATGAGAATCTCCTGGTCGCCATCGGCCGCCAGCTTTCGACCACAATCGAAAAAGTACGGCTGTATGAGGAAACCAGCAAAGCCTATGACGACCTCCGCCGCGCGCAAGAGCAGCTTTTGCAAAGCGAAAAGATGTCGGCCATCGGGCAGCTGATCGCTGGCGTCGCGCACGAGTTGAACAATCCGCTTACCGCAATCCTGGGCTACGCGCAGCTGCTTGAGTCGGAGGCGCTCGACACCAAAGCCAAAGAGTACGTGAGCAAGATTTTCAAACAGGGCCAGCGCACCCATCGTGTGGTCCAAAACCTGCTCTCGTTTGCGCGGCAGCGCACGCCTGAGCGGGAACAGTTTGATGTCGTCCGGGTGTTGGATGAGGCGCTCTTGCTGCGTGACTACGACATCAAGGTTGGTAATATTCACTTAGAGCGCGACATCGAACCTGGTCTGCCCGCCGTCTATGGAGATCCGCACCAACTGGAGCAGGTATTCCTCAACATCATCAACAACGCCATCGATGCCATGACTGATGCCGGCGATGAAACATCGAGTGAGGTCCAGAAACGCGGCCTGAAGGTTCGAGTCTCTTCCAGCGAGAGCAATGTTGTCATCCAATTCGAGGACGCAGGCCCGGGAATCCAGGAGCCCCACCGCATTTTCGAGCCGTTTTACACCACCAAGAACGTCGGGAAAGGCACTGGCCTCGGCCTGAGCATCTGCTATGGGATCATCAAGGAGCATGGCGGGGAGATTACCGCCCATAACGCAGACTCCGGCGGGGCGGTCATCGAAATAAAACTGCCCTCGGCCGGCCGCGCTGCGGTCGCAGCACCCGAAGCCGCGCCTGGGCTGCGGCATGAAGTCGTACTTAAGGGAAGCATTCTTCTGGTGGAAGATGAAGAAAGCGTTCTCGAATTCGAGCGCGACGTGCTAGCTGGAGCCGGGGCCGAAGTAACTACCGCCACCAGTATCGAAAAAATGAAATCCGCTCTGTCGGAGCAATCCTTTGACGCTTGCATTCTGAGCGGCAAGATGCCCGGCGCTGGCAGCGTGCAGGAAACCCACCAGTGGTTACTGGAAGCCTGGCCTGCCTTTTCCGGACACCTCCTATTCACTTTCTCGAGCCTGGCCGAGCCGGAGGTTCGGAGCTTCCTCGAGCAACACAAAGTTCCCTTCCTCGCCAAGCCGTTCGAGATCGGAGACCTCATTGCTAACGCCCGCAAGCTTCTAGTCAAGAGCCGCGCCGCCACTGCTGGATCCTGATTCAGTGCTTTTGGTTCGCTTTGCCGGCTTGCAGCCTGATTCCCTGCCCGCTATGCTTCTGGTTTATGCAAACTCTGGTGGAATGCGTCCCGAATTTTTCTGAAGGACGCGATAAATCGAAAGTAGACGCGATCATTGAAGTCATGAAAATGGATGGCGTCTATCTGCTCGACCGGGAAATGGATGCGGACCACAACCGCTCCGTGATCACCCTAGCCGGTGAGCGGGATGCGGTGCAGGAAGCGGCGATCCGCGGAGTCGGTAAAGCTTCAGAACTGATCGATTTAAATAAACATCAAGGCGCGCATCCGCGGTTGGGCGCGGCTGATGTTGTGCCATTCATTCCAATTGAAGGCGTAAGCATCGAAGATTGCGTCGCCATGGCCCGCCATGTGGGTGAGCAAATATGGAAGCGCTTTCAAATACCGGTTTATCTCTATGAAGCCGCCGCTGCTACCCCCGAGCGCCAGAACCTGGAGAACATACGCCGCGGCCAGTTCGAAGGCATCCGCGACGATATTGCTGTCAATCCCGCGCGCAAACCTGATTTCGGAGATCCCCGCCTGCATCCATCGGCTGGCGCTTGCGTCGTGGGTGCGCGGAAGTTCCTGATCGCCTACAACGTCTTTCTGAATACGCCCGACGTCGATATCGCGAAGAAGATTGCCAAAGCGGTGCGCTTCTCAAGTGGCGGTTTGCGCTTCGTGAAAGCCGCAGGATTTCTGGTGCGGGGCCAGGCACAGGTTTCCATGAACCTGACAGATTTTGAACAGACACCAATCCATCGCGTGTTCCAGATGGTAAGCGCCGAGGCCGCGCGTTACGGCGTTGTTCCCTCCAGCAGCGAGATCGTCGGACTGGTTCCCAAGAAGGCGCTGGAGCAGGCAGCAGAATGGTTTCTGCGGGTGGAAAACTTCGACTCTTCTCTAGTTCTGGAGAACCGCCTCTCATCGGTGATGGGCGGAAAGATGGCTGTCGGCGGAATCCGCGCCTGCGTTGAGCCTTTCATCGAGCAGTTAGCGGCACCTACTGCGACCCCCGGCGGTGGCAGCGCCGCGGCCGCCAGTGGCGCAATGGCCGCAGGTCTGGCGGCAATGGTCGCAAGCATGTCCCGCGGGAAAAAAGCGTATGCGCAATATGAACGGGAATTGAGCGAAGCGATTTCCCGGCTGTCGCAACGTCGAGAAGAACTGAAAGCTGCAATCGATGCTGACGCCGAGTCTTATAACTCGGTGATGGCTGCATACAAGAAAGCGCGAGAGGCTACTGCTGCAGACGGCTTGATCGACTCTGCGCTGAAGCAAGCCACCGCCGTACCGCTTAGCGTGGCGGAGAAATCTCGAGAAGTGCTGCGCATTGCAGAAGGCCTGGGCCCCATTACGAATCCGAACATGAAATCGGATTTGATCACTTCCAAGGCTTTGGCGCGCGCTGCGATCGAAGGGGCGCTCGCGAACGTGGAGATCAACCTGGAGTCATTGAAGGACGCGGATTTTGCCACCCAGATACGCGGACGCGCGGCAGCGCTGAAGCAGTAGTGCTCTTTCTTGCGAAGTAGAGAGGTTACTCTGGTCTTTAGATTGAGCACTTTTCCGCCCATTTCGGTCTACAATTGACTAACCTGCGGGTCACCGCTGGAATCAGCTGTGCATCCAACTTTGTAAGCCTTTGAGGATGACTATGACCGCCTTTCCGCGCCAATGCATTATTGTCCTGTGCCTCGCATTTTTCTCTGTAGGCCCGTTCGCCGGGCCAGGAGCGGCGGCGCCTTTGGCCTCCTCGGTTCGCCCAGCGATTCCAGCCGAAGTGCAGCAAATTATTTGCGTGGATTATCGCGCGCTCAAGAATTCTGATACCGCCCAGCAACTCAAGGCTCAAGTTCTCCCGGATAACGTCAAGCAATTTGAAACCGCGCTCCGGGGAATTGGGATCGTTCCCGACCGCGACGTTGATACGCTCACCTTCATTTCTTATCGGCATGCCAAGCAAGGTGTGAAGGTTGTAGGTGCGGCGCAGGGAGTTTTTGCGAACAAGACGGTGCTCAAGAGACTTCGCCTGAAGAAAATCCGTCCGACCAAGTATCGCGACGCCGAGCTTTATCCCATGGCGGAAGGCATGGAGATGAGCTTTCTTGATGACACCACTCTGATCTTCGGCGACGCTGGCGCCGTGCGCGGCGCTCTGGATGCGCGCGATGGTTATGTGACCACTCTCGACTCAAACCCGGATATTTCCAACCTGATCAGCGACGTGGAATCCGGTACGGTGTGGAGCATTCTCGACCAGAAGGGCACGCAAAACATGTTGATATCGGCTCTCGGAGACGCCTCGAAGTTGGCCGATTACGAGACGTTGAAGAAGCACATCCTCGGCTCGCGCTACACCATGAACTTCCAGAACGGCGTGAACTTCGATCTGGACGTGATCACCTCGGACTCAGTGACGGCCGCAACGCTATCCTCCCTGGTGAAGGCTGGCGTGCTCTACAAGAAAATGACTGCCAGCCCGGTCGAAAAAGCGGCCCTGGAAGATGTTTCTGTGAATTCCGACAGTTCCAAGCTGCAGATGCACTTCAAAGCCGATGACAAGCAGTTCCAGTCACTGATGCGTACGAACTTGTTTGCTGCGGTCTCCCGCTAGGGGTGAAAAGGCTGCGCTGCAAGTCCCGACAAGCGCAATTTCCGTACCAACAAAGGGTCGCGGGTAAGCGGCGATGTCTAGATAAATCTGGACAACTCTAGATTACTCCAGATAAAATAGGCATAGGTGTTTCAACTATGCCTGCTCTGAAGAAAATGGGCCCGGCAATCGATGCCAAACTCCACCGCGAGTTTGTCGCCGTCGCCAAGAAGTTTGGGCACTCCCAGCGCTTCCTGCTGGAGAGGGCCATCGATCATTACATTCATAATGTGCTCCCCTCGGAACCCGCGCTCCGGCCAGAAGTGATGGCAGCCTATCGCCGTTCCAACGAAAAGTTTAAAGACCTTTATCGCAAGCTCGCGGAATGAGCCCAATGGCACGGACCTACCTTACGGTCGCAGAGGTCCTGGCCATTCATCATCTGCAGATCGAAGAGTACGGCGGAGTGCATGGTATTCGTGATTCCGGCCTGCTTGAATCCGCAGTGTTCCGGCCTCAGTCTGGTTACTACAACAACATTGTCGAAGAATCGGCAGCTCTTATGGAGTCTCTCGCCAACAACCATCCCTTTCTCGATGGCAACAAACGAGTGGCCTTCGCCTCCACTCATACTTTCTTGCTGGTTAATGGCTTTGATCTCGATGTCGAACCGCTTCCTGCGTTCGAGTTTATGGCTGGCGCCATCGCCAAAGGAGAGTTTCGGTACCCTCGAATTCTGCAATGGCTAAACCGACACGTCACGAAAATGAGTTGAAGGATTAGCAAGGTATTTATCAACCAGTTCGTTCCGACAGCTGCGCCTTCTGGACAAACACTCCTTCAAAATTCACGAAAAAACATTTGATTTGCAGCCCCGGGAAAGCTGTATTCAGAATACCTGACGCTTTCTCCAACTCCTCAAAATGATGCTCTGCTTCGGCGCTCTGATTCCCTTTGAACGCTGCCAGTCCTCCATAAGTCGCGCAATCCGAATGGCAGAACAGGTATGCCCGCTTGGTGGCGTGGAGCAGGATCGACATTCTGACTTGCTCGAGAATGAAGTCGCGCTCGAAGTCGTTTCGCGGAGAAGCCAGCGTCTTGGCTCCTCCCGCGACGACGATCATGTCCGGCCGCAGAATTCCCTGCCGTTGCAGAAATTTGTTCACTGCCGTCCGAATGCGTTGGTCGAAGCAGCTGAGCACCGCGGCATCGGCAATGTAAGGTGCTGACGGAGAATCGAAGTGAAAGACCTTGTCCATTTCTGTATCAGAAGCGTTCCCATCCTATCAAATGGTTTCAATTCTCTGTGAGAGCAGGAGCGTTCTGACCTAGGCAAATTATGTCCTTGAAATCTCTCCCACACAGGGTGTAGATTCGGCTCGTTCAAGAAGTGCGCGCCAGCCTACGCTCTTCCCCGCATATGCCTACGCGCAGGGGACCCTCCACACAAACCAGTCCTTGAAAGGAGGATGAGTATGTCTCCAAGTGCTTCCAACCTGGCCGTCTCAACTAAGAATGCCAAAGAACGTGCTGAACGACACGCGCTTGGTGGTGTCAGTCCGGTCCGGCACAAACCCGCCACACGCGATTTGGAAACCGTAGTACAACCAACTGGGCCTACGCCTGCGGCCGCAGCATTTCCCGGATTCTCTTATCACGGGGGACCAGTCGTAAGTTTTCCGCTAGTCTATGCCAGCTTCTGGGGCTCGAGCTGGCTTGCAGGTGCACCCAACCTGGAACGAGCTGGCCGCTTGAGCCAGTTCTTGACTGATATTCTGGCGAGCAACTATATGAACGTCCTCAGCCAGTACGGAGCAGGAAGTGGTGCTGGTTCGGCTTGTTTCCTGCGTTCCAGCTTCGTAACCAATATTCCCAACAATAATTTGTCCGGCACAGATCTCCGCAATACGATTCAGAATTGCATCAACGCTGGGGTATTGCCCGAACCGAACGGCAACGTTTGCCTTGTGATTTACCTGGGAGACGAAGTCGCCATTAACGACCCTCAGGATGGGATTGAGATGTGTGAGCCTACGAACGATAACGCCTTTGGCTTTCACACCTTTTTCACCACCACAGCCGGTAATCCGTGCTACTTCGCGGTCATTCCCGGCCTGACCAATGCCTGTTTGACGAATTCCTGTCCAGGAAACGACCTGGGCTGCTCGTTGCATCTGGCGGAAACTCAGGAACAACGGCAGACGCAGGTGACAAGTCACGAATTCGCCGAGATGATCACCGATCCCGAGTTGAATGCCTGGTGGGATTCGAACACTGGCGCGGAAATCGGCGACATCTGTAACGGCGAATCAGCAACGATCACGGTTGGACCGAACACCTGGACAGTGCAACGCGAATACAGCAAGACTGACGACCAGCAGAGCAATGGAGCTACCTTCTGCCTGGTCGAGTCCCCGCAACCCATCCCGAAAATTACCGCCGGACCGGGACACTCACTTACCCTGGTCAAGCGCGTACATCAACTGCACTCTCTGGCGCAGTTCTTACCTCTGCCTCCAGTGTACTTCGACGCTCAGAAGAAGAAGGCAAGTACCGAGGAGAAGGATCTGCATGCGTTTGTGCACAATATGTTCCGGCCATTGCACCACTCTGACTTCATGCCAGATGCGCCGGCGTTTCTCCGTCAGTTTGCCGATGTTCTGGAAAAAACGCCTAAGAAGCGCTAACGACATGCGATATTCGCGGGCCGGGGCGAGCAGCAAGCCCCGGCCATTTTTCATTCATTATTTGGACCCGTCCGTTACCCCGATCTTTGCCTGGGAGTTCGCGGCGGTGGGGGATGTAGAAGACGCATGTTTCACTATCCAGCTTGCCACTTTTTCAAGCACTATAGGAGACATAGTTTCCTCAATCTCGGAATACTCCGCAATGCCTCCGGTTTTGGCGGTCTGAAAAAGATGGTTCAGTCCCGGCAACTCTTCGATTTCGAAATTTTTGTTTCCACCTGATTCGAGCGCCTTCCGAATCGGCGGAAGATTTTGCTGCGGTGGCACCTGCACATCTTTTTCTCCATTTAGTACCAGCACCGGACACGTCAGCTTGCTCAACACCGGCGCAGGGTCATATTGCAACAGGCGGCGAAACCAGGGCGAACTCACCGCCTTCACCTGCATTCCCATCTGCGCCTCCGGAACTTTGCCGGCCAGCTTTTCGCGGAGGTCTTTGTCGAGTGCCGCGTCGTCTTTGTCCCTCTCAACCATTGCAAGTATCTCGCTTTGTAACGCGACATCCTTCTCGATTTCGTCTTTGCTCTTCCCCGACGCTTCCTCGATGCGGCGCATCTGTTCCGGCAAAAGTTGATCTCCGGAAACTCCTGGTCCCGCCATCATCACCACAAAGGCAACGTTCGGATTGCGCGCCGCCGACATTGGCGCTTCCACCGCGCCTTCGCTATGTCCGATCAGACCGATCTTATGTGGTTCAACTTCGGCGCGCGTCTTCAGATAAGCAACTCCCGCGTCCGCGTCCGAAGCAAAATCAGTCATCACCGCTTGCGAATAGTCTCCGCCGGATTTTCCGACGCCGCGCTTGTCGGCCCGCAGCACCAC
>Ga0207665_10000678_pt1 | contig 22978 bp, 21 predicted proteins | sample LARL112metaG_FD_184351 | JGI IMG/M metagenome (GOLD analysis project Ga0207665, IMG submission 184351) | Corn, switchgrass and miscanthus rhizosphere microbial communities from Kellogg Biological Station, Michigan, USA - LAR L11-2 metaG... | ecosystem: Host-associated > Plants > Roots >... | reverse complement strand
TGGAGCAGATGGTATGGGCCGGTCAAGGTAAGACTGAGTCCGCTCCCTAGCGGTGAACCTATGAGTATTGGAGAGCAAATCGATTACGGACGCCGTGATGTGTGCGAAATGGCTTCGCTGGAGCGCACATTGAAGTCCTGGAAGTCCAGGACTAGTAAGGAAGCGCTCTGACCGGAAGACCTGACTCGATGTGGTGCCCTGGGCCGCATGTATTCCTCCAACACAATTCGACTGCCAGGCTTCGTCGTCGCCCAAGAGCCAGCGCAAGAAGCTAACGCTCCCAGTGTACCGACGAGTACCGAGGAATCAGACGAATGCCTGGCGGCTCGTGTCGTCGACAAAGACAGGGATGCGCTGGCGATCTTGTTTCGCCGTTATTCGCGATTGGTACGAGGAATTGCCTTGCGCATATTGGGCGACGCTTCTGAGGCGGACGATCTCCTGCAAGATGTTTTCTTGTTTGTGCATCGGAAGGTCTCGGTCTTTGATCCCAACAAGGCGTCTTTTCGTTCCTGGATTGTGCAGATGACCTACCAGCGAGCGATTGATCGACGCCGCTACCTCCACTCGCGGCACTTCTACACCCATCTTGACCTGGAGGGAGCAAAAGAGCTCGTCGAGCACCGAGAGGGAAGGGAAGGGGGCGAACTCCTCAGCGGACCGGTCGGAAATGCGACCATTCAGGGGCTTCTCAACGCGCTGACCGGGGACCAGCGCGATACTTTGACCCTACATTTTTTCGAGGGCTATACCTTCGACGAAATCGCCCTCAAGCTCGGTCAGTCTTTTGGAAACATTCGCAATCACTACTATCGAGGCTTGGACAAGCTGCGGAAGCAGATGTTCCCGGGCAAATTGCCGGGCCGTAACGGATATGGTAGAAAGTGACTCTCAAACCAGGAGCCGGGGCGTTGTCCCAACCACCCCATGACGAGTTCCTTGAGCTGTGTGCCCTGTCTACGTCCGGTGAACTGACCGGGGAAGAGCAGGAACGGCTGCAGGAGCATCTGGCGGTTTGTCCCTCTTGCAGGGAAGCCATGAAGCAGTACGGGGCGGTCATTGCAAAGACTATTCCTGCTTTGGCACCGGACCCAGAGAGTTCCGCATCCGATCCGGCATGGTCGCAAGAACAAGCAGAGGCTCTCTTCTTCCAAAGATTGAAATTGGAAGAAGAATCGGGGACGGATCGAGGAGGAGCTGAGCGGAATACTTCCTGGACAGATCCGGGTAGAGTCCCCTTGTCGGTCAGTCAAGCAACGTGGCGCAACCTTTGGACGCTCTACGCGGCCGGCATTCTGCTTTTCATCGCTCTGGGCGTTTCCGCCTATCAGGTCGGCGTCCACCCAAGCACAAAAACTACTGCGGTTAGGCCCGTCGCGAGCCAAAATAATGCTGCCCTGCAACAGCAGGTGAGCGATGCTGGGCGTGAGCGCGAAGTCTTACGCGCACAAATGGCGCAACGCGACCACGTGATCGCTGATCTCCGGCGCCAGCTCGAACTGCAGTCGGCCGAAATTAGCCACATGAAGATCTCGCAAGACCAACTGGGGAGCAATCTCCAGAACAGCCAAGCAGACACAAGGGCTCTTCTTCAAGAGCGATCGGAGGCTACCCAAAGATTGGATGCTGCCCAGAGCAAGACGCAGAGCCTTCAGGACCAGCTGAATGTACTCGAACGCCAGTCGTCCGAGGATAAGCAGCGAGCTACTGCGCTCGAAGCCAAAGTGAGTGATCTTAATCGTTTGCTGCACGATCGAGATGCCACGATTGAGCAGCAGGAAGAGCTTCTCGCTCACGATCGCGATATCCGGGACCTTATGGGCGCCCGCGATCTCTACGTCGCAGAAGTGTACGACGTTGCGAGGACGGGAGAGACCAAGAAGCCCTATGGCCGCGTGTTCTATACGAAAGGAAAGTCACTGATCTTTTATGCCTACGATCTCGACCAGCAGGCCGGCGTGAAGAATGCCAGCACTTTCCAGGCCTGGGGCCGGCGTGGACCTGACTGGCAACAGGCGCTCAACTTGGGCATCTTCTTTGTGGACAACTCTTCAAAGAAGCGGTGGGTACTAAGGTTCGACGACCCCAAAGCGTTGGCTCAGATTGATGCTGTTTTTGTCACGGTTGAGCCGAACGGTGGGAGCCAAAAGCCGAGCAAGAAACCGCTATTGTTCGCATATCTGCATATCGATGCAAATCATCCCTGATGTTCGGAAAAACCGGTCACGAGCCTGGTCGATTTCTCGGAGACGCCGACGGCAACCCGCTTTGAAATGTGAGTTGGTGTGTCTTGGTCCACGAGATGCTTTACGCGATGGCTGCAATTTTTATAATGTCATCGCCAAACAGCACTCTGTCAATCTGCCGGAAACTCCAACGGGAAAGCTTCTCAAAATTCTTTCGAGGTTCTCTTGGATCGTTCCTTTATGTTTGTGTATGCGAATGCCATTCCACCACAAAAATCTGTTCTGAATCGTCCCCAACGGATTGGTCGCGAACAACCTACCACGTTGGGATTTGACAGCCTCCTGACGCCTGTTTAGCCGGCGATCGATTGCTCGTCTCTAGACGAGCATTCCATGAAACCGGGGAACGCAAAAATTATGCCATTGAGAATTCGTGTCTCCATCGATGCGGCGACCCTTCAGAAGCGCAAGAACAACGTGTCCAGCGCCGGTATCGGATCGAAGACGAGCGACCGATGCCAGTGAACGGCCTCTCCCGCTGTCGCAGTGGAAGTGATCCGGCGCCCGATTCCTTTGAATGGCTCAACCGCAGTCCGTCCGACACTCTGCACTGATTGACCCTCATGGCCAGCGACCAGCGCTCGAAGGAACGAAGGCACGAAAGGGCAAAACTATGAAAGCACCACGGTCTCGCCTAAATCATCCATAAGATCCCTCAGGTTAACTTGCTGTCTCCAAAAGCCTTATTCACTGGGAATAGCCTTGCGAGCTGTCAAAAGAGGATTGCACCTAGGGTGCATCTGCGATAGACTAAACTAGATAAACTTAGTTTAATGGAAGATTATGAAAACGGTGAACATTCACGAAGCCAAAACCCAGCTATCGAAGCTCATCGAGGAAGCATCGAGAGGAGAATCCTTCGTGATTGCAAAGGCCGGTAAGCCAGTCGTGAAAGTCACGGCGATCAGCGCTCCCGTGGGTGCTCAGGTGCGCCGGCTCGGTTTTATGGCCGGCCAGATTTCCGTGCCAGACGACTTCGATCGGATGGGTAGCAAGGAGATCGAGCAAATCTTCGATGGTGGCGCATGAAGCTTCTGCTCGATACACACCTTCTACTGTGGGCCGCTGGTAATCCTGACCGGCTGTCCGATGCTGCCCGCAGCTTGATCGAGAACCCAGAAAATGAGCTTCTGTTTAGTGCTGCAAGTCTATGGGAGGTGGCGATCAAGCGCGGGCTGGGCAGGGACGACTTTCACGTGGATGCGCGCCTGCTGCGCCGTGGGCTACTTGATAACGCCTATAGCGAGTTGCCGATCGTCAGCGGTCACGTCGTTGCCACGGAGAGCTTACCGCCCATTCACAAAGATCCTTTTGACCGCATCCTGGTGGCTCAGGCCATTGTGGAGGGCATTACACTCCTTACGACCGATTCGTTGGTCGCGCAGTATCCAGGACCAATCCGGACCGGGTAGAGAAATTCCACGCGGGCCGGCTGATGTGAATCACGGAAACCTCCGATAGTACGTCTCATCCGCTCCACCAGGGCAAAGTTCTAGACGCTAGCCTCCTACTTATCCGCGACGTTGTCGACGCCGTAACCGCTGGTTTGCAGACACGGAACTCGCTGCGGTTGATGATGGCATCGCCGCGATGGAAAACCTGATCGAGAAGTTGGCAGACGTCCCGACCCCGGCAGGGCCGACACCGCGCGAAATGAGGGTCCGCTCGACAGGGACCGACTGCGGAAAGAAGTGAACCGGCATGCCCCATCGCGAACCAGATGCGCCTGACGAAAAGAACTGACTTGACTGAAGAGTTGCTGGAAACGCTACTCCATTCCTCAGGGCAAGAACAAAGTTTAGCGGGCGCTTAGGCCGGTTCATTCCTCACGAAGTAGGACCATGGGGTCAATCGCCAGCGCGCGTCGTGCTGGAATCCATGTCGCGATTAGACCCAGCATTGCCATGGCGAGCACAACACCCGCTAACACCAGCGGATCGCGAGGAGTTGCCTCAAACACGATGAACGCGAGGACACGACTCGCCAGAATTCCCAGCAGCAGCCCCGCGGCAGAACCAAAAGCTAGCAACCGGAAGGCACGTCCCAAGGCCGCCTTTAACACTTCCTTACGCTGTGCGCCCAAGGCAACGCGAATGCCCAACTCGCGCAGCCGCTTGCTGACGGAATATGCTGCCATTCCAAAGATGCCAGTGATCGCCAGCAGGGCCCCGATTCCACCCATTACACCCAGCGTGATCGTTGCCATTTGAGCGGGAAATAGGACAGTCACCATTTCGTCGTAGCGTGTTTCCATGTCAACCGGTAACGCTGCATTCAAACGGTGCAGCGTGCTTCGTATCGCCGGACCCAAAAGTTGTGGGTTCCGGCTTGAACGTACCACGAGATATGGGGCGCCAGATGGCGATTGCAGGATGGGAAGAAACATCGCTGCATGTGGATCTTCCGTTAGGCTGCTGTACTTGCCGTTTTCCGTCATTCCCACGACTTGCAAGCGCGTTCCATCCTGCATTTTGAAATAGCCGCCGATTGCATTTTCGGCGGAGCCAAAGATTCTCCGTGCAAACTCGAGATTCACTAGAGCGACGCGCGGTGCGTTCTTATCATCATGCCAGGTGAAATCGCGGCCGGCGAGCAGCGTGGTGCCTTCGGCGCGGAGGTACTCGGGAGAAACGTGGTATTCGTACACATTCGCGGCTGCATTTGCCGGTCGCAGATCGGTTTGATCTCTGAAGACATCAGCTGACTGGGTATCGTTCAAAAGGAGCGGGTCGCTTAATCCAACTGCTTCTACTCCCGGAATGCCGGCAACGGCGTCGAGCATGCTTTTCTGCATGGGCGGCACTCGATCGCCGCTGTAGCCTGCCATGTGCAAGTCGGCGCTCACCAGCATGGCGTTCTGCGGTTCAAACCCGAAATGCGCATGCAGAGAGCGCGACAGGCCGCGCAGGGCAACCATGGAGGAAGTGACCAGCACGGCACAGAGCGCAATCTGCACCGCCAGCAGAATGTCCCGAGCGGTGATGCGCCGCCCAGTTCCAGCTGTCGATCCCGCTTTGACGACCTCGTAGGGATTGGTTCGAAGCACCTGGGTTACGGGAACCGCACCAAACAGGAACCCGGTGACAATGCTCAACAGGAGAGCGACAGCATAAACAGTGGCATCCGGGTTTACAGGTGAGTGCATTGGGAAGTTCCCAAATGGTTGCCATTCGCTGAGCCAATGTAACAGTGCCGATCCTGCCCACAGCCCGACGGCGCCACCGACGAGCGAGACGAGCACTGCTTCACTAAACAGACCGCGCATAATGCGTTTGCGGCTGGACCCGAGCGCCAGCCGCAAAGCCACTTCGCGGGAACGGTCGGCGGCACGCGCGGCAAACAGACTGCCGAGATTGGCGCAGGCAGCCAACAGGATCAGTCCTGCCAGCAGCATTAATCCGCCCAGAAATGCCGCAAACGGTCTGGCAAATTGATCGCCAAAAATATTGGGCCGGGCCAAAGAGAAGCTCATTTGGCCATTGTCTTTGGGATATGTTTTTTCGAGATACGCGGCAATCGAGTTCAGGTCGGCAGTAGCCTGGGCTGGCGTGACTCCAGTTCTCAGATGTCCCATCACCTGCATGACAGAGCGGTTACCGCGGTCCTTGAGGTAATCAGTACCTTCCACTTGCTCACAATTCACTATTGGCACAAAGAAATTCGGAGACAAGAACACTAACGTCCCGCGAAACTTTGGCGGCGCGATGCCGATAATGGTGAACGGATGTTTGTTCACCTGGACAACACGCCCTAAGACCCCACGATCGTCATGAAAATGGGAGTGCCAGTACGCGTAACTGAGCACCATGTACGGGGCGCTATTAGGGCCGTTTTCATCGGAGCTGTTGAAGAAGCGACCGAGATAGGGCTGAATTCGAAGGGCGTCGAAATAGTTTCCGCTCGTTTCCAAACCCCAGGTAGGTGTTGGATTCTTATCCGAGTCGAGTGCCACCTGAGTGATGCTGTAGGCTACAAGGTCCTCGAAGCTACCGTTACGGTCGCGCAAGTCCAGATAATCGGGATACGATTGGTTGTAGTCTTTATGGCTCGTGCGCTGCAGAGAATAGAGGCTTTCAGCTTGCGGAACATTCAGCGACCGCAAGATCAACCCATTTATCACGCTGAACACAACCGCGTTGGCGCCGATGGCCATCGCCAGCGTCAGAACCGCGGTGATCGTAAAGGCTGGGGACTTGCGCAACTGCCGCAGCGCATAGCGGAGATCCTGAGCTAGCCCACTCATCCCACAACCTCCTTCAGAACATGAAGGACCCGAAAGCGTGTTGGCGTAGAATGCAATTTTCCTACCATCGTCATAGAACTGCAAACCGTGGATTGCAAACGCGCTGCGGTTGAACCTACGGTGATAGCGACCATAGAAAATGTTCGCCAGTGAAAGGTCATGTCCAGAAGCGGACAGTACCAGCGGTAAAAGCCGGTTTTGCGATCGGCTGATACTAGGTCTATTTCTAGGAGACCGCGACCTCTAGGGCGAGCGTCAGACCGTCAAACCTTTACTTTTAATTCCACATAATGCACTGACCCCCAATGCTTTCGCGCCAAGATCGACGCGCATGTATCAAAGACTCTGGAAAGCAAACCGCAACTTGTCCAGATTGTCAGGGTGGAACTCGCGTGAGGGTGCTCCCATAGGACGCAATCGATATGTGGAGTTGGAGATCAAGAAAACAAAACCGAATGGCGCTAGTACCAAGCTTCCACCTGATCAGAAGCCGTGCGACAAGATGACAGACGCAATCGTCACCGATGGCGGAAAGCGGGGGCAATTGGTCAAAGTTTGCGCCGATCCCACCTGCCGTGTTCACCACCCCAATACGGTGATCTCAAGATATTGCCCGAAAGATGGTTCTGTCGTAGATTTTGCGGCGGGCTACGGTGGACGATTGCTGGGCTCACTAGCGGCGAATCGACGCTAAACGGGCATAGAACCCAACCGTGCTCAGGTAAAGGGTTTTATTAATATGTACGACAATCTCGGCTGAGGGATTTCCGGTGCCGGATGTCAGATTCCTCAATGGGCCTGCCCAAGAAGAGTTACTCGCGCTAGAGCGAAATTCCGCAGCTCGTCTTTTCTAGTCCGCCCTTTTTCGATTGGGAGCACTATTCTCGTTCGAACAATCAAAGCTTTCGGCGGTATCCAATCTATGACGTTTGGCAAGCGAAGTTTCTTGCACCAGTAATTGTTCAGAGCCATCGGGTTCTCCGAAGAAAAGGACGCCTCGCATTAAATGTTACAAATGGAAACAGACGGCCAAGCCCCGACGATGTATCTAATGTTGTAAAGCTGGCTGGATTCGATCGCCCTCCAATCCTTCATGAGATGGTTTTTCCGAAAATCCGCTACCTGCATCCTCGCGGCAGTGGACCAGTCAAGCGTGAATTGATAATGGTTTTTCAAGAGTAGTTGTCTTGTTTTAGCCAGTCAGTTTTAGCCACTCAATCTGGAGCACAACTGGCACACAATACATTAGCCGAACGGCGATAGGTGGTCGCTGGACGAACCATAGGCAACTGATCGGCCGTTACCCGATCTGAAGGAGTCGTCCACTACAATAGCCACTGACATCAATGACTTGCCGGCAACCAGCCCGCACGGAAGTTACTCCGAGCACGATGCTAGATATCTAGGATTTGCAGCTGATCCCAACGCGCCAAGTGGCACAGCAGCGGCACACCGTAACATATCTTGCAGCTTCCAACGCAACAGACTGGGATCATTGCTGCTGCATTCGGATCTGCACGACAGCCTGCGCTGCGCATGTGTCTTGCTGATAGCTTCACGTAAAAAAGGCGAGCAGTGGTTGCACCAATGCCTCGGCATGATTATTCGGACCTTTTCTCACACAGGCAATATATCGACCTGAATTCGCTCCTGGAGCTTCGCAATTCAGGAGCCGAAGCGCGCAGGCAGATTCAGCGTGCTAGATTTGCCGAGATGCGCTCACGACAACCACAAATCGGACACGCAGCCAAGTGGGCGCAGTAGTACGTCCGGCAATTCCCGCAGGGCAGACCGTATCTAACGAGCTGCGGACCAGGGGATCTCTGTAACGCCCGGTCCTGCGACAGTGACGTTTTAGTCCTTTTTCTGTGATCCTGAGACAAGAATTTGACAATTCTCTCGGCCCCAAAAAGGCGCGAGCGGAGAACGCTTCTCCGCCCGCCATCCTAGACGTCGTCAGTTAGACAGGGTTGTATTCGTAAAGAGAACTTTGTTGTTACTCTGCTCCTTCCATGATGACGGATGACGGCCCGAAGGAGTTGAATGAAAAGCCACTGACATAGATGTGCTTGCTCACACGGAACGTGAGCAGGGTGTTTGCTACGACTCCACCGAATTGAACCGGCGCCGGGTTGATGCTCCAAGCCGTGCCATCCCAGTGTTCAATGAGAGCGGGATTGCTGCCGCCCACGTCTCCACATGCGTTGCACCCGGCGGCCCAAATGTCGGTCGGGGAAATAGCACTGATACTATTCAGTGCAGTCGCCGTGCCCGTGTTCGGGCTCGTTACTACTTTCCACGATGTGCCATTCCAGTGTTCGATGACAGTGCTTTTTCCTAGCTGCGCTCCCGCTGCCCATACGTTGTTAGTGGCTAGCGCCGTGACGGCGAGCAGAGCAGCGGTTGGCGCGGGGACTCGAGTCCATTGCAGACCGTTGAAATGCATCGTAAGGGCGGCGGGTGTTGCGGCCGAGACCGCGCCAACCGCCCAGATGTCGGAAGGCGACACAACCGCGATGTCGATGAGTTGACCTCCAGTGATATGAGGCACGGACACGATGCTCCACTTCGTGCCGTCAAAATGTTCGATGAGTGGAGTTCGATTGTTCAGACTGTCTACTGAGGCGCCCACCGCAAAAATGTTGCTGGCTGAGATGGCCTTCAGCGAGAACAGCGTTTCCCCGTTCGCAAAATGCGGGCTGGTAACGACACTCCAGGCAGTGCCGTTGAAATGCTGGATTTGGGAAAGTTTGTCGATCGTCTGTTGCCCCACAGCCCAAACATTGACGCTCGACAGAACAGCTACTTTATTCACTCGGCCTGCTCTGGCCATGGGCACTCTCACCCAATTGATCCCGTTAAAGTGCAGTGAGGCCGAGCTGGTATTGGACGTCGCCCATATATCGGTTTCCTTATCGGCGGAGATCGAGCCGATGCTGCCGATGTCAGGGGTTGTCACGAAATTGAAAACTACAGGAGCGGTTGTAGAAGCAATGCTCTGATCGGAGAGATGTTGTGCGCTGACGGCCAATGCATTGAATAGCAAAACAGCCGCGACAAGCGACCACTGAGGAAAGGCACGAGCGTTCCGCGAAGCCATACGATAAATTTTCCTTTTACTGAGGTTTCAGCTGGCCGACGAGGCCTGCCAGCAGTCATCGCAGGATAGGAGAGGTGAGGAAAACATCGGTGGAAGGTTCAGTGACGTTTCGGTCTAATTTGTTCGCGTTTGACGGAAACGAGTCGGCAGCAATTTGTGGTACTTCCGGGGGAGGTGTTGGGACAGGTCAGTACATCAAATTGTTACTCCGCCTGGCTTAGGCTGGATTCACAACGAAAGAACCACAACTGGAGAAAACGGCAACTACACGCCGTAACAGAGAGTGTAATTGCCGTCTTCCTCGGCTGACCGTCGCTGCCGTCGTTGACGACGATGAGGTTACTGGTAGCGCGCGACTGCGAATTGAGTGTTGAGATTGACGATCGCACTGCCCGCCACCACTGCCTTACCATCTGGTTGGATAGCAACGGCAAACGCCTGGTCGCCCAAGCTGCCTACGAAGCTGGTGGTTGTTTTTCCTCCGCTGCCAAAGCCCGTGTCGAGTGTGCCGTTGCTGTTATAGCGCGCGACCGCAAAGGCGGTGCGTGCGGAGACGAAGGTCCGACCCACAGCGATAATTTTCCCGTCCGAGCGGACCGCAACGCCCAAAGCTATCTCGTTCGGGCCCCCGAAATCCGTGATCACTTTACCGCCGGTGCCGAAAGTTCCGTCGAGGGTGCCATTCGCGTTATAGCGCGCCAGTGCGAAATTGGCTCCCGTCATGCCCCCAGCAACGATCTTTCCATCCGCCTGCGAGGCGACGGAAAACGCGCGGTCATCCGCGCCGAAGTCGGTTACCGCTTTTCCGCCAGTACCGAACGTGGTATCAAGCGTGCCATTGCTGTTGTAGCGCGCCAACGCGAAATTGGCGATATTGTTGACGATGGTCAGCCCTGCGACGACGATCTTCCCGTCCGGCTGAATGCGAAGGGAATTCGCTTGCGCAACCGAAGGCACGCCGAAGGCGGTCGCCTTCTTGCCACCTGGGCCGAAGCTGGTGTCAAGTGTCCCGTTGCTGTTGTAGCGCACCAACGCGAAGTCAAAGTCTCCATTGACGACGTGGGCGAATCCGGCAGCGACGATCTTGCCGTCGGACTGTACGGCGACGCCAAGCGCCTGCGCGGGGCCTCCGAACGGCGTGATAACCTTGCCACCGACGCCGAAGGTCGCGTCAAGCGTGCCATTGCTGTTGTAGCGCGCCAACGCGAAATCGGGGCTAAAGTTGACGAGAGTGTAGCCTGCTACGACGATCTTCCCGTCGGACTGGATGGCCACGGCACGCGCACCGTCAAAGTCGCCGAAGTTCGTCTTTACTTTTCCGCCCGTGCCAAAGGTGCTGTCGAGAGTGCCATTGTTGTTATAACGCACCACACCAAAGTCCGTCGTGTCGTCAAGATTGGTTGTGATTCCAGCTAACACGAGCTTCCCGTCTGTCTGCACCTTGACGGAATACCCGTCGTCCCCGTTGAGACCGTCGCCTCCGAAGAAGGTGGTTACCCTTCCTCCGGTGCCAAAGGTGGGGTCAAGCGTGCCCGCCGTCTGAGCGGACATGAATTTTGGCGTAAGGATAAGGCCGAGCGTCATTAATGCGAAAGTGTATTTGGCTAGTGAACTGTGATATGAGGCCGTCTTCTGATTCATGATTCCGCCTCCAAGCGGGTGACCACAGCTTAGGAGGACGGGCAACAATCTGGCGTGAACTACCGGTGACGTTCTGGTCTAATTCTGGTGACGTGCAGCCACACATGATTGATGGCAGAGGTTTACACCAAGCGGTGGGGCACTTGTTTCAGCAAATCGGTTAAGCTTCTAAAAGACCAGTGAATTTCTGTACGCTTTTCTCTAGCCAGCTTTCAAACGGCTGCATGTCCGCAAACAGCTGGCGGCATTGGGTGATGTGAGCGCGTCGGCTCGGAGTGTAAACGCGCAGGAACTCAAACATGTCCGCCAATTCGCGGGCCCCGGGAAAGCCCATCGCGGCGTACGTCTCTCTGGGAACGTGGCTGTAGGTAATTTTTCGTTTTAGGACACGCGACATGATCTGGGCATACTCCTGGGCCGGCATTTCATCACCGATGATTTCGACGGTTGTGTTGACGAACTCCGCACGGTTCGCAAAGATTCTGGCCACTACGCCACCGATCTCTTCTGCAGCTACAGCACCCAGGCAAGCATCGCCCAGCGGAAACCCGAAGCTGTAGCTGCCGTCCGGCTGCCGTTGCGGCGGGAAATAATTCAGGAAATTCTCGTAATAGAAGGCGACATGAACGAACGTAAATGGCACATTCCGTAACTGCGCATGATCCTCCATGCGGGCCTTGGTTTCAAAGTGTGGTAAATCGATCGTGCCTCTGCTGATTTTCCTGGAGCTCGGCAACGTGCTGAGCACAAGATGTCCCACTCCCGTTTCGGCAGCGGCATTTATGAGGTTCACACCCTGATCGTATTCACGAAAGTAGGCTTCCCAAAAATTGGTGACGCCGAAAGCGCCCTTGCATCCCTGCACAGCGCTCCTGATGCTCGCTGGATCGTTCAGGTCAGCTTGTACAACCTCGGCACCTTGCCGTTGAAGAAGTTTCGCGGCTTCCGAATCAGGACGCCGCGTCATACACCGCACCTTGATCGTGCCGTCTCTCAACAGATGACGCGCGACCCCGCCACCCTGCAGGCCGGTTGCCCCGACCACCAGAACAGTGTCAGCCACCTGCTGCCACCAGTTTCTCAGACGGTGGATTGAGAATTCGCGTGATGGGCGCCGCTGAAAGAAATGATTCCCGAAGCGGCTCACCCTTGGGGAACGAGTCCGCAATTTTGAAGATGTATGCCTGCGCTTGTTTGCGATGTGATTCCGCTTCAGCGCACTGATGCTTGCACTGATACAGGCGCCAAGCCGTGGCATGGACTTGCCATGCGGCCACGGGCACCTCGAAACGGCGGAAAATCTCAAGCGCCTTACGGATGCACTCCTCTGCACGGCTCCAGTCTTCCTTGGCAATTGCAATCCGTGCCTGCATCTCCCATGCGAGAGAATGCAGGTGAGGGTCAGCTGTTTCGAGCGCGGCATTCAAAAAGCCGTCAGCTTCGATGCTCGCCTTATCGAGACTTCCCGACAGCAACCAGGCTTCGCTTACCCCGAGCCAGGCAGTCATTCGCCAGTTCCAATGTAAAAAAAACTTGGGGGTGGTTTCAGGATTCCGCACCTGGTCGAATAACTCGATTGCATGCTTGTGTTGGCCCTTGTCGAGCTCCGTAAACCCTTCGGCGATTGCCAAGTATCCCCGGGCGATCCTGGCAATGCTCTGTGGCTGCACGACCGGATAAGGGGTTTTCATTCCCAAAATGACATCGCACACTCGCACACTCCCGTCGAAGTCCAGCGCCAGCATGCGAAGCCATGCTTCGCGAAAATTAAACAACCAGGGATCGTTGCCGTTTTTCTCGGCCATCACTCTCCCGTCACGCACGATTTGCAGAGCATCTCCCAACCGACCCACACGAAGGAGAGCCATCGTCTTTCCGCTCAGCGCGAAAAAGTGCTCCATCAGACTCGTGGTTTGATTGAACTTCGGAATGCCCCTTTCGAACATCTCGAAAGCTTCCAGATAATTCCCCTGAAGAGCCTGCACGTGGGCGTAAATCATCCGGTGGAATGGTGGAATCTCTTTGTCGCCTAAATCCTGTAATCGCATGTACGCGGATGCGCACAACGCTGCATCTTCCTCGCGCCACCGGTCGTACAACAAGCGACTACCCGCGGCGAGCATTTGCGTACGCGCCAGAAGCAAAGGTTCCTGCATACCCCGGGCAACTTCCACCGCCCTGCTTATCGCGGCAATTCCCCGGTCGGGGTCGATCAACCCAAATGGCCGTACTAGACAAGTCAGAGCGCTCACTTGAGCGGCTTTCAACCCTGCCTGGCCAGCGCGCGATGCAGCCGAATCGTATGCGGCAGCAGACTCTGTCATCGCGCCCAAAGCATAGTACGCGTCACCAATGAATTCGAGAATCTCTGTTTCCAGTTCAACACCGAGATGCGCTTCCAACTTGGGAATGAGCTTCAACGCCTGTTGAAGCACAGCAATGCAGTCGCGATACGCGAATCGCCCCGCCGCATTCTCGGCCGCTAATATGAGGAATCGCGCAGCTTGCTCATATTCGCCCCCATTTTCGAAGTGAAATGCAATCTCAGATGCTAATTGGCGTTGGGGTGGGCCGCCGACCGTCTTCAGACGCTCGGCAACTGCACGATGGAGCCTGGCCCGTTTCCCGGGTGCAATTCGTCTGTAAATGGCTTGACGATACAGTGCATGCCGAAAGTCATAGTGGGCCCTGGCGGGAGCATGGGTGGGTTCTTGAGTGCCAATCGCTTTGATGATCTGCTGCCGAGCGGCCAGTCCGTCGCACAGGTCCTCGATGCGATCCGTTTCTTCTTCCAGTGCGGATGCGATGACCCAGGCTGAAAAATGCTCTCCAACGACACTGCCCGCTTCAAGAGCCCGCTGCTCAGGCGCCGTCAACCTTTCGAATTGCACTTCCAACATTTGTTGCAAGGACTGAGGCACGCCCGGATCGATCGTTTCGAGAGGCGTGGTCAATGTCCAATCGCCATTCTGATTGACGATCAAGCCTTTCTTCATCATGTCCTGCACGATCGCCACCATAAACAAGGGATTGCCCTCGGAATGGCGATAGATCAAGTTCGCCAGCCCGGGCGGCAAACTTGCGTTGGGAAATTCCGTAGTCAAGTATTCGGCAATTGCCGGCTCGGGCAGGCGCTCAAGTGCGATTTCGGTGCATAAATTATGGACCTGCAGATCCTGCTTAAGGCCTCTTAGGCTGCTGTTAGAGAGAATCACGTCGACTGGCCTGTATGTGCAGACGAGCATCAGTTTCGCCGCTTCCCGTCGGCGCGCCAGCGCAGAGACAAGATCGAGCGTGGAAGCATCAACCCAGTGGAGATCCTCAAACACCAGTACTACTGGAGTTTCGGAGCTGAGAGACTCCAGTGCCTCGCAGATCTCTCTTACCATGCGCTCGCGCGTTGCTCCCAGAATCTCTCGTTGCAGCGCTTCTCGCTGCTCGGGTTTTATTAGTGAGGGGAATTGAATTAGCCAGGTAGGAGCTCGTTGGGCCAGAGTTTGGATTACACGAGCGGAATCCGGAGTGTGAGTGAGTTGTCCGAGGGCATCAAGCATCGGGTAGTAAGGTTCTTTGCCCCCGAAACCTTCAATGCACTGTCCACGCGCTGTTCTTACATTCCCCTGACGAGAAGAGTGCCGATGAAACGAATCCACAAGCGTGGTCTTGCCGATACCCGGTTCGCCGGCGACAAAAATGATCTGCCGATGACCACGTGAGGCTTCCTTAAACGCAGCCTGAAGCTCACTCAGCGGAGCTGACCGGCCGACCATCTTCGATGTGATGTCGGATGACAGTTCCTGCGGGTCATCAGCGATATGGTCCGTGACAGGCGCAATAAATTGATACCCCCGCTTGGGAAGAGTTTCAATGTAGACGGGATGGTCATGCTGGTCGCCCAGGACTTTGCGAATTCCGAGAATGTATTTCTTGATCAGTTCCGGATTTACATACGTCTCCGGCCATAACGCTTCCAAAAGTTCGTCCTGCGTCACCAGGCGTCCCGCGTGTTCAACCAGGTAACGCAGTACACCGAAAGCCTTCGGTGCAAGTAGTACCCGCTGTTCGCCGTGCCACAAGCACTGGTTCGCCGGATCAAGCCGGAATGATTGGAATACCTTCATACTGCACTATTCGGATGCTGGGGCGATGAAGCCGGAGAGTACGCCGGTATTCTACGGCAGTACCAAGGCCGTTTCACAAGTTTGCCAAAACAATGCCTCTGGACAAAGGCTGCCCCATCCCGTCACTGAAATAAGACCAAAAAAGCCACCCACACGTCACATTTTCTTTTGCGTGGATCCGTAACCTGCTCCTTATGCGAGGCGCATTCGTAGTTCGATTAGGACGAGAAACGGACCCATCTGGCGGGCACTTTGAAGGCTCCGTCGAAGAAGTTGACTCGGGCAAGGAGCTGAAATTTCAGTCTTCTACCGAGTTGCTCAGATTTCTGGCTGAGCGCTTCCAGGCCACCTACGAAGACATGCCTAAGGACGACAGCCCGATCACACCAGAAAACAAGTCAAAACCGGAAGCTCGATCCACAAATCCCAAATCATCGAATGCGGCCTCGCGGAGGAGCGAATGACCGTTCGATGCAAATCGATGCTCCCAGTCCTAGCGCGAAGAAGTTGTAAAGGAGACAACATGAAACTGCAAATCGTGTGGCAGAACCCGCAAGCACGCAAAGGCAGCAAAGTCATGGTCAGGCAAATTGTTGCAGATGCCTATGGGGCTCTATACGAGGTTCGTAGTGCACACGAAATCAAGGTGTTCGAATTGCTCGAACATCGCGCGGCGTAGAAGGTTGGAGGTAATCATGCAGCCGACCATTGCACGTCCGAAATTGCGTGCGTTGGGTGTAGTGGACCCAGACTTGCCACTGATTAATGCCAGCAGGAACGGCGATGTGTCTGCTTTCGAAGAACTGGTCAAGAGATACGATCGCAAACTCTATCGCATCGCTCAAAGCATCACGCATAGCAACGAGGATGCGGAAGAGGCTGTGCAGAGCGCGTTTTTCAAGGCTTATCAGAACTTGAATCGCTTCCAGGGCAACGCGAAATTCTCGACCTGGCTGATTCGGATCGTAATGAATGAATCGTTCATGCGATTGCGAAAACTCCGTTCGAACAGAGAACAATCTTTAAACAACGACGCTGGCATTCCGGCTGAACAAAGCGACAACCGATTCCTTCAACACCGCTTAAATCTGGCCCATTGGGCCGCGAACCCGGAGTCACTGTATAACGCAACCGAGCTTCGTCAAATTCTTGAGAAGAGCTTGCGGAAGTTGCAACCAGCATTGAGAGTGGTGTTCATCCTGCGCGACATCGAGGAACACTCAGCAAGCGAGATATCAGGAATGCTGAACCTTACCCCCACAGCAGTAAGAAGTCGTCTTTCTCGAGCAAGACTTCGTTTGCGTGAAGAATTAAGTCACTACTTCAACAACCCGGCGTGACATACACTTTCACGAGTCGATTAAGCTCCGGCCGTACCCGCACACTCCTCTTACCGGAAATAACCAGAGTATCTCACTGCGATGCTGTTTAAGGCAGAGCTGCAGAAGTCTGAGTTTTCGAGCGTCACCGAAATTGGACCAAAACGCCACTGAGATTTCCACCTTCCCTCGCCGGTACTTTCATAATCTCGCGCCTGTACCTGGCCACTTTGCGGGTCAGACTCGAATAACAAAACCGACACACTAGAAAGGATTGGAACCCATGAAAAGAGTTCTTGTAAGCCTCTGTCTGTTGCTTGCCGCCTCGGCGTCATTCGCAGAAGACTCTGCAACTACGGTGCGCTGGCAATCAATCGTCGGCGTTATCACTGCCCAGAACGTCAACAACCCCATAGCTAACGGAATCAACAGCGGCACCTTTGCCTGGAGTACGAGGGGCGGGGGTGCGAAGGTAAATCTGGAAACCGGGGCCACGTCATTCCATGTCGAGGGGCTAGTCATCAACGGCACGAGTTTCAGCGGCACTCCCGGGCCGGTTACGCACATCGAGGGGACTCTCGTCTGCAATCCCGGTAGCAACGGACAATCGCTCCATAACACTCCTGCCGTGAGGCTGGATGCTCAAGGCAATGCGCAGTTTACGGGCAACGTCGGTACAGTGCCAGGAGGTTGCGGCAATCCCTTGTTCCTCCTCCGAATCTTCAACCCCAGCGGTGCCCGCGGTCTCTGGATCGCAACTGGTGCAGTCCGTAGCTTCGAGCTTTAACGACGGCGCACGGTTGTTAGAACCGACGAGGTGTGACCACCTCGTCGGTTTTTTTGCAGTAGTCCTTGAGTTGGTGGCGACCGTAGAGTCTTGTGATGTTCGTCTTTTCTTGTTCAAGGAACGGCTTTATGTACCGATTTCAGCGCCTCCCTTCGCGAGCCGGTGAGCTATCATGTAGGCGTTCTCACGATTAGATCGTGCACAACATGCGAGTTGCTTCCGTGCGGGCAGCAAGGAGGAAACTCGTGAAGCTCTTTAAGAAGCCAAAGTCGAAGTTCTATTGGTACGACTTCACGGTGCGAGGCCATCGATACCGAGCGTCAACCCAGGAAACGAAGTCAGTTAAGGCGCTAAAAATAGCAAGCCTGAAGCTGGCTTCGACAATTGAAAACACCGATCCACTTCCATGCAAGCCTGCCGCTCTCGGTGACTTTGCTGAGCGCTTTCTGGCTTGGGTGGACACCGCTAGGCTGGAAGAAATGACGAGAAAGTTCTACCGTAACGGCTGGCGACTGCTGCAGGCGACACCTGTTGCGGAGGTGCGAATGAACCAGATCACGGGCGATGGCGCCGAGCAATTGAAGTTTCCAGGCTCGGCCGCTAATGCTAACTGCGCTTTGCGGACGCTGCGACGAATGCTCCACAAAGCGGAGGAGTGGAAGATGATCGGCCACGCTCCCAAAATTAAAATGATTAAGGAGCATGGCCGACACCTTCGGCTTGACGATGAAGCAGAAAGGAAGTTGCTCGAAGGGGCCCAGGCCTGCACCTGGAGAAGGCGAACCTTTGAGCTTTTCCGCGACATCGTCATCTTGATGCGCGATACGGGAATGAGAAACCAACGTGAACTCTACCGCATGCGCATCGAGAATCTCGATTGGCAAACTCGCGTGATTTTCGTGCCCGACAGCAAGACCGCCGAAGGGCGGCGACTTGTCCCAATGAGCCGGCGCGTCAGTGATCTTTTGCGTGCACGTTGTGGTACAAGGAGCGAGGGGTGGGTGTTTCCATCCGACCGTGCCGCTTCTGGGCACCTGCGTTCAATCGACCGCATCTTCAGAGAGGCGCGCCGGAAAGCGGGCCTTCCGAAGGAACTCGTTCTATATTGTGCCCGGCATGACTACGGCACAAGGGTTCTTACGCGAACCGGGAACCTGGCCGCCGTCATGAAGACCATGGGGCATCGAGACGTAAAGACTGCGATGCATTATCAGCATCCGGAACTCGATGTCGTCCGTGCCGCGCTGGATTACAGCGCAGAAAGCTAAACTGCTGAGATACGGGCGTAGCGAATAAAGGTTACGACACCTTTTACGACACACCCGAAAAACCACGACCTCGGCAAGTCATTGACAACTGTGACGATTGTGCTTGAGAAGAAAATCCTTCACGAATAATCGGCCGACAGTCACCCACTTCCGCTTGATCTCGGTGGCCAATCCGGAGAGACAACTATCGAGAACGTGAGCGCCCTTTCGCGAGTCCCCTTGGGCTGCGTGGGACGGATGCCTTGGGGATGAAAACGTCAGTGGGAAGTTTGAACCGAGTGCTCAATTTCCGCACTTGTTCTAATGTGAGAGTTCGTTGTCCAGTCATGAACATCGAAACGGCGCTTTCTGAACCAAATTGAGGAATGAGGTCGCGCTGTGTCAGATGTTGCTGTTCAATCAGAAATCGGACAACTGAAACGGGATCAGCCTTGGGCACGGAGTAATGCTCTTCCTCGTAACGTTCCACAAGCAAGGTTAGGAGTTCGATCGCCTCAACTTCAGAGCTCGAAGGATTTTCCAGCGCCGTTAATCGGAAAAGAGCATCAGTATACATTTCGAGTTCTTCATCGTTGTGTATGACGCGGGGGGCGCCATGCGCAATCATTTCCGCCGGATTTGCGAGACCTGTGCTCATTTTTTTTCGTACCTCCTGTCCCAGTTGCTGCGATTGTCGTATTCCTTATGCGTCAAGAAAGACCGGATGTAGACATGCCCTTGCGTTTGCCTTTGCTTCGTCGTCTTCGCGTAGTGGATGACAGTTACAAGCCTGTACCGGTTGTGCCTGATATTAAAGATGACGTAGCCTTCTACCGAATCGGCATCTTTGAACGTTCTGCGGACCTCATCAAAATTGTGCCAGCGAACCGCCTCGACAACGGCGGTCCAGGCTGTAATTTCGTTCGCTGCATCTGGGTAGGTCTCCATCGCCTCCTTCAGGTGCTTACGCGTAACGATGTGCACCTATTAAGGATACTTCACAATATGTGAAGTCGTCAAGCGGTTTGGTGGAAGCCCAACCTGCTCAGTTATATGCCCTACAATCAATGACTTGATTGATTGCAAGCCTGTGGCGTCGAGGCCGGGCTGCCCAAGTCGGGGGATCCTTTCACGGCGCTACCGCTCGAGGCCTAGGTTTACTGTTCCACCGGCAATCCAAGCGAAGGGCTTGAACAGAATGCGGTTCGTCCAGTGGACCTCGGATGGGAAAGGTCTGTTTGTCTCGAACCTCACCAAGGATGGCAGTGAGATCCTGCACCTTGATCTAAAGGGCAATACCAAAGCCCTATGGAAATGCAATAGTGATAAATGTTTCGGGAGCCCATCTCCTGATGGTCGCCACTTGGCGATCTACGAACGAAAGCTCACCGCCAACATGTGGATGATGGAAAACTTCTGAGCGCAGCATCAGAACTGGAGCTGCGCCTTCAACTGAATCATCCTCGGAGCTACGTCCCCGCCAAAGCCGTTGCTCAACCCAAGGATCTTGGCTAGGAGTTCCTTGGAAGCAAGAGGATGGCCATGCCTTTATCCCTCTGTCCTAGCGGGTGCGTGTGCATAGAAGTAGACCGCGACTCCGGGAGCAGAGCCCATTGCAGGCAGCTCAACGCGAAGCACGGTCCCTTTGAGGTGAAGGCGTACCTTGTTGGGTCCCGCCAGAGACTCCACAATCAGTGTTGAGGGAGCCAACGACCTGTATCGCGAAATCCGTGTGGAAAAACGTCTTAACTGATGAGAGCGGCGAAAAGGTTCGTCTGAAACCCGGAGCCGAGGTCGATGTCATTCTTGAAGCGGACACGGATGCCTACAACAGAGAAACCTGATTAGCTGACTAACGGCGTAAATTCAGTCGTTCTTAGCTGACTCTCTTCAGCGTTTTGGCGGCAAGGAACCTCACGGATGCGGAATGTTCCGCAAGCAGCGATTGCAGTTCCGCAAAAACTGCGGCTACCTCGGAATCGTCCACCGTCGCAGCCTGCTCACACAACTCCCTGATGCGATCTTCGATGAGGGGGATCTCCACAATTCAGAAGAGGCTATTTTGGGAGACCCGTACGGGCAATACAGGCGCTTCGGTAGTTCGGGCGACGTTTTAGTTGAGAAGAGCCTCTCCGGTGGCGATTGCCGAGAGCGTTCTCTCAGAACGAAGAGATTACGAACGATCGCTCCCCTTCCGAATACAAGATTCACTGTAGATGCCTTTGAGATGCCAGGTTCAAATCTTTAGCACGGATGAATCGCAATGAGCGAGAGCGGTATTTCTGCGAATCAGGTGCTTCCACAGGCGTACTTAAAGCGAACAATGGAGGGGAAAATCTGGAGTTTCATGGTAAAGGATAGAATCCGATCGGTTCCAGTAAAGCTTATAGCTTAAACGGACTCCCACATGACCGGTCTCCTGAACACAAACAACGGCGAGGAGCCAATAAGTGCCAAGAAAAGGGTCAACATCCTGATGGTGGATGATCAACCTGCCAAACTCCTCACGTACGAGGTCATGCTCCGCGACCTAGACGAAAACCTCATAAAGGCTCCCTCGGCTAAAGAAGCCCTGACGATATTGTTAAAAATGGACATTGCCGTTGTGTTGCTAGACGTGAGCATGCCTGAAATCGATGGTTTCGAGTTGGCGGACATGATCCGGCAGCATCCACGCTTTGAAGAGACGGCAATCATTTTTATTTCCGCCGTGCGCATGAGGGACGCGGACCGACTCAAAGGATACAAGCGAGGTGGAGTGGACTATATCTCGGCGCCTGTTGTTCCCGAACTCCTCCGCGCCAAAGTCCGAGTATTCGCGGACGTGTATCGGAAATCGCGGCAACTGGAAGATCTGAATGAGACACTGCGAGCCCTTTCCACTCGTCTGATCGAGGCGCAAGATGCTGAGCGACGAAGGATAGCGAGAGAACTGCATGACGGCCTGCAACAGGATCTTGCTGCCGCAAAATTGACCTTGGTAGGTAGCCTCTCTGAAGAGGACCCAAGATCGAGAGAGTCCGTAACGGAGGCAGTGGGAATCATCGATCGCGCGACGATGCAGGTTCGCAGCATGTCTCATTTGCTTCATCCACCACTGCTCGATCAAGGCGGCTTGGTCTGCGCGCTAAGGTGGTACTTGGGCGGGCTGACCAAACGTAGTGGTATCGAAAGCTCGCTCGAACTAGCACCCGTTGATTTTCCCCGGCTCATACCCCATCTGGAAACTGCCGTCTTTCGTATCGTTCAGGAATGCCTGACAAACATCTTCCGGCACGCGGAAGCCCACAAGGCTTGGGTGAACCTCGCTCTGGAAGAAGAGCGCCTAGCTGTTTCTGTGCGCGATGACGGCCGAGGAATCGGCGAAGGGATTGCTGAATTTCGGCCGGATCGTATAGGTATCGGGATCGCCGGCATGCGGCAACGTGTTGCGGAATTAGGTGGACAGTGCCGACTGAGCAGAGCTAATCCAGGTACACTCGTTGAGATCACGATTCCATTGCTCAACGATTCGATTAGAGAAAAGCCGGAAAAATCAGTATCGGCCGTGTAGGAGTGCGCTACTTAGAAGCCCGCGAGCGGTGTACAGGCTGGCCTGTATTTGAGCGACGCGCCGATTGACCTATCTTTCGGCTAATACGAGACGATCAGCCCCGTGCCGGTTCGCTCTTTTTGTCGGCTCTCCCAAGGTAGCCGAACGCCGTCGGCATGGGGTTGTTATTTCCGAAGAACCCGCTCGCAGAATTATCGCGACGCCCCAGGGTTAATCTGATCGTCGCAGCATCGATGTTGGGCATCACACCGGCCATATGATTGCTGGTAACCGTCGAGCGGGATCGTTTGTCCTTGCGCTTGTCCTGGTTCTTTTCTTCTTGTGCATGCTGGCAGTCCTTCGCACCCACTGGAAGACAAGACCGCCTGTGCTTCAGAAACCCGTCACAGGCATGTTGAGGCTAGGCCGTGCTCCCACTATCGGGAGACCTTTTTAATACGGTTGCGAACCGTCTTCGGCGGCGTGCTCTCCACCGTCAACAACTGTTGTAGCTCTGCGGCCAACAGCTTCAATTTTTCTGGATCGTGCTCGCGCGAGAATAGCTGGATGAGTTCACGAACCCTAGCCTCGTGCTCAAGAGCGTCGGCCATGTTGGCGAGATCAACGTAGCTTGTTTGGGGGGAGGGGGAGGGAAAGGGCGCGAGTGTAGGTTGTCACAGCCTTGCTTGTCCGTCAATCGCTTACATTAATCGGCGGCGCCAGTTCATGCGCATTTCAAAGC
>Ga0207665_10000677_pt1 | contig 23005 bp, 19 predicted proteins | sample LARL112metaG_FD_184351 | JGI IMG/M metagenome (GOLD analysis project Ga0207665, IMG submission 184351) | Corn, switchgrass and miscanthus rhizosphere microbial communities from Kellogg Biological Station, Michigan, USA - LAR L11-2 metaG... | ecosystem: Host-associated > Plants > Roots >... | reverse complement strand
GATTGCCACGTTGCACAGCCCGATCGCCCGGTGGCCCGCGTTGAGCAGTGCCCTGGTGACGATCCCGACCGGGTTGGTGAAATCGATGATCCATGCGGAGTCCAGGGCACGCTGGCGCGATCGTTCAGCAATATCGAGCACTACCGGCACGGTACGGAGAGCCTTTGCAAACCCGCCGGCGCCGGTGGTCTCCTGGCCGATGCAGCCGTACTCCAGCGGCCAGGTCTCGTCGCGCTGCCGCGCCGCCTGGCCGCCGACCCGCAACTGGATCAGCACCGCGCCGGCGCCGTCCAGGCCTTCGTCGAGGTTGGTGGTCCAGCTCAGCCGGCCCGGGTGACCGTGGGCCCGCATGAGCCGGTCAGAGAACGGGCCGACCACCGCCAGCCGGGTCTCGTCCGGGTCGACCAGGACCAGTTCTTCCACGGCCATGTCGGCGGACAGCCGGGCGATGCCGTCCACAAGCTCGGGCGTGTACGTGGATCCGCCGCCGACGACCGCGAGTTTCATGCCGTCACCCCGCTTCGGCGTTCGTTAGTGCAGGTAGGCAAGGTCGGGGCCGTGCCGTTCGCGGTACTCACTCATCATCTCCCTCGCGACGGTGACGCCGGGCACCAGCGGATGCAGGGCCAGGGCGAGGGCCGCCCGCTCCGCATCGCCGGTCACCGCGGCGCTGACAACTTCGCGCTCGTACTCCTTGACCTGCGTGACCAGGCCCCTGGCCGACCGCGGCAGGGCGCCGCCGGCCAGCGGGGCGACGCCACCGCCATCGATGTGCGCCGGCACCTCCACGACGTCGTCCGGGTCGAGGAAGGGCAGGCTGGCGCCGTTGCGGGTGTTGACGATCACCGAGGCCGGCCTGCGGCCGGTCAGGGCCGCGATCACGGCGAGCGCGACCCCCTCGTAGCCGCCGGGACGGTCCGCCCCGCCGCCGGCCGGGCCCAGGTCGCCCGCGTGCTGGTCGGTGGCATCGTGGCTCGCTGCGCCCGGCCCGTCCGCGGCCGCGGCGAGCGGCATGGCCTCGCCCGCCATGTCGGTCCGCATGTAGCTGGCCCGGCGGACGTGCATCTGGGTGAAGTAGGCGTGCCAGGCGTCGTGGACGTCGCCCGCCTCGAACGCCTTCGCGATGTCGCCGAGCAGGCCGGTGTTCAGCCGCAGCACGTCGGCGCCGCGGCTGGCGCCGGCCTGGGCGACGGCCGCCACGTACCGCTGCGGCTCGTAGTAGTAGTAGTCGTACTCGGTGGGCACCGCGCCGAGCATGCGCACGAAATCGGGGTCGAACGCGGCGAAACGGTGGTCGAACCGCTGCAGTTCCTCGTAGCGCTCGAGCAGCGTGCCGATGCGTTCGCGGCCGGCCACGCGGAACGAGGAGATCCACCCGAGGTGGTTCAGGCCGCCGTAGGAAAAGGCGACCTCGTCCCGGCCGACGTCAAGGAACTCGGCCAGCCGGTCCAGCGCACCGCTCGGGGTGTCGCACACCCCGACCGCACGGACCGCGGCGTGCAGCGAGATGGCCTGGGTGATGAGCCCGGCGGGGTTGGTGAAGTTGATCAGGACGGCGCTCGGCGCGTATTTGGCCAGCGCATCGCAGTAGGACAGCACCACGGGGATGGTCCGCAGAGCCATCGCGCAGCCACCGGCGCCGGTGGTCTCCTGGCCGACCAGGCCGCGCCGCAGGGCGACCTCCTCGTCGATGAGCCTGCCCCGGTCCCCGCCCACCCGGATCGCGGAGAACACGAAGTCCGCCCCGGTGAACGCCTCCTGCACGTCGGGGGTCAGCGTGACCACGCCGCGGTGCCCCAGGGCGGCGGCCACCTCCACCGCCAGCCGGCCGATCGTCTCCCGCCTGGCCGGGTCCGGTTCGAACAGGCAGATCTCGCGGAACGACGCGCCGGGGCGGGACAGGACGCCGCGGACGAACAGCGGGATGCGCACCCCGCCGCCGCCCAGGATCGCCAGTTTCATCGGATGGGGACCTCTCCGCTCAGCCGTTCCACTTCGACCGCGCCGACCGCGCCGAGCAGGGTCACGGTCCGCGAGCCCGCCGCGTTGCCGGCCACGGCGGCCTCGGTGATCGACGCGCCCTGGCACAGCGCGCCGAGCAGCGCCCCGGCGAACGCGTCGCCCGCACCGGTCCGGTCCCTGGCCCGCACCGGCTCGACGCCGTCGGTGACGTGCGTGGTTTTCCCCGGCGTGGCCACCACCGCCCCGTCGGCGCCGCGGGTCACCACCACGCAGGGACACCACTCGGTTGCGGCCGTCATCGCCTGCGCCAGCGAGGCGGCCTCGGTGAGCTGGATCAGCTCCGGCTCGTTGGTGAGGAAGATGTCGGCCTCGCGGACGCAATCGACGACGGCCGCGGCATCGTCATCGATGTCGTTGTGCGCCACGGCCAGGGCGACGTGCGCGCCGAGCGCGCGGGCCTCCCGGACGAACGGCGCGACACCGGTCCCGGCGTGCACGTAGCACCAGCGGGGCCGGTGCTCGCGGAGCACTTCGAGCCAGCGGTGGGTGTCCCGGCGCTCGCCGGCCGGGCGCGGCGGCAGGTGCGAGATGAAGGCGCGGTCGCCGGCGAAGTTCACCGCCACGCTGACACCGGCCACCGGTCCGGCCACGTACCGGCAGGCGGTCATGTCCACGCCGGCCCGGCGGCAGTGCTGTTCGGCAACCCGGGAACCGAGGTCGTCGCCGAGCAGCGCGGCCATGCCGGCCCGCACGCCGAGACGGCTGGCCGCGGTGGTCACGGTGACCGCGGCGCCGCCGACGGAGAAGGCGAACTCATCGGTGTAGATTTCCTGCCCCGGCCCGGGCAGCGCGGGCAGGTCGCCGAAGACCACCTCGAGGTAGATGGTGCCGAAGACGATCAGGTCCATGGCAGCGTCACCGGAAGGCCCGCGTCTCGGCGTCCGCCCGTGCGACGTGACAGGCGGCGCTGTGCTCGGGCAGCAGTTCCCGCAGCGGCGGCGTGACCCGCTCGCATTCGTCGATCGCCAGCGGGCAGCGCCAGCGGAACCGGCAGCCGGGAGTGGGGTTGATGACCCTGGGCGGCTCACCCCGGTCGGTCTCGGCCCCGATGTTGAGCGGGGCCCGGGGGTCGGGCACCGCAGACAGCAGCAGCTGGGTATAGGGATGCCTGGGCCTGCTTAGCACCTCCTCGGTGGGCCCGGTCTCGGCGATGTGCCCTGCGTACATGACGATCAGCCGGTCGGCCACGTAGCGGGCGCTGGCGATGTCATGAGTGATGTAGAGGATGGACACACCCTGGGTGTCGCGCAGGCCGGCCATCACGTTGAGCAGCCCGATGCGGATCGACACGTCCAGCATTGACACCGGCTCATCGGCCAGGATCAGCTTCGGCCGCAGGGCCAGAGCCTGGGCGAAGCCGACGCGCTGCCGCTGGCCGCCGCTCAGCTCGTGCGGGAACCGCTGGAGCACCTCGCCGGGCGGGTTCAAGCCGACCGCCTCGAACACCCGCTCGGCCTCCGCGTGCCGTTGCGCGGCGGACAGATCGGGCCGGTGCAACCTGAGACTGCGCATGACGCCGTGAGACACCCGGAACACGGGGTTGAGCGAGGCGAACGGATCCTGGAAGACCATCGGCACATCGCCCCGGTAGCGCAATACCTGCCGACGGCCGCGCACACCGGACAGCGGCGTCCCCTGGAAGTAGATCTCGCCGCTGGTGGGCTTGTAGAGCTTGGCAAGCAGCCGGGCGACGGTCGACTTGCCACTGCCGCTCTCGCCGACGAGCGCCACGATCTCCCGCTCGCCGATCTCAATGCCGAAGTCGTCGACAGCATGCAGCATGGGGCGCCGCCGCGACACCGCGCTGCCGATCTTGAAGTGCCTGGTGAGACCCTCGGTCCGCAGCAGCGGCGCAGTGCTGCTCCGGGGGGGCGACTCTCCGGAGCCCTCCGGTGCGCCGCTGGCGCTCGCGCCGTTGCCGGACATCATGGCCCCGGCCAGCTCCGCCTGGCCGTCGTGGATGCCGGGATCAGTCATGGCTGGGCCCTTGCCCATCGTGCAGGAAGCAGCGGACCAGCGTGCCGTCCACCTGGTACAAGCCCGGCGGCTCCACCTCACAGCGGGCCATCACCTTGGGACACCGCGGGGCGAACCGGCAGCCCGGCGGGATCCTGGCCAGGTTCGGGGGACTACCGGGGATGCCGGTCAGCGGCACCCGCGGGCCCCGGATCGATGGGAACGCCTCCATGAGCCCAATGCTGTAGGGATGCTGCGGCGAGTCGAAGACCTGCCCGGTCGGTCCGAACTCGGCTATCACGCCCGCGTACATGACAATCAGCCGGTCGGAGAAGTGCCTGACCAGCGACATGTCATGGGTGACGAAGATGATTGCGAAGTCCAGCCGCTCCTGCAGTTCCTTGATCTGCACCATCAGCGACCGCTGCGCCACCACGTCCAGCGCGGACGTTGGCTCGTCCATGATCACCAGGTCGGGGGTGAACAGCATCGCCATCGCGATCATCGACCGCTGCCGCATGCCGCCGGAAAGTTGGTGCGGATAGCTCTTCAGGTGCACCGGGTCGATGCCGACCATCTTGAGCACCTCGGCCGACCGCTCGGCGATCTCCCCCTTCGAGGCGACACCGTGCGCCCGCATGGCGTCGGAGAACTGGGCGCCGATCGACTTGACCGGGTTCAGCGCGTTCATGGCGCTCTGCATGACCACCGACAGGTCCTTCCACCGGACCGCGGTCATCTCCTTGTCGGTGAGGCCCACCATGTTGCGGCCCTTGAAGACCACGCTGCCGCCGGTGATCTCGGCGGGCGGCGCCAAGAGCTGAGCGATCGCAAAAAGCAGGGTGGACTTGCCGCATCCGGACTCGCCGACGATGCCAAGGAACTCCCCGGCGGCGAGGTCGAAGCTGACCTGGTCCACCGCCATGACCGTGCCCTGCTCCAGGAGGTACTCGACCGACAGGTCGCGCACCTCGAGGACGGTGCCCGAGGACGGTGCGGCCGCTAGGGAGCTGTCACCTGGCACGCTGGGCACGCACCCTCCGTATGCTCCGCGCCGGCCGGAGGGCCGGGTTCCCGATCTCGTCGAAGGCGTAGTTGAGCAGCGCGAACGCGGCGCCGAGCAGGACGATGCACAGGCCGGGGACGATGATCCACAGAGGCAGGCCGGTCTGGAAGGCCTCGTTGTTCTCGGCCCAGTACAGCATCGTGCCCCAGCTCGTCACGTTCGGGTCGCCGAGCCCGATGAACTGCAGGCTGGAGGAGAACAGCACCGCATACAGCGCGTTGGTCAAGAAGGCGGCCACCAGCAGCGACGTCATCGTGGGAATGATCTCCACACAGATGATGTACAGCGGGCGCTCGCCGCGGACCTTCGCCGCGTTGAGGAAGTCCCGGTTCCGCAGCGACAGCGCCTGGGCGCGCAGTTGCCGTGCCGTGTACGACCAGCCGGTCGCGGCGATGACCGCGATCATCACCGCGGTACCGGCGCCGTGCAGGTAGCTGCCGATGATGATGAGCAGCGGGAACAGCGGGATGACCAGCAGCACGTCGGTGATCACGTTGAGCGTCCCGTCCCAGGCCCCGCCGAGGTAGGCGGCGGCCACGCCGATCAGCATCGCGACGATCGTGGCCAGCAGTCCCACCCCGAAAGCAATGAGGAGGACCGGCCGGGCTCCCCAGATCACCTGGGAGAACATGTCCTGCCCGAACGACGTCGTGCCCAGCCAGTGAGTTGCGGACGGGCCCTGGCTGCGAGGGTAGATCTCGGCCTGCGGGTTGTAGGGCGCGATGAGCCCGGGAAACGCAGCGATAAAGATGAACAGCAGCAACAGCACGGTGCCGACGGTGGCCTTGCGGTTGGCTGTGATGGCCCGGGCCATCCGCCGCATGGACCGGGCGCCCGCTATCGAGCCTCCGCCTGCCAGCGGGAGACCGGCCGCCGCTGGGCCGGCCGGCTGGCCAGGTCCGGTGCCCGCCTCGCCAGCCCCCGGAGGGGTGCGGAGAGTGGCCATGATTAACCTGCCCCCCTGGTCCGCGGGTCGAGTATGGCGGTCGCGATGTCCGATAGCAGTATCGCGAACAGCACGGCCACGGTGATCAGCAGGAACAGCGCCTGCATCAGCGGGTAATCGGTGTTGTTGACGGCCTGCAGCAGCAGGTAGCCGACGCCCTGGTAGTTGAAGACCTCTTCGATCAGGATCGCGCCGCCGACCACGAACCCGAGCGACATGGCGAACCCGGTGAGGTTCGGCAAGATCGCGTTCCGCGCTGCGTAGTCGAGCATGATGCGATGGCCGGGCAGGCCCTTGGCCCGGGCCATGCGCACGTAGTCCTCCGCGAGCGTGGTGATCATGGTGTTGCGCATGGTCAGGATCCAGACGCCGATCGTCGTGATGAGCAGGGTGAATGCGGGCAGGATCGCGTGCTCGGCCACGTTGCCGATGAAGGCCGCGTTGAACCCCGGCGTGAGCGCGAAGTTGTAGCTGAAGAAGTACGGCAATACGTGCAGCTTCACGCCGAAGATCAGGATCAGCACCAGGCCGATCCAGAAGTAAGGAATCACCGTCATGATCACGAAGATCGGCGGCATGATGCTGTCCAGCCGCCCACCGCGCATCCACGCGCTCAGAATGCCGATCCCGGTGCCCAGGATGAACGCCAGGATCGTGGTGACCCCCACCAGGCCGAGCGTCCACGGGATGGCGTCGAGCACGATCCGCCCGACCGACGCCCCAGGCTGCGTGGTCAGCGAGACCCCGAACTTGAGCGTCGCGACATTGCCCAGGTAGTGGAAGTACTGAACCACGATGTTCTGGTGGGTGGCGATGCCAAACTGTGCCTCGAGCACCTTGACCGCCTGCGGGCTGATACCGCCGCGGAACTTGCCTATGATCGATGTCGCCGGGTTGCCCGGCATCAGCCGCGGCAGCACGAAGTTCAGGGTGAGCGCCACCCATAGGGTCAGCAAGAAGAAGCCCAGGCGGCGAAACACAAACCTCATGTGCTCCTCCTGGTGCCCATCGTCTGTCCTCCCAACGCTCGCTCACCTGTGGCGGCTCCCGCAAGAGGCGGGTACCGGCGCCAGGCTGGCCGGCGTCCCCGGGGTGCGCTGGCCGCGCACCCCGGGGACGGCCGCCACTGCTAGCCCTTCGGCACCAGGTGCAGCATCGTCTGGCCCCAGTCGGGGTAGTTGTACGCGGCTGGCTGCGCGTACGGGTTGCCCTGGGTCGGCCAGCCGGAGAAGCTGCCGGTGTCGTACTGGAACCAGTCGACCGCCTCGGTGATCGGGATGACCGGCACCTCGCTCAGCATGACCTTCTCCAGCTGGCTCACGATCGAATGCTGCTGGGCCGGGTCGGCGGTCGTGGCGTACTGGTTGATCAGCGCGTCGGTCTGCGGGTTGCTGTACCGCTCGAAGTTGGACCCGGCCGCGGTGCCGATCGGCGCCGAGTTAGCCGAGTACAACCACTGCCGGAGCTCGAAGTACGGTGACGGACCGCCGGTCTCGGCGCCGTAGCCGAGCTCGTACTTGCCCGTGTACAGGTCGTTCTGGTACGTGGTCGCCGCCAGGTTCTGCGCGGTGACCTGGATCCCGACCGCCTTGAGGTCCTGCTGGATGACGTTGACCGCGGCCACCCAGTCGGAGAACCCGCCGTTGTTGATGATCGAGAACGCCAGCTTCTGGCCGCCCTTGGCCATGATCCCGTCCGAGCCCTTCTTGAACCCGGCGGCCTGCAGGACCGAGATCGCCTTCTGCGGGTTATAGGCGTAGTTGTTGCCGTAGGTCGCCGCCTGCGGCGCGTCCATCCAGGCGGAGAACGTCGGGGTGACGATCCCGGACTGGTTGGAGGCCGGCTCGTAGCCGTACTCGCCGATCAGCGAGGCCTTGTGCCGGTCGATCGCGTACGCCATGGCCTGGCGCACCGCGACGTTCTTCAGGATCGGGTTGTTCAGGTTGATGAACATGCTCACGTTCGCGACCGGCGGGAACCAGTAGTGGTAGTTCGGGCTCTTGGACAGGTAGAACGTGTGGATGTTGGGGATGAACTGGCTGCCCCACTGTGCCTGGCCGGTGGCCAGGTAGGTGTTGGCCGTGTCGTTGGTCAGGAACGCCGGGTAGTTGACCGTGCCGACCTTCGGCAGCCCGGGCTGCCAGTAGTGCGGGTTGGCCGTGTACTTGATGTTCTGCGGCGTGCAGGTCTTGCTGGACACCGTGAAGGCGCCCGTGCCGACCGGGTTCTTGTCCGGGTAGGTCACCGGGTTGGCGATCTTCGACCAGACCTTCTGGTCCACGATCCCGACCTGGTCGGCGATGAAGTAGAAGTTCGGCACCGCGACGGACTTGAACTGCATGACCACGTTGTCACCGCTCTGGGTGACGCTGGACAGCGCCGACCAGACCGAGTTGATGTCCAGGGTCTTGTGCGTCTTGAGCAGGTTGAACGTGTACACCACATCGGCCGGCGTCATCGGATCACCGTTGGTGAACTTGACGCCCTTGCGGATCGTGAACGTGAGCGTCTTGTTGCCGTTGCTCCAGGCATAGCTGGTGGCCAGCCACGGCGACACCTTGGCGTTCTGCAGCGTGTTCACGAACATCAGCGGCTCGTACACGTTGCCGAGCGAGAAGGCGATGTAGGACAGGTTGAACGGGTTGAAGTCGCAGGTCCAGGTTCCGCCACTCTCGTTGTCGATGGTCAGGACCCCGCTTGGGGCCGCGTTCGACGTGCCGGGGGAGGACGAGGAACTGCTACTGCAGGCCGCGGCGAGCAGCCCGGCGGTGGCAAGGACCGCGACAGTCATCAGGTGTCTGGGTCTCATAGTGGTAGCCCTTCACTGAGCGATACAGCAGGGAGTGTGACTTCGGCGCCGTGGACGCCCCCCTCCCGGGCCGCGTCCACGGCAAGCCCGACCGCGCCGATCAATGGGGCATCGGACGGGAATCGGGCAACGACTAGTTCAGGCGGGTACGGCACACCGGCGGTGAGTGCGTCCTGCAGCCCGGGCCGCAGCCGGTCCCAGGAGCGGACCATCCCGCCGCCGACCGCGATCCGCACGGGATTGATGGTGATGGCCAGGTTCACCACGTGGAAGGCAAGCTCGGCCACGAACTCGGTCACCAGCCGGTCCAGGTCCGGTACATCCCGGCCCGACCCGAAGACCTCGGCGGCTTCCATCGGCCCGCCGTGCGGGGTGTGACTGGCCGCGCGCCTGGCCAGAGCCTGCCCGCTGATCATGTCCTCCAGCATGGTCCGGGCAGCCAGCGGGACACCCACGTCGGAGGCGGCACGCAGGTTGTACCCGATCTCGCCGGCCGCCCCGTTGCTGCCATGCAATACATTTCCACCCGCGACGATCGCCGCGGAGAGCCCGGTCCCAAGATTGAGATAGACGGCCGGGTCACAACCGGCCAGCGCCCCCCAGCGCGCCTCCGCCTGGGCCGCCGCCTTCGCGTCGGTGGCCAGGCGCACCGCTGCACCAGGGAAGGCCGATCGTACCTCGTCGCCGAGCGGCAGGTCACCCCAGCCGTCGATGGTGGGCGCCAGCTCGACCCGGTCGTCGAACGGGATTCCGAAGGTGGACACGCCGACCGCCGCCACCTCGCGGCCGGGCGCGGCGGCGGCGAGCACCTCCCTGGCCGCCGTGATGCCACGGTCGAAGCTCGCCCGGGCGCCCAGCTCGCCACCGCTGGACACGGTGGTGGACGCGCGGAGTTCGCCGTCAAGCTCGCACACGGCCATGGCGATCTTGGTACCGCCGAAATCGAGGCCGAGCACGACGGGCGAGTCTGCCACGGACAACCTTTCCAGGGGCGGTGCCCTCGTGCGAGGCTTGCTGTGCCTGCCGATCCCACCAGGGCGGTGCCCAACGGTGAGGCGCGCCCCTCTTGCCAGGGCAAAACCCTCTTGCCCAATTTTGTTAGGACAGTATCCTAACTATCAAGTGGCTACAAGGCCGCGATACAACAGGTTGGCAACAGCTCGCCGCCGCGGGCCACCAGGCCGGGGAGCCCGCTGGGCGAGTGCCGCCGGATGACGTTGTAGCCGGTAGGGCAACGACGACGTTGCCGGGGTCAAGACAAACGACCGGCCGGATGTGCTCACGGTAGTACTTAAGGCAGGATTGACGCCGGAGGTGGCAGTGACGGTCATGTCGGCTGGCACGCCGGGGGCTATGTCGGCCGCGCGTCCCCAGCTCATCCGGGCGCTCAACGAACAGCTTCTGCTCGGGCACATCCGGGACCGCGGCCCGTGCTCGCGCGCCGACCTGGCCAGGCTGTCCGGGCTATCCAAGCCCACCGTGTCCCTCGCCCTCGCCACGGTCGAGCAGGCGGGCCTGATCCGCGAGGCCGGCCAGCGCATCGGCCGTCCGGGCAGGTCGGCGCTGCTGTATGAGATCAGGCCGGAGGCGGGCTTCGTGCTCGGCCTGGATGTGGGCGCGCAGTACATCCGCGGCGCACTCGCCGACGTGGCCGGGGAGGTCCGTTCCCGGTCCTCGGCGCGGTCGCACGCCTCGGGCGGGCGCAGCCGGGTCGAGGAACTGGTAAGCCTGGCCCAGGGCCTGTGCGCCCAGTCAGGGATTGCGCTCACGGACGTGACCCAGACGGTCATCGGCAGCCCAGGCATCTATGACGCCCGCCGCAACGCCATGGCCCTCACCGGCGGCCTGCCCGGCTGGGACCGCCCCGCGGTGCTGACCCGCCTGCAGGAGGTGTTCGGGCAGGCCCTGGTGGTGGAGAACGACGTGGACGCGGCGGCCTTGGCCGAGCGGGCTCACGGCCACGGCCGGGAGGTGGACAGCTTCGCGTTCGTGCACGTCGGCACCGGCATCGGCATGGGCCTGGTCATCGGCGACCAGTTGTTCCGCGGTGCGCACGGGGTCGCGGGCGAGATCGCCTACATGCCGATGACCGGCGGCCACGGCGGCGACGCCGCGGACGCCCGCAAGCGTGGCGCGCTGGAGGCGGCCGCCTCCGCGCCCGCCGTGGTGCGCGCCGCGCGCCGGGCCGGCATGCGCGGCCAGGTCTCGGCCCGCCGGGTGTTCACCGCCGCCGCGCGGGGCGACGAGCGTGCCGCCGCAGTGGTGGCGGAGGAGACGGCGCTCGTGGCGAGGCTGCTCTGCGCCGTGGTCACGATCGTGGACCCGGAGTTGATCGTGCTCGGCGGTGGCGTCGGCCAGGCACCGGGGTTCGCCGAGGCGGTCACCGCGGAACTGCGGCCGATCGCGCCGGTCATGCCCGAGGTGCGGGTCAGCGCCCTGGGCACGGACGCGGTGGTCGACGGCTGCCTCGCCTCCGGGGCCGAGCTTGCCTGGGCGCAGCTCACCGGGAACGCGGCGAGCCCGCCAGGCCCGGCACCGTCCCCCTCCCCCGCACTGGCCGCGGCCGGCGACGGCGACGGCGTGGAGACGTGGTGACCGGGGAGCTGATGTCGGCCGAGATGGCCGCCCAGCCGGAGGTGCTGGCCAGGGTCACCGCGCGGGCGCCGGCCGACACGAGCGCGGTGCGCGCGGTGCTGCCCCGCCCGCTGGCGGGAATCGTGTTCCTGGCCCGCGGCTCGTCGGACAACGCTGCGGTGTTCGGCCGGTACCTGGCCGAACTGCGCGCGGGCCGTCCGGCCGGGCTGGCCGCCCCCAGCCTGTACACCCGCTACCACGCCACCGTGGACTGGCACGGGTACCTGGTGGTGGCGCTGAGCCAGTCCGGCGCCACGCCGGAGATCATCAGCACCTGCCGGGCGGTCCGGGCGGGCGGCGCCGTGGTGCTTGGCATTACCAACGAGCCGCAGAGCCCGCTCGCGGACGCGGTGGACCTGCTGCTCAGCACCGATGCCGGGCCCGAGCGGGCGGTACCGGCCACCAAGACGGTGACCGCCCAGCTCGCGGTGCTGGCCACGGTCACCTCGGCGCTGCGAGCCGGGCCCATGCCCGACGGCACCCTGGACGGTCTGCCCGGCGCGGTGGCCACCGTGCTCGATGACCCCGGCCCGGTGCGGCAGCTCGCGGACCGCTGGCGAGACCTGGACCGGCTGGTGGTGGCGGGCCGCGGGCTCGCCTACGCCGCCGCGCTGGAGACCGCGCTCAAGGTGAAGGAGACCACCGGCATCCTGGCCGAGGGAATCTCCACGGCCGACCTGCTGCACGGGCCCATCGCCGCGGTGTACGCGGGCGCGCCCGTGCTCCTCGTGGACGGCGGCGGCCCGGCCGACACCGACCTGGCGGAACTGCGCGCGCTGCTTGACAGCCACCAGGCGCAGTCGGCTTCCCTGCCGGTGCCTCCCGGGCTGCCCGAAGCCGTGCACGTGATCGCCGCGATCACCCGCGGGCAGCAGCTCGCCTGCGAGCTGGCCCGGGCGCGGGGCATCAACCCCGACGCTCCCGCGCACCTGAGCAAGGTGACCGCCACAACCTGAGCCACTGCCCGCCCGGGGCGCTACCGCGCGCCCCCGGTCAGGCGCACTTGGTGGTCACATAGAGGATGAGCTGCTTGAGCGCCTTGCCCGCCGGGCCGGAACTGGTCAGCGAGCCGATCTGCTGCTCGATCTGGCTGAGCGAATGGGAACCCCCATTCACGAGGGAGGAGGCCAGCTGCTGATACGCCGAACCGATGCTCCGCAGTTCCTGCCCGGCCTGCGGCGGCGCCTCCGCCGCCAGCCTGGTGTAGTAGGCCGCCACCTGGTTGAGGTACCGGCCGTCGTGCTGCTCCATCGTGGCGACGCTGCCGGAACCGGCCGCCGGAAGCGGCATGTTGGTGCCGAGGTTCTTGAAGTCGGTACAGAAGTTGCCGGTGAGCTTCCCGTTATGGGCGGAGGCATTACCGGCCGAGGGGGCCGACCCGCCGGACGGCGCGCCGGCCGCGCTGGGCGATGACCCGCCGGCCGAGCCGCAGCCCGCCAGCGCTGCGCAGGACAGGACGAGGGCTGCGGCACCGGGGACTGCCCAGCGGGCAGTTCTGCGTGCGGGCATGGGGTGTGCTCCCATGATTCTGGAGGTGTCGGGGTGAGGCCGGCCCGGCCGAGGCTATCGCGCCCGGTGTTCGCCTTGCTGGCGTTCGTGTGCGCCCTCGTCCTGGTCGACACCGTTTTCTTTACCGCACTTACCCCGCTGCTCCCGCACTACGTCGCGACCGCGGGCCTGACCAAGGCGGGCGCCGGGATCCTGGTCGCTGCCTACCCGGCGGGAACCCTGGTGGGCGCGCTGCCGGGCGGGGTGCTGGCGGCGCGCCTGGGCTACCGCCCGACGGTCCTGCTCGGGCTGGCGCTGATGAGCGTGTCCACCCTGGTGTTCGGCTTCGCGACGAACCCGGCCGTGCTGGACCTGGCGCGCTTCGTCCAGGGCCTGGGCGGCGCCTGCACCTGGGCCGCGGGCCTGGCCTGGCTGGCCACGGCCTCGCCGGATGAACGGCGCGGGGAGGTACTCGGCACAGCGCTCGGGGCGGCGGTGGTCGGCGCGCTGTTCGGCCCGCTCGTCGGGATCGTGGCCGACCAGGTGGGGACCGGGCCCGCGTTCGCGGGGGCGGCCGTGGCCGGCGGGATCCTGATAATGCTGACGTTCGCCGTGACCGCCCCGCCCGCTGTGCCGGCACAGCCGCTGCGCGCGGCCTGGCCCGCGTTCCGGGACCGGCAGGTCGGCGCGGGCATGTGGCTGACGTTGCTGCCTGGCTTTGCCTTCGGCGTGATGGACGTGCTCGCGCCGCTGCGGCTGAGCCAGCTTGGCGCCTCGGCCGCGGTGATCGGGGGGACGTTCCTGTTCGCCGCGGCCATCGAGTCGGGCATCCAGCCGCTGACGGGTCGGCTCTCGGACCGCAGGGGGGCGCTGCTGCCGGTCCGGATCGCGCTGGCCGGGGCGGTGGTGGTCACCCTGCTGACGCCGGTGCTGCCGTCGGAGTACCTGCTGGTGGTGCTGCTCGCCGTCGGCTTGCCCAGCTACGGCGCCCTGTTCGCGCCGGCCACCGCGCTGCTGTCGGCGGGGGCGGACCGGATGGGGCTGCACCAGGGCCTCGCCTTCGGTCTGGCCAACCTGGCCTGGGCGACCGGGCAGGCGGTCGCGGCATCGCTGAGCGGCGCGCTGGCCCAGGCAACCTCTGATCTCGTGCCGTACGCTCTGCTCGCCGCGATCTTGCTCGGCACGCTGGCCGCCGCCCAGCGCAGGGCCGGTTCCGGCGGCTGACCGCACCCGCACGCCCGGGCGACTTCGTCGCTAGCCGCCGTATCCAGCAGGCTGGCCCGCGCCCTTCCCGGTCGTCTGCGCACGCCGACCCCACAGCAGCCCGGACATCCGCATCACCAAAGTCGCCGAGTGACCACACGCCACGTCTGTTGTGTGTGCGGGCCGCGCTACCCGATGAGCTTCTCTGTTGTCCCGCCAGTCGGTGTGGGCCCGGTGCCGGTGACAGTGGTATTTCCGCTGTTGGTCAACGCCTCGCCATCCGGCCGACATGCCGGCCGATTAACGGACACGTGTTTCGTTAAGTAACCGATAGCATACAATAAGTTACGAGATCTCGGTTCCTCCCGGCTTCGGGACACCGGCATCGGGCGCGGACGCGGTTGCCCGCGCCCGCGCCCAGAGCCCGCTAGCCGGTGAAGCCGTCGAACACGTGGCTGAACGCCCAGGTGGGCTGCTTGATCCCGGAGCAGGAGTTGCTGTCGATGGTGCCGGGGCAGCCGCCGTTGTCCCGCTGGATCGCCCAGATGGAAATCTCCGGCAGCCCATGGGAGCGCGCGAAGCTGGCAATCGCCCGTGCATCTGGCAGGTAGGTGACCTCGGTCTTCTTCGGGTAGTCGTCGATGCCCGGCAGGATCGTAAGGCCCTCAATCGACCACAGCTTGCGCTGACTCAGGTGCGGGTATAGCTGGGCGAGTTGCGCGTGCGTGCGGTTCAGCGCCTTGATGGCCGCCTTGCCCATCTCGATGCCCGTCTGGCTGGCCTTGATGTAGTAGTCGAACGTCATGATGTTCACGGTGAACCGCACCCCGTGCGCGGCCGCGCTCTTGATCACGTTGAAGCAGTTGCCGGGCAGGCCCCACGGTTCGACACCGATCGTGAACACGATCTGAACCGTGCGGTGCGTCCGGGCGGCCCACTTCTGCAGCATCGCGATGGCCTCGCTGCGCCGTTCGATGCCCGCCTTGTTGTTCAGCGAATTCGCCTCCACGTCCATGTCCAAGCGGGTCACCCCGTAGGTGGTCACCACGGACTCGTAGGCCTTGGCGATCTTCGGCACGCTGGTGCAGGAATCGGCGATCTCGGTGCCGCCCTGGTCAGCGCTGAACCCGCCGAACGACGGGACCACGTCCCCGCCTATGGCGCGCAGCTCGCGGACCTGGTGCACATAGCGGCCGCCGGGCTTGACCACCTGCCGCAGGTCACCGTTCCAGGCGACCTGGCACGACCCCTTCTTGGGTGTCTGCAGGAAGGCGAGGGTCAGGTAGTGGGCGCCGGACTTGCGGGCGATGGCGGGGATGTTGTTCCTGGTCCAGGTCTCGAAGTAGGGCGCGTACACGTGCCGCGGGATGAGGTTCTGACCATGGTGCGCGGCAGGCGCGGAGCGGGCGGCCGCCGCGGCCACGCCAGCGCCAGCGCCGAGGGCGACGGTGAGCGGAACGCACAGCCCGATGGCCAGGGCCGTTCGCGGGCGGAGCGGGATGCGCTTCATGCGGATCGGGTCCTCCTGCCTTGGGGGCGTCACAGCGACGGCGGGCGCGGCTCTGAGCGCGACTGCCGGGCCAAGTTTGTTAGGACAGTATCCTTACTATTAGTCCGCTACAAGGCCATGACGCCGTGACCCGGCCTGATGGCACCCGGGCTGCCCCGCTATGACATCCCGGCACACACCGGCGACGCGCCCGCACGCTCGCCAGCGGCGACCCCCACCCGCGCCCCGGTGCGGCCAGGCCCGGTTCGGATCGCGATGAATGTGACGTTCATCGTCATCTTTGGTGATGAGCGTGGCATTCATCGCTTTCCCGGTCCGCGGGAGGGCCGGGGAACGGCCAGGGCCGCGGCGCGCGTCCGCGTCAGGTGACCAAGGCGATCTTGCCGGTGGTGTGGCCGTCCAGGATCGCGCGGTGCGCGGCGGCGGCCTCGGCGAGCGGGAAGGTCTGGGAGACCAGCACGCGCAGCTTCCCGTCCTGGGCGAGCGTGGCCAGTTCCAGCCGGGCGCGCTCGCGGATCTCGGTGCCCGGATCCGCGCCGGGCGCACCGCCGAGCACCTTGATCCCTGCCTGCAGCCCCCGCCGGACCGCCACGATCGTGGCGATCCGGGCCTTGTCCGGGACCCCGCCCATGGACACGTCCCAGGCCTCGTCGGTTCCGACCAGGTCAAGGGCCGCCTCGACCCCGCCGGGAGCCGCGACAGCGACCCGGTCCGCCAGGCCCGGGCCGTAGGCCACCGGGATGGCGCCGAGGTCCTTCAGCAGTTCGTGCCGCGCGGGGCTGGCCGTGGCCACGACCCTCGCCCCGCGAATGACCGCGAGCTGGACCGCCATCAGGCCCACGCCGCCGCTGCCGGCGTGGATGAGCACGGTATCGCCCGGGCCCACATCCGTCGCAGCCAGCAGATGCCACGCGGTGACCCCGGTCAGCATCAGCCCCGCGGCCTGCGGCCAGTCCAGCGGGCCGGGCTTGGGGACGATCGCCTGGGCCGGCACCACCAGTTCGGTGGCGTAGGCGCCGGGTGCGCGGAAGGCGATGACCTCGTCGCCGACGCCGATCGGGCCCGCCGGGCCAACCGCGCCGGGCCCCACCGCGGTCACCACCCCGGCGGCCTCGGCGCCCAGGCGGATCGGCAGCCGGGCGGGGTCAGCACCGAACGCCCCGCTGTAGGACTTGACGTCCACCGGGTTGACGCCGGCCGCCCTGACCTCGATCCGGGCCTCGCCCGGGCCGGGGTCAGCGACCGGCTCGTCAACGACGGACAGAACCTCGGGGCCGCCGTACGCGGCGGCGATCACGACAAGCGCCACATCGCGCGCAACATCCCCGCCGCGGCCGCGCATTCCCGCCGCCGCTGGCTTCCGCGGCCGCACCGGATTCCCTGTGGCTCAGCGGAGCGTGATCACGTTGGCGGTGATCAGGGCGGCGGCGTCCGAGGCCAGGTAGGCGATCACCTCGGCGACCTCCTCCGGGGCGGCGATATGGAACATGGTGGGGTCGTCCGCGACCAGCTTGCGGACCGCGTCGTTGACCCAACCGGTGTCGGTGATCGGCGGGTGGACCATGTTCGCGGTCACGCCGTATTCGGCCAGTTCCATCGCCGCCGACATCGTGTAGCTGTCCTGTGCCGCCTTGGCCGCGCCGTAGGAGACCTCCCCGGGGAAGCCGATATCCCCGCCGGAGGTGAGGCCGACGATCCGGCCCCAGGTCGCGCCGCGGGCGATGTGCCGCCGGGCGAACTCGGCGATCAGCAGGCCCGCGGCCATCGCATCCACGCTGAACTGCTGCAGCCAGGTGCCGGGGTTCACCGGTTGGACCGGCCGGCCGAACCCGTCGGTGTAGGCCGGCTGGAAGGTGTCGGCGACCCATCCGGACGCGTTGTTCACCAGGATGTCCACCGGGCCCAGTTGTTCCTCCGCCGCGTCGAACAGCGCGCCCGCAGTCGCCGGGTCGGACAGGTTGGCCTCCATGGCCAGCGCCCGCCCTCCCGAAGCCCGGATTCGGTCGGCCACCAGGGCGCCGCCCCGCGCCCGGTTGGCCCGGTACGCCGCGGGCAGGCCCGGGCCGGCCGGGTCGTCCACCCGCAGGTACGTGCACAGCACGGCGCAACCGCGCGCGGCCAGGGCCGCGGCGGCCGCCTCGCCGATGCCGTGGTTGGCGCCGGTCACTATCGCGGTGTGACCACCCGCAGGCCCACTGGTCACGTACCACCTCCTGGCTCCGCCCACATCGCGCTGCTGGCCCGGCCGGCCAGCCGCCCGCGGCAGCCGACCGTAGCCGGCTCATCGGCCGTTGCCTACCGGTTAGCGCCCGGCCGACCTGCCGAGGCCCGGGGACCGTTCACGTAACCGTCCAGGATGCCCACGGCGCGCCCGTGGGCAGCCAAGAGTCGGTTCCTCCCACGGCCGGGCTCTTTACCTCTAAAAGAGGGTCTTTACCTGTAAAAGAAGTGGCGCCCTGCCGCGTCCAATACGTGGAACTCCCTCGCGCGGCAGCAGCCGCTTCGCGAGGAGACCCATGGCACCGAGGGAGAGTCGTCACCAAGATGGCACGTCACGCACCATTGCCGTCAGCGCGCTTGCTGGTCAGGTGGCTGTTTACCGGCGCGATACTGTGCTGGCCGCTGGGAGCCTTCGGCGGCTGGTGGCGCTGGCTGGCTGAGGCCGCGTGGCTCAGTGCCGCGTTGGCTTGCTGGGCCGCCTCCCGGTGGCAGTCGCGCGAGCTGGCCGCGCCGCGCGTCGCGTCGCAGCCTGCGGCCCGGCTCCATGCCGTTGGCTTCATGAGCCAATTGCCAGACCGCCCACTCGTCCCGGACGGGTGGACCGATGAGAGCGGATTTCACGAGCACATGGTGGCAGCCATCTCCGCGCCGCTCGCATCCACGCGGTAGCGGGCCGCCCGGCAGGGCATCGCGCGCATTTCACCTGTGAGCGTGTAGCCTTGACAACTGTCAGAGAAGCGCCTGACCAGGGAGAATGAGCGACCTGCACCTCATCACCCATGCGGACAAGGTGTTCTTCGCCGAGCGGGGCGAGACCAAGGGCGACCTCGCCGAGCACTATTTGCGCGTCGCGGAGCCACTGCTACGGGCCATGGGCGGCCGCCCGGTGCTGCTGCAGCGCTTCCCCGACGGTGCGTCGGGGCCGTCGTTCTTCCAGAAACGGGTGCCGAAGAACGCCCCCGAGTGGCTCCGGACGACGATCGTGTCCACACCGAACGGCACCACCTCGCAGGCCCTGGTCGCCGCCGACATCGACCACGTGCTGTGGGCGGTGAACCTGGGCTGCCTGGGCTTCCACGTCTGGCCCTACCTGGCCGACGACCCGGAGCACACCGACGAGCTGCGGATTGACCTGGATCCCTCCCCCGGGGTGGAGTTCGCCCACATCAGGCAGGCAGCGCACGAGGTGCACGGGCTCCTCACCGAACTGGGCATCACCGGGTACCCGAAGACGACCGGCAACCGCGGCGTGCACGTGTACATCCGGCTCCGGCCGCGCTGGGACTCCTACCAGGTGCGCGCCGCCGCCGTGGCGCTGGCCAGGGAACTGGAGCGGCGCAACCCGGACCTGATGACTGCCGCCTGGTGGAAGGAGGAGCGCGGCTCCCGGGTCTTCATCGACTTCAACCAGAACGCCCCACACAAGACGGTGTTCGGCGCATGGTCGGTGCGCGCCCGCCCGGGCGCGCAGGTGTCCACGCCGCTGGCGTGGGAGGAGATCGACGCTATCCACCCCGACCAGTTCACCATCGCCACCCTGCCGGCCAGGCTGGAGTCGGCCGGCGACCCGTGGCGGCCGATGAACGACGATCCGCAAGACCTCTCGCCGCTGCTCGGCCTGGCCGCTCGCGACGAGGCGGCCGGGCTGCCCGACGCGCCCTGGCCGCCGGTCTACCCCAAGCAGCCGGGCGAGCTGTCCCGTGTTGCGCCAAGCCGCGCCAAGAAGCCCTGACCGCGCCTTTTCATGATGAACGCACCGTTTGCGACGGCTCTGGCCGGCTGGAAGGCGAGCGGCAAGAACCGGCTCGGGTGGACATTAGTGCCGAACGCAGCGGACGTGGATAGCGCCGAATCCATGCGCATCGCCGCCGGGGTGCTCGACGCGCTCGGCGTGTCCCGCGAGGTGACCTCGGCCGTGCCCAAGGACCCTGGCGGCCCGCTTGAACAGGCGGTCTGTGACCATTTGCGCGATGTCCTGCCCGGCTACCGCACCGGCAGGGACTGGCTGATCGGCCGGAGCAAGCTGATCACCGGCTTCGACCAGTACGCGCATCTCAAGGAGGTGGACGCGCTCGTCCGGGCCAGCCCGCAGCTGCGCATATCGCTGGGCATGGACTACCTGATCAAGCCGGATGTCACGGTGGGCCTGGCCGGGGTTCGCACCGGCTCTGGCCTGCCGCCGCTGCACGCGGCCATCTCCTGCAAGTGGACCATCCGGTCGGACCGGGTGCAGAACATCAGGCACGAGTGCCTGCAGATGATCCGGCACCGGCGCGGCCGGCAGCCGCACCTGGTGACGGTGACCGCCGAGCCGCTGCCGAGCAGGCTGGCGTCCATCGCCCGCGGCACCGGCGAGGTGGATGCCGTGTACCACATCGCCTACGACGCGATGGATGCCAGCGTGGCCGGGCACGCGAACGCCGAGCAGCGGGATGCCTGGCGCGAGGTGACCAGGCAGCGCCGGGTGCTCAGCTACGAGACGCTCGCGGAAACCCTCGCGTCACAGTGAGCGCACGGACGTGTTCCGTGGGTCGGCAGCCCGCGCTGCCGGCGTGTTCCACCGCCCGCTGTCCGGGGGTGCGGGCAGAATCAGCCAGAAGACGGGCGCGGGAGGGAACGTGGGGCATAGCGGCTTTCCTGGAGGGCCCGTGGCGCATGCTGACTTCCCGGCGCTTACCTCGCTGGAGATCTGTGCCGGTGCGGGCGGCCAGGCACTCGGCCTGGAACAGGCCGGGTTCAGCCATGAGGCCGTCGTAGAACTGGATGCCGACGCGTGCGCGACGCTGCGCTACAACAGGCAGTGGAAGGTCATCGAGGGCGACGTGGCGAACGTGGACGGGCGCGCCTTTGCCGGGTTGGACCTGTTCGCTGGCGGGGTGCCCTGCCCGCCGTTCTCGATCGCGGGAAGGCAACTCGGCTCCGACGACGAGCGGGACCTGTTCCCCCAGGCGCTGCGGCTGATCGAGGAGATCGGCCCGCGCGCGGTGCTGCTCGAGAACGTCCGCGGGCTGGGTACCCGGAGGTTCGAGGGGTACCGCGCCCAGGTGCTCGGACGGCTCCGCGCGCTTGGCTTCCAGACCTGGTGGGACCTGGTGCACGCGAGCGATCACGGGGTCTCTCAGTTGCGGCCGCGGTTCGTGCTCGTGGCAATGCGCTCGCCGTGGGCGGAGTGGTTCCGCTGGCCGCAGCCGCAGGCCACGCCGCCGCCCACCGTCGGCGAGGCCCTGGGTGACCTGATGGCCTCCCGTGGCTGGCCGGGTGCGGCCGCCTGGGCGCGGCGGGCCGCTGGGATCGCACCGACCATCGTGGGCGGCAGCAAGAAGCACGGCGGCCCCGACCTGGGCCCGACCCGGGCCCGGGCGGCCTGGGCCGCGATGGGCGTGGACGGGCTCGGTATCGCCGACGAGGTACCCGGGCCCGGCTTCCCCGTGGGCAAGCCGCCGAAGCTGACCGTGGCCATGGTGGCCCGGCTGCAGGGCTTCCCCGGGGACTGGACGATCACCGGCCGGAAGACCGCCGCCTACCGGCAGGTCGGCAACGCGTTCCCGCCGCCCGTGGCCAGGGCGCTCGGCACCGCGATCGCCGCCGCCCTGAACGCCGCACCGCCCGGATAAGGGCCGCCAGATCAGCAGCAATAAGCGTGACCCCTAGGACATCCGGGCTATTTCGCGCATCTTGTTGGTGGCGTCGAGCGCGGCGACCTTGTACGACTCGGCCAGCGTCGGGTAGTTGAACACGGCATCGACCAGGTAGTCCACGGTGCCGCCGCAGCCCATCACGGCCTGGCCGATGTGCACGAGCTCGGTCGCGCCGGTGCCGAACACATGTACGCCGAGCAGGGTGCGGTCCTCCAGCGAGACCAGCAGCTTGAGCACCCCGTAGGAGTCACCGATGATCTGGCCGCGGGCAAGTTCCCGGTACCGTGACACACCCACCTCGAACGGAATGTTGTCCTTGGTGAGCTCTTCCTCGGTGCGCCCGATGAAACTGATCTCCGGAATGCTGTAGATGCCGATCGGCTGGTGTTTCCCGATCGCGTGGATCGGCTCGCCACACGCGTGGTGCGCGGCAATCCTGCCCTGCTCCATGGAGGTGGCCGCGAGGGCCGGGAAGCCGATGATGTCGCCGACCGCGTAGATGTGCGGCACTTCGGTGCGGAAGAACTCGTCCACCACGATCCGGCCGCGCTTGTCGGCGGACAGGCCGGCCGCGTCCAGGTGCAGATCGTCGCTTGCGCCCTGACGGCCGGCCGAATACATGACGGTGTCGGCGAGGATCTTCTTACCGCTGTGCAGGATGGCGATGGCGCCTTCGGGCCTGGCCTCCACCGAGGCCACGGTCTCACCGAACCGGAAGGTGACCGCCAGGTCGCGCAAGTGGTACTTGAGCGCCTCGACGACCTCAATATCGCAGAACTCCAGCATCCGGTCCCGTTGCTCGACCACGGTGACCTTGGTGCCCAGGGCGGCGAACATGGACGCGTACTCGATGCCGATCACGCCGGCGCCCGCGACGACCATGGACCGCGGCACCTGCTGCAGGTGGACGATCCCGTCCGAGTCGATCACCGTACGCTCGTCAAAGTCCACGCTGGCGGGCCGGGCCGGGCGGGTACCGGTGGCGATCACGATCTTCTCCGCGGTGGCCCGGCGCGTCCGGCCGTCGCCGTCGTCGACCTCCACCGTGTTCGCGTCGATGAAGTACCCGGTGCCGGTCAGGTTCACGACCCGGTTTCTGGCCAACTGGCTGCGCACCACGTCGATCTCGCGGCCCACCACGTGCTGGGTTCGTGCCGCCAGGTCCGCGATGGTGATCTCGTCCTTGACCCGGTAGCTCTGGCCGTACATCTCCCGCTGGTCAAGCCCGGTGAGGTAGAGGACCGCCTCGCGCAGCGTCTTGGACGGGATCGTGCCGGTGTTCAGGCACACCCCGCCGATCATGTTCTTGCGCTCGATGATGCCGACCCGGCGGCCCAGCTTGGCCGCTGCGATCGCGGCCTTCTGCCCGCCCGGTCCCGAGCCGATCACCAGTACATCGAAGTCGTACATATTCCCAGTGTGACGACGACAGGCCGGCTAATGGAAGGCTTGCCCGGCGGCGCGGTTATGATGCGAGGACGCCGGATGAAGCTCCGGCGGGCTCGCCGCCCGA